>Ga0302304_10000007_pt1 | contig 339903 bp, 315 predicted proteins | sample III_Palsa_E2_2_FD_198769 | JGI IMG/M metagenome (GOLD analysis project Ga0302304, IMG submission 198769) | Peat permafrost microbial communities from Stordalen Mire near Abisko, Sweden - III_Palsa_E2_2 | ecosystem: Environmental > Terrestrial > Soil > Palsa > Peat permafrost | place: Sweden...
TACGGCAGCACCGTTAACTGGTCAGGGTCATATGGCTTAAAAACTACTTTCGCTCCCATGACTTTAAGTTACGAAAATCGTCTTAAAATAAAAAAAGGCCGCCTCACTTTTGAGACAGCCTCTTCTTATTTTATGTAGATGAGATTGTTTTTAGTCCACTTTATAATGGTAAACATAACGTGCTATATTACCATCAGCATCAATCCCTTCAAGTACCGCGCGGTATAAACCTTTACCATCAGCATTGAAAAAGTCAAACGAGGCTTTTCCTGTAGCATCTGTAATAATTTTCGGGTTCCAATAAATAGTCGTGCGTAAATCAGAATAGGCCATGTTGGTTTTTGGTACGCTAAACTTAGGTACGTAAAACTCCATCACACGCCCGTAACCCTGCGGAGTAATGGTAATTAAATTAGTTTGCGGTAACATATCTCTAAGCTGTGCAAGACTTATTTTTTCACCTTTTGGTTGTTTTTTACCGGTAATAACAATTACACCTTTAGTATTACTCATTTTATTAATACTGCTTAACCCGTCATTTAAAAATACTTCAACAGTTTCAACAGTTTTAGGGTCAATATTATCCAGATAGCTTGCATCAACAGGTAAACCGTTAAAATATATAGCGGCCGGTGTCGACTTATTCCCCGCGTTATAATCTCTGGTTAAATAAAAATTTCCTTGATCAAAAGTAAAACCCATAACCGCTGTACTAAGGCATTGTGTCAGAAAATTACATCCGGTTAATTGCTCCGGAGAAACCACGTGATCAGCTATCGGGCTTAACCCGGTCAATGCAGAATAATCCAGGTGACTTGGTTTTTTTACTTCGGATTTAGCAACAATCACAACCTCTTTAAGCATGCGTGTACCCGCATACTGGCGTTTTGTGTTTTTAAGATACACGGATAGCGTACTGTCTATGTTTTGAACGTTATCCGGCGAATTGATATTTTTAAGCAAGGTAGGCGCTGTTTCAGCATTTACCGTAATAACCATATTTTTTCCATTAGGGTTATTCTTTGCGTTAAGCACAACTTTAGTTGAATCTTTAAAATTTAAGTTCGAGAATTTAAAATTACCAGATTCATCCGTTTGAGCATCCTGGCTAGCTAACCTGTCACTAAAATTTAGGTGAATATTACCGTTCGGAACCTCCAGACCTGAATTAGTACGTAAATTACCGGATATGTTTATACCCTGCTCGGGCGCATAGAATAATTTAGGAGTCTTACCAGCTACAATATCTCCATAATCAAAACGACGGTATCCTTGTGTAAGCATTAGTATGTCAAGGTCCTCAACTCGTTTTGCATCTACATGGTTAAAATAATAATTCGGTTTTTCTATGTATCCCTTAAGATCCGATGTTAAAAGCAATGTTGATAGTATAGTGGTTTCGCTATCTTCGTTGTAAGGTACCTTACTTTCATCTGTAACAGATAAAGAGAATGTTCCAACATCAGGTACCTCTTTATTTTTAACCGCCAGGTTCATATGTACTTTTTGGCGGGTCGTGTACACCTGGCGATCGGTGTTAATAGCAACATTTAACAGGTCGTTATGCTGAATAAATACCAGGCGCTCACTTAAAGGGTCACCCTCTGATGTTAATAACGAGAATTGCAAGATGCCTGTTGGGAATTTACTTTTTGGTATTGTAGATGAATAAAGCAGGTTTTGCAGATTGGTTTGCGCGGCATAAAATACCGTGCCACCGCTTTGCGCGATGATATAAAAAAGAGTGTTCTTAAATTTATCTAAAAATGCCGGGTTTGAAATCAGTTTAATAGTTACGCTATCCGGGTTGGTATTATTTACAGATATATATATGCCCTCATTAAGTTCTTTTGGTAAATCATAAGTTCCCTTTGTTCCGTCGGGGAATGATACTGTTGCTTTATAGCTTTTGTTTGGTTCTGGTTGAAATGTAAATTCACCCATACCCAAATGCTGAGAGGTAAATTGAGCAACTTCTGTATTACTATCGTCAGTTACCGACCCTTTAACATCAACCCCCATCCCGTTAGAGTTAATGGCCTTAAATGCGATTTTGGCATGAACGTCGCTCAACATATTGCCACCTTCTGGGAAAAATTGTACATCTTTCGCTATCGCCGCGGTTTTTAAAGGGTAGGTATTGGTAATGCTTTTTTTGTAATTCAGTTCAATTACAGCGGTTAAATCGGCTGCCGCGAATGCGCCTTTTTTATTACTGGTGAAGGTTATATCCACACCACCATTCTGGTCAGTAACACCTTTCCCTTTATCAATTGTCTCATCATCGGATTGAACTTTCCATGATATTCTTCTATTCGTTAACGGCGCCCCATCCTGATCTTTATAAATAATATGCGCCGTTATTTTTTCCGCATTGCTGGTAACTGCATTAACAAATGATATATGGGTATCAACTGGTGTGTCTTTGTCTGATATATTACCTACAGTAATATTTTTATTGAAGAAATAGCCCTGGTCAAAATTGCGCATCCAGGCAGTATAAGCCCTAACATGGTAATTGCCTTCAATAAACGAAAGCTGTGGCAACACAATACTGCCATAGGCTGTACCATTAATTACCGGTAATCTTAACGATGCTACAACCGAATCGCGGTTGTTTATCATATCTACATATACAATTTTACTAATAGCAGATAATTGGTTTTCTTCAAGCGTTAAATAGGCTTTAAACCAAATTGTATCACCAACAGCATAATAAGGCTTATCAAAATGCAGGTAAACTTTTTCTACCGGGAAAGCTTGCGTGTACTCGGTTGTTTTTGAAATTAAAGTTCTTAGTGGGATACTATCTTCCTGTGCAAAGGCTGATAACGTGAAAACCATTAAAAGGCATGCTGCAAGAGTGATTTTTTTGAGGATCATCAACATTAAATAAAGTGAAATATAAGGACGATAAATATATCTATTTAAAACAATAGCATAAGCAGTTTAACACGCTTTAACATATTTTTTACAATCGAAAATATTTTAGGAGGTTATATTATCGATGATAGTTGTGCGATAGGGAGGGGTATAAATAAAAAATATCATTGCAATCCGTTTTTCAGGATCACAATGATATTTTTATAAATGGGAACGGTAGTTACTACCAGCCAGAGCCTTTTTTAGCGGCGCCGCTGCTGATATGTCCTTCTGCTGTAGCTTTGCTCATAATAGCAGCCATTTTGTTGCCTGCGCTGTCTTTACCAGTTGCAATGTACCTGCCTGATTTTACATCGATAGTAGGATCAATCATTGGAACGTTTTTGGTTTTTGTTTTTACAGAATAGGCGGTAATACCGCCGCTTGTTGGTGTTGCCATAATTAGTTTAAATTGTTTTTTTGAAATAACTCCACACAGGAGATGTTTGTTTTAACAAACATAGCTTATTGTATTTAAGTTGTATACTGTTTAACCTAAAAATTATTAACAAATTATAGGTAATTAACATTTTTTTAGCTGTAAAAACACTTAAATATGCTGAATTGCTATTTTGACCGCCTGTTTTGTATTATAGCTATATATTAATGGCTACACACTTAATTAATTGCTTTTTGAAATTTTAGCTCAAACTATTATATTAGATGTTAGTTTAAGTATAAAATTCTTTATCCGTTATGGACAAAAAAGACTCAAGTATATTGTACTTTATTTTAGGGCTGTATGCTTTAATGATAAGCTGGTATTATAATCACAACCTTATTATATTACTGTTAACTTATATCTTTTGGCCGGTATATCTGCTATATGAATTGCTTATTGGTCATCTGGCACATGGTATGTGGAAGACAATCCCGCTCTCATATTTCAAATAATGTGATAGTTTATATTTTTTCAACTAACACTGCCGTACCATAGGCAAGTACTTCGGTAATACCCTGCATAATTTCGTTGGCATCATAACGCATATTTACAATGGCGTTTGCACCCAGGGTTTGGGCGTGCTGTGCCAATAGCTGAAATGCTTCCTCGCGCGATTTTTCGCAAAGTTCAACATAAATAGAAAGCCTGCCGCCAAATAAAGATTGAAAACCACCGGCAATGTTACCTAATGCGCTACGGCTACGTACAGTAATGCCGCGTACAACCCCTAAATGTTTAACAATTTTATAACCTTCTAAACCTGTACTGGTAGTAATTAATGCTGCGTCCATAATTTTTGATAGTTTTTAGATTTTTCAGTGTAAATATAATAAATAGACTATGCTAAATTGGTATTGTTACAAATTTCCAAGTCCACAATCGCCTCAATCAGGGCAACGCCTATTTCATAAAACCGCCATATCATCAAGATATGACGGCCTTAATATGATTATTAATCTATTTGTTATCTAGCAGGTGGTGTTGTAGGTGTAGTTGGTGTCGGAGCCGGTGTTGAGCTGGGAGTTGGCGTTGTTGGAGTTGGAGGCACACTTGGCGACGGTATTGGGCTTGGAGTTGGGGTAGTTGTCGGTTTTGGGGGAGTCGTCGGCATCGGTGTGGGGGTTGGCATTGGTGCAGTACTAGGAGTTTTTGATCCGCTACCCGATGTAACCGGCACTGTATCTCTTAAAGCATGATCTTTATGGGATATAACGCGAACAGAACTATTTATACCTGTATTGGCTATTGCATATTCAAACGCGCATGATGCTATTAAAGCAGCTGCAATTATTTTTACCTTTTTCATGATATTTTATTTCGGTTAATAATAATAATATGGGTATTGCAATAATCGTTCCTGAAATATCAATAAGGTTAAATTAATTTCGTTTAATGAATATTATTTAAGCTTTTAATTGAATTATGATATCTACTCAGCTTCTTTAATATGTGTAAGTACAGCATGTATTTTTGCGTCAAGCTCCTTACTGGCCTCATCAAGTTTCGAAATGCATTCCGGGTCAACCTTATAATCCATCGCTTTAATCACATTTACCATGCCCATAATTGAGGCAAGCGGTTTTCTTAATTCATGTGCCTGTATAAAAGCAATATCGCCCAAAGCCTGGTCTTTTTTTTCATTACTTTTTTTAATCGCATGGTTATGGTGCCAGATGATTCTGTACTGCAAAAACAAAATAATGAAAAAGATAATAAGCAATATACTTATGCCCGATATGATCAGAATTTGCTTATTCTCTATTTGTTTGGCGCGGTTCATCTGCGCTATTTCTTTGTTCTTTTTTCCGGTTTCATACTGCAATTGTAATTCGCTCATTTGCTTCTCATTCATATGCACGCGCAGCGAGTCACGTATTTGCTGCGAACGTGCATTAAAATCAATCGCTGTTTTATAATCACCATGTTTAGAATAAAAATGGTATAGGTCCTCATTTAATTCCATTTCACGATAAGGCTCTTTCAGGTTACGGGCTATTGCCAGCGCTTTATTTAAATAGTCAAGCCCTTTTTGCTTATCACCCATTTGATACCATGCTTCGCCAAGCCAGTTATAACTATAAGTGAGCGAGCGCTGCCTGTTATATTTTAATGCTAATGCAACACCCCGGTTGCCATAATCTATCGCGTTTTTATAATCTTTATTATCAAAATAATACTGGGCAATGTTATCAAATAAAGCAACCCGTAATTCCTCGAATTTCGGGCTGGACTCCGCCATTTTTAAGGCCTTAAGCTGTAAATTAATTGAGGTATCATTCAATGGCATTTTCAATGCTTCGCAGCGGGTTTGAATAAACATCGCTTTAAGGTTAATCATCGAAATAATGGCATTAGTATCTTTATTCATCTGTGCCCAATACAAACCACTCTGCACACATGAAAAAGCAAGCTGGAAGTTTGAATTTTCTTTATGCAGGTTACCAATTATAGTGTAAACGTAGGGGTAGGCCTGTTTTATGTTCCATTTTTCCACGTTGTTAAGGCATTTTAAAGCTTCTTCCATAGATTTTTTATGATCAGCAGTAAGCCAATAGTATCGCGCTAAAAATGCTTCACCATAAACCAATGCCTTTTTATTGCCGGTAGATATGGCTATATCTGTTAAATTTCTCGAAGTACAAAGTAAAGAGTCAAGGTTATTGTATTGTTCTTTTTTACCGGTGTTAATCAGTGAGTCAACACGGTTGTCAACAGATATATCCACTGTAGATTTAATGGTTTTTTGCTTACACGCGATAAATAAGGTTAACAATAAAAAACAAACAAAAAAACGCGATGGAGTTGGGCGCATAAAAACAATTGTCTTACACGAATATATAAATTAAAATATCAATTTAGCTGTGTAATCACCATGCGCTGTATGCGGATTGCGTTTGCAAACGACAATGGCAAATGCTCCCAAAATATATTATAAACAGTAAATCACCTTTGAGGTAAAAACCTATCGAAACAATAAATGTTTATTAACTAAAAATCAATAAAATGGACAAAGGTGTAACACTTACCGAAGCAGATAAAACATTTACAGAGTTACTACAATTAGTTTCGTCAATTGATGAAAAACAAATTAACATTGTTCCGTTTGAAGGTAGCTGGACAGCCGGGCAAGTAGCTCAGCACGTTATCCTGTCGGCTGGCAGTTTTGTGCAATTACTGAACGGCCCCGTTAAAGATACAGCGCGCGATCCAGAGCAAAATGTCGCTAACCTAAGAGCCGCGTTTTTAAACTTTAACATCAAAATGCAATCGCCGGATTTTATTATACCACCTGATAAAATTTATCAAAAACAAGAATTGGTAAATACCTTAGGGGATATAAAAAACAGCTTTCTCAAAGCTATTGATACATTAGATGTCACAAAAACCTGCACTTTATTTGAGATGCCCACAATAGGTTATATAACACGGGCCGAGGGCATCGCATTCACTATTGTACATACTCAACGGCATATTCACCAATTGAAAAACATCTACAGTAAAATCAAATAAACCAAAACACATTGAATTTATATTATGGGTGTTGATTATAGGGGTATTCCACAATTCTTCAACTTTTCAACAATGCCGTTAAACACCACACAATCCATTAACTTTACCAACCTATAAATAGGAGTAAACCGTTTGGCAAAAGAAGCTACTAAGGAAACCCCCTTAATGCAGCAATATAACGTAATAAAGGCTAAGTACCCCGGTGCTTTGCTGCTATTTCGTGTGGGTGATTTTTACGAAACATTTGGGCAGGATGCCATTAAAGCGGCAGGTATTTTAGGTATCACGCTTACACGCCGTGCAAACGGCGCGGCAACGCATATTGAATTAGCGGGCTTCCCGCATCATTCATTGGATACTTATTTACCAAAACTGGTAAGGGCTGGCCAGCGTGTGGCTATTTGTGATCAGCTCGAAGATCCTAAAACAACCAAAACTATTGTTAAGCGTGGTGTTACCGAACTGGTTACGCCCGGTGTTGCCATAAGCGATAATATCCTCCAACAAAAAAGTAATAACTACCTGGCATCCCTTTACTTCGAGAAGAATAGTATTGGTATCGCGTTGATCGATATATCAACCGGCGAATTTTTAACCGCGCAGGGAAGCAGCGATTATATTGATAAACTACTGCAAAGTTATGCGCCAAGCGAAGTCATCTATCCTAAAAGCCGCTCGTCAGATTTTAAGGAAAATTATGGCGACCGCTTTTATACCTATACCCTTGACGACTGGCCTTACAGCGGCGATTATGCTAATGAAACGTTGTTAAAGCATTTCGGTGTAAAATCATTAAAAGGTTTTGGTATTGATAAATTGAATTTAGGTATCATAGCCGCCGGTGTGGCGCTTCATTATCTTAATGAGACAGAGCATCGGAACCTCCAGCATATCTCAGCTATATCCCGCATCGAAGAAGATCGTTATTTGTGGATAGACCGCTTCAGTATCCGCAACCTGGAATTGGTAGGTTCATCGAATGAAAACGCGCTGACTTTAGTTGATGTGCTCGATCATACCTGCTCGCCAATGGGAGCCAGGATGCTGCGCAGATGGATAGTAATGCCGTTAAAGGAAATTAAACCTATTAAAGACAGGTTGGGTGTTGTTGAATATTTAATAGCCGAAGAAGAATTAAGAGAATCACTTCAGCAATCCATCAGGCAAATAGGTGATTTGGAACGTTTAATATCCAAAATTGGCTTACAGAGAGCTAATCCGCGTGAGGTTTGTCAGCTTAAAAAGGCATTAAAAGCAATTGAAGGCATCAAATCATTATGCGAGCAATCAATCAGTTTACCATTAAAAGCAATTGGAGAACAACTGAACCCCTGCACATCAATCAGCGAAAAAATTGAACAGGAATTGCATCCTGAACCGCCGGTAATGATTGTAAAAGGCGGTGTGATGAATGAGGGTATCAATGAAGAACTCGACCGCCTGCGTAAAATTGCTTTCGGCGGAAAAGGATATTTGCTTGAGATTCAAAAGCGCGAAGCAGAGTCGACAGGTATACCATCACTAAAAGTATCGTTCAATAACGTATTTGGCTATTACCTGGAGGTCACGCACAGTCACCGCGATAAAGTACCTACGGATTGGATCCGCAAGCAAACCCTGGTAAATGCGGAACGTTACATCACTCCTGAACTTAAAGAATATGAAGAGCAGATTTTAGGTGCCGAGGAAAAAATATTTGCACTTGAAACCAAGCTATATAATGAATTGCTTTATTCATTAGCCGAATATATCAAACCCATACAGCTTAACGCACAACTAATTGCAAGGCTGGATGTGTTACTGAATTTTGCCACTATCTCCATAAAAAACTACTACGTTAAACCGGAGATAAACGAAAGCAGGTTAATCGACATTAAAGGTGGCCGCCACCCGGTTATTGAAAAGAATTTGCCGCTAGGTGATACTTACATCACCAATGATGTTTACCTGGATTCAGATTCGCAGCAAATCATCATTATTACAGGCCCTAATATGGCCGGTAAGTCGGCTTTATTAAGGCAAACCGGGCTTATTGTGTTAATGGCGCAAATGGGCTGTTTCGTGCCCGCGAAATCAGCTTCCATTGGTTTGGTTGATAAGATATTTACCCGTGTGGGGGCATCTGATAACGTATCATCAGGTGAATCAACCTTTATGGTGGAGATGAACGAAACCGCCAGTATCCTAAACAATCTATCCGACAGGAGTTTGATCTTACTGGATGAGATCGGCCGTGGTACCTCAACTTATGATGGTATTTCCATTGCCTGGGCTATTGCTGAGTATCTGCATAACCATCCCACCGCTAAAGCTAAAACCTTATTCGCCACGCATTACCATGAGCTGAATGAACTGAGCAATTCCTTCAACCGCGTTAAAAACTTCAATGTGTCGGTTAAAGAGGTTGGTAGTCAGATCATATTCCTGCGCAAACTGGTTCCCGGTGGCAGCGAACATAGTTTCGGTATCCACGTAGCTAAATTGGCGGGTATGCCCCAAAAAGTACTTAGCCGAGCCAACGAGATATTAAAGAAGCTGGAAAACGAACGCACCGGCGGCGAGCATATTAAGGAAAGTATCCGTAAAGTGCAAAAACAGGCTGTGCAAATGCAGATGTTCAGTATTGATGATCCGGTACTGGTTAAGATTCGTGATACCCTAAATAACCTCGATGTAAATACTTTAACACCTGTTGAAGCCCTGATGAAACTGGATGAAATACAAAGGGTAATAAAAGGCTAGGGCTTAAATGTTGATATGTTTAAAACATCTGCAAAAAGAAAGCTAAAGGCTATTTTATCTTTATATCATGAAGTTTAGCCGCGGCTTTAAATTTACCTGTTCAGCCTTTTGTTTTTTGGTGATCTTGTCATCCTGTCACTCCCGCAAAGCGGTGATGAAAGGAGAGCCCGGTGAGATCGTTCAGCCGCAGGCCAGTATCGCTGATAAATATTCGCAAATGATGGCCGTGAATAAAAGCGATATCCAAAACGGTCGTTTATATGCTTTTATTGATCAATGGTACGGTGTGCCCTATAAATTTGGCGGGCTAGATAAAGATGGGGTAGACTGCTCAGGACTTGTGCTTTTGTTAGAACAACAAGTTTATGGTGTAACCCTGCCGCGTGTCACCAGCCAACAAGTAACCGTTATTAAGCGTGAATATGAACAGGACCTGAAAGAAGGTGACCTGGTATTCTTTGATTTCGATGGTAAGCAATTCAGTCATGTAGGCGTGTACCTGCAAAACGGATATATTGTACATGCCAGTTCAACCAAAGGAGTGATGATAGTGCCGTTGCATGGCGGCATGTATAAATACTTTTCACGCTGCGGCTCCGTTACCGATACATTAACGACCAGCGCCCAGGCTCAATAATTATTGTTATTTTTGCCCCATGGAAAAGCCCAAAGAGGAATATTCATTCTGGACGAAATACAAACGCTTCGCAAGTACCGAAATATTGCTTTATGTAATTATGATAGTTGGTATCATATTGGGGATAATCATCTTCAGTTAATTATTTTTCACCAGCGTCATGTCGTAGTCATCAGCATCAACCACAGCCTGATAAAAGTCCACAAAATCCTGATAGCTTTCCTTCGGATAGGTGCCATCAATAACCTGTAATTTACGTTTATAAATTAGCTGGTTTCCATGTAAAGTACTGGTAGCTGTAAACGTACCGAATGCATTTTTAATGCTCACCTTTAAAGGTTCACTATATTGCCGGTAACCAGCCGGTATGGTATAAGTTATTTCATCTTCACTGGTATAGCCTTCATTAATATACAAATCCGTTGTACGGTTCATTACCAATTTTGGGGCCCGGTTCATTCTGTTTACGGGGTTTAATAAAAAATGCACCTTTCCATTGCCTATCGAAGCATATTCCGGCGCTTTTAAAGTAATATCTTCTGTTGTGGAGGGATGAAAGCTTTTATCCTGCGTAAATGCCAGTTTCTGAACAGTCATATTATTTATCGGATATATTCTTTGTATATCCTTTATCTGTTCTTTTAACGATTCCTGTATCACATAGTCCATATCGTCATATTCTGCGCCTTCAAAAACGCTTTTCATGCTTCCCGATAATTCACCATTATCGTCAAGTATAAAACTGCCCGTATGTTCTAACAGATTATCGTTTGCCGTATATTTTGGCGTATGTAGCAATATACCCCCCTGTGGAGTACAAGCCAAAGCGATCCGATCATCAGTAAAATCACCTAAATATCCAAATGGGATAGTTTGGCTGGTGCAATCCATCCATGTGGTGTCGTTTTTAAATGGGATGCACAAGATGGCGTGGTTACCTTGCAAACTGGCAAAATCGGTAAGCATACTTATTTTTCGGGAATGGTCGCCTGTCACCACGCAATACCATGAATCAATATCAACGGCCTTAAGCAGGGCCCTTGTGTAATTTACTAAGGCTTTACAATCGCCATAGTTTAGTTGGTCAACATCGCTGGCTAAAAAAGGCTGTAAGCCACCAATGCCAATTTGAACGCTTACATAATGTGTTCTGCCCTGCATGTATTCATATATTTTTTTCGCTTTAAGTTTAGGATCAGTAATACCGGCTGTTAATTGTTTTACGTGTTGTACTGTGGCATCCGGAAGTTGTTGCCTGTTGATGAGCAGCTTATCATATATCCATTTCCCCAATCCGTTCCAGTCAGAAAACGAACCATCGAGCCCTTCATAAGTGAATTTTACTGGTGCTACCTTCACCTGGGTTAAAATCTTTTCCGGATTAGGGCTGTAAGGTTCATCTTTAACAGCTTTCAAGTTGTTTACTTGCCAGGTATATGTTTTTAATCCATCTTTATCGGTAGCAATACTTACAGCAGACGGCAGGTTTATTTCTTTATAACGGATATTAAAATCTGGTTTGCAGGAAAACGTGAAAGTGCTTTTTTCTACCGCTGTACCAGTGCCTGGATTAGGCATCCAGTCAGGAAAATATAAAGATTGTTTTTCGCGTTCTTCATATTCGTACTCAACCGTGTAAGGGTATTCAGTTACCGATGGCCGATAATGCTTTACTTTCAGATCATTAAAAAGGGAAAATCCGTCGTTCGCATTAACGTCTTCAAAATCGCTCTCCGAAAATTTCTTTATCAGCATTCCTGACGAATTATAAACCGCGCCCTTTACATATTTTACAACATTTGTTTTATCATGCCATACCTCAATATCTGCCATATCATCTCCATTTTTATTGAGGATAGTGATTGCTTGTTTAATATGATATGTAGAACTGTTAAGATCTTTAACATCAATATTTACCTCCTGCAAACGCACAACCGAACTGGCGTAAGGCAATAAATCCTTAGGTATCAAACTTGCATCATATCCCTGCTGTGCCTTAACATTAACCGCCAACATCATTATAAGTAAAACAAATATTCCCGTTCTTATCATTTCTTTTTGAATATAAGTTCGTCTTTTTCTGATAAGATCACCTTGTTATAAAATTCCTTTAAATACGGGTATTCATCGGGTTGATAAACAGATTTGTTTAATTGAATTACGTGTGCAAAAGTAAAACCGCTACCATTATCATCCTGCTGATAATCGGTTACAAAGCTACCTCCGGATAGTGGTAAACCTAAATTGACGTTTTTAGGTGCATTCTCAACGGTGTAACCATCCGGCAGGTGCATAGTTAAAGTATACCGAACTATTGATGGCATACCGATGTCAACCGGATAGGTACGATCAGCCAGTTTGTATGGATTAGTAACAAGCCGGTTAATAATATAAGGGTCAAACGCTAGCCGGTCATGATCAAGGTTCTTAAACTCCTTAATTTCTATTTCATAAATCTCGGAAATCGGCTGGTCAAGGCTATCAATACCCGTAATGTTCGATTTTAATATTCTGAATTTGGTTGATTTGCTGTTAAAGTCTTCTATATACTCGTCAACGCTGTTAAACTTCTTAATCTCCTGTCTTTTCAAATAAGCTTCATAACCCATAGAGTAGTGGGTCATAGTTCCTTTAATTTTACCATCAGACTGTAATGTAAGATCAAAATGGTAAGTACTGTTTCTTTTTTGTGGGGTGCTCATATCCACCCAGTAAGATGGCTTATCCAGGCTCATTACACGGCCCTGATCATTAATACACCTTAAAGGCAACATACCAAACGGCATTAGCGGGTCTGTGGCATCCAGTAAATAAGTTTTATCGCCGATAGTTAACTGGCAAACCACATAATTAAAGCCTGTCATCATGGGATAAAGCCTGTTTATTAAACCATTTTGCCTGGTCGACAATAATACGGCATCAGCATTTAACCCAGCGGCGTTTAAACCGGTTGTTAACGCCAGGTTAATGTCGGCAACATCGCCTGTATGATTATTAAACGCTTTGCGTATACCGTCTGTGCTTCCACGGCCGTACATGTCATTCCACTTAATACTTTTTTGTATGTAGGTATAAATGCTTTTTGCTTTCTCAAGGGCATCGGTTTCACCTGCAATAACCGGGGTTATTTTATCTTTAAGTAAGCCCGTGCGCCTAAGTTGTGCACCAAAATATTCAGCATGCTTCAATTCATAATCAACATCTTTCCAGTCTTTTGCAACCTTTATGTTAGCACTGGTTGTTAACGAGTAATAATCAGATAATTCAAAGTTAATAGCCGATACATAGTTTTTTACTGATGTCATATCATCCTCCACTACAAACGCCGGGATATCCTTCATACCATAGGTATAATGTGAACAGCCGCTTTTAGCGCCGTGGAATTCAAAACAATCATTTTCGGCCACGCCAACGTTTTTTGATAAAGCCAGAGGGCCAACCTTGGATACATTGTAATTCCAGTAGGCGGGTATATGTACATCATATTCAGAGTAAACTTTTGGAATATCACTTTGAAATTCCCAAGAATGGAAATCCTGAAACCAGGGTGATGTTAAGCGGTAACTGTATTCAATAATGCACCCATCTTGAATACCGGGCATAGCAAACTTTAGCCTGCTCCAATGTTTGGTGTCAACCTGGTTATATACTTTCTTTGGGTCTAATTCAACAGTTTTAGTATAGCCATTTTCATCCTTGTAAGTAGTAATACCTTTTATATCCTGTACTTGCTCATAAGTTGTGCCATCTTCACTATAATATGGTATTTCTATATTACCATGGTTATAGCCACCCTTATCAAAAATTTTTATTTTAACATGGTACTCAAAAACCAGGTCTATATTATCATCGTCAATAGGTCTTATTTGTGAACGTCCATATTCCATCAGAACCACCGCATGAGCCGAAGTATCTTTATCGTACTTCTTCATATTGATTTCTTCCTGTGAAAAGTTTCCGTATTGAAAATCCTGGGCTTTTAACGTAATTGCTGTTAAAACAAAAAATAATAAAAATAATAAGGTTTTTTTCATTTGGTTTAAAAATACTTAGGTGGATGAAATTAACAATATTTTAAAAAGATTTAAAATTATTGTGACCGAATGTTTGGTATACTTTTGCACCTTTGCAAACTGATAATTATATAATGAAATTGAATTTAAAAAGACCGCTTGCATTTTTCGACCTTGAAGCAACCGGGACGAATATAGGCGCTGACAGAATTGTTGAAATTTCTGTTATCAAACTTAACCCTGATGGAAGTGAGGATGTTAAAACGTGGCGTGTACATCCTGAAATGCCAATTCCGCTGGAATCATCATTGATACATGGTATTTACGATGAGGATATAAAGGATGAGCGTACGTTTAAGCAATTAGCTGCCGAAGTATCTGAATTTATTGGTGCCAGCGATTTAGCGGGATTTAATTCCAATAAATTTGATATCCCGATGCTGATGGAAGAGTTTTTGCGAGCAGGCGTAATATTCGATTTGGAGAATCGCCATTTTGTTGATGTGCAGAATATTTTCCACCAAATGGAGCAACGTACATTAAAAGCAGCGTATAAATTTTATTGTGGTAACGATATTATCAACGCGCACTCTGCCGAAGCTGATACCCGTGCTACTATGGAAGTTTTGCTAGCGCAGATAGAAAAATATGAAAACGTAGAGTGGGAAGATAAAAAAGGCAATAAGAGCATCCCGGTTACTAACGAAGTTGAGGCCTTACACAAGTTTACCAATTTGAATAAACCTGTTGATTTTGCAGGCCGTATGGTATATAATGAGCAGGGTGAAGAATTAATAAACTTTGGTAAACATAAAGGCAAAAAGGTTGAAGACGTTTTTGCTGTTGAACCAAGTTATTATTCATGGATGATGCAAGGCGATTTTCCTTTGTACACCAAGCGTAAGCTCGAAGAAATATATAGCCGCTTCACAGCTAAGAAAAATGCTGAAAGGCAGGCCGCCAGGCCCGCGCAGCCAAAACCTGTTGAAGCCGCTGCCCCAAAGGATTTTAAAAAACCTGATTTTCAAAAAAGCAATAATCCGCATCACGAAAACAGGCCCTATAAAAAACCGGAAGAACCAGCCAAACCGGTTAACGACGATATGCTGCAACAGTTGGCACTGAAGTTTAAGAAGGGGTAAGTTAGTGAATAGTTGATTGTGTTAAGTTAGTTGATTAGGTTGAATTAGTTGATGGAGTTAAACCACTCACTTAATCAACTAATTCAACCTAATCAACCGATTTCAAAAACTCAATATTCCTTTTCAATCCATCAAACTTGGTGCGTTTTACAGCTGAGTTTTTGAATACTTTTTGAAAAGTTTCGTGTGTAATATCTTCCCAATCTGTTTGCTTCATACCTAATAATTCGGCATGTGGAGTAAACGAAGGTTCATTATGCAGCACCGAAAATTTATTCCACGGACAAACATCCTGACAAATATCACAACCGAACATCCAATTATCCATTTTGCCCTTAAACTCGGCAGGAATCTCATTTTTTAGTTCGATAGTAAGGTAGGAGATACATCTGCTGCCATCAACAATATAAGGCCCAACAATGGCATCGGTAGGGCAGGCGTCAACACAACGTGTGCAACTGCCGCAATGATTAGCGGTGGGTTCAATATCATATTCCAGTTCAAGGTCAATAATCAATTCAGCCAAAAAGAAAAATGACCCTGCTTTTTTATTGATGAGGTTACCATTTTTACCAATCCAACCCATGCCTGCTTTTTTAGCCCAAGCCCTGTCCAAAACCGGTGCCGAATCCACAAACGCACGGCCGCCAACCTCGCCAATTTTTTCGTTGATAATGTTTAGCAGCTGCTTTAACTTATCTTTTATTACATGGTGATAATCAGCACCATAAGCATACCTTGATATTTTGGGCGCTAAAAGATCTTGCTGATCATTGTCGGTATAATAATTCAGTCCCAGGGATATAACAGATTTAGCCCCATCAACTAACAAACGAGGGTCAAGGCGTTTATCAAAATGGTTTTCCATGTATTGCATCTCGCCATGCATGCCTTTTTTTAGCCAATCTTCCAGGCGTGGTGCTTCTTGTTCTAAAAATTCAGCTTTAGCAATCCCGCAAAACATAAAGCCAAGGTTTTTGGCCTCGGTTTTAATCATGTCGGAATATGCTTGTTTCTTAAGCTGCATGGTGCAAAGATAATACAAATCAAGCTTTTAAAATGTCAGGTTGATTATAAACAAAAAGCCCTTTCTGGTTATCAGAAAGGGCTTTAGATATTTTGTCTTAACAAAATTAGAAACTATGCCTAACGTTATTGCTAAATGTTTTGGTAGTCCAGTAACCACTGTCTAAAATTCTTCTAACGGTCATTAATGGATCTTGTGGGTCACGTTTATCAGCTAACTGGAAAGCCAGTTTAATGCCGCGTTTATGTAACTCAGGTAAGTTTTGTGCATTCCATAAACCAAAAGGATAAGCAAAATAAGTGATTTGTTTACCGGTGATCTCTTGCAATTTTGCATCAGGTTTATCTAACTGTATTTGCCAGTCTTTTCCTGCAAATTTCTTAAAGTTGCTGTGGTTCCAGGTGTGGCCGCCAATTGTGTTGCCTTCATCAGATAATTGTTTTACCTGTGCCGAGCTCATATAATGCTTTTTACCCAATGATACAGTCATGATAAAGAATGTACCTTTAAAACCATATTTCTTTAATGTTGGTCTTGCTACATCCCACTGGTCGCCATCAGTATCATCAAATGTTAACAGGATAGGTTTACTTGGCAGTGGAGCGCCTTTAGTTAAATAATTATAAAGCTGATCTGGTGAAATAGTATGGTAACCACTATCAGCCAGCATTTTAATGTGGTCTCTGAATGCAGCAGGCGGAATAATGTAGTCCTTAGATGTTTTGGAATCTGTAGGTCTCCAGTCGCGTATTTGGTGGTAGCAAATTACCGGAACCTGTTTGCGGGCCATAATAGCCGCTGTGTTTGATTGGGCCTGAACACTTATGGTGCTTATTATGCCTAATGATAATACTGAAAAAAGCTGTTTTAACATAGTAGATGTTATATTTAATGATAATTTAACAATGGCGAAATTAAGATAATTTGGATGTTAATAAATCTCAATTTATAAACAAATTAACATCAACTTTATTGTAAAACAATTCGCTTTCCTTCCTGCGCTGATCTTTTTGCAGCATCCAGTATCTCCATAACCACCATATTATAATTTAACGAAGATAAATCATCAGTGCCCGGTAACTGATGGCGTAAAACAGCTGTTAAATAAACAATCGGGTCGTTTATCGGCGTAGCCAAAGGCTCAACATTTTTTGAACCGATGATCTTTTCACGCATACGGCTCACGATGTGGCTGGTATCTAAAGCATGTAAATAACCTGTTTCGCCAAATACCTCAAAATCTTTAATAGAAAACGGCCAGTTCCACGATCCCTCAATCTCGCCGGTAGCGCCGGGATATTCAACAATCACCGTAGCATCATCATCAACTTTAGGATAAACTGTCGGTTTATAATGCCTCAACACAGCAGTAACCGCGATAGGTTTTTGTCCATGCATCATCCAGGTCATCAAATCAGCGCCATAGCAACCAAAATCATTCAATGCGCCAGCACCATTCAAAACCGGATCGGTTAACCAGCTTAGAAATTCATCACTGCAACCAATTTCTTTAGGTCCTTGATGCCCATCATGCGCTACCATTCGTTTAATCGAACCAATAGTGCCCGCATTTACGGTATTGTAAACATCTCTGTTTGATGGATACCAGGTTGTTTCGTAATTAGTTAGTACTTGAATATGGTATTGGTTGGCAAGTTCTTTTATTCGTTTCGCCTGCTCCAAGGTGGCTGCTAAAGGTTTTTCAACCATCACTGGAATGTGCAACGGGGCGCAAACTTCAACTATTTTAACATGGCCAGCAGCCTCATTATAACCTAAAACCGCATCGGGCTTAGTCTTTAGCACCATTGTTTTCAAATCGGTGTAAAACAACGAATCCGGTATATGGAATATCTTGCCAAATTTTACCCATAAAGCTTTATTAGGTTCAGCAATGCCCACAATATTTGCTGTGCCATCTTTATATCTGCTTAAAATACCATAAACATGGTTATGGTTTAACCCGGCAACAGCCAGGCGCAAACCCTGGGCATTCGACTGAAATGCAGCGCCGACCACTAGGGCCATCACTATAATGGTATCTCTAAGCTTTCTCATATGTGGGATATTGGTTTATCTTAAAACAACGAAGGGTTACCGCCCAGTTTTATTTTACCCAGATGTTTATATGCCGCTTCGGTAGCCTCACGACCACGGGATGTGCGCATTAAAAATCCTTCCTGTATTAAAAATGGTTCATAAACTTCTTCAATAGTGCCTTCTTCTTCGCCTACAGCAGTGGCTATCGTTTTTAAGCCAACAGGGCCACCTTTAAACTTCTCGATGATAGTGAGTAGTATTTTATTATCCATCTCATCTAGCCCATGCTCATCTACATTCAAAGCATTTAATGCATACTTAGCAATGGCGGTATCAATAGTACCATCGCCCTTAATTTGTGCGAAATCCCGGGTACGGCGTAACAAAGCATTAGCTATACGTGGCGTACCGCGGCTGCGGCGCGCAATCTCATAGGCGCCTTCATCACTAATTGGGGTTTTTAATATTGATGATGAGCGTAAAACAATAGTGGTTAATAATTTGGCATCGTAATATTCAAGTCGGGAGTTTATACCAAACCTTGCCCGTAAAGGCGAAGTTAGTAAACCGGAACGTGTAGTAGCCCCAACCAGTGTAAATGGGTTTAATGATATTTGCACCGAACGGGCATTAGGGCCGCTCTCCAGCATAATATCTATCTTAAAATCTTCCATGGCCGAGTATAAATACTCCTCAACCAATGGACTTAACCGATGTATCTCGTCAATAAATAAAATGTCGCCTGTTTCAAGATTGGTTAGCAATCCGGCAAGATCGCCTGGTTTATCTAATACCGGGCCTGATGTGATTTTAATACCCACGCCCATTTCATTGGCTATAATGTGCGATAGGGTAGTTTTGCCTAATCCGGGAGGGCCATGTAGCAATACGTGATCGAGTGCTTCGCCGCGTTGGCGGGCGGCTTGTACAAATATGCGTAAGTTGGCTAATATTTTATGCTGACCGGTAAAATCCTCAAATGCCTGCGGCCGTAAAACTTTTTCAATATCACGTTCGGCAGGAGAGAGGCGTTCACTTTCAGGATCAAGATGCTCGTTCATTTGCTTCTCAGTGGTTAGAGGTTAGAGGTTAGAGACTTGTGATTAGTCTCCGCATTTTTAATATGGTTGAAAAAATATCAAATCAAAGCTATTATTATTGCTGAAATTTATCAATACAGGCAATAACTAATCTATAGTCACTGATTTCTATTCTCTGGCTATTACTCTCCCTCAGGATACTTTCTAAAAATACTATTGATCTTCATCTGTATCACACCCCAAAAAGCTTCCTTAAAAATACCGGTCGACATTTTTGATGTTCCGGCAGTTCTGTCGGTAAATATGATGGGCACTTCAACCAGTTTAAAACCATGCTTGATAGCCGTATACTTCATCTCGATTTGGAAGGCATAACCTACAAATGAAATTTTATTAAGCTTAATGGTTTCCAAAACCTTGCGCTTATAACACATAAACCCGGCTGTGGAATCCTGAACTTTTATGCCCGTTATAAATCGAACATATACAGATGCGAAATAACTCATCAGCACCCTGCTCATAGGCCAGTTAACTACGTTTACCCCATTAATGTATCTTGAACCGATAACTGCATCCGCACCGCTTACAGCAGCTTCTCTCAATCTTAATAAGTCGTCAGGATTATGAGAGAAATCAGCATCCATCTCAAAAATATAATCGTACTTGCGCTCAATGGCCCATTTAAAACCATGAATGTAAGCAGTTCCAAGCCCTTGTTTTCCAGCACGGGCTTCCAGGAAAAGCGTATCAGGATAATCCTGTTGCATTGCTTTTATAATATTTTGGGTGCCATCAGGCGATCCGTCGTCTATGATTAGCAAATGAAAATCATGAGGCAATGAAAATACTTTACGGATCATCCGTTCAATATTTTCTTTTTCGTTATACGTAGGTATTATTACTATACTATCAGGCACTCAAATATGGGGGCTAATTTGATAAAGCACCAAAAATAGGGGAATTTACCCTGTATAAAAAATAAAAAAACAGGAAAGCGTTATACCTTCCTGTTTTCTTTACAAAACAGTGTTGAATTATAAATTATTTGTATCGGCAATTATTTTGCTTCTGTCTACAGGTATTGGGTCCTCATCTGGATTCGTTATATAACTACGCTCTTTTAAATGTGGCGAAACAAACATAAATACTACCACAAATACCATAATAAAACCTACGAAAAACCATTCGTAGTTTGCACCAACCAACCGTGATGCTAAAAAACCTTTATTGGCAATATTACTATTTACCTCGGCAGTAATTATGTTACCTAATGCAACAACCAATAACCAAATAGCAGTCATGGTGCTTTTCATTGATTTTGGTGAGTGAGTATAAGCATATTCTAAACCTGTAATTGATACTAAAACCTCGGCTGCCGATAGGATTACATAGGCAAATATCTGCCACCAAATGGTTGGGTGACCACCATGGTCAACATTGGTTTGTATTAACGCTATAATTACAAAGGACAAGGCAGTTAATACTAAGCCTGCACCTAATCTTCGTAAAGGAGTGGTTTTTAAACCAATGCTATCCAGATAAGGATATAACCAATAATTAAATAGCGGAATAAATATTAGCAAAAATACCGGATTAAAGGTTTGCACCTGTCCTGCTAACATGGTAAAATGAAACGATCCAATGTATAAAGTACGGTTCATCTTAGCAGCTTGTAATACCCATTCCGAAAGATTTTGATCCCAAACGGCCCAAAATGCCAATGCAAAAAAGAATACTGCCATTACACGGTAAACCGCTTTAATGCCTTCAACTTTTATTGGATCGTAATTGGTTTTGGCTACATCAAGCCATGATTCACCTTTTTTCTTCTTGCTAATATTAAATAAAGCATATATGGATATAAAAACAAAATTGTTTCTATTAACACCGGATGGCGGTACTCTTACATACATTTTTCTACCCGAAAAGAAAATGATGGTAGCTAATCCCATTAATACGCCCGGTATACCGAATGCCCATTTTGCACCATAGGTATCGTATGTCCATGGTATTAAAACCGTAGAGATCATTGATCCGGCATTAATGCTGAAATAAAACCATCCGTATACTTTGGCTAATAAGTCCTGATTAGTAGCATCAAACTGATCGCCGACATTAGCGGAAACGCACGACTTTATACCGCCTGCCCCAATAGCCACCAATACAAGCCCGATAGTGAAACCATTTAAATTAGTATCAAATAAAGCAAGGAATAAATGCCCTAGGCAGTAAACCATTGATATATATAATATGATTTTGTATTTGCCTGTAAACCAATCGGCCACTAAACCACCAACAAAGGGTAATGAATAAGCCAAAGCCACAAAAAAGTGTGTGCTCTCATTCGCTCTTGCTTCGGCTATTGTAGTTAAAGCGGGATTGTGTGTTGGGTTGTAAAACTGGGCAACCAGGAATGTTACCAATATAGAGCGCATGCCATAAAAACTAAAACGTTCGGCAGCTTCGTTACCAATAATAAATGGTACAGCTCTTGGATACTTTGATTTTTTCGGGACTACTCCCAACGCGGGTACATTTTCACTCATGAGGTCAGTTAATTTCGACTAAAATACTATTATTCTGTCAAATCAAAATTTAATATCGAAAGTATTCCGTTACAGTCGGTTAATATTTTGATTTTGAATTATTAAGGGTTATTTAATTAGTTGTGTTGGATGCTTGATCTATCCTCTATAGCTTGTTTTTTTGGATCTGTAAATTCGCTGTCATGCTCGTCCGGAACATTACGCATATCCAAATTATCTTCATATTTCCATCTGCCGTTAATTAACTTATAGCCATCATAGCTCAGGTCAGGGCCAAATGTTTCCGGGTTTTTCTTGGATTTATCGTCAGGGGGGGAAAGATGATCAAACACGATCAAATCCTGCTCGGGTACATATCTTAACAGCATAGATGCCTGGCGGGTGTATTGAAATATTATTCGTTTATGTTTTGTTGTGCCAAACACCTCCATGCCAAAAACAGGCTTGTCGTTTTTAAAGGAAAGTACCTCTATTACCTTTTTGGTGGAATTAACGGTATACCCCTTCCAGCCTAACAGTACATAATATGATTTATCGCCCGTTACCCTGATGATTTTATAATACTGCGCGCCATACCATTTGCGGTTATCAGTAACTGAGTCTTCGGGATGTTCTAATAACGGAGAGTAATCAACTAAAGGGAATAATTTTAACGGTCCGCCGGTATTTAATTGCAAGGCGCCATAAAAACGATAACTGCCATCATCATTCATTATGTGCCAGCTTAATATGCGGAAACGGTTATCCGGAGAGTTTTGAATACTAACCGTTTTTACAGAGTCAAAAGGAAATAGGAAAGAATTTGGCACTTTTAACGCAGTAACCAATGTTTTAACAAACATGGTATTTGCATTTTGTCGCTCCAACTCATTATCATTATTAATCATCACCTTGCCCAGGTTAGCCAAGCTGTCCTGATACATATTTAACCGGTTAGCATTGCTATTTTCATCAGTATGCTGGGCAAACGATTGGTTCAGGAATAAAATTAGCGGGATAAAAACAAGCAAACGCTTCATTGTTGTTTATTATGATTCTGTATAAAAGTTCAATATTAGAACAATTAACGCAAATTTTCAATAACAATTGCACTTGCGCCGCCGCCGCCATTACATATTCCCGCTGCGCCGTATTTTCCACCATTTTGTTGCAATACATTCAATAAGGTCACCACAATTCTCGCACCTGATGCACCTAGTGGGTGACCCATAGCAACAGCGCCGCCATTAACGTTTACTTTCGCCGGATCAAGTTCCAAATTCTGGTTATTAGCTATGGATACAACTGAGAATGCTTCATTTATTTCATAATAATCAATATCAGCACCACTTAAACCCGCCCGGTGTAATGCCAATGGTATAGCTTTGGATGGAGCTGTAGTGAACCACTCAGGTGCTTGCTGGGCATCAGCATAGGCAACAACTCTGGCTATAGGTTTTATGTCTAATTCATCAGCTTTCTCCCTGCTCATTAAAATAACAGCAGCTGCACCATCATTTAAGGTAGATGCATTTGCAGCTGTAACAGTACCATCCTTTTTAAATACTGGCTTTAGCGAGGGTATTTTATCAAACTTTACGGCTCTTGGTTCTTCATCGTCTTCAAATAAAGTAACATCGCCTTTTTTATCTTTTAACTCAACTGGCGTAATTTCACTTTTGAATTTACCTGTGCTTTGGGCCGCCTGTGCTCTTTTATAGGATTCAATTGCGTAAGCATCCTGCTCTTCGCGACTGATATGGCAATCTGTAGCGCAAAGTTCCGCTGCTGAACCCATATGGTAATCGTTATATACATCCCAAAGGCCATCTTTAACCAATCCGTCAATTATCTGTCCGTTACCCAAGCGGTAACCATTGCGGGCTTTATCTAAATAATAAGGCACGTTGCTCATGCTTTCCATCCCACCGGCCAAAACAATATCGTTCTCGCCTGATGCAATACTTGTTGCTGCCAGCATAATAGCTTTCATACCCGAAGCGCAAACTTTATTCACAGTAGTAGCAGGTAAATAGGGTAGTCCGGCAAATATTGCCGCTTGGGTAGCAGGCGCCTGACCTAAATTAGCCGATAGCACGTTACCCATATAAACTTCCTGTATATATTCAGGTTTTAAACCTGATTTCTCAATAACTGATTTGATGACAAAGCTGCCCAGCTGCACAGCGGTAAAGGATGATAAACTGCCGCCAAAACTGCCTATAGGAGTGCGGGTTGCAGCAACTATTACTACTTCTTTCATATGGTTTATTATAAAATGGTGGGCAAATTTAATATTTTATACGTTAAAAAGCTATGCATGCATAATAATTATTGTGTGAATGAATGATTGTATGATTTAGTGAATGAGCAAATAATGAACCAACATAAAATATTCAAATAATTCACTCATTCACACATTCACTAATTAATATCGCTATACCAAAAACTTATTTTAATTTTGGTATCTTAAACACATCAATGGCAAATCTGTCTTCTTCACGTCAAAAGGCTGTCCTGCGTAAATATGCCCGCAAGCTTAAGTTTTTAATGATGGTGGTTAGTATCGGCATAATTGTATGGACTTTGCCCAAGCAAGCCAAATTCCGTTATGAGATAGAAAAGGGGAGGATATGGACACAGAAAGACCTGATATCGCCCTATAATTTCGCCATACTAAAAACCCCACAGGAACTTGATAACGACCGCAAAGTAATATTATCAAGTATAACTCCGATTTACCAATTAAACACAAATATTGCTGATCAGCAATTGGATGCTTTTAAAAATGACCTGGAAATAAAATGGCATACGGGCGGTATAAATGATAAGTTTAAGAATGATTATATAAATACCGGATATAACTTACTAAAGCATATTTATGATGTGGGTATACTTAAACCCGACCCTAAATATCAGCAGAGCTCACAAAATTATACCATTACCATATTGGATAAAAACGTTGGCACTGATAAAAATACAGCCGACCTTTTTACTCGCGATAAAGCCCTTGATTATTTTAATCAGGTTTTAAACACCCGAAAGGATATCGACAAATCATTTTTGCTCGACCTAGTACTAAATCGGATGCAAAGTAATTTGATCTATGACGATTTGTTAACCACCAGACTGCAAAAAGAAGCTTTAGAAAATTTATCGCTTACCCGTGGGATGGTGCAAAAAGAGGATATACTGGTTACTACAGGCTCGGTTGTAAATGATGAGGTTTATCAAAAATTAATATCCTACAAAAAAGCATTTGAAGATAGTTCCCGCGTAAATGGCGATCGCCGCCTGGTAATGCTTGGTCAGGTAATATTAGTAGCCGTTGCTATCACATTACTGATGGTGTTCCTGTACCTGTTTCGCCGGGATATTTATGATGATAACAGGCTGGTATCTTTAATATTATTGGTAATTACAGCCATGCTGGCTACGCTATCGTTGGCTATAAAGCTGCAAACGCCTAACTTATATTATATCCCATATTGTATTGTACCCATAATCATCCGGATACTGTTTGATACACGCTTGGCATTAAATATACATTTATTGGTAGTGTTAATAGCAGGCTTTTTTGTGCCGAATAGTTTTGAATTCGCCTATTTTGAAATTACTGCCGGTATGGTTTCTATCTACAGTATTAAAAACCTCATCAGGCGCGAGCAATTCTTAATATCGGCGCTAATTATCACTTTTAGTTATTTCATGGCCTTTATTGGTATCTCGTTCATTCGCGAAGGTAGTTTTTTGAGTATAAACTGGATGGACTTTTTACCATTTGTAGTTAGCGTTTTACTTACATTATTGGCTTACCCGCTTATTTATATTTTCGAAAAGATATTCGCTATCACATCAGATATAACTTTAATCGAATTAACAAATACCAACGCGCCTTTACTGCGCGAGCTGGCTTTTACAGCTCCCGGTACGTTCCAGCACTCCTTGCAAGTAGCTAATCTTGCCGAGAATGCCATATACAGCATCGGTGGCAACGCTTTACTGGTTAGGGCAGGGGCATTATACCACGATATTGGTAAATTGGAGAATCCGCTATTCTTTATAGAAAACCAAAGTTCAGGTTTTAATCCACATGATAAGCTGCCTTATGAAGAAAGCGCGCAGATCATCATCAGGCATGTGAGCAAAGGAGTGGAGATGGCGGAAAATGCCAATATCCCCGAAGTTGTGATTGATTTTATCAGGACGCATCATGGCGACACGCGGGTAGATTATTTTTATCAATCATATTTGAAGAATTTTCCGGAAAAAATGATCAATGAAAAGGTTTTTAGGTACCCCGGACCTATTCCTTTTACAAAAGAAGGTGGTGTTTTAATGCTTGCCGACTCAGTTGAGGCCGCATCGCGCTCATTAAAAGAACCTGATGAAAAATCAATAAGCGAGTTGGTAGATCGTATCGTAAAATACAAGCTCGATCAGGACCAGCTGAAAGACAGCGATATAACGCTTAAAGATATTGAAACAATTAAGACAATTTTTAAGCGAATGCTGATGAGCATTTACCACGTGCGAATTAATTACTAACGATTTCATTTTTTTTTTTGACCGCTTACCTGAATTGCTATATTTGCAGTCCCGAAAAAAGGGATTTATTGAGATACCGGCCAATTAAGGCCAAAATATGGTGAGGTGCCTGAGAGGCCGAAAGGATCAGTTTGCTAAACTGACGTACGGGAAACTGTACCGAGGGTTCGAATCCCTCCCTCACCGCTGATTGATAAGTCAAAAAACAACAAAAGCCTGTAAATCATATGATTACAGGCTTTTTTGTTGCCGTGAGTTAACCAAAATATACACGGATTCGCAAAAAAAATGAGCGTCATCCATGGCGTCTTTTTTTGACGGAAAAAAAGACGCCACGCAAGTGGCTTAATTCATTGACTTACAAGGTGTTCAATAATTAAACATCTTGACATTTTACCGCTGCATTTCGATATTTATTCACTTAAAAATCTATCGTTATGTTAGAAAAAAGTTTAGGCTTAATGTTTTTTTTAAAACAGCCCAAAAATTATCAAGATGGACCGATGTATATCTATCTCAAAGTTACCGTTGATTGTATTCCCAAAGATCTTTCTGTTAAACGTTCCTGGGAGCCGTCCAGATGGAATTCTAAGGGGAACCGTGCCAGCGGTAATAAAGAAGATGCAAAAGCGCTTAATGAATATCTTGACGTTATGCAAAACAAAGCTTACGAAGCCCGCAAATATTTAATAGACCGCGGTAAAGTAGTTACAGCGTTGGCCATTGTCGAATTACTCTCAGGTGTCAATGAACGGAAAAGGATGTTGCTAAGCTTGTTCGAAGAGCATAATAAAGAGTTGAAGAAAATGATTGGTAAAGGGGTAGCCAAAGGAACTCACACAAACTTTGATACTTCCTATAAGCACACAATGAAGTTTATCGGTGCAGAGTATAAAATGAACGATATCAACATTCGTTCATTGGACCTCGAATTCGTTAAAAAGCTGTACAACTGGTACCGGACGAATCAGGGACTTAATCATAATTCTGCCCTGAAAAACGTTGCCAATATGAAAAAGATTGTATTGGATTGCGTTGATAACGGATGGTTGATGGGAGACCCGTTCGCTAAATTTGATATGGCCAGAAATGATGTGGATACTATTTACCTCGATAAAGAAGAGATCCAACGAATCGCATCCAAACCGATTGCCAATGAGCGTCTTTCAAGGGTAAGGGATTTGTTTATTTTTTGCTGTTTTACAGGTCTTTCTTTTATTGACGTTAAGCAGTTAAAACGTTCCGAGGTAACTTTAGCGCACAATAGCGAACTAAGGATTTACAAGAACAGGCAGAAAACAGGGACGCCGGCCGTGATCCCGTTATTGCCGATAGCCCTTCTTATTCTTAATAAATACAAAGATGAAGAAGCTTGTTTAGCCAAGGATATGCTATTGCCGGTTTTAAGTAATCAGAAATATAATTGCTATTTAAAGGAGCTGGCCACCATAAGTAACGTTGAAAAGGAATTAAGTTCTAAAATGGCCAGAAACTCCTTCGCTACTACAGTAACTATGGCTAACAATGTTCCGATTGAAACCATCAGTAAAATGATGGGGCATAAGACGATCAGGCAAACCCAGCATTACGCAAAGGTCTTAGCGATCAAGGTAACGGAAGATATGAATGTGTTAAAAAAGAAGCTTCATAAAGATAAGTTTGTTTCCGAAGAACAAATTGTCAACGTTTACCAACTGGGAAAAGCGATTTAATAGCTGCTCAAAGGATCATTATTTAAAGCGAACGAGCAGCGGCGAGGGCAAAAAAACAATTATTTGCCTTCGTTTTTGCCATGCTGTCCGCTTAATTCCGAAAACTATGTGACGATACATATGCTTGGATAATGAGACGATACCATTTACAAAAGTAGGAGGTGTCCTATATTACAAGCAGGAAGATGTTTTGACTGTATTGGAAAGTGGCGCAGGAAACGAATAATACTCGCTGTAATTTAAGTTAGGACAGTATAATATTATGTTATCAACTTATTTTCAAACCAAACTGATTTTTTAAGAGCGCGATACTGTCTTCAACACTTTTATTTTCTATCAGCATAATGAACTCAATCACACCGCCTTCTTGTCCACAGCCAAAACATTTGAAGATTTTTTTGGCAGGTGAGATCATAAAGGAGTTTGTGCTGTCCTGATGAAACGGACAATTACCCTTAAAAATATTTCTGCTTTCGTTGAGCGATACATATTTGGAAACTATATCGATAAAACTTGCTTTTTGGTAATTAGGCATTGAATTACTAGAATTACTATTTGATGTTGACATTACCGGTGTACCGTAAATATTCCCAAATATAATTCTAAAGCCGGAATATAAACTATTAATTACTCAAAGGGCGAAGCAAAGCGACGGCTAGCTAAAACAAAAAGCCTGCTGTTCAGCAGGCTTTTCCCCAAAACATATCTTTATTTTATTTTACTTCGTTCTTCTTTTCTGTAACTTCTTTGCGGATATCACTTGCTGCAACTTTTATCTGTTGCATTGCGTTCCTTAATCTCGTTCCGGCAGCTTTGTTTCCTTTGTCGTAGAAGGCACCAGCCTCTTGTTCTGCATTCTTAATCAGCTCTTTTAGCTCGTTGAATTTGGTCATGATAAAATTGTAAATCTTTAATTAAAAAAATATTTAACGGCAAAAATGCCATTTTCTATCCTAATATTCAAATTTTCTAAAAAAGTTACCCTCCGAGTCGGATTACATCGGAGACTTAGGCTGGTCGTATGTTTCACTTTTGTGAACAATTATTCATTTCTACAAATGCAGATTTCGAAAATTTAATAATCTATTATTATGGCAAAGATCATCACATTGGCCCATCAAAAGGGCGGCGTCGGTAAAAGTACTTTAGCGTTAAACTTAGCGCTGTGCTTTCAGGATCAAATAAGGGTAGCCCTTATTGATTCCGATTTACAAGGAAGTATTTATCATTTAAAAGAAGATTTTCCCGAACTGGACATTTTGGCTCCTGAAAAGATAAGTGAAATTCCGCGATTGGATTACGACCTGATTATCGTTGACACCCCTCCATATTTATCCAACCGCCTAAATGAACTGTTTAACTATTCTGATTACGTCCTGGTGCCCACCAAGGCGGGCTTTTTCGATGTCATGGCAATCAAGTCAACGCTGGCGCTGGTCAAGTTTGCGCAGGCGCAAAATCATCAATTAAAAGCGGGTATTGTGCTTAATATGCTGAAGCCAAGATCTGGTTTAACCGCCGAAGTGGTCGCTTTGCTTAATACACTGGGCACGCCACTATTGAACACCCGGGTTTTTGACCGGGTTAGTCTGGCGAGGTCCTCTATGACATCAGGCATCTTAAAGAGTACGGATCAAAAGGCCATTGAAGAAGTTACGTTGCTTGCGGAGGAAATCGTTGACCTGATCAGTGAATAAATGTAGCAATGAACATTTGTACAAGTGTTCATTTGAATAAACCTGCAATTGTAGAAATGTAGGCTTGTTCAAATGAACAAATGTAAGAAGCTTCAAAAGCAGCAATGTTCAATTATGCATTTGGAGCGATGTTCAACTATTCATTGCTGCATTTATAGATCGCGACAAATATTCAATAATCAATAGCTGCCATGGAAGATTATAAAAAAAAGCTGGGCTCACTTGCCGACAAGATCAAAAATGAAATGCCCCAAATGCCTATTCAGCAGGTTCAGCCTGTTAAACAATTGTCTTCAGGGATCGAAGAAGAAGAGGCCAGGTTCAATAATTGGATACCCAGGGATTTAAAGAAGAGGGTCAAGGCGTATGGTGTTCAAAATGATATATCTCAGAAGGATATTACGATACAGGCGTTGCAGGATTTTTTGAAGGAAAAAGGAGCTAAACAGGATTAAATTGAAAGTGGATCTTTAGGCATATGGAAGGATCAAACTGCTGTCTTTTTGCAGTTAGCAAGATGTACGTTTGTGTCACAAACGAAATCTTGCCCTCCCTTCCGAAGTCAGTCCGGGGCCATGATCAAACGCTCTGAAGTCGGTTTGATTAATATGGAAACAATGGAAGAACAGGAAGAAAATCGAAGCCGGTGGCTGAACATTCGTTTAAAGCCGGATGAATATAGGGGTTTGGAAAAACGGTTCAAAAAAACAACATTCCAAACCATGAGCGAATATCACCGGGCCCTTTTGCTGGGCGATCCTGTAACTATCATTCACCGTGACAAATCTATGGATGAGGTCCTTGAAGAATTGGTTTTGCTGAGGCGCGAATTAAACTTTGTAGGTAACAATTTAAACCAGGCCGTCAGGAATATTAATAGTGCGCACGGCTTTCCGGATACGGGGTTATGGATGAATCTGCTCACCATTATTAAGGGGAAACTTGAACCATCCATAACCCAGATAAAAGAGGGCATGAATAAATACGCTGATTTATGGTCGCAAAAATTAAAAGTGGAAAAAGCCTGATCGGCGCTTTGAACTATAACGAAAATAAGGTAAAGGCTGGAAAGGCGGAATTGATAGCGGCCAGCGGGTATGCCAAGGACTATGATATGCTTTCTTTTTATGACAAGCTTTTTCGGCTAAAGGATTTGGCGGGAAGAAATCTGCGCACCAGGACAAATACCTTACACCTGTCCCTGAATTTTGATGTAACGGAAAAGCTGGATTCCGATAAGCTAATAAATATTGCAAATGAATATATGAAACGGATTGGTTTTGAAAGGCAACCCTTTCTAGTGTATCAGCATTTTGATGCCGGTCACCCGCACATGCATATTGTTTCTACGAATATAGCAGCCGATGGACAGCGAATTAGCCTGCACAACATTGGTGAACTAAAATCAGAGCCTGCCAGGAAAGCAATTGAGCTTGAATTCGGATTAGTACAGGCCAGCAGTAAAAAAAATGAATATGAACAAATCGAAAATCTTAAAATCAGGCCGCTGGAATATGGCTCGATTGACACCAAAAGAGCGATAACGAACATTGTAAACGAGGTCGCCAAATCTTATAAGTTTACAAGTCTGCCGGAATTAAACGCTATACTGAATCTATATAATGTCACCATTGATAAAGGTTCAAAGGAATCCGTGATGTTCAATAAAGGGGGGCTGCGTTATTGGGTTATTGATAAAAATGGTAAAAAGATCGGGGTGCCGATTAAAGCGAGCAGCATCTACCTGAAACCGACTTTGAAATTGCTGGAGGGGAGATACAAATTGAATGAATACTTAAGGAAACCATTTAGAGATAAACTCAAGGCGAAGATTGACAAAGTAGTATCTCAAGTAATCTCTTTAGAGCAGTTTAAAAATGAATTAAAAAAGGTGGACGTTTCTGTCATCATCAGGCAAAATGATGACGGCAGGATTTACGGTATCAGTTATATCGACCATTTGAACAAGGCGATATTTAATGGCAGTGACCTTGGTAAAAATTATAGTGCTGCTGCTATCCTTGATACCTTGCCATACAGGCCTGCCGGCAATGTCGCCGCTTCTGCTGAACAGTTTTCGGAAAAGACAGAACTAGCCAGGACTGGAAGCAATCAAGCAGTTAGCAATCCTCATTCACGTACCTTATTGGATGACCTGTTAAGCCCTTACGACCCTAATGCGAATTTACCCAATCAGTTTGGGCCAAAGAAGAAAAAGAAAAAACGCAGGAATCTAAATCTCTAAAATTAAAGTTATGCAGACAGGAGAAAATGAACAGGCATTAAGAAAGATTATAGATTTTACAAGGTTTCTAGGCATCCTTGTTCTAATACTGCACTTCTATTTTTGCTGTTACGGAGCGTTTAGTGAATTGCACTTTACTTATCCAATTGTCAACAGGGTATTGGTGAATATTTATAAGCTATCCATTTTTAAAAGCATATTGATTGTCAAATCAGTAGCGCTGGTCTTCCTTGTAATTTCACTGATTGGGACGAAAGGAAAGAAAGCGGACAATATTAAATTTTCGACCGCCCTGACGTATACCATATTGGGGCTCTTACTATATTTTTCAAGTAGTATTCTTTTTAAACTCCGGTTGTCTTACGTCTTAATTGCAGCATTTTATATCTCAATAACTACTATTGGGTTTTTGCTTTTTCTTTCCGGTATTAGTATGATGTACCGGATTATCAATGTTAATTTAAGCAAGGATGTTTTCAATGACGAAAATGAAACTTTCCCCCAGGAAGAGCGGAAGCTTGAAAATGAATATTCGATAAACCTGCCAGCTAAATACAATCTCAAAGGCAAGAAAAGGGATAGCTGGATAAATATTATCAATCCATTCAGAAGCACACTGGTATGCGGCAGTCCCGGTGCAGGAAAGTCATACTTCGTTATCCGGCATATCATCACACAGCATATAAAAAAGGGATTTTCCATGTTTTTGTATGACTTCAAATATGATGACCTGACAAAAATCGCCTATAATACATTATTGAATCATAATCGGCAATACGCTATTAAACCTAAATTTTATGTGATAAATTTTGAAGACCTGACACGATCTCATCGGTGTAACCCGCTTGAACCGGCTGCTATGCTGGATATCACTGATGCGATGGAATCGTCAAGGACTTTCATGTTAGGATTAAACAGGGAGTGGGTTAAAAAACAGGGCGATTTCTTTGTGGAATCGCCAATTAATTTCGTTACCGCCTTAATATGGTTTTTAAGAAAGTACAAAGATGGGATTTATTGTACACTGCCTCATGCCATTGAACTGGCACAGGTGGAATATAAATATTTATTCGCATTGTTAAAGACCGAACCGGAAATTGAGGTTTTAATTAATCCCTTTATTTCTGCCTGGCAAAATGAAGCCTATGACCAACTGGAAGGCCAGATTGCCAGTGCTAAGATTAGCATGGCAAGGTTGGTATCTCCCTCGCTATATTATGTATTGTCGGGAAGTGATTTTACACTGGATCTCAATAACCCGGCGGAACCAAAAATCGTGTGCATGGGGAATAATCCACAGAAAATAATGGTCTATGGTGCAGTCCTGTCATTATATGTAAATCGGCTGCTAAAGATCATCAATCAAAAAGGGAAACTGAAAAGCAGCCTGATCTTTGATGAATACCCCACCTTAGTCGCTGACCTGATACCCACAATTTCGACAGGCAGAAGTAATTTGATCAGTTGCTCGTTAGGAATCCAGGACGCCAGTCAGTTACGCAAAGATTATGGTAAAGAACAAGCTGACGTGATCATGAGTATCGTTGGCAATATTGTTGCCGGACAGGTTACCGGCGATTCCGCCAAACAACTAAGCGAACGCTTTGGGAAAATTATGCAGGATCGGCAAAGTATCACCATCAACAGCCAGGATACGTCCATCAGCAAATCAACGCAATTGGATTTTGCGGTTCCGGCATCCAAAATCGCGACATTATCTTCAGGGGAATTTGTGGGATTAGTGGCAGATGATCCGCATAACAAAATTGACCTGAAAGTATTTCATAACGAAATTATCAATGATCACCAGGGGATTAAGGAGGAAGAAAGTGCTTACAAGGAATTGCCAATGGTAAGGCAAATAGACAGTAGTATGATCATGGCTAATTATCTCAGCATTAAAAAAGATATAGCATTAATCATCACCAATGAGCTATCTCCAAAAGAAACAGGGAATGAATAATGTACAACAGGGGGGGTAAAGGGTTGCAGGTTTTTATTGGCTTTTTTTTAATATAATACTGGCCCAAGCAGAACAAACTACGCTTGTTCATGATGATTGTCTGGCTAATTATAAGTTAAATTACTTTTTTGTTGCAACCTTTTTGTAACTGTTTTAGGTTGGTTATAGCAGCTTTCTTTGTGTAGAAAATCTGCTGCCATGAATAGAACCTATTTATCTCAGGAATCCAATATCAAATGGGAAGAATTATTCTCCTTTTGCTTGATATTACTTTTTGTCTATACGGCCTCCAGTAAACTGTTGGATTTTAATCAATTCAAAGTGGAGATGTATGATCAGACGCTGCCTCATAGGATCGCGACCCTATTGATATGGTTGCTTCCCGGCGTGGAGATTTCGGTTTCCTTGTTATTGCTATTTGAAAAAACAAGGCTGGCCGGGTTTTATGCCTCGGGGATACTCATCGTCTTATTCACAGGTTACATCGGTTTGGTTTTGCTCAATTATTTCGGCAGGGTTCCCTGCTCCTGCGGGGGCGTGATCAAAGCCTTGGGTTGGAGGCTGCACCTGGTTTTCAACCTCTTTTTTTTGCTGTTAAGTTTATTGGGCATATATGTAATTAATAGAGAAAGGAGATCGCCTGGCATTTAAGAAAATAAATCGGTTTCAAATCCGGCAGGATGCCGGTCTGAAACGCGGGTATACTTAGGCCCTAAAACTGAGCAGACAAATTTTATTAAGTTAATTATTAAAGTTTTTCCGGACGTTTTTTGATTTAACAAAGCGTTCTACCACATGAAAATGAATCTTCTAGGACTTGCCGCCATCGCTGTTGCGATCAGCGCAAGCGCTTTTACAACATCTGCAAAAGCTACACACAAAAAAGCCTCTGGCTTGTACTGGTTTTCAATTTCAGGGGCCAACAGGACTCCTTCACAAGATGTACCGGAGGCCGATGCGGTATTTATCGAGCAAAGTGAAACCGCGCCGGTCAAATCTTGCAGCGGGTCTTCTTATCAATGCGTCTCCGGTTTTAACCAAAGCCAGGTGAATACCAGTACCGATCAGTTAGACGGTACTCAGGCGCCTGCGGATGTAAGCCAGACCAGAAATTAGGCGGCTATAAAAAAAGGGAAGTTTTTAAACTTCCCTTTTTTGTTTTCATCAAACCTGCTGATCATCGTTAATACCCCGGGTTTTGTTTCAGGTTGGGATTAGCCGTGATCTCGGCCTGCGGAACCGGAAATATTGCTGCATCCGGTTTCCAGTTCGGTTTATCTGCCGCGAAAACAGCAGCGGCCCGCTTCGTCCGGTTGAGATCAAACCACCGGTTTCCCCACTCACAAAATAGTTCCGATCTTCTTTCCTGTTCTATCGCCAGCAATAAGGATGCCTGGTCCAGGCTGCTCTTTACTGGTAACCCTGCCCGCTGGCGGATGATATTCAGGTAAGTCGTCGCGCCTGCAAGGTCATTCGAATTAGCCTTGGCCTCGGCAGCGATCAGGTATTGTTCCGCCAACCGCAGCACCACGTAGTTTTCAGTCGGCGTGACTGAAGTTTCTCCGGCTTTATACTTATAGGGATAAGGGTAGACCTGCCCGGATACGGTATCGGCATTGATCCAGGCAGCCTTGCGCAAATCCCCCGCTTCAAACGAATTCATAAGACTGTTGGTCAGGATATAGGTCGGTGTAACACCTGCTGAAGTCGGGACAAAGAAATATCCTTCCCAGGTATTTTGATTGGGCACTACCGGCGCGAAACTCCAGATCGTTTCCGGGCTGCTGGAAAGGAAAACAGCATTGAGGTCCGTCGCTAAGGTATAGTTCCCCGAATTAATAACCTTCTCTGCTTCCATATCCGCGTCGCTGTAATGGCTATTATATAAATAGACTTTGGCCAGCAACGCTGTCGCGGCATAATAGTTTGCACGGGTGTTGCCGTTGCTGTTCTGCGGCAGGTTGGCCTGGGCTGTTAGCAGGTCACCGATAATCTGAGTATAAACCTGGCTCTGGCTGGATTGGCCGATGAGCCTGCCGACATTATAGGCCGTCGTGGTGACGAGCGGCACCCCGCCATATAAATTAACGAGATTGAAGTATAAAAACGAACGGATGAAATAGGCTTCGGCGCTCAATGATTTTTTTGCCGATAAGGTGATGCCCGTTGAACTATTAATACCTTCAATACAGGCGTTGGCGTCATAAATATACTGGTAGGCATTTTCCCAAAGCACGGCATTGTCACCATTAATGATCGTGATCGCGTTATTGTAAAATGCCTCGTCCGTGGTATTGTTGCCGGACTCATAGAGCTCGTCACCAGCCAGCCCGGTGTACAGCGTGATGCCGCCACTGGCAAAGGCCAGGGCATAACTCTGCATCATATTGACATAGATACCCGCGATAGCGGCGTTAGCCCCTGCGCTGTCAGCGAAAACGGTGGAAGAAACCAGTTGGTTCTTTGGTAGGGATACCTGTACAAATTTTTTACAGGAAGAGGGAAAAAACACGATCCCGGTAAAAAAGAGGGCGATGGCATAAATGATATTTTTCATAATTTTTAGTTTAAAGGTTAAGTTGAAGCCCGGCTGAAAGGGATCTCAGCAGGGGAACGCCGTAAAAGTTTTGTGTCTCCGGGTCGTTACCTTTGTAATCCGTGATCGTAAAAAGATTTTGCCCCGTCAGGTAAATCCGCAAGGAACGCGCCCTGAACCGTTTAGCGATTTTGTCCGGGAGCGTATAGGAGAGGGATAAGCTCTTCAGCCGGATATAGGAAGCATCGCTATAAACCCCGCTCGACTGGTAAAAGTCGTTTCCCTGGTTATAGGCATCGTTATATTGTGAACTGAACTTCTCGATCGTCGCCTGTTGTCCCGGCGTTTGCCAGCGGCCCAGGATCGCGGTAGGTTCGTTCATCTCAAAGCCCGGTAGGTTGGAGTAAACGGAATACAGGTAATTCAGGCCCATTTGTTTTTTGTAAGTGAGATATACGTCCAGTTGGAAATCTTTGTATTTGAAACTGTTTTGAAAGCCCCCGTAAAACTTGGGATCCGTAGTGCCCAGGTTATAATAATCATTCAGCGTGCCGTTGTCTGCGCCTACAGGGTTGTAGGTGAGTTGGCCGGTTGAGGTATAAAACTGGAATAGCCCGGTTTGCGGGTTTACGCCCGCGTATTTAAATCCCTTGACCACCCGTAGCGATTGCCCGATAATATAAGTGGTCGAATAACTGGAGCTGGCAAGACCCGGAAAAGCGAGCAGCTTGTTCTGTGGAATCGTCATATTAAAGGATGAGCTCCATGAAAAATGTGCGCTCTTGACAACCGTCGACTGTAGGGATAGCTCCACCCCGGTATTTTGAACCAGGGCATTCAGGTTTTCAAAGACCGATGTGAAACCCGTTTGTGACGGTAACTGGTAGGGCACCAGTTGATTGCCGGTTCGGTCCCGATACCAGGTGGCGCTGAACAGCAGCCGGTCCTGTAAAAATCCAAGTTCAATGCCGGCTTCCAGTTTTTTCGTAGTGGCCCAACTCAGTTGCGGGTTATACAGGTTCTGCGGCAGGTAACCGATACCGCCCTGGTAGGAATAGGTGGTTGGCGCATACCTGGATAAATATTCATAATCGAGCACATTATCATTGCCGGTAATGCCATAGCTGCCTTTCAACTTCCCGTAGCTCAGGAACTTTAAATTGTCTTTGATAAAAGATTCTTCGTTGAACAGCCAGCCGCCACCGATAGAACCGAAATTGCCAAACTGCTTGTCCGGGCCGAACCGGCTGGAACCATCGCGCCTGGCGTTCACATCCATGATGTATTTGTCATCCCAGCGGTAATTGATCCTGCCGAATAGCGCCGTATATTTATATTCACTGTAATTATCCGTACTATAGGTCGTTGGTGCCCCGGAAATCGAATTGATCAGCGCGTCATTGATATAGCCCGAAGCATCGGTAACCGTACTGCCATTACTGTTTTTCTGGAAGGTGCTGCCCAGTAGAATACTATAGTTTGATTTCTTTGATGAACCTTTATATTCCAGTTGTGGCTCAATGATCCAGGTGGTGAAATTATTGGTACCGAAGCTGGCCGATGCGACCGGGTTAGCGGCAGGGTTTTGAGCAGCAAGCGGGTCGCCGGTATACTCCTGGCTGTTAAACGTATTGTAACCAAAACTGCTGCGCAGGGTTAATCCTTTAATAAACTGGTAAGCGACAAGCAAATTGCTGTTCAGGTTGACATTTTGTATCGAATAACTTTCTTTCAGATAAGAAAAAGGGTTGTTACCGGCCTGCGAGCCGTTGAGCGGAACGCCATTGTAATTCCAGACGAGTTTGCCCTTACTGTCCGTCAGGCTTGGGTAATCCGGTTCTAAAGTAAAGGCGGCCAGGAGGCTGGGGGCGCTCGAGGAGTTGTTCTTATCGTAGGAATAATTCGTGCTGAAATCTATACTTAGCTTTTTATCGGGCGAGGTATGGTGTATGCTCGCGGAAAAACTGGCCCGGTTATCAGCATAATCGCCGGGGAAGATATAGGTGTCCTGGTTAAAGCCGGCGCCAAGGCGGAACTGGGTTTCATTGGTGCCGCCCGATACCGATGCAGTGGCATTCGTGTTATGCGCGGTATTGCCTAAAAAGACTTTCTTCCAGTTGGTGTATCTGGTGGTATCAAAAATCAGCAGGTCGGGTGCGTAAGCCGGATCGTATAAGGTTGTATTTGGCGTGAGCCCGTCATTTTTGAAGGCCTCTTCCCGCATGGCCAGGTATTGCTGCGTGTTCATCATCGGCATCGTCGGGCCGATAAAGCTGATGCCGTTCCGTATACTTAAATTGGTTTCCGTTTTGCCCGCTTTCCCTTTTTTGGTCGTGATCAGGATAACGCCGTTGCCGCCCCTTGATCCGTAGATCGCGGTAGCATCGGCGTCCCGCAACACTGCTATGCTTTCAATATCTGATGGGTCAATGCTGTTAAAGGGGCTGATGCCGCCATAGGGGTTATTGAATTCGCCACCGATGCCCGGCGAGGCGATGGAAGCGAACTGGTTGACATTGCCGTTTTGCGGCGCGAAAGGCACGCCATCTATTACATACAATGGATTATCCTGCGGGCTAATAAAGGAACCGGCACCATTTAAGGTGTTTTGCCCTCTGACCTGGACGCTGATCGAGGAGCCGGGGATGCCGCTGGTTGGCGTAATCACCAGCCCCGGAACCATGCCTTCCAGCGCGCTGAGCGGATTGGTAACTGCCTGCTTTTCGATGTCCTCTGCTGTTACCGTAGTAACGGAACCGACATTTAGCCGTTGGGTGCTGGTGCCGTAGGCGATGACCTGCACTTCGTCGAGCGCGTTTAGCCTGCTCAGGAGTTTGATATGCAGGTTGGCTTCGCCTTTCCATTCGGCTTCCAGCGGTTCGGTATTCGCCCCTGTAAATCTTAAGATTGCCTGGGGGGAAGAAAACGATAGCGTAAACTGCCCCTTTTTGTCGGTAGCGGTGGCTATCGTTGTTCCTTTTACCGTGACCGTAATGCCTTCCAGTGGTAGGTTTTGATGGTCTGTTACCGTACCCCTGATTTGACAGCAAGCCAGAACCGGGCTGAATAGCAATAAAATAGCGTAAAATAGTTTCATGTTGGTTTAGTTTTTTTGGATGGAAAATGGAACTTAAGGGGTAGCTTGCTTTTCGGAAAACACCAGGTAGCTTAACCTTCGCCTTTCCCTGCTGATCACAAACCCTTCTTTTTTGAGCTTGCTCAGGACGTCATTGACGGAGAGGTCGACTAACTCGGAATTCATGCGGAAGCTGCCTTTGAAGCCGGCTTCATCGATAACCGGTATATTGGACCGCTCATTGAGATAATCGACCAGGTCACTCAGCGCGAAGTCCCGGAGGAAAGTTTCGTTGTTGAACGTGATCGCCTCCGTTTGCTTTTTGGCCGGGACAGGTCTGACTTTTCCTTTCCTGATGATCAGGCAGGTCGTATCACGGTATTCGGTATCTATAGTAAGGTGAAAAACGCGGTCGAGTTCATCCCGCATGTACTGGATCGCTGCAATTTTGCTGACCGGCGGAAAGGATGCTTCATAAATAAACAGGTTATGTTTTTTCCAAACCATTGATGTGCTATCCAGTGCGAAATCTTCAGGATGGGAAACCCGGTAAATGGCCCTGTTCACGTCGAAGTAGTTGTATTGGGGGTAAGCTAATTTATACAAGTCCGCCCTGCTGGTGTTAACAAAGCGGTAGCCGTTAACCTGCCCGCTTGAAGTCCTATCAAAATAAATCGCTCCCCTCAGGCCGTCTTGGTAAGGGGTAATAATCAAACGATAGAGGTATTTGTCCGGCGTTCCGCCATTACCATTGAGAAATAAAGGTTGCTGGGGATGGTAAAGGATAACTTTATCTTCCGTTAGGGAAATGGATTTCCCGGATAAAATGCGGCTGATGGTCTTTTCATTGACATCGCCGGCCCCGGAAATCGCCAGCACGGTATCGTTTTTGATCCAGATATAGTCCGGATCAGCCAGATGGGGGAACAGGTTGAACAAAACCGTATCCTCTGTTATAGATGGGAGCCTGGTATAAGCCTGATGCGTGGCGAAAAAACGCTCTACCCTGGTTTTGGTATCCCTGGTGTTTTTACTGTCCACCAGCACAAATTGGATGCTGTCCCCGTAGCGTTGCTGTAAAGCGAGGTCCTCCGGGAACATCTCGATGCAGCTGCCGCAGGAGGTCGCCCAGAAATCAAGGATCAATAGTTTGTTCCCAAATTCATGCAGCCGGATAGAATCCCCGGGGTAATGGGAGATGTTTTTAATGATCAGGTCTGGTACTTTGTCCCCTGGTTGAAGGCCTTGGTGCCCGGCGTTGTCTTGCGCTTGCACTTTAAAAAAAAAGCATAGCATTCCCAGGACGATATAGATCGTTATTTTTTTCATGTGTTTAAATGAGTGTTAAATGGAGAATTTAAGAAAAGGAGGGAGGTAATAATGACAGTCAAAGCATGGCTTAACTATTAACTGACCGTTGACTGTCATTATTTGCTTATGTCATTCCGGTGGGCAAATGACAAGCTGCCATTGATTCTGAGGGATCGTGTTCATCTGTCGCCTCCTTTCTGTAGTTCTTTCTGATGGGTGTAAAGGACAAGGATCAAATCCGGTAGCTTATCCATAAAGATGGTCAGTTGCTCCGTGCTGAGTGACGTAAGTGTATTATTCTTCGCATCCGCCCCGAAGGCCAGCCATTTCAGTAGTTCTGCCCTTACTTCGGCAGAGTTTACGCCGCGCAGTATTGCTTCCAGCGCTTCTTCCGGAGTAATGAGTTTGACAGAATTGATGGACTTAATCTTTGCTTCCATACCCGTTATTTTAAATTAAGCAGGGTATTTATTGCCTTAGGAATAAAATAAGGCGTGGAACCCAACTTACTGCAACTTGGTACGTAGGAGAACCGACGACAATAAGTGAGCCCACGCCTATAGCGTGAGCATTACACCTATCATCTCGCCGTTGTGAAATTTCCTACGTTTCAGTTACGAGAATCAAAGCGAATGCTTCTTGTTTTATTTTAGAAGTATCGCAAAAGTAATTAAACTATTTACATATAAGATTAACCTATAATTCACTAATATAAAACAAATTTCCAATTGGTACATAATAATGTACCAATTATTTTTATAACTAAGCTGATATTTCGATAATGTCAGTTAATGGAGATGATTTCAAACAAGCATTAGGAAGGAGGGTGCAAGAATTACGAGGTTTAAAGAACTTCGGAGTTCGTGAATTTGCCTTAATTGCTGACATTGAGCACCATCAACTAATAAATATCGAAAAAGGAAGAGTTGATATTCGTCTATCGACTCTCAGAAAAATTGCCAAAGCATTAGAGATAGAACCTAAGGAATTATTAGAATTTAATTGATTCTGCTTTGTCGTTACCTACGGCCCAGGCTTTTCGTTACAAGTCCTCGCTATGCTGTGGGCTTTTCACTGCAATCCTTAACGCAACTTTAATACAGATAAAAACTAACGTATTGTCCGACGAAGAACGGTTGACTGGACCTTTTAAAGCCCGACTTAAGATTTTTAGCAACATTTATTAACCAAAGGGTGTTGTTTGATAATATATCTTTTAATCCTCGATTCACCGCGTTACTTTTATTTGGCTTGCGCAGGAGTCGAATGAAATAATTCATCAGAATCTCGACCCAATCAGGATTTCTAACTTGTCAGCAGATTTAAGTAGTTTAGCATAATATTGTTTACATAACAGAAACATTCCAAATATAAACTATGAACCCTTCGGACATTTTTGAGGACGGCTATGCCTTGTTAATAGGTATTCGCTATGGAAATTGGGCGAAGCCTTTAAATGGTCCGTTGAATGACGTTGATGCATTAAAGAAACATTTTGAAGATCCGCTAAAGGCTGCCTACAAACCGGAAAATATAATAGTTTTATCAGAAACAGCAGCTACTACCGCTGGTATCTTAAAGGCATTGGGTGAATTAGCTAGTAAAGCCAATGGAAATCCTAATGCTTCAGTAATGATTTATTATTCAGGTCATGGCGGTAACCACGATCATAAATACTTTTTGGTGCCATATGATTTTAATTTGAACGAGTTTCAACAAAAAGGCGTACTCGATGAAACGAAAGCGATATTGACAGCCGAATTTGCCGACAGATTGAATGCCATTAACGCAAAAAAATGCCTGGTATTACTGGATTGTTGCCATGCTGAAAATATCCCGGTTGAAAAGACATTGGCAAATCCCACCAATTTTTTAAATGGATTTGTAGAAGAACTGGATGATGCGCTTGAGAATAAGGAAACCGCTCAGAAAGGTATGGCAGATGGCATTAAAAAGGGCGGGGGAAGGGTCATTCTCACCTCCTGTCGGGCCGAAGAAACTTCACTGGATTTAGGACATATAAGCCTATTTACAAAAATCTTACTAGAAAGCCTGAATGGCGCCGCGAATATTGAAAATGACGGTTGGGTAAGGTTAATTGATTTGATAAGATATGTACCAAAGAACGTAGCAGAGGAAGCGATGAAAAAATTTAACCATCCTCAAAATCCAATGTTTAAACGGATCGAAAATTTGGGATCAGAGGATTTTATTGTTTGTGCTTACGATAGTGCCAAAGTGAAAGGAGCAGCCTTAAATCACAGCACCCCACAAACAACAGTATCACATACCCAATTAGCTGAAATATTAAAAAGCATAGATCGGGGGGATTATTCCAGTACATTCCAAAGATTAGACCTTTTAGATTTTGAAAATAAACTTCAGTATAACAGGCTAAAACGAGAATACACTGCCGGTATAAAAGGCATCGATCTAATGGATTTCGGCGATCGACTAAAAGTATTTCTCTCGACCTCAACTTTTAACTAATTTTGAATAAATACCACATAAACCTTAACACTTAATTGAATGGAAGCTATTCAGATATTTGATATCTACCAAAAGAAAGGCCTGTTACCAAATTTGGGCAGCAGTGATGACATCTACGAAAAACTTAAAGCATCGGCAGCTGATATCGTAACCGAACTAACCAAAGAACCAAAGAAGATAATCACGTACACGCTGGTTGCCTTAGATAATGATATCCCTGAAAATGAGCCGGTACTGAACGAGGTAGAAACTATCATTTCGGGCAAATGGCAAATGCTCAGGTCTCACTTTGCCGATATGCCCATCGCTTTATACCGCGCAATAATCCTGGAAGCATTAAGTCAAATAATACAGACCAATAATAAATTTGCCAGCGCAATTTATTTTACCGCCATAGATATTTATCCGTTATCCAATATTTCAAAAAAGGAACAAGAGGTTTTAAAAGACTTTTTGGAGAAGCTGGGTGATCATGTGGAAGAAATAGCGATTAAGGAATGGACAATAGCCAAAGAAGCTATTGATGTTAAAATCCCAAAACTTGAACTAGAGTTAATAAAAGCAAACCCCCAGGTTAAAGAAAATGAACTGTTGGATTTTATGATTGCTGCATCTGGACCTTCTGGTGCCGATGGGCAAGCAAGACCTGATCCTAATCCATACTGGTCAAATCAGCAACAGCATTGGTCGCATCAATTTGCTCCTAGGGCTACTAAAGGTATAGTAGCAGTAGTAAACGGAACTTTGACTTTGCAAACCGCTTCTATTAATAAAAACACGGAAGTTTTACAGTCATCTTTAACCACTTTTTTTGCCACATTGGGAAAAAACATGCAAGCTGCCCTGAAGGACTCTATTCAAAGCTCCGTAGCAGTGGAAAGAAGAAGCCAGTTACTTTGGTGGAAGGAAACCTTATACTCAAAAAAAACACACGGCAGTTACAGAAAACTGTCCGCATTTGAATGCTCAATAGCTATGGCTTTTGATCTTTATTACCTTTTGCCCGATTTGTATCCCGTAAGTGTCGATTATATTTTGAAAGAAGCCTTTGCTCATATCCACGGTTGCAGCAACGAAAAAATTAAGTTGGTCGATTTACTGAACGAATTGGACAAAGTCTCAAACAAATCTTTTTTAGAAATATTTTTTAGTAATGAAACGGTTTCAACAGGCCGAACCGATCTTTCTTCGTTTATGAAAAGGATCATTCACTCCAAACTGGATATCAAAACTGAATTGATCGCCGCACTTGGAATAAATCCTGAAAAAACGGTTAGTTACGAGGAATTAAGTGTCTGGCTATTGCATAGCCTGTCTGCCCTCCACCTAGTTAAGCCAAAGGCATGAAAAATATGAAATGTCAATATCCCGATTGCCAGGAGGATTGGAACGAACAGAATCCGAGCTGCCTATGCGGTGAGCCCGACTACAAGAATTGTGAAAACTACATCGGTGGGACAGCAGAAGTCGGCTCAGCCACAGTACAAGGTACGACCAGTGAAGAAGAAAAGACAATTGCCTGGAGCGGTAGCGCCATGGGCAGCATTGACTTAGAATTCATTTCGGCCAAACGTCAGCCATTTGTTATCGGCGTCATCGGGCAATCTAAAACCGGCAAGACGACCTTGTTGGCAACATTGTATATGTTGTTGCGCGGTGGAAAGATGATTGGAAAATACCAGTTTGCAGGTTCGTACACCCTATTAGGCTGGGAAAAGTTAGCACATTTTTTAACCTTCAATTCCCACAAGAAAATCTCTTTTCCGCCCCATACTAGTGCTAATATGGCCAGGGTACCCGGTCTATTGCACATTTTATTAAAAGATCAAAACGGTATTTATAAAGATCTGATTTTTACCGATGCGCCGGGGGAGTGGTTTACTGAATGGGCAAAATCCGCTGATAGTCACGCCAGTATCGGCGCCAAATGGATTGACGAAACCGCCGGCGCTTTTATCCTGATAGCTGATTGTGGTGCCTTTAAAGCAAGCCTTGGCAAAGAACGACATTCCTTAATGCAGATCATTGAACGAATGAAAAACACCCATCAAAACCGCCCAGTCGCATTGGCGTGGACCAAGTCAGATTATGATTTTGAAGAGGATATTAAGGTGCTTATGTCTAACAAAGTGAAAAATCAGTTGCCAGGCATTTCAACATACAATATTGCTGTTGTTAACCGAAAATCAGATGATAATTTGAACGATATTTTAAAATTAGTTGAGAATTTACTGTTGGAGGGCGAAGTACATAGGAACTTGATTAAGCCGATTGCAGTGAAGAATGAGGATGATTTATTTTTTACCATCAGATAGCTATGACAAATAAAAATATACTGATCATAGGGATGTCAAAGGCAGGCAAGACACATTTTGGCGGTCAGTTATATGGCCGTTTAAAATCCGGTGAAGACGAGTTCAAATTAAGAGAGACACCAAACGACCTTAGCCTTTTCCAGGAAATATTAGATAACCTGAATGAAGGGTTAGAGGGCAAACATACCGATACCAAGTTACATGAAACGATTATCCTGCCAGTGATTTCCCGTACCGGTAATGAAATAGACCTCATCTACCCGGATTATGGCGGAGAACAACTCCGGGGCATCATTGAACAAAGACGGGCAAATGCGATATGGCAACAGCAGATCGCCAAAAGTACAAACTGGTTTTTGTTTATACGCTTGGATTTGATTGAGGACATTATCGATGTTACCACTAAATTTTATCAACAGATTGAAGCCGAAAAGGACATCAAAGAACCCATAAGTAACATCACCGATCTTCTAATTGAATCGTCAGCTTATTATATTGAATTGCTGCAATCCTTTCTTTTCATTAAAGGGATGCCACTGACAGCCGCGGACAAGCCACGTCTGACTATCTTACTATCTTGCTGGGATAAGCTCAAGTACCCGGAGGGAACTGAACCGACTGCCATCCTTCGGCAAAGAATGCCGCTCTTTTATAGTTTTATAGATGCTGGATGGAATAATAACAACCTGTCCGTCATTGGTTTATCATCGCTTAGTAAGGACTTGGATTCAAAAAAAGTAGATGCCGAGTTTGCATTGGAAGGACCTGAAAAATTCGGCTACGTTGTCAAGGAAGATGGTGGACGGGAAACCGATATCACCTACCTACTAAACCAAGTGTTTATATGAGGGTTCATCAGGCTTATTTGGGCGACAAAAAAGGTAGCCACAATTTGATTGCGTCATCATTGGAGGACCGATTAACGATTGGTTTCCTAAAATTAAATACGGATATCCCATCTGGAATAAACATTGATTACCCTTATTTGAGCGGGTATTGCGTAGAACAATTTTATGTGTTGACGAGAACCATGAATGATCCGGAAGGGGAACGTCCCGGCATGAGTTTCAGCCATTGCATCCTTATCCCGCTTAATCAGATAAAGGAGGTGGGCGATTTAAAACCCATTATAGCCAGGTTTGTTACAAGCCCTGTCAAAAACTTGGACACACTTCCGGATTTGGATATTGATTTTACCCCTATTAGAGTCACTGAAAAGCCATTGGATTTTAATGGCCTTTTAAATCAGTTAATACTAAATAAAAAGACCGTTGTATATATCGGCTATGAAGATTTTGAAACCAATATTTCTGCGCTATGGCACCTTTTGCCGACCCAAATGAAAACCACGTTTTCATTTACCATTAGTGGCAGCCCGAACGAGATCAGGGATCAGCATTACACCCTAGTACATTCTCCTGAGATTTTTGATACGAGATGGTCTGGATTTCCTTTAGTAAAGAGAGCGGAAGCAATACAATCAGCTGGGGAATTTAATAAATACCTGGAATATCCCGAACAAACTGAATCAAAGGGCTTTCATCAGTTTGTGCAGGATAATAAAATTAAACTTAAGTACATCCATGAATTTTTGCCGGTAGCCAAACTCTATTCTCTTTGTGAAAGAGCCGGAGAAAAACCGGATATTATTTTGCTTAAACGTATTATAATTATTGTTACCGAACTTATCCCTAATCCCGACGAAGGTGAAAAGCTAAAAGACCAGGTGTTAGATACATTCACAAACTTGGTAGGTTCATTAACGGTTAAAGAATTCATGGTCATTCGGAATATGACTTTCACTGCCTTCAAAAGCGGCCCCGAAAATATTAAAATGGCTTGTATTTCATGGGCTAATAAAAATATTGTTCCAGGGAATACTCTTTTTTTTCCTGATGGCATAAAATTGATCAGTGAAAGCTTTTTTGGAGAAACCCCTTTATGGTGGAATGAGATTATTCAATCCCGGTTTAGCCATTTAGGTCAGCAAATCAGTGAACAAAATGCAGCATTTATTTGGGAACTATGGAAAGGCGAACATGGGCTCCTAACTAAATCTTCCATAGTCGACAAGGGTGAAGCGGTTTTCTATAAGACAAAAGGAATTATAACAGATAAAACCATCTATCCACAACTTGTCTCTTTTTGTTCAATGGAAAAGTGGTTTATGCTTCATGCTGACTGCGTTTCCAATTACCTTCCGGCTTCAGAAGCCATTTCGGCACAAATTAAGATAGACACCAGTGAATTGATTGAAGATCACCTGACCGTTATCGAACAAAATATCGGTTATCAGCATTTCTTTTTTGCGGCACTAACGATTGATAATCCATCAGTCCATAAAATTGCCGGAAAAATTTGCATCGAGCAGCCCTCTTTATTCAGTAGTTTGAACATAGAAAACCTTAACTGGCAGAAAATATTACTGGCAGCCTTTAAGCAAGACAGACAAATTATACAAAGCATAGATCAACCAATACCAGTTTTTGAACAGCTATTGGAACTCGGCATCGAACAGAAAGCCTATCTACCTGAGCTGGTAAAAGAACTTGCTTTATCCATAGGTGATATTTATTTATACCAACGGAGAAAAGAGGTTTGGGGTGTTTTTGGTGTCGATACCCAGGGAGTTTTATTGAATCAAACAGCAAAGTACATTGTTGAGAATTTTAAATCTATCCAATGGGAAGAGATAGAACCCATTTTATCAGGGCATTTAAAATCGACTGCTTTCGTCAGTACTTATATTATAAATAATACAGAGCTAAGTATAGGCTTAAAAGCCGAAATATTAGAAAAGCTATCTATTTTAACAGATCATTCAATGACAGTCATCTTGGACAAGGGGAATCTTGCATTGAGTTATTTTGATGCCGAAATAGTGGCAAGAATGATCAATAAATATACGCTGCATAACACACTGGACATTGTTTATGATTACCGCCACCGAACCATTCAATATATGCAAATCGTAAATGGTTGCAAATCAATGCTCAGTAAATGGAAAAGGCTTTGGTTGACAAATAATAATCATCAGGTAAGTATTAGTCACATCATTGCAAATATTGACCAACAAAAACTCCAGGAGGTATTTGAACTACTAAGAAAAATAGGTGTCAATGATCTTGGATTTAATAGGCTAAGAGATGAGTATATTGCAGGCGCAAAGGGGATTGATTTAATGGACCTATGTGACCGTTTAAAAACCTATGTACAAAGTTTAGGATAGGTTTCAAGTATATTTTAATTGATGGCAGCTATCACCGCGTCAATCAACGGCTGGAATATTTCCATCTTATTATTGGAATGATTTTTCCATTGACCGTCCTTGATGACTAAAATATAGAGAGTATTGTACATGTCAATAATTACCTCATTGGGTTTTCTTTCGGTGACAGAAAAACAAAAGGAGTAGTTGTTTCATCATCATATGTACGGGGTAAGAGCGGCAAACTATCCTCACTTTCAATGCTCAAACCGCACAACAAACTGTTTAGGTTAAGCCATTTCGGATCGATTCTTAATTGCTGTTGATGAAGTCAACGATATTTTGTAAAACTTTTAAAGTGTTATTTTTTCGGGCGATCACATGTCCTTCATCATCGACAACACAAGTCTTGGCATTTCCCTTGTCTACTCCGGCTTGTATCATCTGAATTCTTTCTTTATTATCCAATGCAAAATCATTCTTACCGTAGATATATAAAATGGGAATATCTTTTCTGATAGGCATTGCTCCATATCCGGACAGATCGATCAACCCGGTAACGTCAGAATGTGTTAATGAATATAAATGAGAAATTTGTGCGCTGTAACTTACGCCTAACATCATAAAACTCCCGATCATCTTGTATTGATTTTTGATCTGAGCTAAGTCATCAGCAATGCTTTTCAGCTCAATGCTTTTTAATTCAGGATTATTGCGCATTTCATATTTGCGGCCAGTTCCCGCAGATCCCGGATAGTTTAAATTTATCACACCGATATTGCTGCTAAGTAAATATGCTATATACCTGTCATATTTGTTAAATACCTCTTGATGGGGGCCGCCATGCAATAATACAACCCATTTTTTGGCATGATCATTTGGAAAATATATCAGGTTATTCATCCCGTAATTATTTCTGACTATTTTAGGATTCGGCATGGTATCATTAATCCCTTTAATTAAATTAACTAAAGTATCACCGGCCATTTTATAAACAGAATATGGATGTTTATTATCTGAATATACAATTATTGGATATTTACCTGGATGATAGTCATATAATACCCCCGTTTGGGGGGACAAGCTAATAAGCTTTCCTTTATAAAAAAGTTTTAGCACGAGGAGATCATTTGTAAATGATTTAAATAATAACGAGTCATTCTTGACTGGTATATATAAACTTTTTTGATCATTCGATGTAAAAAGCAATTTTGCACCACTGCTAGGACTGTATTTATAAAGCTGCGTGAAATTCGATTCATGATCAGACCGGAAGTAAAATTCATCTTCATTATCTTTTGACAGTGTTAGCTCTTTTGAATATTCTGATTTTCTTGGAGACTTCCATAGCAGTTTAAATCTGCCCAAATCTTTATAGTATTTCCATAAACTTGAACTATCATCTTCCAGGTAAATATAGTGGCCCTTTGTTGACCATGTTATATAATGAAATTTAACATTATCAGGATTCCTTACTTGAATAAATTTATCAGTTTTGTAATTAAGCATCTGAAGTTTAGAGCTGTCATCTAAATAAGCATATATCGAGTCCACCGGGGAAAAGGAAGATTCTGTTATTTTAATGTGGTACTTCTGACTAATGTTAATTAGTTTATGATCTGCAATAAAGTAAAAATACGTCGACTTTCTATTCTGCTGATCTTTGTCAAAGTCATATAGGGCGACCGTGTTGCAATCACAGGACTCTGTTTGAAAAAATAATTCCATATTTTTCGGCAGGATAAATGGTCGGATTGCAGGCTTACCTGAAAATGCATTTGATATTACCCATGGTCTGTATAGGTTATCGGAATTAATCGAATAAATGACCTGATTGCATGGTTCTGATACCATTACGAAACGTAAATCCGGAACTAACGGCTTTGCGTTTCTTTTGCAACTATTGAGAGTTATAAAAACTGCAAAAAATATTATAATGATTTTTTTTATTTTTAATGACATATCCCATAAAATTAGTGATGTGCAGCCACACAAGAGATAACCAATTACGTCTTTTCAGAATTCTTTAATTCACCATTCAGTATTTCGACTCCTTCGCTCAGAATTACCCCATTCTTTTATTTATCGATCTCAAATGTTAATTCATGTATTAATTAAAAGTTAAATGTAAAATACTTGTGACTAAAAGATTGCAGTAGTGATTTATAAATAATTAAAAATCAATTATTTAAATTATTAATGAGGTGTTTTGAAATATGGGTTAACAGATAATTTGCCTTATTAACCCATATATTAACCCATTTATTTAACCCCTAGTTTTATAATTGTTGATGAAATTTTTCACTGAACCTAAGGGGAATTTCTTTTTAATAAACCTATCTCCAATAATATGAAAACATTTTTTAGACGTTTAACCTACGTCCCAAAGCCATTTCTCACGACCTGCGTAATCAAATTTTATGATGAGAAGTACCGTCTTCTTACGTGGATTTCGACAATTTATGATCTCCATATCTGCTCTGAGTTATCAGATTTATAGTTTCTGTTGCTATTACGCAATCAGCTGGCTCCCAATTATAAACTAAAATATGTTAAATAAAATTATTGTACAGAATCAAAGTCGGGTAAGCTTCATTAGTCCCGAAGAGATCATTTATTGCCAATCGGATAACTACTATACGATTATAAATCTTTTAAACGGAGAAAAATTGATCGTCTGCAAATCGCTTTCAAAATTTTCCGAGGGATTGAATGCGGAGATATTTATCAGAACAAGTCAATCTTATCTTGTAAATACCAATTTCATAAGGGCTATTGATAAAAGAACTAAACACATTGAACTCGAGAATCAATTTGTGGTACCATTTACCTTATCGATAAAGGTATTGTTAAATCTGATTGGATATAGCTCTCAATTTTCTCCTAATACATTTTGATGTAAACTATCGTGACTGTACTGATTCTGTTTTTTTTGCACATATAACGAATAACCATAACGTATTCTTTGATGAAAAATTTGCTCTTGATATTGTTTTTTATCTGCGCGGTCTGCTCTTCGGCAATTTGTCAAACCCATACAATACTTAGAGGAAAAGTTATTGACTCTATCACCAAAGGGCCTATCGATCTTTCGACCGTCGCCGTGTTAAACGTTCAGGATTCGTCCTTAATTTCTTATACGATTACCGATAAAAACGGTCAGTTTACGATTCGCAATTTACCAGTTGAAAGGCCTTTAAGGTTGATTATATCAAACGTTTCATTTGAATCTTACAGGAAAGAACTCTTATTGAAAAACGGGGAGACAAAAGATTTGAGTAGTATTTTTCTTAATCACAGGACATTGGCTACAGTTACTATACGTGGAGAACAATCACCGATTTCAGTTCGAAAAGATACTATTGAATTTAGTGCCGAAGCTTTTAAAACAAGGCCTAATGCCATAGTGGAAGAGCTACTAAAAAAATTACCTGGCGTTCAAATTGATGCTGACGGAACAATTTATATGAATGGTCGTCCCGTCAAGAAACTATTAATTGATGGCAAACGATATTTTGGTGATGATCCTAAAATTGCGTCACGAAATCTTGATGCAGAAATCATTGACAAAGTACAGATCTATGATGACAGAGATGATGACCTCAATCAACAGTTATCATCATCTCAACTAAATAAAATCATTAATCTTAAATTAAAAAAGAAATACAAAAAAAGCTTATTTGGAAAGGTATATGCTGGTGCGGGAACTGAAAGTACCTATGAAGCTGGTAGTTTATTAAATATGTTTAGAGATACGCTACAGATGAGCTTTCTCGGCGTAACGAATAATCTTAATACATCAAGTTTTTCTAATAATGATCTTTATAACTATGGCGGATTTAATAGAGGCGGAAGTGAATCATTGTCTAACGGAAATTTGTCTGTGGGCGGCAATAATTTTTCAAGCATTCAGACAATTCTAACTACCGGATTCAATATCAATACTGATTATGGCAAGAAGCTCAAAATTAATTTGAATTATTTTTTTAGTCGAGTAAAGGATATATATCGTACAACGTCAAATCAGCAACAGCTTCTCGGAGATACGATATTGACTTCTAACGGTAACACAATAAAGAATAATATAAAGGATCAACATACAATCAATGGTCAGGTACTATGGAATCCAGATGACAATACGCAAGTGCGTTTTACCCCGACTTTGGTTTTTACACAAATAAATTATTTGGATACGTCATCCACAAACAGATTTAGCAATTTCATCCATGATTTAAACGATGAGTATAACCATGACACTGAAAATAATGATCAGTTTGGTTATCAGCATTCATTTATTTTTTTCAAGAAGCTTAATTCTAATGCAGAAAGCTTAACGGTTACTAATAACGTATCAATTTCACCCAATACCGATAAGCAATATTTAAATTCATTACTTGATTCACATACCATAGAACAACTATCCGACACCATACACCAATATATCCAAACGATTAATAAAAAGGACCTCGCAGACATAAATATCAACTTCCGTCAACAATTTAATAAAAGATTAGCAGGTGATGTGAGCTTGTATAGCGCCTATAATTTCACAGCGCAACAAGAAGCGTTGTTTGACAAAAATCCAGAAGACAATACTTACGAAATATTTGTGCCCTCACAAAGCAGCAATCTAAACAGAAAATATTTTACCCAAAAACTCAGACCCGAAATAACATATCAATTAGCTAAACTATCGATTATCGCGGGCACATCCTTGGAATGGGATGACATTCATAATACTTTTATTCAAAATGGATCGACGTTAAATCAGCATTTTTTTTACTTTTTCCCCTTTATCAGGCTTCAGAACCAATCCTTTTCTGTGTCCTATGAACCATCTGTAAATTTTCCGCTTGCTAATCAACTACAACCGGTAACCATTATATATAACCCCCTCTATTCATACACTGGAAATCCTACTCTAACCCCCGGTGTAATTCACAACTTCTCCGGAAGCTTTAATAAATATTTCACCAGCAATCAGTTAAGTTTTAATGTATTCAGCAACTTTTCATTGTCAGGCAATCCAATTATTACAGCTCAAAGTATTAATGCTTTTGGAGCTACAATGTCGTATCCTGTAAACGTCAGTGGCCACCCCAATTACAACGGTTACTTGTCCGCTTATCTAAATAAACGATTTAGAAAATTAGGAGACTGGCAGCTTAATTTTTCCACCTCATTATCGGGCATCTTTACCAGAAACGAATTCCTTATAAACGGATTGACCGGCATTCAAACAACAAATAATATTGGCGGCGGTGAGCAGTTTGCAGCTAACTGGAAAAATTTGATCGATTTTACCTCCCAATATAATATAAAGTTTTCAACCACTCACTTTTTAAATGTGCCATATAATGACGTGAATTTTAATACGCAAACATTAAATAATAAGCTTTTACTTTATTGGCCTAAAAACGTAATTATTGAATCGGATTACAATTATTCCTATAATTCTGAATTAGGAGACGGGTTCCAAAAAAGCGTGAATTTATTAAATGAATCAGTTGCGTTACAAATATTAAAAAATAAGCAAGGACAAATTAAATTATCGGTTTATGATTTATTAAACGAAAATGTCAATACGGTCAAATACGTTTATCAAAACGTTATTTATAGTGCTGAAAATCAAATCTTGAAAAGATATTTACTGCTCACCCTCCTTTATAAATTTAATTCTTCAAAATAGATAATCATCAATTGATCATGAAAAAAATTCATTTTGGGAAAATATTAATGGATTTGAGGAAAGAAAAGGGCTCTTCACAAAAGGAATTAGCTGATGCATTAGCTGTCAGCAGGCCGACTTATGTATCCTGGGAAAACGATTCTGGAGATTTGCCGATAACAAAGCTATTTCTGTTAAGTAAGTTTTATAAAATTTCCATTAATAAATTAATAAATATGATTTGTTCAGAAAACGGGATCGATAATGAGAAAGAAAGTTTAAATAAAGAACTACTTCTTGAGGACCTTATACATATAAAGGATGTATTAAATAAATACTGATGCAGTTGTCTTTATCTGAAATATTGTTGTACTTGAAAAGAAAACTTGCATGCAGGAATCAGATAATTCCACCTTTGTTTTTTTGCATAGTCACCCTTCTATACATATTTGTTACTTTCTTTTACCCGGTTTCTTTTAATTCACAAGTGACCATTCCTGGTAATTATTACATATCAGCATTTGTTTTACCCTTTTTTTGCTTTTATCTCTTATTAGCGATTTTTAACACATCCATTAAAATTGCTGACATTAATATCGTCGCTATCGGTGTGGTTTTTATACTGGAAGTAATTGTTCTTTATCATAGGAGCTATTCTAATGAGACGCTGATAATATTCATGGCATTAATGATATGTTCTTTATTTATAAGAACATATAATCAGTTTTTATTAGAGTCCACAGTGTTACTATTTGTACTTACATTTTTAGTCGAAGCATTTGTAACCATAAACCAGTGGATTCATTTCAGAACATTTTCAAAAGCGTTTCTTTTTTACCAAGGGACACTTCACAATTCCGGTTTACTGGCGTGCCTGATGGTAATTACCCTTCCTGCGGCCGTTTATCTAACAAGTAAATACATCAAGTCTAGATTTATAAGAACCTGTACAATATTACTTCTTTTGGCAATATCGCTCTTTATTGTATACATCACAAGGTCCAGAACATCATTTGTCGCTGTTATACTGGCCGTTTTAATCTACCTGGTTGTCAATATTCGGCCATTGTTTATAAAGCTTCTACTTGTTTTCCTATTAAGTGCACTAGCTGTTTTTTTCTTTGATACATCTTTCACGAATAAAACTTTATCGGCTATCGGCAGATTAATGATTTTTAAAATCAGCGTTGCTCATCTGTTTGATCATTTTTGGTTTGGTATTGGTATCGGCAAATTCAGCCTTTATTATCCCCAGTGGCAGATCGCATACTTCCATGCTCATGGCAATCCACCACCATTATTCCTGGAAAGTGCTGATGATTCTTATTTCGCGTTTAATGAATTTTTACAACTATTTATAGAAACCGGCTTTATAGGATTCTGCTTATTCAGCCTGTTGCTCTACAAATTCTTCACCTTATCGTCGATAACTCGCGACTCATATATGAAAATGCTTAAATATACTGTCGTTGTGATCCTGGCTTGTGGTTTAACCTCATATCCGTTCCATACAATTCCAGTTTTGTTCATCATGATTTTTTGTATTGTGTCAGGCTTTAAAATCGTAGTAAATGAAAATATTCTGGCAATCAGCGGCTTTCCTTCTGATTTTAAAAAAATGTATATCAACAAATTGATTTATTTATTTGTTACAATCGGCTTTGTTATAAGTGTCTTTCTTTCAGTTGTTTTTATAAAAAAATGCAACGCAATTTGTGCATGGTCAAACTTATCGAATCGTTCAATCGATCGGAATACCATGAATTATAATTTTTCGACATTGAATTTAAAACTTCAAGATGACGGTAATTTCTTGGAAAGCTATGGTCAGTTCTTATTAGAAGACAGTACGCAAGCAAAAAAAGCTTACGATGTTCTAACAAAGAGTTTGCAGTTTCATTTTAATTATGACAGTTATGAACTCATTGCACAGGCTTGCCTGGCAGAAAAAGATACCGTCAAAGCAATAAGTTATTATCAAAAGTTATCAGATTACATACCTACGAAACTTTTACCCCGGTATAAAATTGTAAAATTATTGCAGGCGACAGGCAAATCCCGGGAGGCTAAAATTTCGGCTGCAAATCTTTTACAGATCCCGGTAAAAGTTCCGTCGGAGAAGGCGATTCAGATTCGCAATGAAATGCAATCCTTATTAGGGAATAACAAATAATACGAATAGATCAAACATAATTCGATTCTCTCAACCAAGCTGCTCATCCTTTTTATATTAAGTACTTATACTGCCAAATACTATTTCGCATGTTGCTGGCGGACATAGGACGTTTATTTCGTCTGAGTAAAAAATTACTGCACCTCTTGTAAAATATTCAAGCACAGAAGGTAAAACGAGCATGAAGGGTTAGTGTTATATTTATAATATCATCTAAATGTTAAAAAAAATTATTAATCACGTAAAAAAAATTAAACCATGAAGAAAAATTTTTTATTTGCCATCGGACTTACGTTGGTATTAGGTCTGGGAACAGTTAGTTTAACTCGCGCCGATGAAGGAGGAAATGGTAGTACTTGGGATACTTCAGCGTGTACTTATACTGACTCACAAGGTATAACTCATGTCGGCTCACAATGCAATGTAGCAGCAACCAATGGACCTTGTTCGTTTCAAACGGCCTGTCATTAATTGGTTGTTAAAATCGTAAAAAGGGAATAATATACCGGGTGGTCTGATCCTGACGCTGAGCATTCGATGTATGCTTGCTCATTACGATGGATTTTGTAGAAACTGGCATTTTTTAATTAACTAAATAAAAATAAATATGAAAAAGAAAACACTAATTGCAATTGGTTTATCGATGTTTCTGGTTATTGGAAGTATTGGTGTAAGTTCAGCAGACGAAGGCGGGGGCGGAGGAAATCAAACTTGGGATTCAACTGCGTGTATTTTATCCACAACTAATGGTCAGGTCACTTTTGGGTCACAATGTGGCGCACCAGGCCCAGGTCCATGTACAACGACAACGTTGTGCCATTAATGTCTTATTGTTTGGGAGCCTCGTGCTCCCAAACAATAAATCGCCATTGTCAAAAAACTAATGGCGCTAGTACTCAATTGTTTTGTAAGTCTGATTAATTCCAGTTTACTATTGGCTATATAATATTTGGATTTAATAATTTAATCCATAGCTCTTTTAGTGCAAATCACCGCCTCAGTTTTAGGCGAAAATTTATTTTTTTATGAAGTATTTGACATACTCTACATACATTTTATTGATTTTGCTTTTTACCTGCTGCAAAAAAAAAACTAATTATCAAAAAATCACACCAGTTGTAAAATTAAGTAACGCTTTAAAAATAGATTCGTCCACTTGCGAAATCCCAATTGATTCTGTCTGCCAATTTTTCTATAAAAAAGTATCCTACTGTCCGGCCAATAATGTTCTTTGCGGTTTTAATCCTAAAACAAACGCTGTTGACTTTTATGACTTGGCAAAAAATAAATATTTGTACTCGGCAAAGCTTCCAAAACCTAAATTGGATATGATTAATAACGTTTATGCGGTGTTGTATAGAAATAAGGATTCCTTATTTGTAGTTTCTGGTAATTATATTACACTAATGGATTCTTCCGGAAAATTAAAGAAATCCATCTCTATCAATGCCAGGTCTCATAACCCTGTTTTTAGAAAGATCAATCTTTATGATTGGGATACCAATAATGACCTATATTTCGATGAAGGATCAAAACAGCTGAATATCCCACAAATATCTGTTGAAAAACCACAAGGTAGTTCTGACTATTACGAATTGCCTTTTTTAGCGAAAGTCGAAATAGGCAATAACAATACAATCACTAGTTTACCTGTAAGTTATTCATCACTCTATAAATTAAACTATTATGGGTTCATGAATTATCCGCAGGTAATTTATCCTTCAAAAGATATTATAGTTTATACTTTCCCAATAGAACCTAACATCTACATTTTTGACAGGAAGTCCAACACTACAAAAGTCGTTGGTGGAGCTATTGGACCTCATAATTCCATCTCTACAAGTATTAATTGGGAGGCGTCATATGACGATGACTCGAAACTCAAAAACATGATAGAAAATGTTAATTATGTCAGATTTCTATATGACCCATTTAGAAAATTGTATTATCGATTGCAGTATGATGCACTGCCGGAAAAAAACAGGGAAACAGAGACGCAAAACGACAGTCACCAAATTCTAACGATATTTAATAACAAGTTTCAAATAATTGGGGTAAAAGACCTCACGGATCGGCGATATTACCTTTATACCGCATTTGTCGCAAAAAAGGGACTTTATCTGCCCGCGGCAAAAGGGAATTCCACACTAAGGTTTAAAATTCTTACGATCAGTAATAATGAAAAGAGCTAAATTTTATTTATCAGCCATGATTTGTTGTAGCTTATTATTTGGCTGCCACGATCAAAGCAATAAAAAATACGACCAGCAGGATAGACTATTTGCCTACTTACAGAAGGAACATATAGACTTTGGAAAAAAAACGGTGTTATTGGTTTTACAGCGTGAATTATGTTCATGTACTGTCGACGATACCCAATTATCTTATGATATTCTGACATCGCCAAAATTTAATTCCTACAATCGGATTTTGATTGTTCCTGATTCAACGCATAGTATCGTCGCCCGTTTAAAATTGACTCAATATTATAATAAGATAAAAATAATCTCTAATAACGATGACGCTTTAAAGAAAAACGGGTTGGTATTCGCTGTAAACCGGCTTTTCTTGCTTGACAAAAACGAAATAATAAAAACAGTTAATATGCATTTAACAAATCATAATGATTTGCGATCACAATTGTTGTAAGCCTTCCCGAAACAAGAAGGAAAATCTAAGATTATTTCTAACGTTAAAGAATGTTAATCTTTTTAATTGCATACTGGAATAATAAAAAGGTAAATTAATTTTGTTAAATCAAATAGCATAATAATATGGCTTAAGTTTACTCATTTATAATATAAATTATTTTCTTATGTCAACAAATGCCAATTTTAAGATTTATGCAAGATTGGAATCTCGCATAATCAAGTCGATTCTCGGGTTTATTTTTCTGAACGTATTCTTTTTTGTAGGGAATGTCTCAGCTCATAATCATCTGGGGCGGGCTATGGAGCTTAAACGAGATAAAGTAGCTAAAGATCCTTTATCTTATCTATATAAAAAACTATCGGAGAGAATCCAATACCCGCCAGAAGCCGTTAGTGAAAAGATTGAAGGGCGTACTTATATTTCATTTACAGTAGGAAAAGCTGGGAAATTGGAATCTTTAAACGCATTGCCCGGCCCATCCGTCATTCTTAGCAATGAGGTTACTACTGTTTTGAAAAGAATAAATAAAATAAAAGATTTTCACCCCGGCGTTACCTATACACTTCCAGTTTGTTTTATTTTAGATTCTTCTAAATATAAAAGACCAAATGATTTTATAGTTCATGGCGATAAGGTTATGCATCCCAACAATATTATGCTTAATGAAATTGTAGTTTCACCCCAAGGTTGATTGCCAAGCCAGTGATTTTTCGATATGTCCTAATTAATCTATTAATGTAATTTTCATATCGGTGCTTTCTTGATAATGTAAAGATGGGCAACACTAAAGTAATTGCTCATCTTTAAATGACCGGTCTTTGAAACAGAGGACTGACTTTGGCAAACATAAGTAATTATTCAACGTGCGGTTGGATGTCATACGGCTTTCTCGAAGATTCAGAGCTGGAGGTTAAGTAGTGAAAACTTTAAATGCTCAGATTAGGATATAGAAGTCAATTAATGGCAGCGATGACCGCGTTAATCAAGGACTGGGACATTTCCATCTTGTTATTGTAATGATTTTTCCATTGTCCGTCCTTGTTGACTAAAATATAGGGAGTATTGTACATATCAATAGTGATCTCATTAGGTTTTCTTTCGGTAACAAAAAAGCCAAAACTGCGGGCTTCCAAATGGGCTTGTAATTTTTCGCTCATAAGCGCAAACTTAAAACGAATATCAGGAATATAAAAGATTTTAGCTTTAAATTCTCACAACAGGTTACCTAAAATTCCTGCCCTTGTGAAAAGCCTCCCGGCTATCGGGCCCCGGGGCTGTCGTCTCATCGCCACGAGCAAGAGTTGAAACATGCATATTTTCTTCATTGGCTACAGTTAGGCCACCCAATAGGCTATTCAAATTAAAGCAATGCTCAGCCACTACGTGGATTACCTCACCCTCGATCTGTAATTCACCTTCCACCATAAATAATTTGGACTGAATGATCTCTTTGCGGAACCTGTCAAACAATTTTTGCCATACAACAATATTGCCTGCCCCGGTTTCATCTTCCAGGGTCATAAAGAGTACGCCTTTAGCGGTGCCAGGTCTTTGACGGACGGTGATCAATCCACTGACCCGAACAACATCCCCGTCTTTCATCATTTCAAGATCCCCAATTGGCGTGTTACGCATCAGTTTTAGCTTCCTTCGCACCAGCGCAACGGGATGGTTTTTCAGGGAAAGGCCGGTAGTGGAATAATCTTGCACCACATGCTCACCCTCAGTCATAAAGGGCAATTGTATCTGTATTTCTTTTACACTTTCTGATATCTGGCCTTCAAACAACGCCATAGGCCGGTCACCCAAAGCAGAAACCTCCCATAAAGCCTTACGGCGGTCTATGCCAATAGACCTGAACGCATCGGCATCGGCCAGCTTTTCCAACGCAGCAACCGGAATCCCTACACTATTTAACTGATCTACATAGCTATAAGATGGATAACGGCCTGCAATCAACAATTGCATGTCTTCCTCACGCAGCCCCTTGACCTGCCTAAATCCCAATCGTACTTTGTAATAAGTCCCATTCTGCTCTTCCAATGTATTGTCCCAATAAGAATGGTTAACATCTACCGGCAGGACGGTAACCCCATGATCTTTGGCGTCCCTTACAATTTGTGCAGGCTGATAGAAACCCATAGGCTGACTATTTAAAAGTGCCGCGCAAAATACATCGGGGTAATAATATTTGAGCCAGGATGATATATAAACCAACAAAGCAAATGAAGCCGCGTGACTTTCAGGAAACCCATAGCCCTCGAATCCCTGCAACTGTTTAAATACCCGCCTTGAAAAGCCTTCCTCGTATCCCCTGGCCACCATACCGTCCACCAGTTTCTTTTCATACAAACCTAATTTTCCATTAGCCTTAAAACTGGCCATACTGCGCCGCAACTCGTCCGCTTCTGCTGGTGTAAAGCCTGCGGCGACAATAGCGATCTCCATAGCCTGCTCTTGAAATAAGGGCACGCCCAAAGTCCGGCCTAATATTTCCTCTAATTCTTTGGATGGGTATTCCACGGGTTCTTCGCCGTTCCGGCGGCGCAAGTAGGGGTGAACCATATCTCCCTGTATAGGGCCAGGCCGCACGATGGCGACCTCGATCACCAGGTCATAAAAACAAGTAGGCTTCAAACGTGGCAACATGGACATTTGCGCCCGGCTTTCGATCTGGAACACACCAATGGTATCGGCATGGCAGATCATTTCATATACCTTCGGGTCATCCTGTGGAACATTGGCTAAGGTTAACTTTTTGCCGTAGTGCTGCTGCACCAGGTTAAAGGCCTTACGGATCATGGTCAGCATACCCAGGCCCAATACATCCACTTTCAGGATACCCAATGCTTCCAGGTCATCTTTGTTCCATTCCAGTTGAGTGCGGTTTTCCATGCGGGCATTCATTACCGGGCAGAGGTCGGATAGCTTGTTGTCGGTAATCACGAACCCACCGGTATGCTGGCCAAGCTGGCGTGGAAAGCCCATCAGCAGCGAAGTCAGTTCCAGTACTTTATAAATAAGGGGATCTAGTGGGTTCAAGCCCTGTTCGATCAATCTTTTTTCATCAAAACCTTCTTCGCTGAAATCCCAAATGGTGGCACCGATGCGCTTGATGGTATCTTCCGACAAGCCCATCGCTTTACCCACATCCCGGATAGCTCCCCGGTGCCGTTCCTGTGTGACGGTGGCTACAATAGCTGCATGTTCACGGCCATAGTCCTCGTAAATATACTGGATGATCTCTTCGCGCCGTTCATGCTCGAAATCAACGTCGATGTCGGGCCATTCTTCCCGTGCATCGGACATGAAGCGGGAAAATAGCAGCCTCGACTTCATGGGATCGACCGCTGTAATGGATAGACAATAACAAACCGTTGAGTTAGCAGCGGAGCCGCGCCCCTGGTGCAGAATGCCCAACTCCTCAGCTTTTTGGGTGTATTTATATACCCGCAGGAAATATGGCGCCAGTTTGCGCTTCTCAATAAAAGCTAACTCAAACTCCAGTTGATCGCAAACTTTCTTGGGTATCTTTTCCCCATACCGCTCCTTAGCGCCTGCCCAGGTATATTTTATTAAACGCTTCTGCGGGGTGAGGCCATCCATCATTTTTTCTTCCGGCTCGATATATTTTAAGGTGTCCAGTGAAAAGGTGCAGGCATCGGCAATCAATAAGGTATTTTCAATAGCTTCAGGATATTGCCGGAATAATCGTTGCAATTCATCTATGGGTTTGATAAACCTTTCCGCATTGGCGTGGAGCCGGAAGCCCGCTGTATGTATGGTGCATTTCTCGCGGATACAGGTTAATATATCTTGTAATTCACGGCGAACCGCTTCATGGTAATGCACATCGCCTACGGCAACCATCGGAACGCCTAATTGTGATAATCTAAAAAACCGTTTGGCATCATCGCCGCTATAGGAACGGGTGGCCGCTACATATAAGCAATTGCCAAATGCTGCGCGGTATTCCTTAACGTCCTTCTTGAAATCATCATCATAGTCAAACCTTGCGTCCAGCGTATCAGGTGGAACGATGATGAATTTAATGCCCTCCTGGTGCGCATAAACATCCGCTTTATATAAATGGCATTCTCCCTTTTTCGTTCGAAGATTGCCGACGGTCAATAGTGCCGATAGCCTGCCATAAGCAGTAATATCTGTTGGGTAAGCCAACAGGCTCGGGCCGTCTAACAGATCCAGTCTGCAAGCGGGAATAAATTTAACAGGCAGCTTTTTAGCGGCAATATGCGCCCGCACAATGCCGGCCAGGCTGTTTCGGTCGGTAATAGCGATGGCTTCATATCCATAAATGTCGGCCTGTTCAACCAGTTCCTCCGGGTGTGATCCGCCCCGCAGGAAGCTGAAATTGCTAGTTGCCTGTAATTCCGCGTATCTCATCACTCTTAAGCAAAAAAACCGTGTAAATACCATTCCGGCGCGGCATCATAATGCCCAGACCGGAACAGCCAGTAACGCCCGCCGTTGGAATCTTCCACCGCGTAATAATCCCTGTGCTCGCCCTTGTCCCGCCACCATTCCCGCTCGATTCGTTCCGGCCCGTCCGCTTTTTCAACTATATGTCGCTTGCCCTTATAAGTAAATACTTTCGGTGGGTAATCCGGCAAAAGGGCCATGACCTCAACCCTCTCCGGGCGGCGCAGCAAGCGCAACGGGCGCGGCCTGTCCGTTCGCCATTTGGTCAAGGGTATTTCTGATAGGGATACTGCCTGTTTTATGGAGCGTTCCGGCCAGTAATGCTCCGCCGGTAAATAGCGCCGGATACGTTCCGGGCCTACTTTAGTAGCGATCCTGTCCAGCAGTTCCGCCAAAGCGGTATCCTGTAAACCTGGGTTACCCACCCATAATTTTTCCTGTGGCGCATCAACATCCTCAACTTTTGGTGCTTCCAGCAAGAATAATTCGATGCCCAAAGCCGGTTCGATCTTGCTGATTTGCAGTTCAAACAACTTGAACAAATGCGAAACGCTATGCGATCCGCGATTGGTACTGATACCTGCCTGCACTATTTTGCCGTCAATACGGTAACATTTGAGCGTGGCTTTGCGGACACCTTTGCCTTCGGCCTGTAACCTGGCACATAAGCCTTCCAATAATTTTTGAATGGCAATTTCAATCGCTTTAGCTGTTCTTACCGGCTCCATGCAGGGCAGGCGCTCGGCATACGGCACGGGTGGAATTAATGGTTTAATGATCTCATCTTCCAGGCCCAATGCCTGCGCCAGCCTTAACAAAAAACCTTCGCCAAACCGTCTGCGCAATACAGAGTGGGGTATCTGCATAAAACTTTTGATGGTGCTGAACCCCAATTTGTGCAGCTTTTCCAATACCAACGGCTCTAAGCGGAGTGCAATAGGGGGCAAACCCATCAGTGCCTGTGCCTGCGTCCCATTATTAATGATGGGCGATGTTTTGCCGAAACGGGCAACAGCCCAGGCTGCACCGATGGTATCGGCTATGGCCGCCCGTGCATCATAGCCCGATGCGCGCAGCTTGTTAACGATCTCTTTCAGGTAACCCCGTTCACCGTTCCATAAATGGGTGCAGCCCGAAATATCCAATACCAGGCCGTCCGGCAGGTCGATGGCCACAATGGGCGTATAACGAACGCACCATAAACCTAATTGGCGCAATAGCTTTGCTTCTTTCCCCGGAATATGATCGAGTACCTGTAAATTTGTGGTGATGGCTTTGGCATCCGCTGCTGCCATGCCCCGATAAACGCCCTGCGCTTCTGCCAATGGATTGGCTGCGGTGATGATCATACGGTTGCGTTCAGGCGCTGCAAAAACAAAAGGCACGTCTTTGAGCTCCGGCCTGCGAAGGGTCAGCCAGTCTGTCGTCAAATGACGAAACCATATAGCCATAAAACGCTTTTGCATGACTCACCCTACTTTTAATTTTTGTTGCTGTAATGCCTGTTTTTCAACCGACTTAAACTCATTATCCGACCATTCCATTACCCAAAGCCCGGTCTGCCCGTTGCGTACCTTCAGCAGTTCTACCTGCCAGCGCGGGAAGCCCAAACCCGGCAAACCATCAACTGATTCACCCGGTAACGGTTTAATTTGCCAGCGCGCTGCACAGGCCGTCGAACCCATTTTATTGGATTGATTACGCAGGATAAAGCCGGTTACCTGACTTTGTTCTACCGCCAGTTGCAGGCGGCGTGATTGCTTAAAATCTACTTCTTTCAATTCGCCGATTACTGCTGCGAGACCCGCGCATTTCAGCGCTTCTTCCATGGCCCACAGTACATCTTTATCTTTTGAAAGCGTAATAAAGATCACACGATCCGGTTCAACGCCAAACGCTTTCAAAGCCGAGGGAAACAAGTTCCCTGAAAGACCAATCCACAAGCAGGCTCCGCCGTTTTGCATCAATACCGAAAGTAAACCGGTTACAAACCCGCCGCAAGCCGTAGCCTGTTCGGTATTACCGCAGACCAGCTCATGCACCGCGCCTAATGGAAAGACACCATTCGGAAAAGCGGCTTCCACCGGGCCCAAACCCACCAATTCCCGAGTCCCGGCAGGTGGCGACCTATAGCCTTCCCATTGCAAAATCTCTTTTTGCAGACGGCTGATCAATTCTCTTTTGGTATCGGGCATGACTTTGAATTACGGGTTACAAATTTATGCTAAAAATATTAGCATTTTATGTAAGGAATTACAAAATAATTTTCACTTTTGTTTTATGTATTTGATCAAAGAAGCAATTGCCTGGGTAAAGAATGGCCCTGAATCCCACGAAGTGGTGAAATTCGTGCCGAATTCCGCACTGAAAGGGAAGGTGCTATGCTACCGGTTATATACAGCTTATGAGCCAGACTCGGATTATCTGGGCAGAATATTGTTCGATAGGCAAGGTTACTGGATATATGATGGCGAAACCTTAACCATAATAGAGCAGGAACAAGTGGCGAAGTTTATTATCAAATATGTGGAAGTGCTTTAATAAGGCTATAATTTGTAGCGTCCGACAATTGCTAATCGCTTTAGAAATGCTGATAAAACCAGCATTTATTCAGATCATCCATTCACCGTTTTATGCCTACCGATAAATATAATTAGGGCAGCCTTACTCTGCAGTAAGACCTGATAAAAACTGTCTGTCGTATCAGTCGATATTTTGGTAAATATTTACAGACCATTGATATTCAGTATAAAAGTAGTAATTTAAGCTACTTAAACATTTCATCATGGCAACTCAAATTGTTACCTTTTACTACCTTACAGGCATTAATAAAAAGGTCTTCAGCAATGCGCGTTTGCAGGGTAGCTGGGATGCACAAGGGATTTACAATGCGCAATGGTCGACCATACTGATGAAGCCGGTATCTGGGGAGGACGGCTGCCCCGCTTTTATGGCTACGATGAAATTAGACCTCTCTCAGGCAGGAATAGTTTTTAATTGGGGAGTGATCGTAGACGCACCCGGCGGAAACGATATGTGGGGAATCAATACGGAAGTAAATGATCCGTTGTTGGCCGCGCAGTTTTGTTCATTTACGCTCAATAATACGGGCAGCCAAACAGAAAAGTTTTACCTGACCTATAAGCGCAGGCTGGGTGCCAACAAGTTCTTCCCAAAGCCAGGCAGCCAGGCACAATTACAGTTTAATGTTTGGGCACCGAATGCCACAAAGGTTGAGGTGGTATTTGGATTGGCCAGTGGTTATATTGATGATAATGATAAAGGGATTGATCCCAAGATGCCGGTGATTACCTTGAGTAAGGGTGATGATGGAATATGGGTTAGTACGCCAGTTCCTTCTTTTGCCAAAAAGTATGAAGGCCGTTATTATATGTACCGGATTGCGAATGCGCTGGGCCAAACTACCTACAAAACCGATATATTCTCAAGAGGCCTGGTCGGTCGTGGCTCCATTGATCCCTCTGCCGGTCCGTGGGACGGAACAATCGCAACGCTGGATGGTACAGTTAGTTGCAGTATCATAACGGACCCCGATACCATATCATCGGAATTCCCTCTCCCCGAAGACAGACAGCCGGTTTTGCAAAATGCTGCTGATTTTTGGAAAGATGAATTTACAGAGGGAAAACCTATTCCAACAAACATCGATGATATGGTAATTTACGAGTTGCATGTGGGAGCTTTAGGCAATACCCCGGGTATTGCAGGCACACTTCAGGATGCGGTTAATTTACTGGATTACCTGGTTGATCTGGGTATAAATGCCATTGAATTATTGCCGATGTCGGAGTTCTTCGGATCAGTTGGATGGGGTTATGGGGACACTCATCATATGGTGATACAGTCCAGTGCCGGAGGCAGGGATGAATACCGCTATTTTATCCGGGAATGTCATAAGCAGGGAATCGCCGTAATCCAGGATGTGGTGTATAACCATTATGGACAGGAATCGCAGCGTGCCGAATGGGCTTATGATTCTGACTTGCCAGAGCAGAATATTTATAATTACTATATCGGCAACGCCACGGATTATGGAAGTCCGGACGGAGGTTACCTCGATAATGACTCCACTTCTTTTGCGCCGAACTATCGGGAGACAGTTGTCCGTCAGCAATTTATCAGCGCTGCGGTTTTCCTGATCGATGAAATGCATATCGATGGGTTAAGGGTTGACCTCACTCAGGCCATTCATGAGTTTAATGTGCTTCATGCGAATGGTGCGCCGGTTCCTGAAGCCAATGAATTTGGCTGTAAATTTTTAAGAGAATGGGGAAGGACTTTAAGGATGCTCTACCCCAATGTGATGCTGATGGCCGAAGATTATTCCGGCTGGCTGACGGTAACAGAGTCTCCTGCCACGGGTGGTTTTGGCTTTGATGCCGTTTGGTATGCAGATTTCTTTCACGCGTTGATCGGCTACCAGGGTGGCTCGCAGTTATTACTGGAAGCCGGGTTTGGTGATGGGCGCCCGCTCGATATGGCCGGTTTCAGTGCCAACCTCTATCAATCCCAGTTTAACCATGTTGTCTTCCACATAAACCATGACAACGCCGGCGCGAACATTACCAATCGGACTGTGGTAACCGCCGTCAACCAGGCGGCGTTGACCGGAAGCACCCGTTCTTATGCGGAAGCCCGTTCACGGGTCGTTGCGGGTTTATCGATACTATCCGCAGGTACGCCATTATTTTTCATGGGAGAAGAGATAGCTGCTCAAAAACCCTATAGATATAATGACTTTATCGATAACAGGGAGGACCTTCAAGGCGACCGTTTAGGTATAGGTGCACGGATGTACCTGTATTATCAGCAACTGCTTGCATTAAACAAACAATACGAATCGATCCGAAGTAAGAATATCGATATTTTATGTGCTGATAATACTAGTCGCGTAATAATTTTCAAAAGATGGGCAGGCACGGAACAGGTGCTTATCGCAGCCAGCTTGAATAATGAAGATTTTCCGGCATATATGGTAATCACGGATGCCTATCGTCTGCCCGATGGCGGCTGGGAAGAAGTATTTAACAGCGATGCTGCGGAATATGGGGGCAGCAATACCGGTAATAGCGGGGCTGTCTTGCCAGCGCAAAACGGTAGCATGACGATGGTTATACCTGCAAATGGCTTAGTTGTGTTTGTGAAAGTAAATTAGCAATTTTGAATACTACCAATAAAACCTATTACAATGATCACGATTAAAATCAAAGGCGGTCCAACTTTTACCGTATCTTACACAGCTAACATGAATGCGCAAATGGCCCTCGAAGCGGTCATTCAGTACCCGGCCAATAAAGGTCTTTTTTCTTTTATGCTTCAATATTACGGAACGGGTCTGGGTTACCTGGTCGATATGATCAATGGAACCTATGACACAGTCACCGCTTTATCCAATACCGGCCAGCCTTATTTTTTCTGGGATTTTGTACATAATTACCATCACGCCGATAAGGGCATTGACCATACATTTTTAAAGGATGGCGACGAAATTGGTTTTGATTATGAAATGTATGTTCCCGAAAAACATGCGGGTACACATAGGGAAGCCAAATTCAAATCAAAAGCCGCTTTATAAATTCAGATATTTACTGATTTCAGGGATGATACATCCCATGGCGACGCCTATATTAAATGCGGCGGAATAATTCACGGCATTGGTTTTAACATTCTCATGGTTATCTGTGCCGTTAACATCCGTGCCGATCAGGGTAAAGCGGTTGGCAATACCAGATACGAAAATAAAAGGGCACCCGGGTATCAATAAGCGGATCAGACCATGCGTAGATTCTACGGAACCGACCGGCATCTTTGTACCGGCATTTTCAAAAGCAGCCATGCCCGCCGGATCGGACTGCGGGTATTCCTTATAATTAGTGACATTAATGGTGCTCAGCGCTACATATTCCTTTTTGGCGATCAGTTGGATAGTTTCCGCAGGATGTAAAAAAGGTTTCAGGAGATTTTGGGCGACCTGATTTTTTAAATGTGCGTTAACGATCTCAAAAAATTCTTCGGTAATAGACGAAGTGATCAATTTTTCAAAATTGGCGGGTTCATCTAAAACGCTATCAGGGTTAGAACCGTTAGGGTGATAGTTATGAATAAATACGTTGGAACCCATGACAACGCAACCATTATGGTTGACGGTTTTGGAACCTGATGCGGCGGTGCCGAGGGCGACAACCATACTCGGCGGGTCTGGTGCAAAATTGATAATTTTAGGCATGTCAATGACTTTTCCCTGCGAGCTTGACGTATTCCATTTGGGTTCCATAATATCCTGTATGCACCATAATTCAAATTGCATACCTGGGAACGAACTCCATACTGCCCTTGGCGCTATTGATCCCTGCGGATAGTTCCAGGGGTAATTAATGATGGATGGGTCACCCAGCGACGAGGAACGTATTAAGGGGTTAAGCAGGGCGTTTAATATAGGTGCGGCTTCCCAATTTTTATTGGCGATCAATAGGATTCGTTTCATAACTGTGCGTTTAAGTGGTTACAAGATAGACGTTTAAATTAGAAAATTTATAAAAGCCGACTAGAAAAAATAAAGCCCCCTTACACTCGCTGGAGGGCACTGAAAAAGTGGCTATTTATTAAAAGGGGTTGTTTTCAATATTGAAAACAGCCCCTTTTTCTTTGATATATTCGGATAGGTGGTGGAGAGCACCTTCGTACAGACGATTCTCAGCGCCTCTATTTTCTTTGAAAAACCACCTCTTTAACTTTAAAGGACTTTTTCAGTGCCCTCCACTCGCTGTTTGGGGGCTTCAACCTAAACCTTATCACAATAGGCAGAAAGAATCCTGCCATATGAAGCGACTAAGATAAAAAATCATTGTTAAACTGCCAGCTTACTTTTTCTGGATTGCTTTTTTCCAGGCAGCCCCTCCTTTTGCTGCGCGTTTTGTTTTTGGTTATTGCCTTGGTTTTGCTTTGGCTGTAATAGTTCTTCGCGTTTGATCTTTTTCATTTGGTGATCATATAAGTCAACCGTTTTAAATTGCGGGCTGGCGGCAATGAAGTATTTCTTTTCCCCGCCGTCACGCTCCACGGTGATCTGTTGGGCGTTCCCTTTCTTTAAGGAACGCAGCAGGCTATCTTGTCCTTCCGCTGTTTTCATCTCCTTGATGTCTTTGCCGGCAATAACCTGCTCCACATCAAACCCGTAATTTTCATTGAAGCGCTTGATTTCTTTACTGCCGTTTTGTGTCAGCTTCTCATCGTCCAATTGTAACCAGGCCTGGTATTTCTCACCGTCTTTATTAAATAACTGTTTGTGGACAGCACGGCCTTCCATCAAGTTAAAAGCTTCTTTAGCAGTGATGCCATTGCCCTTATTGATATAGAAAGTTTGATTCAGTTCCTTTGCTTTACCTTTATTAAGGGTGGCGTCGAACTTATTAAAAAAGTACATCTCCTGGTTTTCACCTGCTTTGAAATGAAGGGTGTAATCAACCTTTTGCTGGTTAAATTCATGTTGTGCAGGCAATCTAAACTCCGGCACTTTATTGTTGATGTTTTTTTCCAGTTCTGCATTTACCTGTTCACCAAATCCGAGGTTCAAAAGGCTTTTCTTTAAGAATTCTAAATTTTGTGTGTTCATGTTACTTTGATTTATTTGGTTAAAAAAATTAATCTGTTTCGGTTTGCCTTCGGAGAGAAAGGGGAGGATGTTATCCTTTTCAAATCCCACCAGGTCGAAATAGTCCACAATAACTGGCGTGAAATGCATTTTGGCTAACACCTGGCATGCTTCGTCCCTTGTTATATCAGGAGAAAACGTGGTATAAATTTCGGAGTAGGTACGATTGAGCGGTTTTAACCCGGCCTGGTTGCTCCCTTAAACTGCTATCGAGTTCGGGATGGGTATAGCCAAGCCTATCCAGCTTAAGCTTTAGCATATCATAATTTTCGTTTAGTTGCATCTTGACTATGTTAATTGAATACTCCTCTTTTATTTCCAGCTATATCCTTACCCCGCGCTTCCTGTTGTTGCTGATTTTCATAGTATCGGAATTTTGTGAAAGTTGTTTGATAGTCGCCTGTTGTTTATCCTGTTGGTTGGCCATGCGTTGGTTCAGTTGCTTGGGCATCACCGCCTTTTTCAAAGAATCAGTTAGCTTGACCGTCGCATTGGATGGGTCGGCATGTAAATAAACCTGCTCTGTGGCGCAGGCGTGGGACCATATCACGGGCACTTGCTGCCCCTGTTCCAGTCTTTCAATCAGGGCCTTCTTTCCACCAGCCTGGGTTATGGAGCTAAGTGGCAGTTTATCAATTACCTTCTGCAAGTCAAAGCCGTAAGTCTCTGTGTATTTTCTTATTGTAGCTTCTCCAGCTGGTAATTCCAGCCACTGGCTTTTCGGTCTGCCGGCTATGTCGGTAAAGTGCTGCCTGATCGCACGTCCTTCCAGTAGGTTCCTGACCTGTTGTGCTTTCAGGCCTGGCCATTCCTCCAGCTTAAATTGAAACGTTTGATCAGCTTTAGTACCGTCATTATGTTTAAGGGTCGCATCAATCGTGGTAAAATGGATTACATCCTGTGCGTCTTTTTCAAAATGAAGCGCAACGTTCAAACTTCTTTTCTGGTCAAGCTGACTGCTTAATGGGATGACGTGTTTTAAATGATCGCCATCCAGTTGCGCTTCAAGTTTTCCGGCAAAATCGCTAAAACCTGTACTCGCTAACTGGCTTTTTAAGGTTTCCATGTTTTCCTGGCGTTGATGATGGTACTGGCGGACATGAGCCGGACCATCGATCAGTACGCTTTTCACCCGGAAAAACAAACGTTGGATCATATTGGGATAAACCTGCTTCTCCAGTTTGCTGATCGTTGAAGCCATTAATGGCATAAACGCCTGCTCGTCTTTTCTGGCTGCTCCGGCTAACAGGTGTCGGCATTTTTGAAAGTGTTCGAGTTTCAGACGCTGAATGATTATTGCATTTTCCTTCCCGCTGCCAATTGCCTTATCTATTTCACTTTGTCTTTCATCCCAGTTTTTCCAGGCCTGCAAGACGCGATTGACGGTTCTATCCATAGGAATTACTTTTTGCGGCTGTTATCCCGGAGCAGGACAGCGAAATTGTCCTGCAATTTCACCCTGATCTTTTTTACCTTTTTGCTAAAAAGTCCCTTGGCGGCATTGATGCCTCCGGCCGCCGCCTGGCTGCCGAGCGATTCATCCATGCTCAGAAATTGCATGCTCTCCACAGCATTGTCAGCGCCGTCACCTGCTGCTCCAGTCAGTTCTGCTTCAGGAGCAGGAATGCCAGGAAGGCCGTCAAGGCTAAAAACAGTAAGATCAGCCGGTAGGATGTCTTTACCAACCCGGATATTTTGGATATTGAGCAGCAATCGCTGGTTGGTCACCTGACAGGCGCCAAACAGTAATTGGCCTTTAGGCAGCAACACACCTCTTAATTTAACAGAATCAGTGAGCTTTAAGCGTACGGTGCCGCCGTTCATGACTTTTTGTTTGCCATCAATTACAGCCGGAATTGCCCGGAAAGCACTGTCGTTATTGTTATCTTTCTTTGTCCCGGCTCTGGCCATTTCCGGGTTTTGGATAGCCTGGATCTTAGTAAGCATGTTGTTCAGCTGGTCCATTTCCGGGTCCTTCGCGTTGTTGTTACTCATCGCTTTCATCATGGCCTTAAGCTTTTTTACATCCTGATCGGGGTAATCTGCGTTAGTCATATAATTGGGTTCCGGCTGAGGCTGGCTAAGCTGCCTGTTGAGTTGTGCAAGCTTTGTCTCGATTTTTGCTGATTGGAGGTCAGCATTATTGATCAGCGGACCGGCGGATGATCTAATCCCTGTCCCGGAGTCGGGGTGAAGCCTTGTTTGCGCATCAAATCCCATGGACCGGATAAAGTCTTTGCTGATACCATCTTTAGATTTGGAGGTATCCTTAGTTGCCGCCTGATAAATCTCCATTTTGTCGTTTGCCTTACTGTCCTTAAACTGTGCCGCAGGGAGTACCATATCGAAACCTTTGCTCGTATTAGTATTTGTGGCTTGTCCGGATACTTTTCCGCCGCCTAAGGCCCAGAAAGCCATCGTTAAAAATGGCACGATCAATAAAGGAATGACCAGGAAGAATTTTCGCTTCTTCAGGAACTCAGTAGATGGTTGCGACGTTCCGCCAAGAGTTTGCTTTTCCATAATTTTACTTTTTAGTGGTTAAAGAATCTGTTGTTTTTAAATGAATTTTTGGGAGCGTATAGTGATTGACCGGTTTGCTGAAGTCAAGCCGGGTAATGGATACGACCAGCCTCGCGCTTATTCCGCAAACAGAAAACACGATGAAAATCCAGAATATCCGTTGTTGACCACGCCGGGTATAACTGTTTATCCAGTTATTTAACCGACCGGCGACCCTGTTTTGAAACCTTAATATCCGGGAGATCAAAAGCCCGAAAACCAGGTGGCCTGCCGCGCTTAGCGCCTGTTTGTTTTTTTTGATGAAAATCATACTATTGATCTATAATGGTGGTATCTCGGTTGGCCAAAACTTCCCAATGCTGGATCAGAAAACCATGGGGGTTATTATCCGTTTGAATATTAAGGTCCCGGACTTCGCCCTGGGTAACCAGCTTACGGGTTACCGTGCTGCTGGAGCGGACCAGCTTTTCTGTTGCATAGCAGGTAAAGGTGTACGGAAACTGGTTGCCTTGCAATTTGGTACTGTCCACTTTAATTCCCTGTGATATATTAGCAGATATCAGGTTGTTGTAATAGCCCGATTCCTTGAGGTTATCATATTCCCGCTTAGCCGATTCATCAGCAAGGTATAATGCTTTAGAAATATTCGCCTCTATCGCTTTATCATCAGGGCTAAGGTTAAAGAAATACTCGTGAAATGTTTTGATATGGTCCCGCAATTCTACCGGGAGGTTATTTTTCCTGTCCGAAGCGATAGCCTCCAGGACCTTCCCGTCATACAAAATATGTATCTTATTATTTGCCTCGCTGACCACCTGCGCACTCTTGTAGATACAGAAGCACATGGTGATCATATTGCCAATGATCAGAAAAATGCTGAATTGCCTGATATGCTTAAAGGCGGTCTCTATATTTTTAAGATGTGTAAACATGATTTTATGATTTAGTTTGACCTTTTAATTTTTCTTTCTGGTAGTTATTGGCACCTGAACCGCCACTGCGGTAACCGTCCATGATATGGCCGGGAGCATTTGCTAAATTCTTTGCACCTTCAGTCATTCTTGATCCGGTTGCCGATCCTGTTGTATTGACGACACTGGAAGCAATACTGTTAACCTTGTTAAGCAGCCCGTTCCCGCCGCCTGCCTGAATAATATACCCAGCCACGGAAGGGACGGTGAAGTAACCGATGATCCCAATGAGTAGGAAGATCAAATAAGCGGTATCGGTGCTGCTGAAAAAAGTATCCCCGGAGCTTTGTATTTGCGCGATATCCAGCGTGAGCATATTTTGCTGCACCTTGCCGATAATGCTGCCAAAAATATTGGCGACGGGAAGCCATAGAAATACATTGATATATTTAGCTATCCAGTTGGTTAGTGTGTGCTGTAATCCGTCGAACACGGATAGGCCAAAAACAAGCGGCCCCAGTATAGCCAGGACTATGAGGTAAAAGGTGCGGATCGTATTGATGCAAAGCGCTGCTGCCTCGTAAAGAATTTCCAACACCTGGCTCATCCATTCTTTTATGCTGTTCCGGAAATTATAGGAAGCCTTGGCCATCGCGAATTTCACATCGTTTCCTACGCTGCCGATCATGCCTTCATTGCTGTCGTTGGGATCGTCCGGGTGCGTATATTTATACCACTTATCCCGGTCACCTTCACCATTCGCGCCGACAAACATCTGGTAGGTACTGGTTTGCTTTTCTGCATTGGCTTTCTGCTGCAATAGGGTGGTTATAGCTGCGTTGCTATCCTGCACCATAGAGCTGGTCGCCGCTGTTACCGGTTGCAAAACACCATTCATTATGGCGATTATTGTCGGAAACAGCATAATGGCTATACCTAATGCAAATGGGCGTAACAAAGGATAAAAATCAATGGGTTCCGCTGCGGCGATCTGCCGCCAAACCCTCGCTGCGATATACCAAAGCGCCGCGAAGCCTGCTATCCCCTGGGCAGCGCCGATCAGCTGGCCGCATAAAGGCAGCATCTGGCTGTAAACCTGTTCGAGTGTGACCTGAAGGCCGGAAATATCATTCATGTCAGTATAATTTTTGAATAGTTGAAATATCATTCAGTGCTTTTTGCCGCTGTATGGCCAGGATGGAGGCCTGCTCATCAAAGTGCCGTAGAAAGGTCAGCTTGTCGTCGGTATCGGTATAGATATGATCGATGGCTTTAAGCCGCTCATCATCGGACATGCGCAATTTACCGGCGGTAAGAATGGTTGTTAGCTGGCTGAGGTTCTGCAAGCTTTGCTGCAGCAAGGTGGTATAAACATTTCCGAGATAAGCGATCTCATCGGCACTAAATCCGCCGCTTTGCTTAACCTGTTTATAGGTCCTGGTATATTCGGTAATGATGTAGCCCTGTTCTAAAATAATATCAGCAACCCTGCCATATTTGGCGACGGCCGGGCTTATGGCAAGCAGGCCATTTAAAAATGTGGAATGCAGGTTGAAATTGCCCTGCGAGATGCTTTTAACCCGGTTATAACCACCGTCAATCATCGTATAACCGGTCTTCATATCCGACAGAATGCCCTTTAACTGGGTAAGTTTTTCGATGTCGAGGATCAACTGGGTAAGATCGCTGCTTTGCGCTTTTGCAGGGAGAAAGCAGCATACGGAAAGTATAAAGCAAATCAGCAGGGTTGCCACCCGCCGCCTGGCACCTTTCCGGCAGAACAGTTGTTCTTTACTTTCATTAATGGGTTCCATATAGATTTTTTAATGTTTGTGTATCATTTGTGCCTTGTTGCCGCTCGATACCCAGCAGCCTGACTGTATTACAAAAGCTTTGGGTGAACTCGTATTTGTCCTGCATATTTTGGTGGATTTTGGCGAGTCGTTTGAGCCGCTGATCATCCGTCATTTGCAGCGTACCCGGTGCCGTCAGGTTTTGCAGATATGTCAGGTCACTATTACAGTTTTTTAGGATGCCCCCCTGGACACCGGCGACATAGTTTTGTTCATCCTCAGTCAGGCCCTTAACTTGCCTTACGCTGTTAAACTGATGGATAATAGTTAGCTGCCATTGGGTGATATCCTGTACCTGTGTGCTATTTTTGACCTGCGGGCTTGGCTGTTTCAAAGAGGCATAATAGGCACTATGGGCATTTAGTTCTGCGGTATTGATACTGGCAATACCAGTTATACCATGTTTAATTACACCATAACCTTGCTTTAATTCGGATTCAAAAGCGTTATAGGCGGCAATTTGCTGCATATAATATTGCTTTTGCTTACCAGCCTGTCCAAACAGATCACTAAAGCTGAATGCCTGGGCTTTACAAAAAGCAGTTGTAACAGACAGAATTATGAGCAGCACAATTTTTTTAATTGATTCCATAGAGGTTCTTGGTGCTTTGAATATCATTTTCATCATTTGCCCTTTGCAGGCTGAGCATAATATTCTGGTTATTGAATTGCTTGAGATCGCTATAATTATCATCGATGTGCTTGGATGTTTGGTTAATGAGTTCCATCCTTTTTCCATCCGTCATTTGTGTTTTAAATGAGCTGATGATCGATGACAGCTGATCCAGGTTCCTGATACTGGCCTGCAAGATTCCGCTGTAAACCGAAGAAATGTATTGGAGCTCAGATGCGTTGAAGTGCTTGTCCTGCCGGGTCAGGGACCAGGCACTCTGATACTCTTTAACCAACGCTTCCTGTTCAAGCGTGATATTCTTTATCTGTTCATAATTCATTATAACCGATTTGACGGTATACAATTCGTTATAATATTTAGAGAACAGGTTGGTTTGTTGCTTGCCTATACCAGCGATCTGGTTAAGCTTCACTTGGTGAAGCTGATTTTCGATCGCCTTTTGCGCGTTTTGAAGCCAGATCGTTTGATTTTGGGCTTTTTGCACTTCCAGGTCAATCGCCCTGATGATTTTTCCAACCGTTTGATTCAACACCTGGCTGATCACAAACTGCGCATCTGCTTTCTGTTCCGGCAGGACAATCAGCACGACGAGCATGCTGACAGGTAAGACTATTTTATAAAATTTCATAACTCCTCCTTTTTTTAAATGACTAATGATGCTTTCAAAGTCTCCTGTACGGGCTGTTTTGTATGACCATTTTATTACTGTCAGGCTGAAAAACCAGGATGATCCCATTTTGCATGAGCTGTAAAATTTGTTTTTGCTCATCCCAAAGACCGTTGAACGACTTCATTTGATGTTCTTCCGGTTGAAGTTTTCCGTTCAGAATTCGTCTAAAGGCTGTTTTTCGGATAACGTGGTAACTGTTTTCGGTCATCACATCCGGTATGATTTGCAGCGTATCGTCCGCAACGCTGTACGCGCTTTGCGCATGGTTCACATAGGTTCCGGGTATAAAATCAATTGCCTGCTGGCTTTTACTGCTGCATGCCGCTAAAAGACTGATCGGCAATAGCATGATCTTTACAAATAGTGTTTTCATGATTTATTTTTTAATAATTATTGTTTTAAGCCTTATGATTAATTGCGTACCTCGGCAGCTAATGCGGCAATACCTTTTTCCATGCTTCCGTGCTTTGCTGCGTATTCCTGAACTTTTACCCTTTCCTTTCCTTCGGTCGTATATGCATAATATTCTTCCGTGCACAGCTCATTTTTATATACTTTCATGACTTGTCCGCCCAGGTCGATATAGATCTCCCGGTTATCCTTATTGACCGACAGCACCTGTGCCTTTCCCTTGTCGGACATACCAAGCGTATCCTGTAATTTGTCAAACTTGTTCATGAACTTGCGCATATCCATCAATATCTTGATGTCAGCGTTATTGATAATGGCATCTTTAATGATGGGGGAGCTGATCAGGTCGTCCAGTTCCTGGGTTACCACATTTGGTACGCCATTAAATTTTCGCATCGTTTTGAAAGCATATTGAATGAAGCCGGCCATACCTGAATTGGCGATTGCTTTCCAGGCTTCGTCAATAGTCAATACCTTTCTGATTCCTTTTAGCTTGCGCATTTTGGAGAGGAACATTTCCATAATGATGAGCGTTACGACGGGGAATAATATGGGATGATCCTTAATCGAATCCAGTTCTATCACCACAAAGCGCTGATCCAGCAGGTTAAGATTTTCCGATGCGTTGAGTAAATAATCAAATTCCCCGCCCTGGTAATAAGGCCGTAGTACATACAGAAAGTTATTAATATCAAAGTCTTTGTCCTTGACCCTTTGTTTTTTCAATAGCGGTACATACTGAATTTCCAGGTAATCATAAAATGAATTAAAGCAGGCGAATACTTTCTGATCATTTGCGAGGTGCTCGTAATAACCCTGCAGGGCATTGGAGAGGGCAACGTATTCGCTACGCATAAAACTTTCGTTTTCCTGTTTCCATAAAGTAACGAGCAAGGCTTTCAGGCTCTCCTTTTTTTCTGTATCCAGCGACTGGCCATCCGGCAGGTAAAACGGGTTGAACCTGATCGGATTCCGTTCTTCATAGGTGAAATAATACCCCCCAACCAATTCACAGAGCCCTTTATAACTGCCGCCAATATCAACCGTAACACAATGAGCCCCCTGGTCATATAAAGTCCGGAGAATATGGTTGACCGTCATTGATTTACCTCCTCCAGAGGTCCCGCAGACGAGCATCCCCATATTGGAGGTAATTCCCCGGTTTCTCGGCCCATCAAAAAGATCGACAAAAACGGGCTTGCCGGTCAAACGGTCACAGAAACGGATACCTTCCGCAGGCGAATCACTCCGGTAATTACTTTCCAGGTTTAAAAAGCAGGTAGCCTGCTCCAAAAAGGTATCGAACGTGTCGTTCTCCGGAAAATCTGACGCATTGCCAGGAATGCCGGCCCACCAGACCTGGGCGGCCCCGTCGGATTCCTGCTTGCTGCTGGCGCCGATCTGCGCCATTGCTGAACCAACCAGGTTCTTAATATCCTGTAGGCCCTCTTGTTTGTCTGTCCAGGCCAATACATTAAAGTGTGCTTTCACCGGCAGGCGTTGCTGGCTAATCGCTTCATTCAAAAAATCATCTGTCGCGTCCCTGCCAATCGCATTTTCACGGCTATAAGCGGACAGGGATTGCAACCTTAGTTTTTTAGCTTCCAGTTGTTTCAGTGTTTTCCCTGTGTCCCCGATAAAAAAATACTGGTTATAAATGTGGTTACAATCTAGCAGCAGATTGAGCTGAGCCGCGAAACCGACCGGAAATTTGGTTTTGTCCGTGCTATATTTGTCGTAGGTGATTCTGCTGCCGCATAGCGAAGGCAAATCCTCAACGTCCCCAAGCGTAAAGAGCTGCGCGTGCTGATCGCCAATCTGTATCCGGTCTTTCAGGTGTATATCTTTAAGCATGGGGCGTTCATGCGCTGCGAGCAAAAAGCAGTATTGCTCCAATAGCCCCGCTTTCTTTTGCGTTCCTGTTAATTCATCGTTTCCAAGCTTTTTAAGTTTGATAAACCCGCTATCGCAAAGAATGCGTTCAAATTGCCCTGCCTTTTCCAGGAATTCAGGCAACATCTTTTCATCTGTCGTCTGTTTTGGAGTTATACTTTTTCGCATAATTCCCGAAAATGCACTGCTTGCCTGTTTCCGGTCATCTGCTTTTTTGGTCAGCATCAGGTAGCAGGTATGGTCGAGGAAGGGCCTGCCTTTAAAATGACGGTCGGCGGCAGTTGTTAAAAAGTTCGGCTGGAGTCCCTTTGCCCCGGAATAGCCATTCCGGATAAAAACATCCTGTTTGTGAACGATGCTGTGTTTCGGCAAAACCTTGACCGCCCTAATCCAGGACTGGTGATAGGTTTCATAATCCTCGTCCGATAGTGTAAAAATCTCGGGCAGGGTGACCTGGTACGCAATGGTGAGATCGCCATGCAATGAAACCATGCAATCATGTTCGACTTTATAGATCGGGAAAACTTGTTCCGCACGGGTGAATGCTGACATAATTAGCGGGTTAATCGGGTAAATAATTTGCGTGAATTAAATTTAAGATAGCCGGGCAGGTACCGTTTGGCGGTTCGTTTCATCAGGCCATACTGCCCGTATTTGTTGCTTAACTTAAATACCTGAAAAAAAAGCCCGGTGCCCAGTGCAGATATTACAGCGATACATAAATACACAGGCAACCCGGAGATATACATAATGGCAAAGAAGATGAGCAGGGAAACCAAGCCTCCAGCGAGGTAGCCGATGTATTGCGCTTTCAATCCTTTGAACTCGATAGGCTTATTGATCCCTTTGTTGATTTGATAGACCGGCATATTAAATCCCCCTTCCTTTTTGACGTTTCCGGGCGTTTTGCTGCAATGCGGCAGGTGCGACTTCCTGCAATTTCACAGCTTTACTTTTCGGTATAAACACTTCATCAGGCAGGTTATAATGCAGGGCAAGACCAACCGGGTCAAGCTCAGTAATAGCCGGAACGATAACCGGTTCCACATGAACGGGCCTGTTTTCTTTTACTAAGTGGCCGTCGTAAATATTTTTTGTTCGCCTGTCAAACAGGATATGTGTTTGCGATTCTTCCCAAAAGTCGTCCATCAGAATTTTATTCCAGGGAGCCGCCGTTTCCCGGAATTCATATATCCTCGCGTCAACAGTAAAAAGGGTTCCGCAAATCGTATATTCAGGAAGTTTCCTTGACATATCTTTTGAATTTTTCATATCGATTAATTTATAGATGTAGTCCGTATCCACGGCTTCGTTTATTTTGTTCGAATTGCATTAATTGAGGACTTACCTTCAAATTGACCGGTTCGCATTCAGGTTGTATGTCTTTCGTATTGATCTTAATAGCCGGTGTTTCTTCGGTTTCTACCGTTTCTGATTGCCCCTGGAAAAGGCCGTTCTGCTTCATTTGGTTCTCCTGTATTTTTAGTGAGATCTCTCGCTCCAGCTTCGATAACTCATTTTTAAGTGCTGCCAGTTCGGCCTCCTTTTCAAATGACTTAGCGGAAATTTGCCCTAAAAGGGCTATTTCTTTATCGATTTCCTCGACCTCCCTGCCATATTTGTCCTTCAAATGGTCAACCCTGTCGATGGCATTTAAAAAGTGTCTTGCGCTGATTTTAGGATTGTCGATGTTCGCAGCGCCCTTGTTATAAATATATTTAATACCGCTTTCGGGGCTTTCCGCATAAAAATTATTGTTATAACGGTAACTGGTCAACCCATTTTCTTCCCATGCCTCCTGCTGGCGACGGATATAAAGATTGAACCCGTATAGCTGGCCGATTTGCTTTTCATCAGCTTTGCCCGGTTCCGGTTCCCATTCTTTGTAAATTTTGATCAGGTGCCTGCCTATATCCTCCGCATCTGCGAACGAAAAATCATTAAGCTTAATCGGATTTAGTTTTGCACCATCGTGGTCAAATTTTAACTGTCGGTGATAAAAGCCGTGATCCGCGGTTAACTTTTCAGTAGTCCGGCTTTTTTCTGCTTTGTCCCGGTTCAACGATTCCAAATGGTATCGGGATCTCGATGTTTCCTTGTAATGTGCGGCACGGTGATTTTCCAGGGCAGCGACCTTCTTTTCTACTTTTGCCTTTTCCAGTAGGGTAGTGTCTCCGGAAAGGATGGCGATATATTCCGAGAAGTTCATGCCACTTTGCTCATCCATTGCACCCTCGTCAATAGTACGTAAATGCAAATCGTTGTTTTTCATCTGGCTAATGAACCGTTGCTTATTCTGCAGGAGATTGAATTTGTAATTATCAAGCGACTTTTCAACCGCGTAAATAAAGTTCATTACCTTATTACCATAATGCTCCTTGGCCAGCCAGTTTCCCTGCCTGCAAAGCCGGCCATCACGTTGTTCCAGTTCTGACGGCTTCCACGGAATATCCATATGGTGCATGGCTACGCCGCGTTTTTGAACATTCAACCCTGTTCCTGCCTTTTCAGTACTACCGATGAGGATACGGATATCTCCGTTATTCATCCTTCTGAACAGTTCCGGTTTTTGCTTTTCTGACCAGTCATGAATGAAAGTGACCTCATGTGGCGGAATATTAAAATCGCGCACCAGTTTATTTTTCAGGGCATCGTACACGTTGAACTGGTCAGGCTTTGGCGTGCCGATATCACTAAAGATGATCTGTGTTCCGCGAAAGGGTGTACTTTGTTCATGAATCTCCCCAACTTTACGGGCGCAAACATTTACCTTATTATCTGGGTGGTCGGCATAGTCCGGGTTGATCAACCGCATGTCCGCCGACATCTTTTTTGCATAATTTGTAGCGATCAGCATACGGGCAAAGTCTTCTTCCCTGGTCAATGGTGCCCGCCCGATTAATTCACCATCACCCGTCTTTGCAAACTGCATCAGCTTTTGAATGAAATCCTGCTGATCCGGGGTAGGTGAAATATTGATCAATTGTTCGTTTAGGGACGGCTTATCTAGGTTGATATGCTTAGCCGTTTTGTAATCGGTTATTTCGTTATAAAACAAGGCCAGTTCCGGCACTTTGATAAAATACCGAAAACGTTCTTTGGAAATAATTTCATTGGTAACTGAAAACTCAAAATCCACGGTTTTACGTGCAAAAACAGCCGCCCATCCGTCAAAGTTCTCTATACGCTGGCGCTCCATTTCTTTTGGCCGCAGATATTTAAAGATCAGGTACATTTCGGTCAGGCTGTTAGATATGGGCGTACCGGAAAGGAAAGTGGCGCATAGGTCACTATCAAATTGCTGCTGTAAGGTCCTTACCGCAAAAAGCATGTTCAGCGCTTTTTGGCTGCCTGCGACATTTCCTAATCCGGCAACCCGGTTATGCCGGGTAGAGAAGGTCAGGTTTTTAAACTTATGAGATTCGTCAATGAAAAGGTGATCAACGTTCAATTCCTGGAAATTAATATCCTTATCCTGCCTGTTGTCAATGCGGTCGGCGATTTCTTTTAACCTGGCTTCCAGGTTGCTTTTACGGACTTCAAGACCTTTGAGGATTTTCTTGCTGATCTGCTGTCCCAGGGAAACGGCAGTTCCCAGATCTCTTGCTACGTTATCCAGTTCAGCCTGGAATATTTCCTGCTGAATTTCTTCAGACTGCGGAATTTTACCAAACTGGTCATGCGTTAGGATAATACAGTCCCAGTTGTTGTTTTTTATTTCGTGAAATAGGCGGACCCGTTTGGACGGCGTAAAATCATTCTCACCAGGAGCCAAAATACGGGCTTTCGGATAGGCTAACCGGTAGGTATCCCTGATCTGGTCAACATTGGCCTTTAAGGCCAGAATCATGGGTTTGTGTAGTATCCCAAGTCGTTTCATTTCACGGCTGGCAACAATCATGGTCAATGTTTTCCCGAGCCCGACTTCATGGTCGACCAAAGCACCCCTGTTTTGTATAATCCGCCAGGCAGAATTCTTTTGTGAGCTGTATAAATCGGTAATACCCAATGCCTGTTTATCTAATCCCGGAAAATTTAAATGGCTGCCATCATATTCCCTTAGCACATAACAGTTAAAGGTGTCGTTATAAATATTGGTCAGCTGGTCTTTGTCCTCCTGTGGCAGTTCCTTTAACCAGTTTAAGAAATGGGTGCGTATACTTTCCACTTTTTGATGACCCAGCTGTATAGCTTCATTATCCGGGAGACGAATGGTCTTGCCGTCGGCAACGCTAACCGTATAGGTAAAATGTGGTGTGGTGTTTTCAAGGGCGTGCTCCATCAAGGTATGGCCGAAGACCTTGTTTCCCTGCATGGGGGTAATACTGTATTCCTGGTCTGTTATCGCATTACCATTCTGGTATTTGATTTTGAATGTATCAAGCGAGGCAAAATAGGCCACCTCCGTATCCAGTTCAAAGAGATGGGTTGCAAAATGACTGTAATAGGAGGTAGGTATCCATCGCTCACCAAGGTTAAAATCCAGCAGATCAAAAGGGATTTGCTCCGGTTGTACCGCGCTAATGGCAGCAAGGCTCCGGGAAAACTCTTCATTTAACGCGTTCGTTTTAACGGATGCTTCAGCCTGTTGCAACTTCCTGACCACATTTCCTGAAAGATATTGATCCGCTGTTTCCCAAATCCCGTTAGCGGGATTGATATAAATCAGGTTTTTAAGTTCGTCAATAACTTCCTCTTCCGATTTACCGGTAGCGTCAGAGATAAAGGGAATGGAAACACGCCCGTTGTCATTCAGACTGCGGGCGAGCGCCTCAGCAGCATTGTCACTCTTAAACTTTTCCTCTTTGGGGAACACGGGGCTGTGGAAAATATCAGCCCGAACGATCTTGTCTTTTTCCCTTCTTTCGAGGGAGGAAAGAATGATAAATCCAAAAGCTTCATCGTTGAGCAGTTTCCCCCGGTTATTCGATTTATTCAGCTCACCGAAATCACTCACTAACTGTTCGTACGTCTTATTCAGCTCCTCCCGAAGCCCGCTGTAAGCAATCCGTTCTTCGTTCTCCTTTAAAATTAATTGCTGGTAGCTATCCCTTAAAAGGATGTACTGCTCGTAAAATGCAAGATCCTTTTGAGAGCCAAATCGTTCAAAAGCGGCTTGTCCATTCTCCGGCCGCCCGATAATCCCTACCTCACCCCGGTGAATAACCAATGTACCCTTCCGGTAAAATGGCTTTAATATAGTAAATGGCCTTGCAGATTCCGGTAATAAGTGAAATGCAGGTTCCAGTGAGCGGTCACCTTGATAGTGGTAAGTATGATCAAACTGCCGTAAATCTTCGGAGAGCTTTTTGAGCTCATGGCTTAAAATACCAGGGTTCATCCATTTGGCGGATACCGGCACTTCTTTTACATTAGAATAGAGCTTGTACAGGTAATGCCCGTTAACTTTACTTCTGGAGGTAATCAGGACAATGCTTTCATGTTCCGGCTGCTCGGCTGTCCTGATGGTGCTGACCAGCCGGGCGGACGGCTGCTGTACGGTGGCCAGATCAATATCCGACAAATAAGCCTGGGCTCTGTTGATCGTTTCCGCAGGGGCGGTATCAAAAAGGCCCAATTGTACCGCAGATGAGATCGTTTTACTTTCCGGAACCGGCAATAATGTAAAATATCTCCCATTATCCGGGTTGATTATTTGAGCAATATCCGGGGTAATAGCCTTTGGTTTGGCAATAATATGTTGCGCCTTTTGGAACGCGGCCTTGTTGATCCTGCTTTCAAATGCATCGGAAAGCGTATCAACTAATATTGCATTTAGGTCCGTAAGCTCCCCATTGTGCCAGAGCACCCTGGAAGCTTTGCCATATTGATTAGTGCCTTCTGCAATCTCATCCGCAAAGATCAGTTCCGAGTGTCTTTCAACATAGGCGTTTAACGAATAGCTGCCATACTCATTTACTTGTTCTGTTGTGGAAACCAATAACTGTTCATCCTCGGACAGATCAGTCTTTCCGTCCCGCTTTTGAACGATCAGTAAATGAGTGGGCGCCTCCACTCCGGAATGATCCTTCATCAGGTTATCCGGCATCAGGACAAGACCTATAAAATCGCCATGGGTAAAAACATATTCCCTTGCCGTTTGGTTAGATGAACTGTTTAAAAAGGCGTCCGTAGTCAAATAGGCCAGGAGTCCGCCATTGGCTAATTTGTCTAGGCCCTTTGCAAAAAAGTAATTATGTATTCTTCCGGATAGGGGCCCATCCCTGAACGCAGGATCATAGACCTTAAAATTGCCGAAAGGAATATTGCTGGTGATCAGATCATAGGTGCCATTATCCGTTGTTTCGGCATTTTCCAGTCCGCTGATATATACTTTTGTTGATACCGTTAAACCGGCACATATTGCCTCCAGTACCTTACCGGTCAGAAAGTCCTTTTCTATAGCAACGGCCTGCTTTAATTCAGGAAATGCCGCCGCCGCTTCAGTAATAAAAACGCCTGCACCGGAGCTTGGCTCATAAATGCGGGAGGGGGAAATACCCTGGGAGTTGAGCGCGGCAAAAAGACTTTTCGGAACAAATTCCGGTGTATAAAAGGCGGAAAGAACGCTATTTTTGACGGAGTCAATCGCTTTTTTATAATTATCGTCGTCAAGATATTCCTTTAGGACCGCATGAAATTCAATAATTCCATCGTAAATACGCATATCTTCAGATGTCGCTTCTTGCCGCTGCCAGTCTTCGCGCGAGCCGTCCCCATACATAACCTGTTTGATCCCGCCGAAGCCGGCGTATTTTCGCAGCATTTCCAACTGTTTAACATCTGGACGCTCTTCATCCTTTCTGGATAATACTATCCGCAGCGCCGCGAGGTTATCGCTTAGTTTTTGCCTAATAGAGAAAGCCATAACGTTAAATTTTGAGTGTTCCAGTTCTTTTCTGCGTATTCCTGAATAGCACCCGTTAGGGCATAGCGCAGCATCCTGTCGTCTTCATTAAAACCCATTTCGTCAAAAATCGGGGCGCACTCGTTCAGGAGGTTAATCAATTCGTAGGTCAGCAGGCCATTAATTCTCAGGGTGTCGGCTAGAGGTAAAAAATCCGTATCCAACAGTTCAGCGAGATACTGAAAACGGGATGCCCCAAGATCTGCGGTTAAAGCAGCCATACATAATTCCATAATGATATATGTAGGGCGTCCCTCACCAAGCAGTCTTTCCGGCAAGCCGTCGAGAGACTGGATCTTGTCTTCCAGGTAAATACCGGTTTTACTATCATGCTGTAAACTGATCAGTAGGTCAGGCCTGTTTTGAAGTAAATAGTCCTGCAGTTTAATTTTGAGTAACTCTACCATGTCGATTGATTTAAACACCGAAAAATGACTTTAATACAGTGGCTACGATCACCAGAAAAATGCAGCTCCCGAACCAGCTGGAAGCAACTTTACCGGTATCGTGTTCTCCATCGTTCCATTTTTTAAAGACCTTGATTGCACCAACCAGTCCCACAATGGCACCAATGGCGTACATCAGGTTAGTACCGGTGTCGAAATAACTTTTTACCTGCGTGGTTGCCTGATTTATCCCGGCATTGCCGTCCTGGGCCAATGCGGACTGAAGGGTAATCATTATGAATGACATCAGCGCGGCAATCATTTTTACCGCTGTGTTTACGCGGTTCTTTCTATGTTTTAAATGATTGGTTTTCATATCCGTTTAATTTTTATCGTTTGTCCAATAGTTTTCGAGATCAGTATTTGTTAGGAAAAAGGGAAACTGCGCGGCACCGTCCGCAATCAAATAATCATTGATTTGCTCTTGGTAGACAGTGCCGGATAGTGAGGGGTATTTTTGTACGATCAGCCGGAATAGCATCTCAAAGTTCTCCTTGCTTTCACTGGATTCATTGATGACGCGAATCAGTGTTTTAACTTCTGATATCATTTCAGAAAAATCTACAATAAGCCTGCTCTCGGTTCCGGACGGGTTTTTCGATTTTACAGTCTGCTGTGTTACCTCCTCGTCGGGAATATCAGCAGGGCCAAAGGAGAGATCATCCTGGCTGACAAATTCCACATCTTCCGGCTGGGCCTTTCCCATAATTGCGTAATCAGGCAATTGTAGATCTCCATGACCTGAGGTTTTTACCTGAGGCGTCCTGCCCATTAATTTATAAATGAAGGACTGAAGTTCAATTTGGTAAAACGTCAGTCCGACATACAGGTAATAAATTGTGATTAATGAAAGGATGCTGACCGCGTAGGTAAACCATGAAATTTGGTGAAGCATAAGCTGTAAGTTTTGGCGGCAGCCCCATTGCTGCCGGCGACAAGACAAAATTCAGGAAGTGATCGCCCGAAAGGCTCCGAGTTAATCCGACTCGGAGTGCAACTATTTTCATTTTTTAATAAAAAGAGCGGCATTTAGCCGCTCTTCAGGTATTGCTTACCTTAATTTTTTTTGAATCCGGAGCAAAAAAGCCTCCTTCATTTCATCGATGTAAACGGTTGGGCTCGGGCGTCCGCATAGCCAGTCATAGGTATCGTAGAAATTCCCAAGTGAAATATTAAAGGATTTCTCAATAAACTTAACGATGCTTTTTAGGTTCTTTTTGCCAAAGGCCTCGGTGGCGTGCCAGCTATAGATCAGTTCTATCAAGGCGCATTTGGTTTGCTTCCAGTCAAAGTCCCGGAATTCTGAATCTATTTGCATAATGGCATCTTTTTGACTGATCTTTTGAATAGAAAACTCCAGATGTTCCTGCATCAGCTCACTGGCTAAAACCTGGGCCAATTTATGGTCATGCGTGGTACTGAAGGTTGGATCGAAGTCAATCACACATTGGTCAGGGTCCAGGTGGACATCATAATTACCGCGCACAAAATAATATTCGTCAAGATAAGTTGACTGTGTTCTTACATACTGGTAGAAGGAAAGATTGCTTTCAAAAAAGTGATAAAGTATCTTAATTTCATTGGCAAAATATTCGGATACGACCTTTCCATCACCGATAGGTTTCCTAATCTCTATATTCAGCAAGGATTGGTAAAAGATAAGCTGCGATTTGAATTTGGGTTTAATATGCTTAAAGAATACAATTTCTTCGGCCGGTGTTCCAGGATCGTTGAGTTTGCAATAATCCTTTAGTTTGCGCAGGTATTTTAAACATACATGGATAGATTTCTCTAGCCTTTTTATCCGTTGGTCTTCTTCGAGCGTTAGTGCATTTAAGTCCTTATTCAGGTCTGCATACAGCCGGTCACTAAATCTAGTTATCATAATTTCAGCTTTTAGATAAAGGGCTTTGCCACCTGTTAGCAGAAACGGGTTTTATAAACAAAGCCTGTAAGTATTAATTTTCCATAGCTGTTTATTTAATATAAGTTTAAGGGAAGTAGGTTTTATTAAGATAGTTGAGCATCTTTTGAAGATATTCCCTGACAATAGCCGCAGCCGACTGGTCGAGACTGTAAAATGCCCTTCGAAAACTTTTAAAGGAAATGTGCGGTTGCTTTTTTGTAGTAAAATTCTGGGTAAAAAATCGCGTAAGTTTAGATACGTTAGTGACAGCAAAACAACCTGCCTGGTAAAAAATGCAGATAAAAAGTGCGAATTGTGGTACGGAGAGGTTGAGCGGAAGCCGCCCGCTTCCATTTTGCTTAACCAGGAACTGACTGTTTTTGCCCCCGTCTTTTGTTTTTTCTTGTAGCCATGGTAAAAACATCTGGTCGATTGAGGGCAGTTCCTGCTCAAATGCCTTTTCAGGGTCCACGAAGATGGCTGAAAAAGCCTTGATTTCATTGTTGACAATGGCTTCCTGCTCACTCTTGCCCGAAGCCTGTTTAATTTGCTGAAGAATATAGTCCTGATACCAGTTGTAGAAATGAGGAGAGTTTAGGTTTTGTCGATACAGTGCCAGGGCCAGCGAATTTGTTGAAGGTTCATTAACAACATTCAGCAATTGGTGAACCATACGCAGTACATCCAATGTATGATCGATCTGCCGGTAGGAAATACCGGATGTTAAAGCTTCTGCGACCGTTTCTTCCACAGAAATAACGATAGCTTCAACCAGCGGCCTGTCGATTGCAGCTCCGGAATAAGCATTTAATTCCTGCTCAAATCCAACGATTTTTTCATATTGCTGTTGACCATAGTAAATACTTACTTTATAATCCAGATCGAAATATTGGTAACAATTATGTTTGAGGAATTGTAGCAGTTGTTCGAGTTCGCTTAATAACTGTTCATAAAATAGAAGAAGATTCGAGGGTTGGTTAACGGGTAAGTTCATAGCCGGTATCTGGCCGCTGACCTGGTTGGACAACTGCGTGATACCGGCTTGGTGATAATGAATATATCTGGTAATTACTTGCTCTTTAGCCGAACTAAAAAGTTCGCGTAGCCATTTTTCCTTTAGATCAGCGCATAAGGATTTCATGGATTTTAGCTGTACAGCCACCTTTTTAGAATGGCTTAATTTATCGGTGGAATATTCCTGATTCAGGATATCGGCAATAAATTTTTCGAGTTGATATAGTTCTGATCTAAGCAAAATTCAAACAAATTAATTAACATTTAGTTAATATTAATTGTGATTTGGTTTGCGTTTAGGTGTGCTTTTATGAATTATGTCAAGCTGTTTTTAACAAAAGGTTAACCTCTTGTCATGTTTGGCGAACTAATAGTTGTTAGGGTAATGACCGTAGTATTAGTAGGGTCGGTGCCGGTGTCATTTCCCGTATCGCCAAAACTGTTTTTGGGGTAAGGCAGGTTAAAATCACAAATGGTATTTACTTTTCGGTTCAGTTTTTTAGATTTTGTAGTTTTCATAGCTTTTAATTTTACTCAAAGCTATCCTGACATCGAAAGAACGAAAACTCTGTTACGCCGAGGGGTGTTTGCGATATGCAGAAACCCGGAAAAGACATTGAAATGATTATTATGGCAAAGAAAACAATCATTTTGCGGCATGTGATGGTTTGGTTAATATTCATTTTCTATGAAATAACCTTCCTGCATTTTACTGCCGGTTATAACGTGCATTTGTTTAATGCGATCATTTTTTACATACTAAATATTGGATTGTTTTATTTTAACGCCCATGTCGTTCTGGATTTCGCTTTTTTTAAAACTAAACTGCCCTATTGGACCGCCATTCTTTTAATCCTAACTGAAATGTCAGGATACCTTTTTATAAAGTACGGGATAGACCTCTCACTAGATGTTCTGCATATGACCGGCTCAAAAAAATTAAGAGTCAATGAACAGTATGTTTTTACCAACCTGTGGAGATGTATTTATTTTATCGGTTTAAGCATTGCCTATTGGTCGATGCTTTATATGCTTCGTTTTAAGGAAAAAAACCATAGGATCGAAACGGAACAGTTAAAGACGGTCGCCAAAAACCTGGAGCTGGAGAATAAATATATGTCGGTGGAAAATGCCTACCTACAGAACCAGATCAGTCCGCACTTACTGTTTAACTCACTTAACTTTATTTATAATACCGTTTATCTGAAATCGGAGAATGCGGGTAAAAGTGTGATGCGACTGGCGGAACTGATGCGTTATTCTCTGGTTAGTGCTGACGATACGCGTACGGTTATGCTCTGCCAGGAAGTGGAACAATTGGAAAATCTGGTGGAACTCTGCCGGATGCGTTTCGGCGAGGAGTTTTTCCTGCGGGTCAGGAAGAAAGGCAAGCTAGCTGGTGTGCGGATCATACCGCTCGTCCTGATCACGCTCGTAGAAAATATGATGAAGCATGGCGACCTTGGTGACAAGCGCTTGCCAGCGCAAATCATTTTGGAACAGCAGGAAAACAAGCTGGTCTTTGAAACACGGAACAAAAAGAGAAACACTAGCCTCTATCCGAAAGGCGGTCTTGGCCTGAAGAATATTGAAAAAAGGCTCAATAATTATTACCATGAACGATACACCCTGCTGGCTAGGGATGTAGAGGATTTGTTTACCGTTAATTTAACGATAGATTTATGAGTATCAGTTGCTATGTGATAGACGATGAAGCCGGTGCGATTGCGCTGCTGAAGGAATATATAGAACGGACGCCCGGCCTGGAATTGATGGGCACATCTCTCGATCCGATCACCGCGCTCGATGAGCTAACCAGTGAAAGTGCGCCCGATATTACTTTTGTCGATGTGGATATGCGCCTGCTTTCCGGTTTAGAGCTGGCCGGTATGGTGAACCTCTACACTTTAGTAGTATTTACTACTGCTTTTCCCGAATATGCACTACAGGCCTTTGAAAAGGAAGCCTTCGACTACCTGCTGAAGCCGATCAATTATGATCGCTTTGTAAAATGTATCCAGCGTGCCAAGCGCAAAATGGCTAAACAAGCCAAAACAGACTACGCTATCCGGGAAGATTTCTTTAATATCAAAAGCGAGATCAAGGGCCGGATGGTGAAGATCAAATTTGATGAGGTGATCTATATTGAAGGGGCTGTCAACTATATACAGATCCATACCACCGGAGGGAAGCATATTACATACTTAACCATGAGGGAGATCGAACACCACCTGCCGAAACCGCTGTTCGCCCGTATCCACCGTTCTTTCATTATCAATGTCAACTTTGTAAAGGTCATTGAACGCAGCCAGATCAAACTGGAAAATGGGGAATCGCTGATCATGGGTGATTATTATAAGCAGCGCTTCCTCGACCTGATGGATGCGCACCTGGTCAAAACCGACCGTAATTCCTGACAAGGAATTTATTTACTGTTTATTCCTGCCTTTGATGGAATGCAGGTATTTGTACAGCAGGTAATAGGTGATCATTTCTTGTTTGCGGGACTCATCTGTAAAAATGCGGTTCAAGTGCATATGGATGATGCTACGCAGATAGGGTATGCGGTTTCCATCATTTGGCGAAATGTTTTCCTGCACTGCGCTCAGCGCTTTATTGAAATTTCGGCCTGCCATCACCGAGCCGCTCATCAATGATAGGTCATCGGCTTTTAATGTTGCCAGGATACCCGGTGTTAGTTCCCTGTATTTTTTATCGAGCTCTACCTTAATCGGCTTATCGGCGAACTCCGGAAGAAATTGCTGGTAACTGGTAAAGGTAAATTGCAACTGGTCATTTAAATCAGGTATAAAGTCTTTAATTATAGCTAATGTGGAATAGAGCGGAAAATGGTGGGCAGTGCCTGCCGTTTTGTATTTATTTTGCTTTATGAAGCTCAGTACCAGTTGGCTGCTTGCCCAGAAAAAGTTCTCAGTCTGCTCCATGCCTGCCGCGGCATATCGTTCCAGTTCGCGGCTATAAACATCGATTTGGTATTCCCTCACGACATGCTGCTGGATGCGATCTTCTAACTTTGTTTTAAATGCGATCAGGACTTCACTGATTGCTTCCGGCGCCACCTGCAGCCGCAACCGGATATGCGGCGCATGGTCATCATAACGGATAAAAAACCATTTGCTGATTTTTCCGTGTTGGTACCACTTATTGAGCAGTGGTTGCAGCCGCAAGAGCAAGCGGCCGGTACCAATCTTCGGCGCGTATATTTTTAAGTAAAGCCACTCTGTTCCTGGCATAAACTTTCGCTTCGATTTTGCTGTAACGGTATTTTTCCACTGCGGCTTTTGCAGTGCGGGCAGACTAATCGGTTCACCAGGCAGCATATAGGCATTGTATTGCCTGATATCCGCCTGTTGCGGAAATTCTTTGAGTACGGCTTCTTTCTTTTGCCGGATACAGTTGCAAAAAAACAAGATGTCTTCGTTCTTTTTCTGGTTAAAGACTAGTTGCTGATCACCCTCCGCAAGCGAAAAATATTCGGGAAGGTGAATGGAATTACTTAACCTCTTAAAAGCGGTAATAATTTGTGTGGGTTCCCGGTGCTGTAATTCGTTCAATTGTTCCGCTGAAATAATCCAGGTAGCCAGGCTCAATATCGTATCCCGGTAGGCTACCCTTGGATAAAAAGCAAGGTTGGGAAAATAGAGCCGGAGGTCAAGGCCCAGGCTATTTCTGCCATATTGGTAGGGAAGGTCGGCAAGGAACCGAAACAGCGGCAGCTTGTTCAGGCTATGGTTGTAGGCGCTGGTCAACCGGGGGATCACGGGTTTGCCATGCTTTTCTGAAAAGAGCATGACCATATTATTCTCGACACGGATATAAAGATCGGACAATTTCAGTTGTTGTCCGGCAGGCAATACGGATGCTGCGGTGATCGGTAATTCATAGCTATAAATACTTTCCCTTCGATTAACGTTGTCCACATGTGGGTCGGCCAGTTGCAACAGTTCCGCGAAAATAATTCCAGGATTTTGGTTCTCGAGTTGCCGGGCCATGTTTTTTGCCGCCAGGTGGATTGCTTCGTCAGCTACAGTGAACCGTCCCATCAACGCCGGTGCATTACTGCCCCCTGCACTTTCGATAAGAAGCCGTTCATCGATAACCCGGAACAGGACCGACATCCCCAGTAGTTGCAGCGGTTCATCCGGCGGCTTCAGCTTTTTCAGTTCCTTTTCCTGCAGGCGGATCACCGGCGTACCGGTTTTATTATCCTTGAGCCAGCCTTCGAGCAGCAAACTGTGCGCGGCGGTCCAGCTGGTGGATGATTCAGCCGGTGTTTTGTAAGGAATGTGCAGGGTTTCCAGTAGGGGATTATCCTTTTCCTGCTGGTTTTCATGGTAACCAATCCCGATTTCCGGGTCCATGGCAATCATCAGTGGAAGGGTCTGTCCTTCGAAGTGTTCCCGGAAAGAATTGGCGAAACGCTCCATGGCCGGCAACCGGTCCTTAGGCGACAGGGCGTCAAGCGCATAAAGTCCGTCACGGAGTTGTTCCTGGTAGCGGCTGTCTATGGCGCGCCCTGCAGTTGTCCGGCATAGGATCACGCTCAAATAGCCGGAATGCTGATCGGCTTGCCTTGCAGTTAGCAGGGCTTTCAATTGCTTGTTTAATGCTTGAAGGGAGCCTGAATCAACAGGCATTTCTTTTAAATTTCGCTTTGTCAGTTTGCTGAGGGCTTGCGTTCTCCCGCTACCCCCGTGATTGGTATTGCTTATGCCTTCCAGTCGTGTCAGGTAATCCCGGCCGGTGATATTGGGCCGCAGACGGTTTACCAGCAATTGTGCATCCGTCAGGAAATCCGAATATTCTTCGGCTTCTTCCCTGGTACTTCCTGCAGCTGTCATGATGTGCTGAATGAGTTCCTGCCGGCTCCGGCCCGGCTGACAATAAGCGATCAGGTCCTTCAGCAGTTTGGAAAAAGCGATGGATTGTAACAGGTATTCCCGTTGCCTGAAGTTTTCATCCAGGCCTGTGCGGAAAAAACGGTATTCGGTTAACGCCCGGTATAGCGAGGGGTTACCTTCGTAAGCCGCCTGCTCTGCCAGCTCCTCGTCCAGCAGGCCCTGTCCCAATAAAGCCTGATAGGTCTGGTCAGCATGAATGCTGGCCTCAAAATCCGTCTTGCCTTGAATTTGGTTTTTTGGGGAGCTTTCCCATTGGATCAGGGATATGGAACTAAACAGCCCGAAGGGTGTAGGCCGGAAGCAATAACGGTTAATATATTTCCGCAGCGTATTCTCTTCTTTTTCAGACAGATCTTTGGATTGAAATCCCTGTTGTTCAAGGCTGCTGAAAAATGAGGTACTGGCCAGGTATAGTGCCGAACGAAAAGCAAGGTCATCCAAAAAGGTTTGACTTTCAGCAGCGTAATCCGCAGGACTTTTAACGGGCATCCGCAAAAGCAGATGTTTCGCAAATAAGTAAGACATGATGAGTTTTAGATAGATGTTGACACGTAATGTATGGTTATTTTCCTTTAAGGAAAAAAGAATCTCTGCTATAGTAAAATCACTTTACAGGCATATCCCGACGCAGTGATAACCATTTTACTGCGATATATAGCTTATATAAGTGTTTTATTGCATCAAAAAGCCATTTACTGCATAATCTTATAACTATTCGCACTTAATTGTGTTAGATTAATGACTACTGTTTGATTTTTTTCAGCAGTATGAATTTCAACAAAATATGGGCACACTAAAATTGCATCGGCTATGTACCGTGATGGAACCAGAGCCGGGTAATGAAATGGAAGCTGAAGGGGTGTTAAACCCTGCCGCAATCAGAAGCCCGGATGGAACTCTTTATTTATTTCCAAGGATCGTGGCTAAAGGTAATTATTCACGCATTGGCATTGCAAAAGTGTGTTTTAATGAAAAAGGCGATCCAGTCGGTGTGGAGCGTTTGGGAATAGCGCTTGAACCCGAAGCTGACTATGAAAAGAACCCTGGTGGGGGAGGATGTGAAGACCCCAGGATCAGTTTTGTGGAACCAATACAACAATATGTAATGACCTATACCGCATTTTCATCAGCGGGCCCCCGCATTGCATTGGCGATATCAAAAGATTTGTTAAAATGGGAACGTTTGGGCCTTGCAAATTTTGCGCCTTTTAAATTGATAGAATTTAATCACATCAATAACAAGGATGCCTGTATATTTCCCCGTACACTATTAAGTCCTCATGGCCATAACTCCATGGTTATGCTTCACCGGCCGCTTTTTCCCGGAACGGCTCCCGAAGAGATTATGCTTCATCCAAAAAACCGCAGAATCAGGGATCACCATGAATGTATCTGGATATCCTATAGTCACTTAAATAAAGCCGGTTTTAATAAGGACCAGTTGCCCAAATTTGCTTCTAATAGTCCGCTTGCACTTCCGGAGTTACCCTGGGAAAATATAAAGATCGGGGCCGGGACACCTCCGGTATTAACCAAACATGGGTGGCTGCTTTTATATCATGGCGTAAAGCAGATTGAAGATAATCCGTCGAATCCGCATCAGTTGATTTATTCGGCCGGAGTAATGATTTTAGATAAAGATAAGCCCGACAAAATTTTATACCGATCCCCGAAACCGGTATTAACGCCTGAACTTCCGGAAGAAAAAATCGGAACTATCGCTGATGTGGTTTTCCCGACCGGGATTGACCAGCGAAATGATTTAGGTACGCCAAATCGTTTTGATATTTATTACGGAATGGCGGATAACCGGATCGGTGTGGCAAGGCTTGATCTTCCCGATGTATTACCGGAAGACTAAAAACGGCCTACAATAAACTAATCTGATACCCCTAATTTTCCCAACCAGATGCCTAACAGAAAAACAATTCCTCCGCCGACAATGACCTGGAGAATAGTCGACCATAGCGGGGATTTCATAAACTTGTACCGGATCATAGCAATGCAAACCAACTCTATGATAACTACCAGATAGGCCAAATGCAGTGCCCTGTTCAAATCGGTGATAAGGAAGGGCAGGGTGTGCAGCATCCCGCCAATTGCAGTTGCAAGTCCGGTTATCATTCCGCGGTAAACCGGGTTTCCGCGACCGGTCACTGCGCCATCGTCAGATAAGGCTTCAGCCAGACCCATGCTAATACCTGCACCTAACGCTGCTGCCAGCCCGACAAAAAATGCTTTATGACTTTGATTGGTCAGACCAACCGCCGCAAATAAAGGTGCCAGCGTGGATACCGAACCATCCATTAAGCCAAGAAGCGCCGGCTGTACTTTTTGGAGCACATATTGCGCGGCGTTTTCTTTTGCTGTTTTTTTGTGCATGGATGTCGGGTGACCGTATAATTTCATTATAAAACCAGCAAGCACCCGTTTAAATAGGTGCTTACTGGTTCAGACTAAAACGGGTCAGCATATTCGCTGAACCTGATCAGTTTTTTATTGATAAATTCTTCAACACCAAGGCTTGATAATTCTCTGCCATATCCTGAGCGCTTAGTTCCTCCAAAAGGAAGATCCGGCTGCGTCCAGGTTGGATGATTAATGAACACCATTCCGGTATCTATTTGATCTGCTACATTTTCTCCCCTTTTTTTATCAGCAGTAAATACGGAGCCGCCTAAACCAAATGGGGAATCATTAGCTAATTTAATGGCTGCTGCTTCATCTTTAACACGATAAAAGGATGCTACAGGGCCAAACAACTCTTCGTGATAAGCCGCCATACCTGGTTTAATATCAGTTAATATGGTCGCCTCAATAAATGCACCCGGACGGTCAATACGTTTGCCTCCAAGTATAACTTTAGCACCGGCATCGACGGAACGCTGCACCTGGTCTGCAAGCTGTACTGCTGCACCTTCGCTGCTCAAAGGACCTAGTTGGGTATCGCTATCCATGGGATCGCCAACTTTCAAACCGGTTAATTTTGCTTTGAATTTGTTTAAGAATTCGTCAGCAACTGCATCTACAACGATAAACCTTTTAGCGGCGACACAGCATTGACCGGTATTATTCATACGTCCGATTACTGCCCAGGCCACTGCCTGATCAATATCCGCATCTTCTAAAACGATGAAAGCATCGCTTCCTCCAAGTTCCAATACCGACTTCTTTAACGCTTTTCCGGCGGCGGCGGCAAGGCTTGCTCCAGCCAGTTCGCTTCCGGTGAGTGAAACACCTTTGATGCGCTCATCCGCTATATAGGCAGATACATGACTGCCGGAAATAAACAGATTAGTATACAGACCTTTTGGCGCGCCTGCTTCTTTGAAAATATCTTCAATAGCCTGGGCACACTGCGGAACGTTTGAAGCATGTTTAACCAGCACCACATTGCCGATCATAATATTAGGGGCAGCAAACCGTGCAACCTGGTAGAACGGAAAGTTCCAGGGTTCCACGCCGAGTAGCACACCAATCGGGCTTTTTTTGATGTAAGCTTCTCCAAATTCTGGGTTCAATTTTTCATCCGCCAGGAACTTTTCGCCATTGGTTGCATAATAGTCGATAATGTCCGCGCTCAAGGCAATTTCCCCTTCGCTCTGCGCAAATAACTTGCCCATTTCCAGGGTTATTAATTCCGAAAGCTGAACTGATCTTTCACGCATGATTTGCGCGACACGATGGAGTAGCTTGGCTTTTTCAGGAAAAGGCGCCGTACGCCAGGTTTCAAATGTGATTTCCGCTTGTGCTATGGCTGCGTTGACGACATCGGGTGTCATTTCTTCAAATGATTTAACAACCTTATTGTTAAATGGATTAATGGTTTGAATGCTCATTTTAGTTTTGATAATTGATTTACAAGTGCATTTTTTTCGCTTGAATTACCGGAACAAATCTGCCCAATAAACGCGGCCTGTAAAATGATGCCGGTCATTTTCAAATATGATTTGAATCAACACTGACGCATATTTTGTTGCCTTTAAAATGCTATCAGCGCATTTAGTTGATCAGTCAGTTCAATGACCGCAAGTTTTATTTTGTCTAAATGAGCAAATAATTTCTGCTGATCTAACCGGTCATAATAGTGCTCAATTAAGGCAGCCGACAACTGAATGCTGGTTAAAGGCGAACGGCAGTCATGGGATGCCCTGGAAAGAGATAGGGATTTTTCCAGGTTAAGTTGCTTTTCTTTTTTTAAGAGCCTGATGAATTCAGTATTTTCCTTTTCCAGCACCTGTATCCTGGTCATCAATACACCAGTTTTTTGATCAAAAAGCACTTTCGCTTTAGATACCTTTGGAGCGTTTTTGATGACAATTTTCTTTTCCGGGTTTAAGTGTGTTTCAGGCATGGCTAAATTAAAAAAACGATCATTTATCTATGGCTTAACTTTGTTTAATCAGCTCGATCTCAATGATCTTTTTCCGTTCTTCGTATTCTTCTTTGCCGATTTCACCGGCTGCGAATCGTTTAAGCAATACATCAAGCGGAGAATCTTTCTTGTTGCGTTGTCCTGGGATATTGTAAGGGATAGCAAATATCCATATCAGCATAAAGATCCATGCACACCACCAGATGAAGTCCATGCCCCAATAATTATTATAATACATCATGATTGTTTTTTTTTGTGAACTGAATAATTATTTATAATGCCGAGACTTACATCAAGGCAATTTCTTCGTGGCTTTGCGCCAATAATTTATCTATTTCTAAAGCAATTAACAGGGATAGCTGCCCCATTTTATCGGGCATTTGATCCACTACCCGGGCTAACATGGCTACTCTTTCATAATAGCTTTTCTTTTGCCAGATTTCAAGCCTTGCTTCCGCTTGCATTAATGCATAGTTGATTGTTTCAGGGGCAATCTGATCCAGGCTTTTCATTTTCAGAACGCTGAAAGAATCTATTTTCTGTGTATTCATCGTATGATAGTTTGATTAAATGATTTGGAGTATCGATTGCGAGTTTTAGTGCCTTAACAAATTACAAACAGGAGGATACTGTCCGCCTGTTTGTAAAAATATTAATCGGCGTATTCGATAACCAATTCATTGTCGACAATACAAACACCCGGTGCGTTCCATGCGATACGGTCAGCTTCATCCCTTTCGTAAAATGAATGAACAGTGCCATTTAAAGTCACCTTACTGCCGGAAACTTTAACCTGGATATCCTGGTCGCCGATTGACCAGTTGCGTTCAAGTGCCCGTTCAATGCCTTTTTTTTCCACTTCATCATGGCTTTCAGGTTGAATAGTGATATTATTGATCACGCCTATTACACCAACAAGGTTGTTAACTGATTTTTTTGCGGCATCTTTTTGGAAATTCCACTTCAATTCACCTTCCAAAGTAACCCAACCGTCTTCGACTTTAACCTTTACTTTATCATCAGGAACTTCCCAGTTCGATGCAAAAGCGTTTAATATATCTTCCGCAATCTCCGTGTCGTTTTTTTTACCGTAGCTGCCAAACCTGATTTCGATTTGTTCCACTACAGCTTTAACTCCTGTTACGCTTTTTGCGGCTTTTTCCGCTTCAGATTTCTTGGCGTAGCTGTCAACCGTACCTGTAAGAGTGATGACGCCGTCTTTAGCAATAACGCCAATTTCTGCTGCATTCAATAACGGTTCCCATTTGATGGCGTCCTGGACGTCTTTTTGCAAATCTTCATTCCTTTTCATAGTTTCTGTTTCTTTTAATGGTTTATAATTTATGCCATTTAGATTGGCACAAACTTGCGGTTATTCGGGCAGGGGAGAAATGACACTCATCATATCTGAAGATGATTGAAATCAAACGTTTAGCGTTTAAGAAATGAAATGTGAGTTGATAAGCCGTCATTCAGGCTAATCAAATTGCCCGGTGTACAATTGAAAATATCGGCCCTTTTTTTCGATCAGTACCTGGTGATTTCCCCGTTCAATGATTTCACCATTTTCAAGCACCATGATTTCATCCGCGTTTCGGACAGTGGACAGCCGGTGAGCAATAACAAAGCTGGTACGATCCTTCATCAGTTGATCCATGCCTTTTTGTATGATTTGTTCGGTGCGTGTATCAATTGAACTGGTGGCTTCGTCCAGTATTAAGATCGAGGGTTTGGCTACAGTTGAACGGGCAATATTGAGTAACTGCCGCTGCCCCTGGCTCAGGTTGCCACCGTCGTTTTGTAAGAGTGTTTGATAGCCCTTTGGCAGCCGCTGGATAAAGGAATCAGCGCCTGCCAGAACAGCTGCCGCAATGACATCCTGGTCAGTAGCCGTTAACCGCCCGTAACGGATATTTTCCATTACCGTTGCCGTAAAAAGGTGGGTATCCTGTAAAACAATGGCAAGTGTTTCCCTTAAACTATTGCGTTGGATATCTTTTATATTGATACCGTCAATGGATATTTCCCCTGATTGAATATCATAGAACCGCGGTAACAAGTTCATGATGGTCGTTTTACCAGCCCCCGTTGATCCTACCAAAGCGATCTTCTGCCCCGCCTTTGCTTGAATATTTATGTTTTTAAGTACGGTTTTACCGGTGTCGTAGCCAAAGGTAACGGCCTTAAATTCTACATCACCTTTTATATTCATTAACCGGACAGCACCTGCGGGGTCGGCTACTTCAGGGATTTCATCCATAACCTGAAATATCCGTTCCGCCCCCGCAAGAGCGGCTTGTAAACTGTTGTATTGGCTGGAGATTTCATTAACAGGACGCCCGAATTGCCTGGAGTATTGCAGGAAAGCGGCCAGGCCACCGAGGTCGAATCCCCTGAAAATAGCCAGCAAGCCGCCAACCGTGGCGGTAAGCGCGAAATTAATGGTATTCAGGTTCTGGATGATCGGCTGCATCACACCTGAATATAATTGAGCCTGGGTTGCTTTATCCCGCAGATCGTAATTGAGTTTTTCAAATTCCTTTTCGGCGCTGTCTTCGTAACAAAAGACTTTAACAACTTTCTGCCCCGTGATCATTTCCTCCACGTAACCGTCAACAGCGCCAAGGGCGTTTTGCTGCGTGGTAAAATAACCCTTGCTCTTATTGATGATTTTTGCTGCGACCCAAAGCATCAGCGGTACGATGATCAGCGTCACCAGGGTAAGCAGCGGGCTGATGTAAATCATCAGTGCCATAATCCCAAGCAAGGTAAGTGTGCTGGTAAATAATTGCAAAACACTGGTGTTTAAGGAATCGCTGACATTATCCACATCGTTGGTAAACCTGCTCATCAGGTCGCCATGATTATTACTGTCAAAAAACTTTAGCGGCAGTGACTGCAACTTGCTGAAGAGGTCAGCGCGTAAAATGTTGATGGTCTTTTGGGCGACAACGATCATCAAGCGGTTTAGCCGGATACCGGCTGCTGCGCCAACAATATAGATGCCGAGCAACACGAAAATCATCCGGATCAGACCGGGTATGTTATGGGGTATGATGTATTGATTGATGATCGGCCTCAACAGGTAAGAACCAAGCAGGGTACTCGCAATATTGATGAGCAACAGTGCAAGGATTAAAAGCAGCAATGACCTTTGTCTGCTCAGGTACTTCCAAAGGCGCAGGATAACGCGCATTGCATTTTTAGGTTTTTCTACGGAAATATGCCCGCGCCTGCCGGGCAGTCCGGCAGGCGCGGTTTGGGTGTTGTTGTTTTGGGCAGGTTCATTCATCATCATCAATTTTGAAGCTGTTGAGAATTATAGATCTCCTGGTAAACCGGGCTTGTTTTGATCAGTTCACTATGCGGGCCTGATCCTATGATCGCGCCGTCATCCAGTAAAATAATCCTGTCCGCTCCCTGGATGGAACTGATGCGCTGGGCGATAATAAAGGTGGTGGTGCCTTTAAGATGTTGGTTAAATGACAATCTTATTTTTGCCTCGGTGGCCGTATCTACCGCGCTGGTACTGTCATCCAATATCAGGATTGCCGGTTTTCTCAAAATCGCCCTCGCAATACAAATTCGTTGCTTTTGCCCGCCCGATACGTTAACACCGCTTTGTCCCAAAACGGTTTCATATTGTGCGGGGAACGCCATGATAAAATCATGCGCCTGCGCATCTTTAGCAGCTGCAATGATTTCTTCATCTGAAGCCTGCTGGTTGCCCCATTTGAGATTTTGTTTGATGGTACCGGAAAATAACTCGTTTTGCTGCAATACCAGTTTCAGGTTTTTCCGGAGGTTCGGCAAGGTGTATTCCCTGACATCTACACCGTCTATCAACACATGCCCGCTGGTGACATCATAAAGCCTGGGGATCAACTGCACCAGTGTACTTTTAGAAGATCCTGTCGCGCCGATGATGGCGACCGTTTCACCCGCGTTTACCACGAGGTTAATGTTTTTTAACACAAATTCATCACCCTTGGGATGATATTTTAAATAGACATCTTTAAACTCCACCTTACCCTGTTTAACCAACAGGTTCTTTTCTTTTGCTGCTGCCGAATCAACGATGTCCACGCTGGAATTAAGTATTTCCAGGATACGGTCTGAAGAGGCTTCCGCCCTCGAAAAAGTCATAATTGTCATGGACAGCATCATCAGGGACATCAATATCTGGGTGATATAGGTAATGAATGACATCAGCTGCCCAACCTGGAATGACCCTGAAATGATCGCATTGCCACCAAACCAAACGATGGCAACAATAGATAAGTTCATGACCAGCTGCATCACAGGCAATATCAAAACAACCATACCGGAGGCTTTTACTGCCATTTCCCGGAGTTCATTGTTGGTATGGCCGAATTTTTTCTTTTCGAAATCGTTACGGACAAAAGACTTTACCACGCGGATATTCACCAGGTTTTCCTGAACAACGGCATTTACCTTATCCAGTTTCTTTTGCATCCGTTCAAAATAAGGGAAGCCTTTATGCAAAATGACGTACATGCAAATCCCGAGAACAGGTATGGCCACCGCTATGATGAGTGCCAGGCCGGCATTGATGCTGATGGCGATAACAACGGCGAAAAGAAGCATGAGCGGTGCGCGGATCAATAAGCGCAGGGACATCATGATCACTTCCTGCACAATATTCACATCGTTGGTGAGTCGTGTCGTAAGGGACGCGGAACTGAACTTGTCCAGGTTAGCAAATGAAAATTCCTGGATTTTATGGAACATGCCTTTGCGGAGTTCAGCAGCGAAGCCTACCGATGCATGAGAGGAGTAATAAATATTACCCACATTGGCGCCGATAGCGACGATGGATAAAAGCACCATGATGCCACCAATTTGAAGGATGTAGGCCATGTCTTTATGGCTCACACCATTGTCGACGATCTTTGACATCAGGTCCGGCTGTACGATCTCACAAATAACATCAATGATCACCAGCAAGGGAGCCAGGATCAGCGCCTTTTTATAGGGGAGAAAAAACGAGAAGTATTTTTTCATGAAAAGTGCTTACATTACTAATACCACTGCTCCCTGTACCTGGCCATCTCTGACGGCCGCCAGTGCCTCATTGGCCTTTTCAAGCGGGAATAAAGTAGTTTCCGTTTTTACCGGTACCTGGGCTGCCAAAGCGATAAAATCCCAGCCATCCTTCCGGGTAAGATTGGCTACCGAACGGATCATTCTTTCCTCCCATAAAAGCTCGTAAGGGAACGACGGAATATCGCTCATATGAATGCCGCCGCAGATCACGCTTCCGCCTTTGTTCAGATCTTTAAGCGCTTTGGGGACCAGCGACCCGACCGGTGCAAAAATGATAGCCGCATCCATTAATTCAGGGGGCGCTACCGTGGAATCTCCAGCCCATGTGGCACCTAATTCTTTGGCAAATTTCTGCGCGTCTGTATCCCCATCCCTGGTAAAGGCATATATTTTTTTGCCCTGGTGCAAGGCCACCTGGATTAAAATATGCGCCGCGGCACCGAAACCGTAAATTCCGATATGATCTGCATTAGGACCGATCATCGTATAGGAACGGTACCCGATCAGGCCCGCGCACAATAATGGCGCGCCGGATGGATTCCCATACATGACGGGAAGCGGAAAGCAAAAATCCTCGAAAGCAACTGTGTATTCTGCATAACCGCCATCCATCGTGTAACCGGTGAACAGGGCATTTTCACATAAGTTCTCCTGTTCTCTTTTGCAGTATTTGCAATGCCCGCACGCAAAACCGAGCCATGGTATACCTACCAGGTAGCCTATTTTTAGTTTCTTAACACCGTCACCCAATTTGACTACTGTGCCAACAATCTCATGACCAGGAATCAATGGCAGTTTAGGCTGGTTCAGTTCACTATCCATAATGTGCAGGTCAGTCCGGCATACGCCGCAGGCTATGATTTTAACCAGCACCTGTTTGGCGGACGGAACAGGTAAAGGGATAGTTTTCTCTATTAAAGGCTGGCCTGGTACTTCCATAACCATAGCGCGCATCGTGCGAATGGTTAATGATGATTCGTCGCTATCTTTTACTTCTTTCATGGGGCAGGGATATTGGCTTTCTCGGATGAATTTTGTATGTTCTTTATTTCTGCTTTTTCTTTGACGATGTCCTGCCGGATCAGCCCGAACAAACTCATATAGGCATTCGCCACATAGACCAGTGCAAAGCCGGCGATGATATAACCTATCCAGTTATCCATCAACAACTTATAGCCGGTTAGGCACAAAAAGATAATGGTTACATAATGACTGAAGCAGTATTCACAGGTAAAGAGATAAAAAAACTTTCGCTCCAGTAAGGTTTTACCTTCACGACTGCGCTTGACACAATATTCCCTTGGTTCGCGGAATACTTCCTCGTGGGTAACGGTCCAGGCAATACAGGCGATTGGGATGGCCAGTAAGACCAGCCAGAGAATTTGTGTTAATATACTCACGATCGCTAATCTTTAAAGTCAATGGATAATTCATTTTTTACCGTCCCAACACCGGGGGCGCTCCAGGCGATTCTTTCTGCTTCATCTTTCTGGAAATAGGAGTTGACTATGCCATTTAGCGTTACATTATTTTCATTGACGTAAACCTGGATATCCTGGTCGTGCATGGATGAATTTCTGCGAAGCGCCCGTTCGATGCCTCCCTGTTCAATTTCGTCGGGACTTTCAGGCTGTATCCTGATATCATTGGTGAATACTTTAATGCCCTGGAGATGCCTTACCGCAGCAGTCGCTGCTTCTTTCTGATAGTTCCATGGTAAATCACCTTCCAGGGTTACCCAGCCATTTTCTACTCTGACCTTGATCCGGTCATGCGGAACGCGTCCATCGTCCTTCAATGCATTGATGATTTTAACGGCAATGGCGTTATCGTTCTTTTCATCATCGTTATTAAACTTGATTTCAATTTGTTCCACAACGGCTTTTACACCAACAATACTTTTAGTAATATCTTCAGCCTTGTATTTTTTAAGGTAACTGTCAACCACCCCGGTAAGGCTTATCACCCCGTCTATAGCGGTCACATGGATTTCAGTTCCTTTCATTAAAGGTTCCCATTGAATGGCTGCGGCGACATTTCTTGCTAATTCCAGGTTGTTTTCCATAATGGTACAATGATTAATTTCCAGACAAAGGTGGGGGCAAAGGGCCACGAAGAAAATGACGGTTATCATATTATGAAATGATAACCGTCATCAATTGATGATAATGGCTGTTGTTTTTCTTTTTGCCCGGATTTAATGGGTTAATATTGGCCGCCTCCTGAAATGAGCATGGAAGCCAGGTGATCATCCAGATTGTAGATGTCCTTTCTGAAGTTAAGCAGTCCGTTCCGATCAGTAAAGGCCGTAAAATAGGCGATAAAAACGGGTACCTTTTGTTTTAAGGTCACGTAGCGTTCTTTGCCGGAATGCATCGCCTGGTCTACTTTTTCGGGATTCCACTCATCGTTGTTTTTAAGCAGGAAGTTTGCCAGTTTTACCGGTTCGACTACACGGATGCACCCATGGCTAAATGCCCTGGACGTTTCTCCGAACAGGGATTTCATCGGGGTGTCGTGTAAATAAATATCATAGCTGTTCGGGAACAGGAATTTGACGAGCCCTAATGAATTCATAGGCCCCGGTTTCTGCCTGACGATCGGCGTTTTGCCCTGATAGCCTGTTATTTCCATATCATGCTTCTGGATGTAATCCGGATCTTTCTTTATGCCCGGAATGATTTCCTTGAGCACAATGCTTTGCGGCACGTTCCAATAGGGGCTGAAAACCACATACCTGATCTCGCCATAAAAAACAGTAGTTTGATGAACTGACTGACCAACGACCACATTGCAGCTCCAAAGCAAACTATCCGCATGATAAACATGCAGTTGAAACTCAGGAATATTAACCGCCAGGTAATCCGAATTCAGGCTGACAGGAAGCCAACGACAGCGTTCCATATTGACCAGGATCTGTTTTATCCGGATTTTCAGGGAAACATTCATGGCCGTGATAGTTCCTTTGTCAAGCTGACCATTTGCCTGCAGGCCGTTCCTGTTTTGAAATTGTTTTACCGATGCTACCAACTCATTATCGTAGGTGTGGTTCAAGGTATCGCCATGAAAATCGTTCAACCTGAATAACCTTATCTTTATTTTGATTAACGATGCAGCCGTATCTCCGGGTTTTATTAAAGCATTATTTTCAACGGGCAGCCAGGGATCCCTTGCATCCAATGCCCGGTATTTTTTCAGGAAACCTCTTAATAATTCATATTGACGGTAAACCGGCTCATTTGCGGATAATCTCTTTGTTGGTGATTTTGAAAGACTGTCTAAATAATCATTGTAATTAACCTTCTTTCTGGGTACATACCATTTGGCGGAATCACTGGTTAAGGTATTCATGCCTCCCCACGCAAGCTTGGCAAAGACGAAATATTGGGTAGTGAGCATCAACTCCAGCCGGGTATCCGGTTGATTTTTATTTGACTTAACGTTCATACCATTGATTAAGGAATCAAGGACGTTTTGATAGGGTATTGTTTTATAAATGCCATCCGTTTGCAGGTTCATTACCCGGTTTGAAAGGTTATCGGCCTGTTCGATTAACCTGCCATTGTCAAACCAGGCAAAGGCATAGTTTCTTTTCCTGTAAAAATCTCTTACCGTTGCGGCGTAATTTTTAACATCAGGGTAACTTTCAAAAAAAGCATTCAGCAGCGTGCTGTCCATAACGGATTTTGTCTGCCCGCTAAAGTTGCCGGGGATAGTTTGGTTCCACTCCTTAGACAGCGTATCCGTTTTAACCGTACGGTTAATCTCCTGCCCGCAACTGTTCAGCGAACAACCGACTATGATCAGTAACAGGGGAATATATTTTTTAGATGGCTTCTGCATGGTTAGCGTAACATTGTTTTCACCGCATCGAATAAAACACCGGGATGATGATCTCCATGGTACATTGGCGTAGGCTTCTTGTCAATATTCAGCAATTTATAAACCGCAGTTTGTGCCGTTCTTACCGAATATTCCACCGTAAATACGACATCATCGGGTACTTCAGCAAACTGGCCGATAAAAGCAAGATTTGAGGTAATTTCAGGAACAACCTGAGGGCGGTCGCCCGGCTCGCGGGTCAGAAACTGGCTGGTAATGTAGGGCAGCATACAAGGAATACAAATGCATTCTTTCAATAGCTGTTCCCTTACCCTGTCGAATTTTAAATGGGACAGCAATTCCGTCATGATTTCTTCGCCGGTACAGTCTGCCATTTTCTTATGGACAAAATTTCCCTTGTTATCCGGGAACAGTCCATAACCCCAGCATACGGTTACATCTTCAGGCTGATCTATAAAATGGGGCTGATAAGCTAATACGATAGACATTAGCCAGTTGGAATCTTTAAAGGTAACCAGGCCACCGGTTCCAGCGGCATTGCCGGAAAATTTTTCCATCAGGTCAAAAAATGTATTGCCCTGGAAAGTAACCGTAAAGGACTCCCACTTGGATTCGCCCACCCGGCTGTCAAAGACAGAAGGCCTTCCGAATTCAGGGTTAACTTTCGCGATGTTTTCCCATAACTTCCAGCTTCCGTCCTGTTTATCCGTAATCAGTTTTGGTGCGGAATGCATCGAGCCAAGGCTGGAGTCCGCGGTCATAGATCCTATGGTGACGAGCACCAGGTCGTCTTCCTTTAGCTGAATCTCTTGGTTGATCTCCTTTTTAATATAATGTATCCGGTCAACAAATATTTTATCTCCGGACTCTATGAAGTTCAGGTCAGTTACTTTATAACCCAATTCAAAATTTACGCCCTGTTCAGTTAGCCATTTGATCAATGGTTTGGCAAGAGAATCGAACTGGTTGTAAGGTGTCCGGTCAACTCCGGCCAGGGTATTTATACGCACGAATTCATGAATGAACCTGTGCAGGTAACGTTTGAATTCTACGGCGCTGTGCCAGGGCTGAAAAGCAAACATGGTATCCCACATATACCAGAAATTTGTTTCAAAAAAGGCCGGTTCGAAGCACTGGTCAATGCGTTTATTGCCTAAATGATCTTCACTTGCCGCCATCATTTCAATCAGGTCAAGCCGGTCCCGGTTAGAGAACCCCATAGAGGTTACATCCAGAATTCTGCCATTTTCTACCACACGGGCGAGGGAATGCGTTTTAACTTTATGATTAAAATCCTTTATCTCATCCAGTACGGTAATTTTCGGATTGGTGAGCGATGGTATAAAAGAAAAAAGATCGTAGGTGCACAAATAACTGAAATTCAGCATTCGCCCACCGCGCATTACATAACCTTTTTCAGGCGAACCGGAACTATCAAGGCTCCCGCCTGCAATATTCAGTTCTTCCAGGATATAGATCTGGTTGGCAGGGATATGACCATCCCTGATAAAATAAGCCGCACTGGCTAAAGATGCTATTCCGCCACCTACAAGATAAACATTGCGGTGCATATTTGAATTGATAGAGGTTTCCATAGGATAGATATTTTGAATTCACGAAGCTACTTTCATCTGCCTGATTAAAATATGACCTTCATCACCGGATAAAATGAGCCTTGTTATTTATTTAATTTATATGGCTTTGATCTCTGTGATCAGTTTCTGTAATACCTCTTTTGCATCGCCAAACAACATAGAAGTATTGGGCTGGGAAAAGAGTTGATTTTGAATCCCTGCATAGCCGGGCTTCATGGTACGCTTGTTCACAATGACCATTTTTGATTTTCCTACATCCAGTATCTTCATACCATATATTGGGCTTTTGGGGTCATTCTCGGCAGCGGGGTTCACCACATCATTCGCTCCCAATATAAGCGCTATATCAGTGGTTGGGAATTCTTCGTTGGATTGATCAAGGTCAAGGAGCAGATCGTAAGACACATCGGCTTCGGCCAATAATACATTCATGTGCCCTGGCATACGGCCTGCCACAGGGTGAATAGCATATTTTACTTCAACACCCTTTTCCTGCAACAATTTCTCCAGTTCATGGCAGGTGTTCTGTGCCTGCGCAACAGCTAAGCCATATCCCGGAACGATCATGATCTTTTTGGCATAAGCCATCGCTGTAGCTGCATCGCTGATACTTATTTCTTTATGTACTTCTTCGGTTCCGGAAGCCGGAACATTTGCATTCGCACCAAATGAGCCAATTAAGACATTCATTAATGAACGGTTCATGGCTTTGCACATGATGACCGTGAGTATGGCACCGGCAGATCCCACCAGAATACCGCCGGTAAGCATCACCGGGTTGTTATAAAGGAAACCGCCGCAAGCGGTGGCGATACCCGTACAGGAATTCAATAAGGATATGACAACCGGCATGTCGGCCCCGCCGATGGGTAATACGAATAATACGCCGTAAGTAAGAGATAAAGCCAGGATGCCATAAAAAATAAATGATACCGGAACAAAAGCGCCCCCACAAAGTAGATAAGCACCAAGGAACAGCACGAGCGCTAATACAACCAGGTTGAAAATATGCTGTCCGCTAAAAGTATGATCCTTCACCTTGCCGCTTAATTTACCATAGGCAACCATGCTTCCTGAAAAGGAGATACCGCCGATCAGCAAGCCTGCAAGGATGATAAGGGTATGCAAGACCGGAGATTCCCCCGCCAGGCGGTTAAATTCAATAATGGAAATGAGCGCAGCGCATAAGCCGCCCATGCCGTTAAATATACTCACCAGCTCGGGCATGGCGGTCATTTTTACCTTACGGGCGGTCATTGTGCCTATAACCGCGCCGATTGCCAATGCACCGGCAATCCAGCCGTAATTATGTAAATGTTCCCCGCCAGACCGGTAAAGAACAAGCGTTGCGATAATAGCTATCGCCATGCCGCCCGCCGACACCTGGTTACCCTTGCGGGCAGTATCAGGATGGGCCAGCATTTTAAGGCCAACAATAAATGCTACAGAACCGATGAGATAACAGACCGATAATATACTGGCTTCCAAATTATTCATCATTTTTGTTTTTTAAAGTAAATGGCTTGCGTGTTTTAAACATTTCCAGCATACGGTCGGTCACGACAAAGCCACCCACTACATTTAGCGTGCCTACGATGACGGCCAGAAAGCCTAAAATGAGTGCCGGGTAATTGTCGGGTGCCGCTTCGCCTATGGCGATAATAGCACCGATAATAATAACCCCGTGAATTGCGTTGGCACCGCTCATTAAAGGGGTGTGCAATACGGATGGTACTTTAGAGATCACTTCGATCCCCAGGAAGATAGAGAGAATGACAACATAAAACATTTCAATGTTTTGTTGTATAAAAATTAGTAAGCTGTTCATAATTAAGCTGGTTGGGGCGTTATTGATGAGATTGTTTTTCCTGCGGGGGTAATACAAGCCCCTTTAATGATATCGTCTTGAAGATTTATTTCCATAACTCCTTTATCATTAATAAGCAGCGCTAAGAAATTGGATATATTTTTACCATACAGTTTACTGGCATCAGCTGGCACAGAGGACGCGAGGTTACTATTGCCAATTATGGTTACATTTCCCGCTTGTATGGTTTCATTGTCTTTCGTTAATTCGGTATTGCCCCCGGTAGCCGATGCCAGGTCAATAATAACCGAACCGCTTTTCATGCTGGCAATCATTTCCTTTGTCACCAGAACAGGCGCTTTTTTGCCGTGTAGCTGCGCTGTGGTGATTATGATATCCGCCTTTTTGATATGTTCCGCTATACTGGCTTTTTGCTTTTGCTGGAAATCCGCGTTTTGATCTACCGCGTAACCGCCGGCTTTGGAAGCATCGGCAGCGCCTTCAACTTCGATAAATCTGGCACCCAGGCTCAGCACCTCTTCTTTGGCTTCGGGGCGTGTATCAAAGACCTCTACCACCGCACCAAGTCTCCTTGCGGTCGCTACTGCCTGCAAACCGGCCACTCCAGCCCCGATGACCATTACTTTGGCTGGCGGGACACTGCCTGCGGCGGTCATCATCATGGGGAAATAGCGCGGGTAGATGGAGGCTGCAAGTAATACCGATTTATAACCGGCAATATTGGCCTGTGAACTCAGTACATCCATACTTTGCGCCCTGCTTATCCTGGGAAGCATATCCAGGCTAAACACGGTAAGCCCCTGTTTAGCCCAGTCCTCCATTAATTTGTTGTTCATAAGTGGCTGATAAATACCGATCAATGCCTTGTCTTTTAAAGTAACTGGTATGTCATTGCTGTTGATGCTTAACAGGATGTCGGTAGAAGCTAACAAATCCGCCCTTGATTTTATAACCGCACCGCCGGACGTATATTCGGAATCCGGGCAAAAAGACTTTATACCTGCTCCTTCTTCTACCCAAACAATCCTGCCAGCTTTTATCAATGCAGCGGCCTCTGCTGCCAGTAGTGAAACCCTTGACTCAAAGGATGGTTCTTTTAATACGCCTATAGTTATCATAAAAAATATTTCAATAAAAGCCTGCCGTTAAAATTATGGCTTAGCTATTTCAGTACAATTCTGCCACCTGTATTTTTGGATAATGTTGACATCGCAGATTCGCTTAATTTGTACGATGTAAAGGTCATCCCTTCAGCAGGTCCCTGCTATGACGTGAAACACAGGCTATAATGATACTGGTCACTTTTTTGATGATATTATCAATATTTCAAACTTGGTGACATCGAGTCAGCATATGATCGTCCCGGCACATCCGACTCTGCCAGGTTCAAAGAAAGCTTTAACTAGGATACCAACAATTATTGATAGCGGCCAAGAACAATGAAAGCCCGATTAGAAATGTGGGAATTATGTAACTTATAAAAGCAATTGTATAATTCTTATTATTAATAATCCCTCAACTTTATAATTAATAAAAAGAAACCTGTTGGGTGTTTGAAAATGCGGCCAACTTAGGTTTACAGATAGCTTAAATTATGAAATATAATAACGGCAGTACATTATTATGGCCTTTTATTGTTTACGGAATAGCCGTGGTATTACTGGTCAGCGGCATGCTGTTTATTTCTTATTTTTTAGGTGAGCGGCACAAAGAGCCTGCAACGAACGATGTATATGAGGGGGGCGTAATTGCTGACGGCACCGCCAGGATGTTATTCCCTGTTCACTTTTATATCATCGCCCTGTTCTTTGTGATTTTTGATGTTCAGGCTGCTTTTATAATTGCCTGGGCCATATCCGTAAAAACACTGGGCTGGCAAGGTTATCTGGCCATTTGCATTTTCATAGGAATTTCTGCATGTGTCCTGATGTATGAATGGTCAATAGGCGCCCTGGAATTTGGCCCGGACAGTAAAAAGATATTAGCGGCCTACCATACAAAAATTAAAAAAACAGCGAATTTATGACCTGGTGGACAAGTAAGGTAAATGATCCCGCGGCAGTGAGCGGAAACAGCTCTTTTGAAGAGACTGTTCAGCAATCCATCATATTGACCAATATGGAGAGCATGGTAGCCTGGGGAAGAAAGAACTCCATATGGCCGTTCAATTTTGGGCTTTCCTGCTGCTATGTAGAAATGGCGACCAGTTTAACCAGCAAATATGACATTGCGCGGTTCGGCAGCGAAGTGATCAGGGGAACGCCGAGAGAAGCTGATATGATGATCATTGCGGGTACTGTTTTTATAAAAATGGCACCGGTGATCAGGCAACTATACGAGCAGATGATGGCACCGCGCTGGGTAATCTCCATGGGGTCGTGCGCAAACTCCGGGGGCATGTATGATATCTATAGTGTAGTGCAGGGCGTGGATAAATTCATGCCCGTTGATGTGTATGTACCCGGATGCCCGCCGAGGCCCGACGCTTTCATGGAAGGCCTGTTATTGATGCGGGACCAGATCGGCCAGGAAAGAAGGCCCCTGAATTGGGTAGTTGGCCCGCAGGGAATTATCAAACCACCGGAAATTTCATTGAAAGAAAGCAAAAGAGACGAAAGAATGCGAATGACCACTTTAAGGTCGCCGGACGAGATCTAAAATTTAAGACGTAACGCTGGTTTCTATAGTTCCATAATAAATTCACCTGTTAAAATAATTCAAATGCCGGATGTTGTTTCCATTTTAAAAGATAAGTTCCAGCAGGCTATCTTATCTGTTCAGGTGACGAAGGATGACTTTCCGACAATCTGGGCAGATGCCGGCAGTATCGTTAATATCCTTTGCTTTCTTAAAAATGAAATCGGCCTGCCGTATAAAATGCTTTATGACCTGACCGCTATCGACGAGCAGGCAAGAAATCATCGGGATGAGCATCCCGAAAGTATTTACACGATCGTTTATCAATTGCTGTCATTTGAGCGGAATAGTTTTCTCCGTATTAAAGTACCCCTTATAACTGATCAATCCGTCGTTCCTTCCGTTACTACCGTATGGCCTGCTGCCAACTGGTATGAACGGGAGGTTTATGACCTGTTCGGAGTGAAATTTACCGGACACCCCGACCTGCGCCGGATTTTGATGCCTAAAACCTGGGTAGGGCACCCCTTGCAAAAATGTCATCCTGCACGTGCCACAGAGATGGCTCCTTTTCAGTTGCCCGAACGGAAACAGGTAGCCGAAGAAGCCGCTATGCAGTTTAAACCGGAGGAATGGGGGCTGGCTAAAACCATTGCGGATGACGAGCTCATGTTCCTTAACCTGGGGCCACAGCATCCAGGTACGCACGGCATTTTAAGACTGGTGGTACAACTGGATGGCGAAGATATTATGAAAGTGGTGCCTGATATCGGGTTCCATCATCGTGGGGCTGAAAAAATGGGCGAGCGGCAGTCCTGGCATTCCTATATTCCCTATACTGACCGGGTGGAATACCTCGGCGGCGTGATGAATAATTTTCCTTATGTAATGGCCGTGGAAAAATTAGGGGGTATCATCGTTCCTGAAAGGGCAAAGATGATCCGGATCATGATGAGCGAGTTGTTCAGGATCTCCAGCCACCTGGTATGGTATGGGACATTTGCCGGTGATTTGGGTATGCTCACCCCGGTATTTTTCATGTTTAATGACCGCGAAAAGGTATTTGATATTGTGGAAGCGATTTGCGGTGCCCGGATGCATCCCAGTTGGTTCCGTATAGGAGGTGTTACCCAGGATCTTCCTAACGGCTGGAAAAAAATGATACAGGAATTTGTCGATTATTTCCCCAAACAACTGAAAGAATACGACGGAATGGTGATGAAGAACAGCATCTTCAAAGCCCGCACGGTAGGTATCGGTATTTATACTACAGAAGAAGCTATTGAATGGGGTATAACAGGGCCGGGCCTGAGGGCCACAGGCTTTGAATGGGATTTCAGGAAGCAGCAGCCCTATTCCGGCTATGAAAATTTTGAATTTGAAGTTCCTACAGGCAAAAATGGTGATTGTTATGACCGGGCAAGCGTTCGGGTAGAAGAAATGCGGCAAAGCCTGCGCATCATCCAGCAGTGTTTGGATAATATGCCGGAAGGCCCTTACAAATCCGATCACCCCCTGACAACGCCGCCGGTAAAGAAAAATACGCTGGAAGATATTGAAACCCTCATCCATCATTTTCTGAATGTAAGCTGGGGGCCCGTTATGCCGCCCGGAGAAGCTTTTTGCAGCGTGGAGGCGACGAAAGGGAACAACGGCTATTACCTCATCTCAGATGGCAATGTCACCTCTTACAGAACAAGGATCAGGACGCCTTCCTTTCCGCATATGCAACTGGTGCCTTTAATAGCGCAGGGCTATACATTACCCGATCTGATGGCCATACTGGGTAGTGTAGATTATGTATTATCAGATGTGGACCGCTAAAATATTGGTTATGACGGAGAAAATTTTAACAAGCGAAGATATTACTGAAATAGAAAAAGTCTACCAGCATTTTCCATTAAGAAGCGCGGCATGTATCGAAGGTTTAAAGATCATTCAAAAAAATCACCGTTGGGTATCTGACGACGCGGTAAAGGAACTTGCGGAATTACTGGGGATGTCACCGGCAGCGATTGACAGTGTGGCGACTTATTACAATTTAATATTTCGCCGCCCGGTAGGCAGGCATGTGATTTTAGTATGTGACAGCGTAAGCTGCTGGATCATGGGTTATGAAGAGATTTTAAATCACCTGAAAAACAGGCTTAAAATAGGCTATGGTGAAACAACCGCTGAAGACCGGTTCACCCTCTTGTCCGTTTGCTGCCTGGGCACCTGTGACCATGCCCCGGCTATCATGATCAATGAAGATTTGCACCGCGATCTGACAACAGATAAACTCGATGCGATTTTAGAAACTTATAAATAATTGAACAATGTATTCCCTCAACGATAAAATGGAAAAGCCACTGACGCAGCATATCAAAAATGATGGCACCTGGCTTACGTTGAAAGAATACGAAGAGACCGGAGGTTATAGTGCGCTAAAAAAGGCACTGGAAATGAAACCCGCGGAAATTACCCAAACAGTCAAAGACTCAGGTCTCAAGGGCCGTGGCGGGGCTGGTTTTTCAACAGGAATGAAATGGTCAACTGTTGATATCAGCGACAATTCTGCCACACCAAAATATATCATTGCCAACGCGGACGAGATGGAACCGGGTTCTTTTAAAGACCGGTTACTGCTCGAAGGCAACCCTCATCAGCTGCTCGAAGGGATAATCATTGGCGCTTACGCAATACAGGCAAGTTTTAGTTATGTTTTTCTCCGCTGGGCTTACCACCTGGCCGGAAAAGCATTGACACAATCTATACAGGAAGCCTATGACGCGGGTTATTTAGGAAAAAATATCGCGGGAAGCGGTTTTAACCTGGATATGTCCCTTCATATTAGTGTTGGAAGGTATATGTGCGGGGAGGAAACGGCCCTGCTGAACGCACTGGAAGGAAAGCGGGCAAATCCGCGCGCCAAACCACCTTACCCGAGTAACAGCGGGCTATTCGGAAAACCCACGATAGTTAATAATGTAGAAACGTTGAGTAATGTGCCTCACATTATCAATAATGGCGCAGACTGGTTCATTAAGCTCAGCAAAACAGGAGAAGGGGGCACCAAATTGTATGGGGCCAGTGGCAGGGTAAAGAAACCCGGCTTATGGGAGCTTCCCTTAGGCATTTCTTTAAGAGAGCTGTTGGAAGTTCATGCCGGTGGAATGGCAGACGGATATCAATTTAAAGGCGTGCTGCCGGGAGGTGGATCAACCGATTTTTTACTGGAAGAACACCTGGACGTAGCCATGGATTATGCCAGCGTCGCCAAAGCCGGAAGCAGGCTCGGTACAGGTACGATTATCGTACTGGATGATAAAACCTGCCCGGTAGGAATGGTGCATAACCTGGAACGCTTTTTTGCGCAGGAATCCTGCGGATGGTGCACCCCCTGCAGGGAAGGCTTACCTTGGACAGAAAAAATATTGGGTGCGCTGGAAAATGGGAACGGCAAAATGGAAGACCTGAATATCCTGGAATTTCATACGCATTACATGGCACCAGGCAACACTTTTTGTGCTTTAGCGCCAGGCGCGATGGAACCCCTGCAGAGTGCTTTAAAATATTTCAAAGCAGACTTTGAAATGCATATTCACGAACATAAATGCCCCTGGAAATAATGGTAAAGCTATTCATCGATAATAAAGCCTACGAAGTAGACGGCAGCAAAAATTTGCTGGAAACGTCCCTGTCTCTTGGGCTCAATCTGCCTTATTTCTGCTGGCACCCGGCCATGCATTCGGTGGGCGCCTGCCGCCAATGCGCCATTATTAAATATAAGGATGCCGATGATCAGAAAGGCAGGCTGGTGATGGCCTGTATGGAACCCGTAGCTGATAACCTGCGCATTTCCATTGAAGCGCCGGAAGCACATGCGTTTCGTGCGGGAAACATAGAAGCCCTCATGACCAATCACCCGCATGACTGCCCGGTTTGTGACGAAGGCGGGGAATGCCACTTACAGGATATGACGGTCATGACCGGTCATAATTCCCGCAGGTATTGTTTTAATAAGCGGACACATAACAACCAGTATTTGGGGCCATTCGTTAATCATGAAATGAATAGGTGTATCCAGTGTTACCGCTGTGTCCGTTTCTATAAAGACTATGCGGGCGGAAAAGATTTAGATGTATTTGCTTCGCATAATGACGTTTACTTCGGCCGGCAGGAAGAAGGTGTACTCGAAAGCGAGTTCAGCGGAAACCTGGTGGAAGTTTGTCCGACCGGTGTTTTTACAGATAAAACTTTAAAAAAGCATTATACCCGTAAATGGGACCTGACCAATGCTCCTTCCATTTGTCAACAGTGCAGTCTGGGCTGTAATATCATAACCAGTGAAAGATATGGCACCATCAGAAGGGTGCTTAGTCGTTACAACGGCGATGTGAACGGCTATTTTCTGTGTGACAGGGGCAGATTTGGTTACGAGTATGTGAATAGCGAAAAAAGAATTATAACGCCTGCCAAAATATTGAACGGATCATTTGCGGCTATAACATCAAGCGATGCGGTTCAGGAAATAAAAGCCATCATCAATACAGAAAATACAATTATCGGAATCGGGTCGCCCAAAGCTTCGTTGGAATCAAACTTTTTGTTGCGGCAACTAGTGGGGGCTAAAAACTTTTATGCCGGTGTTCCTGCCAATGAAGGAAAACTGATTAAGCAGATCATTGAAATATTGAACAATGGTAAAGTTAAGACTCCTTCCCTGAGTGAAGCAAAAGCTTATGATGCGGTATTCATCCTGGGAGAAGATGTCACTAATACGGCGCCGATGCTTGCCCTGTCGTTGCGCCAGTCGGCAAAGAATGAGCCCAATGAGGCAGCCAAAGCTTTAAAAATACCTGACTGGAACGATGCTGCGACACGGGAAGCGGTTCAGGAGGGCACAGGTCCGTTCTTTATGGCTACCGCGCATGACACTAAATTGGATGACATTGCTACCCAGATATATCATGCATATCCTGACCAAATTGCAGGCTTAGGCAATGCGGTAGCCGGAAACATCAATAAGAAATTGACCTTTGTTGCTGCTGATGCGGAAATTCAAGAGCTGGCGAACACCGTTTCAGCAGCATTGCTTGCGGCAAAAAAGCCATTGATCATTGCAGGAACCAGCCTTTATAACGAAGCCATTATCCAGGCCGCTGCCAATATAAGCTACGCGCTAAAAGACCAGGGAAAGGATGTCGGGCTCATTTATATACTTCCTGAAGTTAATTCAGTAGGGTCGGTTATGCTTGCGGATCAATATTTAGAGGATGCTTTCAAACAAGCCGGCCCAGATGAAGCCAAATCAATTATCATTCTTGAAAACGATCTGTATCAACGAATGGGAAAAAAAAATACGGATGATTTTTTAGAATATTTCACTAATGTCATTACGCTCGGTTACCTGGAAAATGACACCACCCGGAGCTCAACGTTAATATTGCCGGCAGGAACCTTTGCGGAAGCTGATGGAACCGTCATTAACAATGAAGGCAGGGCGCAACGTTTTTACCAGGTTCATGTCCCTGAAAATGATGTCAAGAGTAGTTGGAAGTGGCTTGCTGAAACGATGACGGACAGCCATCAATCAACTGCAATTCACCTGGATGAAGTTGTCGAGCACCTTATAAATGTTTTTCCGGAATTGCAGGCTATGAAGTCCGTAGCGCCTGCCGCCGGTTTCAGGCAGGATACACAGAAAATACCACGTTCACCGCAACGGTATAGTGGCAGGACAGCGATGTACGCGGATAAAAATGTAAGCGAGCCAAGGCCACCTGCTGATCCCGACTCAGCTTTGTCCTATACCATGGAAGGATATGTTGGTATACCTCCGCCCGCTTTAACGCCATTTTACTGGTCACCCGGATGGAATTCCGTACAGGCGATCAATAAATACCAGATAGAAGTGGGCGGTGAACTGCATGGTGGCAATCCGGGTAAGCGCCTTTTTGAGCCTGCTGAAAACAACAAAGCTGATTATTTTAATAGGATACCAGCTGCGTTTTCTCCAAAGGCAGGGGAGTGGCTGGTACTGCCGCTTTATCATATTTTCGGTTCCGATGAATTGAGCGCTCAAAGCCCGGCGGTAGCGGAAAGGGTGCCACAGCCCTATATTGCTTTAAATAATGCGGATGCTTTGAAAGCTGGGATTGCGGAGGGAGCCATAATAGAGGTACTGTTAAACGGGAATAAAAAATGGTTGCCCGTTAAATTAAATATTGGTCTGCCGGAGGGCACAGCCGGATTACCGAAAGGGCTGCAGGACACAGCCGGATTAGCATTCCCTTTCTTTACAACACTAAAAATAGCTGGCAATGATTGATATTTTGCTACATATCGCATTGGTTATTGGTATCATGCTCGCGCTGGTGCTGATCGCTGCTGGTTTGATCTGGCTGGAAAGGCGGACGCTGGCGCTGTGGCAGGATCGCTACGGGCCTAACAGGACCGGTCCTTTCGGAACGCTCCAGGTAGTCGCGGACATGATCAAGATCTTTATGAAAGAAGACTGGATACCCCAATTTGCTGATAAAAAGGTATTTGTGGTGGCACCAGCCATATTAATGATCACCATTTTGCTGAGCTTTGCCGTCATTCCTTTTACACCGGAAATAGGTGTGGTGAATCTAAATATCGGACTGTTGTTTTTTCTCGGTATATCTTCATTCGGGGCTTATAGTATTGTGCTCGCCGGATGGTCTTCCAACAATAAATATTCGCTGATCGGTGCGGTAAGAGGGGCCTCGCAATTAATATCCTATGAAGTTTTTATGGCTTTGTCCCTGATGGGCGTGGTCATGCTTGCCGGTTCATTTAATATGCATGATATTGTTTTGGCGCAAAAAGGCAGGTGGTTTTTTATACCGCAGTTTTTAGGGTTTATTATCTTTTTTATCGCCGGAATTGCCGAAACGCGCCGCCTGCCTTTTGACATTCCTGAGGCGGAAAGCGAACTGGTGGCCGGTTACCATTCAGAATATTCAGGGATGAAGTTCGGGATGTTTTTTGTCGGGGAATACCTGGGCATCACGTTAATCTCCGCGATGACCACCACCTTATTTTTCGGCGGATGGTTAGGCCCCGGTTTCTTGCCGCCCATCTGTTGGTTCCTGATCAAGATGTTTGCCTTTATCCTTTTTTTTATTTTGTTAAGGGCTTCATTGCCGAGGCCGAGGTCAGATCAATTGATGGCATTGGGCTGGAAAGTTCTTTTTCCGCTGGCTATGCTTAACTTATTAATAACCGGCGCGCTTGTCCTCTACTTTAAATAATTAGCTTATCAATCAGAAATCATGTTCAGTATTTTAAGATCAATCTGGCTCGTCTTTTTACACATGTTCCATAAAAGGGTGACCGTTGAATATCCCGAAAAAAAGAACTACCTGCCGCCACGGCACAGGGGGAGAATTGTATTGACCCGTGATCCCGATCAGCAGGAGCGCTGTGTAGGCTGTTATTTATGCGCTGTTGCCTGCCCTGTGGATTGTATTTCTCTCCAGGCAACGGAAGACGAGAACGGCCGCAGATCAGCAGAGTTTTTCAGGATCAATTTTTCCCGTTGCATCTTTTGCGGTTACTGTGAAGAAGCTTGTCCTACTGATGCGATACAGCTTATCCCTGATTTTGAGATGGGCGAATACAACCGGCAGAACCTGGTATATGAAAAAGAAGACCTGTTGATAGATGGGCAGGGGAAATATCCGGGGTACAACTTCTTTAAGCATGCCGGTGTAGATGCCGGCGTTAAGGGAAAAGGCGAGGGGGCAGATGAAGACAAACCTGTAGACATCAAAAAATTAATGCCGTAATCAACTGATACTAAAGAAACAGGAAAATGAACATACTTTTTTATATCACATCAGCTTTTGCCGTCTTTGCTACCTTAAAAGTAATCATGAGCAAAGCCGCCATTCACGCTTTATTGTATCTGATTGCTTCCCTGTTGTCTGTTGCTGTTATCCTTTTCATTTTGGGCGCGCCATTTATCGCGGCCCTGGAAGTGATTATTTATGCCGGTGCCATTATGGTATTATTTGTTTTTGTGGTCATGATGCTTAATCTGGGAAAAGAGACATTACACGATGAAAGCAATATGCTGACTAAAAAAATGTTTATTGGGCCATCTGTTATTTCAACTTTGCTTCTTGCGGAAATAGTTTACCTGCTGGCTCAACAGTCTTCAGTTCCCTTAACTATGAAAATGATAGCGCCTGCTGAAGTCGGCCAACTGTTATTTACCAAATATTTGCTCGTGGTTGAACTTGGCGCTTTCCTGCTAATGTCAGGGATCGTGGGAGCCTATCATCTTGGAGAAAAAGAGAAACTGGTACATCACCGCTTTTTAAAGAAAGAAGAGGATATCGCATGAATATAGGAATAGAACAGGGAATGCTGCTGGCAGCAATATTATTCTTAACAGGTTTGACAGGTTTACTGGTACGACGGGATATCATTTTTATGCTGATGTCTGTCGAGATCATGCTAAACGCAGCAGGACTGGCATTTATAGTTGCTGGCTCTGCCTGGGGACAGGCGGATGGACAGGTCATGTTCCTGTTTATTTTAACGATGGCTGCCACGGAGGTTGCCGTAGGCCTGGCCTTAATTATTCAACTATTTATGAAATTCAAGTCGGTTGACACGAATAAGGCCAATACAATGAACGGGTAAAGAAAATAGCTATCATGAAAGAATTGCTTTGGTTAATTGTGGCTTTGCCTTTTGCGGGATCGCTGATACTGGTTGTTGCGGGTAAAAAAATATCCCGTCTCTCCTGTGCCTTTATTGGTGTCGGTTCCGTTTGCCTGGCGGCAATACTTACCCTTTTTGTTGGTATTGATTTTCTGAATGGTCATCCAGCCGGGACGCCTTATATTGAATCAATATGGCAATGGATAAATGTTGACGGCCTGTCGCCCGACATCGCTTTCCACCTGGATACGGTTTCCCTGTGCTTTATATTCGTAGTCACTTTTGTCGGTGCGCTGATCCATTTATATTCTGCCCAATTTATGTGGAAAGATGAGGGGATAAGGCGTTTCTTCATTTATATGAACTTGTTTGTCGGCTTTATGCTGACACTCGTCCTGGCTGATAATATGCTATTATTATACCTTGGCTGGGAAGGTGTTGGACTATGCAGCTATTTGTTAATAGGCTTTTGGTACAGTGACCCGGCTAACGGCTATGCGGCAAGAAAAGCATTTATCGTTACGCGTGTCGGGGATTTTGCCATGACCATTGGGCTCTTTGTCCTTTTTATTAATTTTCATACACTAAATATCCAGGCTATTTTAGTAGCCGCGCCCGGCACATGGCCCGTAGGCTCCGGAATTGCTTTGGTTACCGCCTTACTTTTATTGTGTGGGGCACTAGGTAAATCCGCCCAGTTGCCTTTGCAAACCTGGTTACCAGATGCAATGGCGGGGCCTTCGCCTGTTTCCGCACTGATACATTCGGCAACGATGGTAACGGCAGGTGTATACCTGATTGCCAGGACGCATGTCTTGTTTGAACTGGCACCAATTGCGCAAGCAACAATAGCCATCATAGGCGCAGTAACTTTACTGGTTGCCGGGCTGGCTGCGCTGAATCAACACGATATTAAAAGAGTCCTGGCCTATTCCACCATATCACAGATCGGGTATATGTTTCTTGCCCTGGGTGTCGGCGCATGGTCGGCCGCTATTTTTCATTTTATGATTCATGCCTTCTTCAAAGCATTATTGTTCCTGGGTGCCGGTATAGTGATATGGGCGCTGGATGAAGAACACAATATGTTCAGGATGGGAGGTCTTTGGAAAAAACTTCCGGTTACTTTCTGGACTTTTTTAATTGGCGCGGCATCCTTATCAGCGCTTCCGCTCATCACAGCCGGGTTTTATAGTAAGGATAAGATCTTATGGCTGGCCTACTCCAGCGATAAAGGGTCGGTATGGTTATGGCTGGCCGCATTGGCCGGTGCATTTCTAACGGCATTGTATGCTTTTAGAATGGTTTTTTTAACATTTTTCGGGGAGGTAAAGAAAAATCCATCTCAAAGACCAGGCTTATTAATGACCATACCACTTTTGGTATTAGCCGTTTTATCTATCATTGGCGGCTTTATCGAATTGCCAGGGGATATGGGGCATTTTACCCTGTTCTCTGATTTTATTGAAAAAACACTTCCGGTAACCTTATCGCCTGCTCCGGGTCATTATACCGAATTAGCATTCCAATTTGTAAGTGCCATTGTTGCGATCACAGGTATAATAACCGCTTATTTTTATTATTTCAACAAACCATTTCCGGCGACTGAACCCCGGCGCAACGCGCTCCAGCAGTTCTTTTATCAGGGCTGGGACTTTGATTTGTTGTATAACACGATTATTGTACAACCCATCGTGTTTTTATCGCGGATCGATAAAGATGATTTCATTGATAAATTTTATACTGCACTAGCTTCTTTAGCTATGCTACTCAATAAAATCCTGAGTGCAACGCAAAATGGCATGGTGCGCAGATATGCTATTGTTTTAGCCATAGGGGCCATTATTACTTTAACCATAATCTTTTATCTATGATACTTGCCTGGCTGATCGCTTTATTAATCGGATGCGGATTGCTGGCATGGCTGGCAGGCCGTTGGAATAACGTCCTGCCCAGGGTCATCGGCCTTGTTGGTATTTCAGTTCAGTTTTTAGTTGTAGTTTGGCTATGGCTGGGCCACAAACAAGGTAGCCGCTCAACTGAATGGATGATAAGTTACACACACTCCTGGATTCCTTCTTTTGGCATCCAGATAAAACTCGGCGTTGACGGATTAAGTTTACTGATGCTTGCGCTCACTTCCTTTTTAGGGATTCTTTCCATACTGGTCTCCTGGAAAGAAATTAAGGATCGGGTTGGCTTTTTTCATTTCAACCTGCTATTTGTACTGGCCGGGATCACAGGTGTCTTTTTATCGCTGGACCTGTTCCTTTTCTATTTTTCATGGGAAGTAATGTTGATCCCCATGTATTTTCTGATCAGTATATGGGGCAATGAAAACAGGGTTTACGCGGCTTACAAATTCTTCCTTTTCACGCAGGCCAGCGGGTTGCTTATGTTTTTATCCATCCTGGGCTTATACCTTATTCATGGTCATAGCACCGGCGTTTATACTTTCGACTACGAAAAATTGCTGGGCACGGCTATGGCTCCGCAAACGGCCTTTCTGCTGATGCTTGGTTTTGTGATCGCTTTCATTGTAAAGCTTTCTACGGTGCCTTTTCATTCCTGGCTGCCGGATGCGCATACGCAGGCACCTACGGCGGGCAGTGTTATACTTGCGGGCTTGTTGTTGAAGACAGGCTCTTATGGCTTGATCCGCTTCGTGTTGCCCTTATTCCCGCAGGCTTCGCATCAATTTGCACCCGTGGCAATGATCCTTGGGGTGATCAGTATTTTATATGGTGCTAAGCTGGCATTTGCGCAAACAGATCTCAAGCGGCTGATAGCCTATATCAGCGTGAGCCATATGGGATTTATTTTATTAGGCATTTATGCTTTTAATGAGATGGCTATGCAGGGTGTGGTGATGCAAATGGTGGTACACGGTATTAGTACAGGTGCCTTATTCATTATCGCGGGGGCCTTGCATGAACGAATCCAGACCCGTGATATTGGGCAAATGGGAGGCCTTTGGTCGAAGGTGCCTAAAATGGGAGCTATGGGCCTGATATTCGTGATGGCTTCATTAGGGCTGCCTGGTTTAGGCAATTTTGTCGCTGAAATACTTATCCTCATCGGCTCATTTTTCGCAAATAAAACACTTACGATCGTCGCGACACTTGGGCTGGTAGCAGCCACTCTGTACTCCCTTCGTATCATGCAGAAAGTGTTTTACGGGACGGAACAAAAACAATGGACAATTGCTGATTTGGGTTTTCGGGAAATGGGGATAATGGTTTCGCTTTCAATAGCCATCATTTGGCTCGGCTTGTTTCCTGCTGCCGTATTAAATCTGGCCAAACCCACAATTATGAACGTGATTGGAAGCTTAAACAAAAAGACTGATGTTAAACCGGAGGAAGTCAATTTCAATCCTCCAAAAACGAATAATGCTATGGTTGGATTAAATGCTGTTAAACAAAATCCGGAGAATTCGAATATTAACCCAAAAACTCAAATAGAAAATGTCAGTACAGGATATTAAGAGTTTATTGCCAATGGTAATTTTAGCCGGGGGAATACTGGTTAACATGATCCTGATCGCGTTAAAACGTAATCATCGGTTAGCGCTTATCATTACGCTGCTGGTAATTTCGGCTTCTATTATTGCCGGATTATTTCAAATAGACGAAAAACCGCATCTTATAGGAGAAGTAATCATTATTGATCGTTTTGGCTTATATTACCAAATACTGCTGTTGTCAGCGACATTTGTCATTAGCATCTTCAGTTATATCAGCCTGGAACGTTTCTTTCCCAATAAACGGAAGGAAGAATATTATCTGTTATTAATGCTGGCCACCCTTGGTGCATGCATGATGGTGATCAGCACGCATTTCATATCCTTTTTTGTAAGCATTGAACTACTGACGGTTTCTCTATATACCTTAATAAGCTATTATCGCGAGCGTGCAAAAGCTATTGAAGCGGGCCTTAAATATTTGGTGCTTGCGGCAATGTCTTCCGCTTTTTTGCTGTTTGGGATGGCTTTGATCTATGCTATTTCCGGCACCATGTCTTTTATAGGTTTATCAGCCATAACACCTTCTTTGAACACGGGAGGATTGCTCATGATCGTTGCAGGTATTGGTTTAATGATTGTTGGGATCGGGTTCAAATTGGCTGTTGTTCCCTTTCATATGTGGGCTCCGGATGTTTATGAAGGTGCCTCCTCACCGGTGTCTGCATTTATTGCTACCGTATCTAAAGGAAGCGTAGTGGCCCTGTTAATTCGTCTTTTTATGATGGCTGATCTTTACCGTTATGAAAAAGTCATACTGGTATTTATCGTTATCGCAATATTGTCTATGCTGATCGGTAATCTGCTTGCCCTGATGCAAAAAAATCTAAAAAGGATACTGGCTTATTCATCTATTGCTCACCTTGGTTATTTACTGGTTGCCTTTATTGCCGGCAAGGGAATGGGAATTCAGGCAGCTACTTTTTACATCACCATTTACATCATCACCGTTATAGGTGCCTTTGGAATAATAACAGTTATTTCCACAGCTGATCATGAGGCTGCAGACATACAGGCTTATAAAGGTCTGTTCTGGAGAAAACCATTTCTTGCCGTAATCTTCACTGTTTTTTTGCTTTCCATGGCCGGTATTCCGCTTACAGCGGGATTTATAGGTAAATATTTTCTATTAACAGCTGGATTGGAAAAAACACAATGGCTGCTTGCTTTTGTCCTGGTGATCAGCAGTGTGATTGGCTTGTTTTATTATTTGCGGGTGATCGTTACCATGATGAAACAAGATGACAGTAATCTTCTTGACTCATATTCTCCAATGCCCCCTTATTATGCCGGAATTGTGACATGTACGCTATTAGGGCTTTTGATCATTGTCCTGGGCGTTGATCCGGATTGGTTAATTGAGATAGTAAAATCCTTGTAAAGAAAAAGCTACTATCCGGTATGGGTAATGGCTTTTAAGGCTGATGTCTGACCATTACCGATAGTTAAGGCTGCGCAATCTCCCGTTGACAGGATAAGGTGATCATCCTTATTCTATTGCTTTTATATTCATCTGGAATTCAACACTTAGCTCATCTTTGGTTTTGATCATCCCGCCTAATTTTTGCGGGGGGATAAGGTTGAAATCAGAAAAATTGATCACACGAGATCCCAATAAATGAATGCTTTTCTGGTCGTCCCGGTTAATTTGATAATTGATCTCAAAGCGTTTACTAACGCCCGCGATTTCAATTACGACCAGGCCTGTTATCATTTCCGGTTGAGCGTTCAAAGCCGGGAACTTGTTTAAAGACAGGAACCGGATATGAAGCGCGGGGAATTGTTTCTCTTTTAAAGTTTTCTGAAGTTGCTTTGTCATACCCGAATTGTGACAATCAAAACTGCTGATGCTAAGCCCGATACTTCCGGACAAACTGACCTCATTATTTCTTTTGCTCTTACTCATGAAAAGCGTATCCGTCCGGTCATAAGCGGGAACGACACAGGAGAATTTATTAATATTTGTGCTGCCGTTAACACTCAGATTACTGTTCTGGCTGACCACCCATTTTATGGGTGGCGCTTCATAACCTGACTGCCCCTGTAACACGAAACCGGTAACGGAAAGGTAAAGCATCAATATCCACAAGGAATTTTTATACAGCATGGGTTGAGCTTTAATCAGGGGTTAACTTTAGCGAATACCAGTCCTGCAATGATGGCCTGTGCAAGCCCGTACAAAAACCAGCTGATGACCATCATTACGGTGATGTCAAGGGAACTGAAGGAGATCCACATGACGGGTAAAAGTGCGATGATCGCATAAACAACCCCGAATTCTAAACCCCTCATGATTAATGTGCCTTTAAACAATGTTTTAAACCTGTCCCAAAACCACGATAAAGCAAAGCTGATGATAAACGCATGTATGTAAAACAATGCATCCCTGCTGCCATCGGAGTTGAATAATGGGTTGTTATAGTCTACAAACAGGGCAGGAAAACACCTTATACCCAGGTACAGGCCGCCATAGCTTAGTATAAATAATAGGCAGCCTGCAATTAATCCTGTGATCAATATTTTTTTCATTTTAGATGGGGCTTAGCAACAGGCGGTTAAAAATAAAAATTAGAACCCTATAGAAGCTTCCAGTACCGCACCATGAAAGTTGCCACCGTTCAAAATATTAGCGGCCGGGTAACCTTCATAATTTTGGTTTACATACTCGGCTTTAGCCATTATGTTTTTAGTAATGAACCAACCTAATGAGCCCGCTTCGCGGTTGATGGTAATGTTTGAGGTATAACCTTGCAATAAAGCAGTTACCGTGTTATATCTAACGCCAACCCAAAAGTTCTCTTTACCCTGCGGGAAACGATAGATCAGATCTGCTGCATATTGCGTCGCTTTACGTTCCTTTACTTCTGTTATCGCGCGCCCTTTCGCATCTTCGGCTGTACCAAAAAACTCAAGGCCTTTATATTTCAGGAATACGTTACCCATAACGGTGTTTATTTCTTCGCTGAAGCCGGGGTTTAACCTGCCGGAGAACGGGCTGTAATCATTTTCATCCGAAAGCGTTGTGCCATTGGCTACATTCTGGTTTTCCATCACATTAAAATAATGGGAACCTGTACGGTCACCCCCAAAAAGGGTAGCACTGTTAGCACTATGAACGGTATAACCAGAACCGGTAATCCTTACCCTAAAATCTTTATTTACCTGTTTATCAAACCCTATTTTGCCGTGGAATGCCGGATCAAATTGGTTGGGTTGATTGGTCGCAGAATCAATTTTAGTACCTGCAACAACTGTGGCATCCAGTTCGCCATTGGTCATTCCGCCCATTACAAAGAAGCCGGAATTGGTATGGATATAAACCTCGGCACCTATTTCGGTAGCAAACTCATCCATAATATAGTTTTCTACAAAAGGATTGTATATGGTGTTGCCACCATCTGATCTCCTGAAATGCTGATCGCCGTAATCCACATCAAATTGCCCCACTTTAATGGTAATGTTTTTCATCAGCATGTTAACGATGTCACTTTTCAGAAACAGCAGTTTGTCAAACTGAATATAACCACCCTTCACCCAGGTATCTTCATGGTGCCTGGATGCCAGGTACATGGTGATGTTCATTCGGATACCATCCGCTAACTGGGCATCAACATTAAGATTAGCCATTGGCAGATCAAAGCCGTTAGTTAATTTTTCAAGACTATTAACATTCCCTGTAAAACCGGTTTTTGTTAATGGTGTGGCGGTATTAAAGTTTCTTAATGCCTGAAAAGCCATCTCGAAATTGCCGCCAACTTTTACTTTTAAATCGGTAAATGGAATAGTATCAGTTTTTGGGGTTTCAAATACATTAACGCCCTGTTGGTTATTGGGACGAAAGAATTGCATTTCCTGCTGTGCTTTTACAACGGTAGAAGCAAGGCAAAGGAATATTATAAGTTTGAATTTCATGATTGTATGATCAAATAGTTTGTGTTAAATGGCTTATCCTTTTTTATAAACCAGCGTAAAATTGAGGGTGATGACATCGCCTGTTTTCATGGCACCCAACATAAATGTTGGAGGTTTAACAGCATAATCTGTCATGTTTAATTTTTCAGATCCGATGCAGGTAATGGTGGCATCCTTGTTAACAACGCACTCCACATCCATAGTTACCTCCTTGGTAACTCCGGCAATGGTAAGGTTACCATGCGCTTTGATCAGGTATTTATTATCCTTTTCAGGAGTAACGATCGCTGACAGGAGTTTATAATCAATGTCTTTATATTGTCCCGTTTTCAATGCCTTGTAGGCATTCTTATTTAGGCCGCTTTCGCTACCCTTAAGATTTGCTACGGCCAGGGAGAATGTTAGAAATTTAACGGCGGTTAGCTGTCCGGTATTCCCGGTTATGAAATTCGCGTCGCCCGAAAAAGCTTTTGCGTCCATGCTCCAGCTATGCAATGTGGATGTACCGGACAATTTCATGTCCATATCTTTTGACTCGTTGATCTTATAAACTGATTGCGCCTTCAGCTGGCTGCTAAATCCAATGATACAGATCGCTGTCAATACCAGGGCTTGTTTGATATTAGTTTTCATTTTAATTTTTTTAAATGGTTATGTATTATTCTTAATTTTCCAGTAGTACTTTTAAAGCTTTTTCCCTTGCGGCATGCTCAAACGTATCATAGGCCTTGATCATTTCGTCCAGCTTAAAGCGGTGGGTGATTAGTTTCTTGGGCTCGATTTTTTTAGATTGAACTGTTTTAAATAGCATAGGCGTGGTAACGGTATCAACCAGGCGGGTTGTAATGGATATATTTCGATCCCACAGCTTTTCCAGGTGAAGCGTCACACTTTTTCCATGTACTCCGATATTGGCAATGTGACCGCCGGCCGAAATAATTTCCTCGCACAATTCAAATGTTGCAGGTACGCCCACCGCTTCAATAGCGGTATCGACGCCCTTGCCATTGGTCAGATCCATTACTTTCAACAGTGCGTTCTCTGTAGCGCTGTTTATAGTATGTGTTGCACCGAAAGTTTTGGCAACCGCAAGACGGTTATCATCCTGGTCAATCACAATAATTTCCGCAGGCGTATAGAATTGAGATGTAAGCAATGCGGCCATGCCAACCGGGCCTGCGCCTACAATGGCAATGGTATCACCTGGTTTTACCTGCCCGTTTAAAACGCCGCACTCAAAGCCGGTGGGCAAAATATCGCTTAGCATTACCAATGCTTCTTCATCTGAACCGGCAGGGATAGGGTATAGGCTGTTATCGGCATAAGGTATCCTTACATATTCAGCTTGAGTGCCATCAATCATGTAACCTAATATCCAGCCACCCTTTTCGCAATGTGAATACATCCCTTTTTTGCAATACTCGCATTTGCCGCAGGAGGTTACACAGGATATGATCACATGATCACCCTTTTTGAAATTGCTAACAGCGCTTCCGGTTTCTTCAATAACACCTACACCTTCATGCCCTAATATCCTTCCTGCTGCAACTTCAGGCATGTCGCCTTTCATGATATGCAGATCAGTTCCGCAAATGGTTGTTTTAAGAATTTTTACAATGGCATCCGTTGGTTCTTTGATTTCCGGTTTGGCATGTTCTTCCCATGATTTTTTTCCGGGGGCGTAATACACTAATGCTTTCATTTTGATTTTTTTTATAAATGATATAGCACAAATGTACCCCCGTACCCGGCCCTAACTCATGACCAGCGTCACCAATAAAAATGATTGAGGACATATATTTCTTAGCTTCTTAATTGAATTCATAACTTCCTTCAAGCGCTTTCGAATAGGAATTAATTAAAAAAAGAATGCCCATCGTCATTGCTGATGATGGGCATAACCATGGTTGAAAATAGGTGCTAAAATACCGTAAGCGTTTCTTTTACTGTTGAGCAGGGAAAAATAAGCAATGGCTTGCAGGGCCTGTCTGTCATTTGCCGTGTAACGCTTCCTCCAAATAGTTTCTGGAATAAGTTGTGCTTTTGATGAACAAGAACTAACAGATCAATATCTATATGCGCGCAAAGCTGTTTTAATCCGGTAGCGATATCACTTCCTGCGATGTTATGGTACAATATTTTAGGATAATTTATTTTATCGGGTATTTGATTGAAAAACCGCCTGACTATATTTTCTTCTTTTTGCTTGGTAGTAATATTGGTGACCAAAATTTCAGCATTTGAATATTTGGCTAGCCCTGATATAGATTCCAGTATATTAATATCCGTATAGTTCATAGCCGTAGCAAATGCGATCAGCCTGAATGGGCTAAACCTTGCCTGGTAAGGGATAACCATTACCGGAAAGCCTGCATTATCCACAATATCCCAGGCATGGTCTTTTGCAAAAAACTCGCTTATTTTATCTGCGCTATGCACACTAATTACGGCCATCAATATATCTTTACTTCTGGCCAGTTGATTCAATGCAGTGCTTAACCCGCCTTCCTGGCTATATTGTGCTATATCGGGCCTGTAACCGTCTCCAGGTACTTCTGCATCCAACAGGCTTTTTAGTTGCGCAACCTGCGCGCCTAAATCATTTACGCTGTTTTCTTCAGAGGCCAGCATCGACCATCTATGGCGGTCAGTTGCTTCTTCACCTGCGGGCACCTGGAAAATATTGCACAGCAGGATATTCGCCTCTATATTTTGGGCCAATCGTAAAGCATATTGCGCTACGTAGTCGGCATTGATAGAAAAATCGGTTAATACTAAGATCGTTTTCATATTCCCGGATAGTTTTGTTTGGCAAAATTGCTTAAATTGATTGGTGGAAATAATGACGATCATCATGTTTTCAGATGAGATTGCTCATTTGTGTTTGTAATCCCAGGTTAGTCACCGGCCTTACAATGATTAGGCAACGGATACCGGCCATGTTTTTAATGTGGAACTTAATTATTACAGGATGATCCGTTAATGCTGTGTAGCGTTAAATTTTTATTGGATTTATTTTTACCTTGACCCAGTCGTTGACCAGAAAACTGCAGATTGAAAAATACAATAAGCTGCTGCCCGTAACCATAATAGACAGCCTGGTAAACCCTGGAACGTGCACGGTTAAGATTCCGATAACAAACAGGAGGTCGGCAATAATGGCGTATAATAAAATCTTACCGATAGGCTGCTGATTAAATCTGCTTTTTGTACGTACAATAATGATATTGAAAATGCCGGTAAAGAAAAGGATCATAAAACCGAATGAATGAAGCTCACCGAGTTGGCTGATGCCTAAATACCGTTTCCCGATGAAGAGCCAGCTAAGGCCTTCAACCGTACAAAGCAGGCCAAGGACAAAGCCTTTTTTTGCCAGCGGCGTAATTGCCCAGCTTTCAGGATGATGGGACCAGTTCACATTGTCTGTTGATAAGGTAAGCTCCACAAAATCCAAAACGAATAACAACACGATCATTCCCAATGCGTCAACGATAAACTCGCCGGTAATAATATAGGCGGAACAAACAAAGATGACCGTAAACAGCGTCTTGGAAATTTTGCTTACCACCCAGTTCGTAATCCGGTGATGAATAGTCCGGCCAACCGTGATCAGGCTGATAATGCTATCCAGCCCCCCTTTCAATAAAATTATACTCGCAGCCTGTTTAGCAACATCGGTCGCTGATTTAACGGCAATTCCCACTTCAGCCTGCTTTAAGGCAGGCGCATCATTTACACCATCCCCCGTCATTCCGGTTATTTCATGATGTTGCTGCAGGGCCTTTACAATATTAAACTTGTCTTCCGGAAAAACCTCGGCGAAGCCATCATGCGCGAGAATCATTTTATGGGTATTGTCCGCGTTTGGATTTGTCCTGAGCAATCCCGCTGAGACAATATCCTTTCCAACGCCTACCTGTATGGCAATCTCTTTTGCAATCGGCAAGGCATCGCCGGTCAGCATCTTAACTTTCACACCTAGGTCTTTTATCCTGGCGATCATGTCTGCCGAATCCGGTAATGGCGGGTCTATTAACGCTGCGATACCGGTCAGTGTCGTTTCGTTATGCCGCTCAATGGCAATTGCCAAGGTTTTAAACCCTTTGGCGGCCCATAAGTCCACCGTAGCATCCAGTTCACATTCCTGAAGCTTACATAATTTCTTTAGGGTATCATAGGCACCTTTAATGACCTTGAATTGTTCTTTCCCCTTCTCAATAACCGCTTCCGTCCTTTTTAGGGTAGCGGTAAAAGGGACAAATGAACTTTGGTGGTAACCTGAAAAACTGATTTTCTCCGTTTTTGCTTTTTGTATAAAAGCCATATCAATCGGGTCATTATTAGCCGTCACTGAGGCCAGTACAGCATACAGGATGACCTCATTCACCATAAAGCCCTTTGCCGCCCGGATATCCTGAACGGATAGGTTATTCTCTGTGAGCGTGCCGGTCTTGTCGATACACAAAGTGGTCATCGTTGCAGCATCCTCCGTGGCACTAAGCCTGCTTACCAAAACCCCTTCTGCTGCTAATTGCCGGGCTCCCCTGGCCATACTGACCGTAAACATGGCCGGTAGCGCTACCGGAACGGCTGAAATCAATAAAATCAGTAATAATGGTAGTATAGAAAGGAATGATTCTCCCCGAAGCATGGAAACAGTTATCGTTATGGACAGGAAGGTCAGGACAATGGAGATCAGTATTTTAACGACATTGGCAACGATATCATCCATGTGGAGACGGGGCTTGGCTTTTTGTACCAGTTGCGCCGTTTTTCCAAAAAAGGTTTTGATACCTGTATTGGTTATTACCGCGGTACATTCCCCATTTTTAATAATGGAACCGGCGTAAAGCATATCGCCGGTTTTTTTATGGTTCAGCGCAGATTCCCCGGTTAATGCAGACTGATCCGCGCCTGAGATTCCCTCCAGCATTTTAGCATCGGCGCAGATCAGGTCACCGGTACGGAAACGTACAATATCGCCGGGTACTACCTGGTTACCGGTAGTCTGAATCCATTGTTTGTTTCTTAACACGCGTACCGCTACCTGCAGGCTTCCTTTTAAAGCCGTAACGGTTTTTGTCGCCTTTATTTCCTGTATATAACTGATGATCGCATTAAAAAGCATTAACCCACCGATTAAATACACATCGACAAACTTGCGGAGCAAAAAGGAGACGGCTATGGTGAACTCCAGCATAAACGCGGTTAGCCCCCAAAAGTGCATGAGAAACAAAAGCACCATCGATTGCTTTTCTTCCGGCACCTCGTTTAACCCATAGGTGTTCCGGCGTGCTGAAACTTCCGCATCACTTAACCCGGTATCCGCCTTTACTTTAAACTCCTCTAAAACCCCGGCAATTGTTTTAGTTTCATAAGGATCAGTTTGCTTGCCCATGCGTTCACTTTGCTTGGTAAATAAAAGAACGCGGCCTGTTCAGCCTCACGGCCCTCATGATTTGCCGGCGTTATCAGCTTTAATCGCGTCCCATTTCCAGTTAAGGATTTCGGGCATATCCTTACCATGCGCACCGATATAATGCTTATGTTCGATGAGTTTATCCTGCAGCAGTTGTTTGAGGTACACGCCCTTGGTGCCGGTCTGTGGCAAACGGTCAACCACATCCATCACCAGGTGAAACCTGTCCATCTCATTCAGCACGGTCATATCAAATGATGTGGTAATCGTTCCTTCTTCCTTATAACCACGGACATGCATATTGACGTTATTGGCACGGTTATAAGTTAAACGGTGTACCAGCCATGGGTAACCGTGAAAAGCAAAAATGACCGGCTTATCGGTGGTAAATAAAGCGTTATAATCCGGGTCGCTTAGACCATGCGTATGTTCGGTGTTTTTTTCTAGTTTAAAAAGGTCCACCACATTGACCACCCTGATCTTTAACTCCGGTAAATGCTCATGTAAAATGGTGACGGCTGCTAATATCTCCAATGTAGGGACATCGCCGCAGCATGCCATCACCACATCAGGTTCAGCCTCCTGGTCGTTGCTGGCGAAATTAAATATGCCTATTCCCCTGGTACAATGTTCAATGGCTTCATCCATATTCAGCCATTGCGGTGCAGGGTGTTTCCCAGCCACGATGACGTTCACATAATGATAGCTGCGCAGGCAATGGTCCATCACCGACAATAAACAATTAGCATCGGGTGGCAGGTAAACCCTTACGATAGTCGCCTTCTTGTTGACCACATGATCGATAAAGCCGGGGTCCTGGTGGGTAAACCCGTTATGGTCCTGCCGCCATACGGTAGAGGTCAGTAAAATATTCAGCGAGGCAATTTTTCGTCTCCAGGGCAATTCCAAGCTTGCCTTTAGCCATTTGGCATGCTGGTTAAACATAGAATCGATAATATGGATAAAGGCTTCGTAGCAATTAAACAGGCCATGCCTGCCTGTCAGCAAATAACCTTCCAGCCAGCCTTCGCATTGGTGTTCGCTCAGCATCTCCATCACGCTGCCTTCGGGAGCAAGAAATTCATCAGTTTTAACAATAGGCGCAAGCCATTGCCGGTTGGTGGCTTCAAAGACCAGGTCCAGCCGGTTGGATACGGTTTCATCCGGCCCGAAAAGCCTGAAATTACGATCTGTCTGATTTTCTTTAATGACATCGCGGAGGAAACGTCCGGAAACATAAGTATCCCCTTCGCCATCCGCCCCAGGGGAGGCAACGATAGTCGCGTAATTGCGAAAATCCGGTAAACGAAGGTCTTTTAATAATTGCCCCCCGTTGGTATGCGGGTTTGAACCCATACGGCGTTCTCCTTTCGGTGCCAGTTCCAGGAGCTCTGGTATGAGCTTTCCTGTTTCATCGAAAAGTTCCTCCGGTTTATAGCTTTTCATCCAGTCTTCCAGCATTTGTAAATGCTCGGGTGGGGTTGAGGCGGAAACCGCGAGCGGGATCTGGTGCGAACGGAAATTGCCTTCTATTTTGTAGCCGTCAACTTCCTTTGGCCCGGTCCATCCTTTGGGAGAACGCAGGATGATCATCGGCCAGCGCGGACGTGATCCGTTAGGATGCTGGGCATCATACTTAACCTGTTTGATACGGTCAACGGCATAATCCAAGGCAGCGGCCATGTCGCGGTGCATGGTTTCAGGGTCATCACCTTCTACAAATATGGGGTTCCAGCCATAACCCCGGAACAATTGTTCCAATTCCTCATGACTGATACGTGCTAAAACGGTAGGGTTGGAAATCTTATAGCCATTGAGGTGCAGAATGGGCAACACGGTTCCGTCAGTAAGCGGATTAAGGAATTTATTAGAATGCCAGGCGGTGGCCAGTGGTCCGGTTTCCGCTTCGCCGTCACCAACCACACAGGCCGCAATCAGGTCCGGATTATCCATTACCGCGCCAAATGAATGGCTTAAGGAATAGCCGAGTTCACCGCCTTCATGGATGGAGCCGGGCGTTTGCGGTGAAGCGTGGCTGGAAATACCACCGGGATAGGAGAATTGCGTAAACAATCTTTTCAATCCATCCTCGTCCTGGGTTATATTTGGATATACTTCCGTGTAGGTACCCTCCAGATAGGTGCTGCCGACAACTGCCGGGCCGCCGTGACCGGGGCCGGATACATAAAACATGTTCAGGTCATACTCCTTAATGATCCTGTTTAAATGGGTATAGATAAAATTCTGACCGGGGGTTGTGCCCCAATGGCCAAGCAGCATATGTTTTACATCGGCCAATTTCAGCGGTTCTTTCAGCAATGGATTATTGCGTAAATAAAGCTGGCCAACCGAAATATAGTTGGCGGCACGCCAGTAAGCATTAATTTTCTGTAGCAATTCAGGTGATAACGTTTTCACCCCGCTGTCTGTCAATTCTGTTTCCATGGGTTTATTGTTTAATAGCGTAGTTAAAGACATCGCAAACCAGTCTGGCGATCATTAATTCCTCGTTGGTCTTAATTACCCGGACGGCTACCTTGCCTGTAGATATCATTAATTCGTTGTTACTGTTTTTCTGCTTATCCAGATCAATTCCCAAAAAGCTCAGGTTATGGCAGATCCGCTCACGGATGATAGCGGAATTTTCACCGATCCCGCCGGTGAATACCAGCATATCCAATCCGCCCATTGCCGCTGAAAGCGCCCCGATATATTTAGTGGCTGCATAGCAAAACATCGTTAGTGCTTCTTCGGCCAAAGGATGTTCAGGTTCTGCCTGTAATAGCTCCTGGATGTCGCTTATACCGGAAATGGCTTTTAATCCCGATTGCTTACTCAATAGCTCATCCAGGTCATCGGGCGTCAGCTTTGTTTGCTTCAATAGGAACACGACTACGCCGGGGTCAAGATCACCTGAACGGGTACCCATCACCAGGCCGCCAATCGGGCTAAGTCCCATGGTGGTATCTATACCGAAACCATCTTTTACAGCGGCCATGCTGGCGCCATTGCCTAAATGGGCAATGATTATTTTTTGCCCGGCAACGGGAGAAAATAGTTTAGCCAGTTCCTGCATGATAAATTCATAGGATAAGCCATGAAAACCATATTTCATCAGCCCCTTTTTCTTATAGATTGCAGGCAATGGATAGTCTTTAACATACGAAGGCATGTCGTGATGAAAACAAGTGTCGAAGCAGGCCACCTGTTTGACATCGGGATAGGCAGATTGAAAAGCCCTTATCGTGGAGAGTTCATCGGGCAGGTGATTAGGGGCCAGATAAACCAGTTTATCAAGCGCCTGTATTAAAGCGCCGGTGATGATTTCCGGTTTAAAATGTTTCGGGCCGCCCTGTACGATGCGATGGCCGATAGCCATCAGGGGGTATTTCTCCTGTTTGTTTTTTAACCAGGCGATTACTTCCAAAACGGCCGCATTGAAATTTTTATAGTGCTTATCATGGCCGCCCAATAGTTGATTAGCAGCATCCTTAATTTGCAGGTGCGCCTTAGCCTCCCCGATACGGGTAATTGACCCAGCCCATTCCAAATTGGTGGAAAGTGCATGATACAGGCTGAATTTCAGACTGGAAGATCCGCAGTTAATACTAAGGATATAGGTTTTCGATCTGTCGCATTCGGCTGCTGTTTGCATAAGCTAAAAGAGTTTTAACAAAGCTACGGTAGGGGTAGTTTTGATAAAATGACTGGCAGCATGGTAGAATATGATAATGGTCACTATTTCTGAAAAAAAGAATAAAAGGACGGCATAATCAGCCATCTATTTAAAAAGTGATGCAAATCACTTTTTAAGCTGTAGTTAATCACTTATTGTTCTGTTCTTAATGATGATATTTGTTTTGTGATCAAATCAGGTCATGATCACCTATGGAAAACACCGCCCTTTTAATTGCCATTATACAAAATGCCATTGATGGTATCATTACCATAGATGAAAATGGGCTGATCGAACTGATAAACCCGGCTGCCTGTACCCTTTTTGATTACCAGTCAGATGAAGTTATCGGTAAGAATATCTCTATGCTGATGCCACAGCCGGACAAAGATGCGCATGACGATTATATCTTTCGTCATCAGCGAACCGGTAAGGCTAATATTATTGGTATCGGCCGCGAGGTATTGGGTTTACGTAAAGATGGGTCGATTTTCCCTTTCCGGCTGGGGCTTAGTGAGGTGCAGTTTTCCGGCCGCAAAATTTATACGGGGTTCATTCATGATCTCAGCAAGGAAAAGGAAGCTGAACGACGTTTGAAAGAATATGCATCACATTTGGAGGAACTGGTAGAGGAACGAACATTGTCGTTGAAGGAAACAGTGAAAGCTTTAGAGTATGCTAAAGAGGGGCTTAGCCAGTCCCTGGAAAAGGAAAAAGACCTGGGTCAGTTAAAAAGCCGTTTCGTTTCCATGGCATCCCACGAATTCCGGACACCGCTCACTTCGGTAAAATTATCTGCCTCCCTGATTGAAAAGTATGCCGAACCCTTAGCAAGCCCTAATATCAGCAAGCATGTACATAAAATTAAACAAGCGGTAAGCAGTCTGACCGTTATTTTAAATGACTTTCTCTCTTTAGAAAAATTAGAGGCAGGAAAAGAAGAAGTTGCTTACGATACGTTTGACTTGGTGAAATTCTCCGAAGAGATCGCCGAAGAAATGCAGGTGATGGCCAAGCAAAATCAAAATATTATCTACCAGCATACCGGCACTAAAAGCACCGTTAAACTGGATGAGAAATTGCTAAAAAACTGTATCAATAACCTGATCACCAACGCGATCAAATATTCCGGTGAAAATACCTTCATTGATTTTACGACAGAAATTAATGACCAGCATTGTATCGTCACCGTTAAAGATAACGGGATCGGTATTCCTGAGGCAGACCAGAAACATTTATTTGAAGCTTTTTTTCGTGCGCACAATACCGGAACTATTCCGGGTACGGGCCTGGGATTAAATATCGTGACGCGCTATGCCGGCCTGATGAACGGCAAAGTCGATTTCAAGAGCGTTATTAACCAGGGAACATTATTCACTATTTCATTTCCATTATCATGAGCAAAACAGTGCTGATCATTGAAGACAATAACGATATCCGCGAGAATATTGTTGAAATACTGCAATTGGCAGACTATACCGTATACGAGGCCCAAAATGGCAAGGCGGGTGTTGACCTTGCCCTTAAGCATAAACCCGATATTATTCTGTGCGATATTATGATGCCCGAGCTCGACGGCTATGGCGTTTTATATATACTGAACAAGAATCCAGAATCAGCAGCCATCCCCTTTATCTTTCTGACGGCAAAGGCGGAAAGGCTCGATCACCGAAAGGGAATGGAAATGGGGGCCGATGACTACCTGACCAAGCCGTTTGATGATATGGAACTTTTAAACGCCATTGAAACCCGGCTTAAAAAAAACGAAGTCCAGCGGGATTTTTACAGCAAATCTTTGGACCGCCTGAGCAGTCTGATTTCCAATAAGGACGGCCTTGCCGAACTGAAAAAAAGTATACAAGAACGCAGGATCAGGCAATTTAAAAAGGGCCAGGTCATCTATTATGAGGGCGATAAAGGGACTGGCCTATATTTGCTGATCAGCGGAAAAGTAAAAAGCATAAAACTCGCAGCAGACGGGCGTGAGCTGATGACCGGGATTTATGCGGCAGATGATTATATGGGTATTAATTCCGTGTTATTAAATGAACCTCATTCCGACACCGCCACGGCGCTCGAAGACAGCGCTGTTTGCCTGATTCCAAAGGAATCCCTGGAGCAATTAATGAACCAGTACCCTGATGTGACAAGGGAATTTATAAAATTGCTGGCTAAAGATATCAAAGAGAAGGAAGAGCATCTCTTACAAATGGCCTATAATTCTGTACGGAAAAAAATGGCAGATGCCATGATTCGTTTGCAAAATCAGCAAACGGAGGCCGAAGGAAGCTTTAAGATCACACGTGAGGATTTAGCTGCCATGACTGGGATGGCTACCGAAACAGTTAGCCGTACCTTGTCAGATTTTAAGGATGAAGGGTTGATTGAGAAGAAAGGCAGCGTCATAAAGGTCGTTAATCTCGAAAGCCTGGCAAAGATGAAAAATTAACCATGTTAATGAACCATTCAGCGCCGGATCATCATGCAATGATGATCGCTGACTTTAAAAAGCGGTTTTATGTGGTGCTTTTCCTGACCATTCCGATCATGCTGCTGTCGGGAATGATACAGCAGTTTTTAGGCTTGCACTGGCAATTTAAAGGCTCATCCTATATTTTATTTGCACTTTCCTCTATCGTCTTCGGTTACGGCGGATGGCCCTTTTTAACCGGGCTGGTTGACGAAATAAAAGCCAGGAACCCAGGCATGATGTTCCTGATCGGATTTGCCATAACCGTTGCTTACAGCTACAGCGTGGCTATCGTATTTGGCCTGAAAGGGATGGATTTTTTCTGGGAACTGGACACCCTGATCCTGATCATGCTTTTAGGGCACTGGATTGAAATGAGATCAGTAGCCGGCGCTTCAAGAGAGCTGGAATTACTGGTCGCCTTAATGCCGGATGATGCCCACCTGGTTGTTGGGGACAAATTCCAGGATGTAAAAACGGATACCCTAAAAGAAAATGATGTCATCCTAATTAAACCCGGTGAAAAAGTCGCAGCCGATGGAATTGTCTCAGACGGGGAAAGCTACCTGAATGAAAGTATGTTGACCGGGGAATCAAAGCCGGTTAAAAAAGTTGCCGGTGATAAGGTGATCGCCGGTTCCATAAACGGCAATGGTTCTTTTAAGGTAAGCGTAACGCATGCCGCTAAAGATTCGTATCTCTCGCAAGTAGTTAAACTGGTTAATGACGCGCAGCAATCAAAATCGCAAACCCAGCTGCTGGCAGACAGGGCTGCAAAATGGTTAACGATAATCGCGCTCGTTACCGGTATTTCAACGTTTTTATATTGGTATCTAACCGGGCAAACGCTGGCGTTTGCCATGGAGCGGATGGTTACCGTCATTGTGATCTGCTGTCCGCACGCGCTGGGGCTCGCAGTACCGCTGGTCGTAGCTAAATCAACAGCTTTATCCGCCAAACATGGATTGCTGATAAAGAACCGGACCGCATTTGAAAACTCAAGAAGAATCACCACCGTTGTATTTGATAAAACGGGGACATTGACTTTGGGGAAATTCGAAGTTTCAGCGATTACCTCCCTTGACAAAAAAATAAAAGAGAATAAACTCTTAACTATGGCGGCAGCCCTGGAACAAAATTCCGAGCATCCTATTGCCACAGGCATCCTGCAAAAGATAAAGGAACTAAAGATCGCTGTTCCGGCAGCAGCAGACTTTAAAGCCATTACCGGCCAGGGAGTCCAGGCTACCGTAGATGGTAAAATGGTATTAGTAGTCAGTCCGGGCTATTTAAAAGCAAATAAAATAGCATTACCTGAAGGGTTTAACGCTAATGATACCGAGACGGTTGTATTTGTGATCATTGATCGTCAGTTGTCCGGCTACATCGCTTTATCCGATAGTATAAGGCCCGAATCGGCAGCGGCCATTGAAGCCTTAAAACGGGAAAATATCAGGTCCATATTGCTGACGGGCGATAACAGCAAAGTTGCGGCAAGTGTTAGCAAAACGTTAAACATGGACAGTTTCATTGCCGGAGTGTTACCCGGTCAAAAACTGGAAAAAATAAAAGAACTCCAGCAAAGGGGTGAATTCGTAGCGATGACCGGTGATGGGGTCAATGATGCCCCGGCGCTTGCACAGGCTGATATTGGCATTGCCGTTGGTTCGGGAAGTGATATTGCTGCAGAAACCGCGGGCATCATCCTGGTGAACAGCAATCCCAATGACGTAGTGAACCTGATCAGCTTTGGTAAGGCAACCTACAGGAAGATGGTACAGAACCTGGTATGGGCAACAGGTTATAATGTAGTAGCGCTTCCGCTGGCCGCAGGTGTTCTTTACAATCAGGGTATTTTGCTGAGCCCGGCTGCGGGTGCTGCATTAATGACGGTAAGTACGATCGTTGTTGCCGTGAATGCCAGCTATTTAAAAATCAAAACATAAGGTACTACTGCTTTTGCCTGAAAATTGACCAGCATCATTTTTATTGCTGACAAGGCTCATTCCTTAACCGCCGCTTTAAGGGTAATTTTGATCTTAATAAAATACATCACCAATGAAAGTGGTAGCTTATAGTATCAAACCCTTTGAAAAGGAATATTTGGCGATAGCCAATCAAAAGAAGCACGACATTACTTTAATATCGAATGCATTAAGCCTGGACACCGCGTCTTATGCGGCAGGAAAGGAGGCCGTCATCGTCGTCACAAATGATGATGTATCTGCTAAAGTGATAGATAAGTTAGCCTTGCTGGGCATTAAATATATTGTTACGCGGTCCACCGGAACCGACCAGATTGATAAAGCGGCAGCGGCCCGTCATGGGATAAAATGGTCAAATGTGCCCTCTTATTCACCACAGGCCATCGCTGAACACGCGGTGGGCCTGGCGCTTGCTTTGAGCAGGCACCTGATCGAGGCTGACCGGGACAGCCGTCATTTTGATTTCAGGAATGACAACCTGATCGGTTTCAATTTTGCCGGTAAAACCGTTGGATTGATCGGCCTTGGACACACCGGCCTCGCAGTTGCAAAGATCTACAATGGCATGGGTTGTAAGGTAATCGCCTTTGACCCGGCCTTTCCCCGCGATGCCCCGGAGATCGAATCGGTGACCCTGGAAAAGCTGCTTGCCGTTTCTGATATTATTTCCCTGCATCTGCCTTTGTCGGCCTCAAGCGAGCACCTGATCAATAAAACTACGCTCTATCAAATGAAAGATGGCGTCATGCTGATCAACACCTCCAGGGGGGCGATTATCAAAACTACGGATGTGATCACCGCGCTGGAAAAGGGCAAACTGGGGTACCTGGGCCTGGATGTCTATGAATTTGAAAAAGGGCTGTTTTACGAAGATCATGAGCATGATTCTTTTAAAGATCCTTTGCTTGAAAAATTAATGAATAACAAAAATGTACTGATCACGCCGCACCAGGCTTATTTAACAAAAGAAGCCCTTCAGGAAATTGCTGATCAAACGATCAGAAATCTGGATTTATACAATGAAGAACCATTAAAATTAATCGCATAAGCACCAATAAAAAAAGAAAACATGATCGTCATTAAAAATGTACCGGCGCTCCCTGCGGAAACCATCTACCTCCTGTTAAAAAAGGATTTTACTGACTATATCAATCATAAACTGGATTCCAATCTCCGTATTGATTTCGCGCATGTCTATGACGTGATCAATGTGTTGTTCCCGGAAGTAATCGAAGGTGCCGCTTTGACGATCACGGTAACAACTGATGAAATTACCGTATCTGATAATGCGAAAGATTCCGGGTATAATACCGAATTGCTGGATAAGCATCTGGTCGATTTTATTACGGAGAAATGCAGTTGAAATTTTATAAAAAATCAACTTATTTACAACTAAAATCAATAAAATGACTTACTTATAGTCAGAGACCGCCATCATTTAAAAACGCATCCCTGATTTTAATATGTTTACCAACTTTAGTAAAGCAGAACGGGCCGTCAGGTTTCCTGCCGACAGGCGGCCATTTATAGCGATAAAGCCCGTGGTGCTTATCGCTGTTATTGCTGTGTTGCTGATCGTAGTAGGGGGGGCCTGGTTCCAGTACCTGGTTTTTGGTTTGCCGGCTGAGCCTCCATCAGCTTTTAATGCTATAGCCGCCGATGAACCCAAAGGATTTCCCTGGTGGTTAAGCTTGAGCCATTGGGTTAATTTCTTTTTTCTGCTGCTGATCATCAGGAGCGGGCTTTCCATCTTGGCGGATCATGCACGCTTATACTGGAATAATGGCTGCGCGCCAAATTCCGAATGGATAAGGTTTACGCCCGTTAAAGTACCCAATGACCGGGTATGGACAGCCAAAGAAGACGCCCGTTATTTAAGCCCTGTAATCGGCCTGCCTGGTTACCGGCATTCTGTAGGCATCGCCAGGTCCTGGCATTTTATAACCGTTCCTTTTTTTCTGCTCAATGGGGTAGTGTTCATCACGCTCCTTTTCTTTACCAACCAATGGAAAAGACTGGTGCCGCTATCCTGGAAGATAATCCCGGATTCCTGGAACATATTCGTGCATTATGCTACGTTTAATATGCCGGTTGAGCCCAATGGGTTTTTCCATTACAATGCCTTGCAGCAAATTTCTTATTTCGCGGTCGTATTTATCCTGGCGCCTGTTGCCATGCTGAGCGGGATGGCGATGTCTCCCGCTATTGAAAACCGTTTCCATTGGCTTCCCAGGTTGTTTGGCAACCGGCAAGGTGCACGCTCCATTCATTTTTTGGTGATGCTTGCTTTTGTAGCATTTATTATTATCCATGTGACCATGATCGCAGCTACGGGTTTTGCACGCAATATGAACCATATCACCGTCGGGTCGGACGATCCGGTCAACTATACCGGTATGTATATCGGAATAAGTATTGTTTTATTTACAGTAGCGTTCGGTTTCCTTGCACACTGGATCTCCTGGCAAAAACCCCGTTCCTTACAGCATACGGAAGCAATCATTAATGGCACATTGTGGCAGAATACGATTAACAAATTCAAACCTAAAGTTTATTATAAGCAAAAAGATATTACGCCTTATTTCTGGTTAAACGGTAAGATGCCGGAATCTGCAGCGTGGTTAACCCTGGGGGAAATGACTTTAAAGATTATAAATTAAAAGTGGGAGGCTTAGTTGAAAATCCGGTCGAGTTATCCCTGACGGACCTTAAAAACATGGTCATGGAACAAAACATTACCATGCACCATTGTATCCAGGGTTGGTCTGGTATTGCAGAATGGGGCGGTTTGCCCATTAAGGCCCTGGTAGAATTGGTTAAACCCCATCCTTCCGTTACCACGGTAGTGTTTTACTCATTCGGAGAAGGGCTTTTTGGTGGTGATTACTATGATACACATACCTTAGACAATTGCCTTAAACCGGCAGCTATACTGGCTTGGGAAATGAATTATCAACCATTAACAAAGGAACATGGCGCGCCACTGCGGTTACGGGTCGAAAATCAACTGGGCTATAAAATGGTCAAGTGGATCAGCAAAATAGAATTTGTAGCTACCTATGAAAATATATGCAAGGGCCATGGCGGTAAAAACGAAGATGATGAATATTTTGACCTGCTCGCGGACAGCTGATCAGGATTAAGGTTGATTCAGTATTGATCCGTGGTTTAAATCTCGTCTGCTTTACAATTACTTGTTTTTAGCGCTTAGATCCAGGGCCAATGCGCCGGATACATTGTATAATTTCATTTCCAGGCCCTGGTCCAGCTGGTAAACATCGTTATAGATGATCAGGGTGCCTTCATTTACCGCACAGGTTATATAAGTTACCTTAAAAGGCACCTTCTTCTTTAAGGTTAGCTTCCTTAGCTCATTCTTCTTTAAGGCTTTTGTGATTAACGGGACGCTTTTGAGGTTGCCATCGTTAACGAGCAGGAGGGCGGCCAGCTTTTGCGCATGTTCCACACTTAATGTTCCGTTACTGACCGCCCGTTCTTCCTTTTTAAAAGACGACTGGTCCGGTGTATTTCCCAAATAAATGCCGTTCCGGTTGTAAAAAATAAAGTATATCCGTTTGGATGAGGCGTCCCATCCTTTAGATACCTCAATTGAACCTATAACGCTTTCAAGTACCGGTGTTGGGGTAACAGGTTTCCCTGCCAATATCCTGAATTGATAAATAGTATCCGCTTGATGGAATTCAAGCGTAAAAGATGGAATATTAAGGGCGATGTAGGTCACCTCATCGTTTTCTGCCCAACGGAGGCGTTCCATATTGATGGTCATTTTTTTAACATCGGTTTCAGAAATTTGATAATTATCACAGGTATATAAACCCGTGAGCAAGCGCATGTGGTTCTGAAGATTAGTATAAGCTTTAGCCGATGGCTGTACGCTTTCTATTGCCCTCATGAAGTCTTTTTGATTTAATGCTTTTTCGAGTTCAATGTCCGCATGGCAACCTGTAAAATTTCCGGCATCCAACCTTCCGGAAGGAAAGTCCATATTTAATTTTCCAAAGTGCAGGTTATTAATCAAAGTGATCATGGCATCCGTTAACAGGACATCATAGGCGGCCTTCTGGCTATCTGTTACCTTGTCCGGATGCTCTACCAGCAGGTGCAGTTGGTCATAGGTCAGTTCGTCAGGGTGATAGTCCGCGGGAAGGAGCCCGTATTGTACCACGCAATCCAGTAAAAGCATGGCGTCCCAGTTATGTGTTTTTATCTTTTCAGGTGCGATCCATATCAGCTTGTTCCCGTTCCTGGCATAGAACCGTTCCACCGACAGCGGGTACAGCAAGCTACCGGTATTTTCAGCGGTTTTTATGGCTGCGATAACCGTAGTGTCTGTTTCAAAAGAAGCCCCGGCTTTTGTTTTTAGACGATACGGGGTGGCTTTGACTGCACCGGACAGGTGCAGGAAAAAGAATATCATGCCAATGATGACGCTGACCTTTACGCCTAATTTTAAACATGGAATTATTTTGATTGGCTTTTGCATGATTTTTTAATTAACAATGCAAAGTTCCTGAAGATCAGTCAGCTTATGAATGACGGCTGTCATTTTAAAAGCTGATGTTAAACATCCGGCTGCTATAAAATCAACTTACCGTATAGCGCTGATATTAATCCTGGAAGACCAATAGGGGGATGGTTAACTCCATGGCCATTTTCTTCGTATCGCTCCCATGCAGCAAATTGTCAAAAAAACCATGTTGCCGGTGAACCATCGCCAGCAGATCTACCTGCCCGTGTTCGCTTACCCAATCAAGACCGGTTTCTGTATTCCTGCCTTTAACCATGCTATAATAGATGTGCGGGTAATTTGCAGTATCAGCTAATTCTACCAGAAAGTTCTTAATCCAGTGTTCAAACGCTGGTGACTTATATTTTCCATCGTGGACATGGGTCAGCAGGATTTCCGCATTTAATAGTTTGGCAAGAGCAATCAACGTATAGATAAACTGCAGGTCATCATCCGGGTTTTTAAAATCGGTAGCAAAAGCGATCTTTTTGAAGGGTGAAAAGTTGGCTGTTGGAGGAATTAGCACCAATGGTTTATGAATATTTTTAATCATGTTCATACAGTGATCATCCAAAAGAAATATATTGCTACCGTCACCGCCGTGCGCTCCCATCACTACTAAATCAATTTGAGACTCCTTAAGGGTATCATTTAAAACATTCGTCAATGTACCTGGGTCATTAACGAAAGTCACAGCGGGTTTATAATTGCCGGTATGATCATAGTCTTCTAAATGCATTTTTAAAAGGTTAATTTCTTCATCACTATTTTGGACGAATGTGTCGCGTTCCTCCAATGGCCACGCAGCTAAACCAGCCCGTGGAATATCAGCGGCAATAATGACGGCATTACATAAAATAATATTAGCGTGAATGTGCTTAGCCAGGGTATAAGCATATTCAGCAGCGTGTGTGGCAATAGCTGAAAAATCTGTAAGGACAAGCAATTTTTTCATGATTTTTTAATTAGCGGTTCTGAAGTATAAAATTCGTAAATCTTTTTTGCCCAAATAATGACCCTTATCATTATTTAAAATGACGCTACCCCTTGAATTGGTTTTTTCCGTGTAATGATTTTTATAAGTATTGTGATTAACATCAACCGGACTTGTGCTGCAGATCATTTTTTTTAGGTCCTATAAACCTGACTTTTGGACTAAATAAAAGATCAGCTATTCCCCTTATTAATCAACTATGAGATTTCTCCGATTTAATTTTAATCACCCTTTTAAGGGAAAAGCTAGTTTAATGCAGCTCTTTGCTGTTAACCCCGTTATCAAAAGCATATTGGTAGACAGTAAGCTCAGTAATCTGGTTGAAATACCGATTCATGACTGTCTCACCGGCAAGTGGAGAATTATCCTGGACTGGGACCATGATGGAAGAGTTTTCACCCATCAGGAAGACTTTGAAGTCCTGAAAAAGAAAAAAGTTTTATTGTGATCACTCTTTGATTTACGCTATAATAAAGCAGGATATAAACTAATTATGAATCGTGCTTGCTGAAAGTCTTTTATCGTGCTATAATATAGCTTTTTAAGAAACTTTTTTGCTTTATTATAGTTACCTATGTAACAGTCTTTTTTACCTCTCTAAAGAATTTCTACAACTCTGTTCTGCTCTTTAAATTAATGACATGATAAAAGTTGATCCTCTATATATCATTGCAATTGGCGCCTCTGCAGGCGGCATGGAAGAAATAAATTCATTTTTTGATCATACGCCCCTGGACGGCGTTTCCTATATCATCATACAGCACCTGTCTTCGGATTTCAAAAGCCGTATGGTGGAATTGCTGGCCAAGCACAGCAAGCTGGTGGTGAACGAAGCCAAAAACAAAATGAAAGTGTTGAGTAACCAGGTTTACCTGATACCCAACGATAAATTCATGACGATCCGGGAAGGTAAATTATATTTATCCGATAAGGAGACCGTCAAAGGGCCGCACCTGACCATCAACGCTTTTTTTAAATCGCTTGCTGATGATTGCGGTAAAAAAGTAATCGGCGTGATCCTTTCGGGTCTGGGCTCTGATGGTACGGAAGGGATCAAGGCTATAAAAAAAGCAGGCGGCATGGTGATCGCCCGAAACCCGGAAACTACCGAATTCGGCAGTATGCCATCGAATGCTATTGCAACCGGCCTCGTTGATTTTGTACTGGAACCGGCTTTAATGCCGGATGCCATAGAGGATTATGTAAAACAAGGTGGCGAAATGATAGCGGATGATAAGGATGATGGCCTCTACATCAAAGCGATCATTGATCTGATAAAGGATAAATCACCGCTGGATTTTTCAGATTATAAATTGCCGACGTTGCTGAGAAGAACCAAAAGAAGGGCTGCCCAGGGTAATTTCAATTCTTTAGCCGGCTACCTTGATTTTTTAAAGGAATCACCGGTTGAGGTTGAGGCGCTGACGAAGGATTTCCTGATCAGCGTCACCTCTTTTTTCAGGGATAAGGAAGCATTCTCGTATATCCAGAAGAATATCCTGCCGGGAATCCTGGCAAGTCTTGCCCCTGGTGAGGAATTGAAAATGTGGGTTGCCGGCTGTGCTACCGGCGAGGAAGCCTATTCAATGGGCATATTAATTGCTGAACAGCTAACAGGTAAGTATAAAGATACAGTCGTAAAGATCTTCGCGACGGATATTGACAGCGTTGCTATGGCGTATGCGGGCAAAGGGGTTTACAACCAGGAAATCACAAAAAGTGTATCTGCTGAAAGGCTTGAAAAGTATTTTATTACGGAAGGGAATCATTACCGGATAAAACCGGAAATAAGAAGCATGATTATTTTTGCGCAGCATGACCTGGTCAAAAACCCGCCTTACTGTAATATGCACCTGATCAGTTGCCGGAATCTGCTGATCTATATGACGCCCATCCTGCAAAAGAAAATATTCTCCATGATGCTGTTCGGGTTAAAGAGAGACGGTTACTTGTTCCTGGGTTCCAGCGAAAACCCGATGCCGATCATCAAGAACCTGGAAGTGGTCAATAAAAAATGGAAAATCTACAAAAACTTAAAAGTAAAACGGGATGTAAGTTTTGACGTGTTTTCTATGCCGGAACTGCTGGATATTAAACGTACGCCGTCCATTACACATGAAATGATTTCCCAGTATTCCGCCAATACGGTTTCCGAAGCGATGCAAATTTCCCTTGCCGGTGAACAGGACTATCTTGCCGTTGGTATCGATGAGCATAACCAGGTTGTGAAAACATACGGCGATACAAAAAAATACCTGTTGCAGCAGAACTTCACCTCAAACCTGGTAGAACTGTTGCCCAAACCTCTTGCGGTTGCTTTCAATACGCTGATCAAGCGGGTTGGCCAGACCAAAAAATTAGTTTCTGTCAGCGGTATAAAAATTAAACACGGGAAAATGTTCATTAAAGTAAAGCTTTCCGTAAGCCCGCTCACCGTGAATAAAGGCGATCAAAAATTACTGATGGTTACCTTTAGCCCGGATAGCGCTGCTAGCGCGCTGCCTGAGGGGAATATTGTATTTGATGAAAAAATATACCACGATCAATACACGGTAAACCTGGAAGAAGAGTTGAAAGAGCTTAAGATAGAACTTCATTCCGCTTACGAACGACTGGATGCCTCCAATGAAAATATGCAGTCTTTTAATGAGGAGCTCATTTCTGCTAACGAAGAAATGCAGAGCACCAACGAAGAAATGCAGTCGGTAAATGAAGAATTGCATACGATAAATGCAGATTATCAGCTTAAAAACAAAGAATTACTGGAGATCAATGATGACCTGAACAATTATTTCAGGAGTAATATCAACGGGCAATTGTTCATCAATAATGAACTGTTGCTGATGAAGTTTTCGCCGGGCACGGTAAAACAAATCAACCTGCTGGAGAGTGATATTGGCAGGCCCCTGAGTAATATTTCGACCAATATTAAGTTTGAGACCATTATTGAAGATATAAAGGAAGTACTGGCAGCAGGTATCATCATAACCAAAGAGATTGAAACCAACAATGGCAAATGGTACCAGGTCATGACCATGCCTTATGTTCAGCAGGCGGATCAGAAACGAAATGGCGCCATCCTTACCTTTAATGACATTACAGAATTAAAAGCCACACAACTCGAACTGGATAAAAAGAACACCAGCTTGACGAGGATAAACGGTGACCTGGATAATTTTGTTTACACCGCCTCGCATGACCTTTTGGCGCCGCTCGCGAATATTGAAACCAGCATCGGGGTGATGAACCTGATAAAAACGGCAGACCCGAACAGTGTTAAATTTTTAGCGATCATTAACTCCTCTGTAAAAAAATTCCGTACGCTCATTAATGATATTTCTGTCATCGCCAGGTTGGAAGGCGATATGCTGAATATGGAAATGGTGGATATGGAAGAGATCATTAAGAATATTGAATGGAGCCTTGAAAACAAAATAAAGTCGTCCGGAACGGTTATCACGCACAATCTCGAAGTAAAACAAATTCTTTTTTCTAAAAAGAATCTCAGGAGCATCTTGTTCAATCTCATTTCAAACGGAATTAAATTCAACAGCAGCGAAAAGCCCCTGATCCACATAGATATATCAAAGGATAAAGAGCACATTATTTTATCGGTGCAGGATAACGGCAAAGGTATTCCTGAAAAAGAAATGGACATTGTTTTTGATATGTATGGCAGGCTTCACAAAGAAGTTGATGGTCAGGGCATCGGGCTTTACCTGGCGAAGAAAATAATTGATGCGGCGAGTGGAAATATTGTCGTGGAAAGTGAGTTGGGCAAGGGCAGTAAATTCATTATTTACTTTAAAAATGAAATGCTTCAGCCAAAGGAGGCGGTATTGGCATAAAGTATCGCTGGCAAAGTATTTAAAGCAGAATTGTGATGCTTGTCATATTTTTCTTTGATACTTGTCATAGGATACGCCTAAATCTATACGGACATTTACAGCTATAAATTATGGAATATTCCGCTGATTTCTGCGGGGTTTTAAAATTGAAATGATGGAAAATGTAACTGAAATGTCTGACCGGTCCGCAGAATATCATGTGATCGCAAAGCGATGGAAATCCGACCTTGAGTTTTTTAAAATCGAATCCGCTTTTCTGGGCCGTTTGAAACAAGACTATTATTTTACCCGCTTATCAGATTACAGCAATACGGAGGAACTGCAAAGAGCAGGAGATAAGCTGTTAAAGCTACAGGCCGATATCCTCCTGGCGGAGTCCCATGTGGACGCGCAGCTTCACCAGTTAAGACAGGTCGCGGAAAATGAGGTAGAAGAGAACAGGAATAACCTGGCGCTAACCAATGCCGCAGTAGGTCATTTAATGATCAGCCTGACGCATGAATACCAGGAGGTGAAAAAGCAATTCTTTACCGCCATAGAAACTATTTTCCGGGAACTGGAAGCGCTGGCCGGTTAGTCAGAATTTATCAGCTATTAGTCTTTACCAATAATAAAAAACGAAATGTTAAGAGAATTAAACGACACCCAGATAGAAGATCTGTTAAAGGATCAGTTAATCGGCCGCATCGGCTGCCATTCAGCGGAAACGATGTATGTGGTTCCTGTAAATTATGTTTATGACGGCGCGAATATTTATTGCCATTCTGCCAAGGGGATGAAGATTGATATGATGAGGAAAAATCCGCAGGTTTGTTTTGAAGTGGACAATATCAAAAATATTACCAACTGGCAAAGTGTGATTGCCTGGGGGAAATTCGAAGAGATCACGGATCTGGACGAAAAACAACAGGTATTGCAGAAACTGGTTGACCGGATCACCCCCTACATAATCGATGATTCTGTTACCCGCGAACATGGTTTTGTAGATGAAGAAAGTGATGTAGGGACGACTGTTGAGTTGATCATGTATAAAATCATTATCAGCAAAAAAACAGGCCGGTTTGAAGACCGATAAATTGCGGTTGTTTAAATCCTGTTGAATAACAGAACTACCGGTTTTTCCTCAGCCAGGTTAAATCATGGCAATTGCCAGGCGACGCGTTATTTTTATCAACTGCGGCAATAAGGCCTCCGCATGATCGATGTTTGGCAATGAACACAATATCTCCAAAAAACTTTGTTCAAGAAGATTTTCGGCTGCCTCTCTTTTTGTTACGTAACGGGTGATAACTAAAAATAAAACGGGGCTGTACTGATCATATAATGCTTCAAACCCAATCCTGTCCCCGGACTCAATCAATTGAATTAATACGTTATCGGGTAAGCCTGGGGCTTTGAGCATCGCAAATAACAGCAAGAAATGAATAATTGTACCCTAAAATGGTGCCGGTATTAAGCAGTACTAAGCTATAAATTAATTAATAGTTTACCGGGGTTTGGTGGAATGAAATAGCCTTACAGCCATTATTTGTTTTATCTGTGATTTTTATTAAATAATCAGCCACCCGATATGTTTAACCCCAATTAATGGTCAGTATAATCCCATAGCGGCAAACCCCATCGTTCTTTTATCCAATTTTGAATAAATGATTATAACTTCGCAGGAAAAACCAACAATGGAATGGGGATCTGGCCGGCTATTTTTTGGGTCTGACTCCCCCTGAAAAGACTATCAATAAAATTATGTGAGCGATGCACCATGGCAAGGATATCTATCTGCCCATTATCACAAAGCCATTCCAGACCTGACTGCGCACCATTATTACTTTTATACATAGTGTATTGAATATTTGAAAAGTGCACTTTATCAGAAAGTTCACTCACAAACCGTTTGATCCATTGCTGAAATTCAGGTGACTTATCTTCATCTTCGTAGATATGGGTAAGTAATATTTCGGCGCTGAGTGGCTTTGCCAGCGCTGTCAAAGAAGCAATTGATTTAATATCTTCTTCCGGATTTTTAAAGTCGGTCGCAAAGGCGATTTTTTTTACCGGCGATAGTTTGGCAGCAGGCGGTATCAACAATAGGGGGCTGTTAACCCAATCAATCATACTCCTGCTATGGTTGCCTAATAACAAGGTGGTTAGTCCGCTGCTTCCGTGGGTCCCGATAACAACCAGGTCTACTTTTTCATCTGCAATGATATGATTGACAACATCCGTTAAGATACCGGATTGATTTAAATACCGGATTGCAGGTTGAAAACCTGTTTTTTTCCTGGTTTGTTCTATGGCGGATTTGAGTTTAACTAATCCTGCTGTGCTATCCTTCAAAAGTACATCCGATTCTTCCATCGGCCAGGCTACCAGGCCCGCCTGGGGCGCTTCGGCAGGAATGATCACCGCATTGCATAAAATGATATCGGCTTTGATTTGCCGGGCTAAATAATAACCATATCTGACCGCGTGTATTGCATTTTCCGAAAAGTCAGTTGGAAATAGTATTGTTTTCATTGATCTGGATATTAATGTCTGTTTTATAAAAGACGGTTGTCGATCTGCAAAAATTGGCGTGTTATATGTTAAACAAAGATGAGCAGGGATAGCCCCGGATTTGTTATATAACTCTTTAAATAGATTACATCATTCACACATTTATACAGCGGTTCAATAGACAAATCCTGGTTTGTGATTGCTGCAATGTGTGAATCATGTAACTAATTGATGGAATTCAGTAACGTTTGATTATCCAAATGCCTGCAACTTTACAAAGCCCTGAAAGTATTTAATTTGTGTTCAATCCGATGGGGAATAACCTGCCGAAGGGCCACAAGGGTTTTGGATAAAATAACAAACCAACATGAACATGCAATTAAAAAATGCCGTTACCGGTAAAGATCATATACAAGGAATTAAAACAGCGCCCCTGGAATTGGTGGAATATGGCGATTACCAATGCCCTTCCTGTGGCGAGTCCTATCTTACTTTAAAGAACGTACAGCAACAGCTCGGTGAAAACCTGAAATTTATTTTCAGAAACTTTCCCTTAGCTGAGCACCCTGACGCCTTCGGTGCAGCGATGGCTGCTGAAGCGGCGGCACTACAAAATAAATTCTGGGAGATGCATGATCTGCTTTATGATAATCAGCTTTACCTGGGTCGTGATTACTTGCTGGGTTATGCTGAAAACATCGGTTTGAATATCGATCAATTCGGGGAAGACCTCCAAAGTGACGCGCTTGTCGCGAAAATTGAAGCCGACTTTCAGGGGGGCGAACAAAGCGGCGTGACGGGAACACCGAACTTTTATATCAATGGTAAAAAATATGAGGGGGATTGGGAAGGCGACGAGCTGATTCAATATTTAGAAAGGCTGTTGCAATGAGCAGGGCTTTAGTATGATAACGGATACACAAAAGATAAAAACATGAAGCAAGCGGAAATAGAAAGTATTATTGAAGAAAGATTCAAAAAGATAAATGCAGCTTTTGACAACGTCCGGATGCATCTCCATGAAGATGACATTCGTTTATTTCGTGTCAAAGTGAAAAAATTAATGGCGTGTCTCCACTTAATGGATAGTGCAGATCATCCTCATCCAATCAAACTTCCTCGAAAAATTGCAAAGGTTTACCAAATAGCGGGAGCAATCCGTACGCTCCAGATGCAACAAATCCATGTCCAGAAGACTTTGAAGGAGAAACACATCGTAGCGCCTGAAGCTTATTTGAAACTGATATCCGGTAAAATTCTTCAACATATAGCGGTATTCAATAAACATATAAAAGGGCCAACACCATTCAAAAAGGAAGAAGAGAAATTGTTGAAGCTGTTACCGAAACATCTTAGCCGGAAAGCTATACAGCAATTTATCCAATCGGAAGGAGATGCTTTTGAAAAACTATTTACGCCGGTTTTTCCTGCCGATAAATCTTTTCACGAAGCAAGGAAAATATTAAAGAACTTATTATATATCTCACCCTACATGGAAATGGAGATTAGCGCTTTAACTCCTTATATGCTTTTATCCACCTATGAAAATATAGATGCTTTCACCATCGTTTTGGGTGGTTTTCATGATCTCAATGCCGCGATAGACTGCCTGCACACAGCAGCTCAAAAAAATGAGATCGATGAAAGTGAAAAAATAGTATTGAGAAATATGGAAACCCTGTGGATCAAAGAGCGGGAGGCTTTCCGTAAAAAGATATACGATGAGATACAGCAGATTACAGCTTCGGGACGGTCAGCTGAATCCTTAGTTCAATGACCGGTTATGTAAATAAGCATTGCTTTTTAATTATGCTGAATTTATACTGCAATACTCGGGTTCCCGGCTTGTCAAAAAGTGTGAATGATGTAATTAATAGAAAGAATTGAATAACATTTGATGACCTGAAATCCACCAATTTTGTGTTGTGATAATTAATTCACCATAAAATAAATAAATCATGTTTTATAATAACAATTTCTGGGGAATGGACATCATTTGGTGGTTCATTTGGATGGTTATGATCTTTTGGATCTTTGCAACCCCTTATGATATACCCGGGCAGCGAAGAAGAAAAGATGCTCCGCTCGATATCCTGCAAAAGCGCTTTGCTGCCGGAGAAATTACAAAGGAAGAGTACCAGGAACGTAAAAAAATACTTACTGCTGATTTAGCCGGGTAAAAGAAGGTCAATCAAAAATTTCAATTTTAACGATCACCTTTAAAACAATGCTTAACCCGATGAAAACTAACCGTGAATTACAGATTGATGTGCTCGAAGCCATCAAGTGGGAACCGCTGCTGAAACAGGCTGGAATTAATGTGGATGCTAAAGATGGGGTAATTACGCTCTCGGGAATTGTCGGCAGTTACATAAAGAAATCACAAGCCGAGGAGACCGCGAAAAAAATAACCGGCGTAAAGGCAGTGGTTGAAAAAATTGAAGTGAAGTTTGACAATAATGACGAAAAAGACGATAGCGAGATCGCAACAGCCGTATTAAATGTGTTTAAGTCCAACCGGGATATCCTCTTTGATAAAATACAGGTAGAGGTTGAAAATGGGCACGTCACCCTGGATGGAAAACTGGAATGGAACTATCAAAAAGAAGCAGTACAAAGATCAGTAAGTAATATCGATGGTATAAAAGTACTGACGAACAATATCAAAATTGAAACAGACAATCCTGATGATATTGAAAAAGTAGAAATAGAACGCGCGATTGAGCGCAACTGGGCCATGAACAACCAGGACGTACAAGTATGTGTGTCAGGGAATAGAGTTACCCTGAACGGTATCGTGCATTCCTTTTATCAAAAGGACGAAGCAGAAAGAATGGCCTGGAATGCGCCGGGAGTTTGGACCGTCAGCAATGAATTAATTATTGATGCTAACAAATAACTCCGGCGATGAAAATTCAGGCGCTGCCTTTCACTTTTAGCCCTTATGATAGGCTGTTTTAGGGCATTTGCAGACCGGAACCGGTGAATTCCTGGTAGCATATCATCACCCTGATCGTCAACAGATGGGGGTATCTCTAAAAAAAGGGGTTCAACCTAAAGAATTATAAGCTAACTGTTATTCAGGTATGCTTTGAAAACCATACTGAAAATTGAAACATGGCATTAATTAAAGATACCGGCGACTTTTTGGATGAAACGGGTAGCATGGCGAAATTCACAGGCTACTTTTTTTCACATGGCTTAAGGCCCAGGTTTGAGGTAAAGGAGCTGCTTGCCCAATGTTATACCATCGGGTACAAATCATTCCCGTTGATCGGCCTTACGGGCTTCATCATGGGTTTAGTATTGACCATGCAACTACGGCCCTCCCTGGTGAGTTACGGGGTGCAATCAGAATTGCCGGTTATGGTCGGCATAGCCATCGTCCGGGAAATAGGGCCGGTGATTACGGCTTTGATTTTTGCCGGAAAAATAGGGAGCAGTATCGGCGCGGAATTGGGGTCTATGAAGGTGACAGAGCAGATAGATGCCATGGAAGTGAGCGGGACAAATCCCTATAAGTACCTGGTGGCTACCAGGGTGCTTGCGACGACCTTAATGCTTCCTGTGCTAACCATATTAGGGGATGCGATTTCTTTGTTCGGCGCCTATATCGGGGTCAACTTAGGCTCGGTAACCAGTCTTCACTTTTTTTTTACGCAGGTATTTCAAAGCCTCAGTTTCAGCGATATTTTACCGGCCATCGCCAAAACATTTTTCTTTGGTTTCGCGGTAGGCATCATTGGCTGTTATAAAGGTTTCAACTCCAGTAAAGGAACACTGGGCGTTGGTATCTCTGCAAATTCAGCCGTTGTTTTATCTTCTGTATTAATATTCATTATTGATCTCGTGGCGGTTCAGCTCACCAATTTATTAGGCTTAAACTAATCCCTATGGCAACAGCTGCAAAAAATGAATTGAACCCGGAAGACAAGGTAGCTAAAGGGGCGCCGGTAATCATTATAGAACACCTGTTTAAACGCTTTGGGAAAAACGTCGTATTAAAGGATTTCAATCTGACCGTACACCAGGAGGAAAACGTGGTGGTATTGGGCAAATCAGGCGCCGGCAAATCTGTGCTAATTAAATGTATCATCGGTTTACTAAAGCCGGACAGTGGCAAAATACTGGTATTCGGTGATAATATACCCGATCTAACCCCTGATGAACTGGACAAAGTAAGGACTAAAATCGGCTTCCTGTTTCAGGCTAATGCCCTCTATGACTCCATGACCGTTCGGGAAAACCTGGAATTTCCATTGCGCAGGCACTGGATCGATCTTTCTCAGAAAGAAATAAATCAAATGGTATTGGAGGCACTGGATAATGTAGGCTTAAAAAATACGGCGGACATGATGCCTTCCGAATTATCAGGTGGTATGCTTAAACGGGTAGCACTTGCGCGTACCCTTATCTTAAAGCCGGAAGTTATCTTGTATGATGAACCGACAACAGGCCTTGATCCTGTTACTTCAAGGGAGATCGATAGCCTGATCCTGACACTGCAAAAGAAGTACCATACCTCCTCCATCGTTATTTCACATGATATGAACTGTGTTAAAAAAATAGCGGACAGGGTGATCCTGTTACTGGATGGCAGCTGCTATGCAGATGGCACCTACGGCGAACTGGAACATTCACCTGATGAAAAAATAAGACAATTCTTTGAACAATAAATCATGGCAAAACAGGATGAGAATAATATAAAATTGGGTGTATTTGTATTAGCCGGCTTAATCGTAATAATCGTTTCCTTTTATATGATCGGAAACAACACCAGCATGTTTGGAAGCAGTTTTAAACTCAGGGCACGTTTTTCCAATTTAAGCGGGCTAATGGAGGGTAATAATGTGCTTTTTTCGGGCATACAGGCAGGGACAGTCAAGAGCATCGAAATTATTAATGATACCACTATAGAGGTGACGATGCTGATCGACAGCAAAGTAAAAGCTTATATCCATAACAATGCGGAAGCCGGTATTGGCACCGAAGGTTTAATGGGGAATAAAGTGGTCAATATCCAGCCGGTAAAGATCAATAGCCCGATCGTGAAAAATGGAGATTTGCTGCCTGCCCAAAAAATGACCAGTATGGATGAAATGCTGCAAACACTTTCAAAAACCAATAATAATATCGCAACCATATCCGAGGCTTTAAAAACCACTGTGCTGCGCTTGGATACCAGCGCGATATTCAATGTTTTGAACGATAAGAGCATTGGGATCAGCGTAAGATCCTCTTTGAAAAGCATCAATGACGCGAGTAATAATGCGAGTGAAATGACCCGTGGCCTGGATCAGCTTGTTATACAAATAAAACAGGGCAAAGGTGCCGCCGGCGTTTTGTTAACCGATACGGGGTTTGCAGGTAATTTAAAGACTGCTATGATCAAAATCAAATCGGCAAGCGAGAATGCCAATAAGATGACCGTACAACTCAATAGCCTGACCAATAATATCAATCATGACCTGGCTGATGGCAAAGGGCCATTGCATGCGCTGTTGCGTGATTCTTTAATAAGCCAAAGGTTAAATACCAGTATGGCTAATGTCCAAAAAGGAACGGATGGTTTTAACCAGATCGTAGAAGCCTTAAAGCACAATTTTTTAGTGCGGGGCTATTTTAAAACGCAGGAAAAAAAACAAAAAAGAGACAGCGTTAACCGGCAGACTCTTAAATAATATCCGGTCCATCGTATTAAAGCTTACCTAAACAATTTACTTGTCCCTTTGATCAGTATTATTCCCTATGGCAACAACAGGTTGCCTTTCTATTGCCTCCATTCATACGTTTTGTTTTTTTTAACTTCACTAAACATGATTAAGAACATCTGGATTAGTGATCACCGTCATTTAAAAAAGAGGTAATAATATGGAGTTTTGAGGTAACTGCTGTTTACGTCAATTTTCGATAATATTACCTATGAAAACGTTAAAATTTAATTTCTTTCATCCCTTTAAAGGCAACGCGAGGATAGACATGCCCGGCAAATTAAACTCACCGGGTAACTGTTTTTTATTAGCTAGTAGAGGAATCAATCTCATCGAAATAGCCTTAATTGGTTTTCAAGACGGCGTCTATAAAATTGCGCCGGATTGGGGGTATGGGAACCAGTCTTTTATTCATCAGCGGGAATTTGAAATCAAAAATCAACTTGTTAATTAAATTCTTAAGCTAAAGCTGATCATGACGATTTATATTAAAAATATGGTGTGCATCCGCTGCAAAATGGTCGTACAGGAGCAACTAAAAAAGATATCCGTGCAAAATTCGGTGGTAAAATTAGGCGAAGTGGAAATTATGGAGACGATAACCAATGACCAGCTGGAGGCGTTTAAAGTTGGTTTATTGAAGTTCGGCCTGGCCGTATTGGATGATAAGAAAAGCGTATTGATAGACAAAATAAAAAAGGTGATCATTGAATTAATTCATTATAACGATGAGCCTTTAACAACAAACTTTTCGGATTATTTGAGTAAAACACTAAACCATGAGTACACCTATATGGCAAACCTGTTTTCTGAAATAGAAGGAATAAATGTGGAACACTACCTGATCACACATAAAATAGAAAGGGTCAAAGAATTACTGGTTTACGATAAACTTTCCCTGACCGCAATCTCTTATAAACTAAACTATAGCAGCGTCGCCCACTTATGTAATCAATTCAAGAAAATTACCGGGCTAACACCTTCGCATTTCCGGAAGTCAAAGGAGGTCAATTAATCACCTGTGTTGTTTTTATGATAATTGTACCTTCTGTTTCTTCTGAAGGTTTCTGTATATCAATAATCCTATCGGTGTAGGCAGCCAAAAAGTTAAAAAACGATAGAGTAGGGTGATGATCAGTGCGGCATGGACCGGTGCGCCCAGCCTGGTGAAAAAATAGGTCATAGCGCTTTCGTATACGATCAGCGATCCCGGAGATATGGGCAACGCCCCGATTACCAATGACAGGAGCAAGCCAAAAGCGACAAGCGGAAATGACAGGTCCACATGAAAACCCTTGATCAGGGCGAAGACCGTAATGATATCACTCATAATAATGACGAGTTGTAAAACAATGATTTGTAATATGGCGTTTTTATTTCTCCCCAACATTTTAAAAGTGCCCTCATTTACATTTTGCAGCGATAAAAGGCTTGCGCGCTCAATGAAACGTTTGATAAACCCAAACCTTTCCAGCTTATGCATGGCAAAAGAAATATTGCGCCCATTGCTTAAAATAAGTACCAGCATAAATAACAAAACATAAAATACAAATCCGATGATAACGGTGTACGTGATCAAAATGGTACCACGCATCGCTTCATGGAGGTACCATGTATAAAAAAAGAGTAATAACAGTAGAATCGCCGCGTAGTAACTAATCGATTCTAATACCATCGCGGTAAAAGCATTGTACCTGGAAACCTTTCTTTTAATGAGTTGATTAAAGATATAACCGTCACCACTGATACCACCCGTAGGCAATATCTGGTTTACGAACATGATCACCATGGACAGCTTAAAAAGCAAAAAGAAATTGGTTGTCCCCGGTTTTTCCTTCAAGAGTAACTTGAGTATGGAACCATAAATAAGATAAGTAATGATTTGAGCAGATACGGCAAGGAATAACCAGGCCGGGTTCATTTGCGTCATCAGCTTTCCAATATCCTTTAACTTACCGATGTAATGAACAGCGAAGTAAAAGACAATGATGGAAAATACATAAAACAATATACGGGAGGGTGTGAAAAAGTTGTCTGGATTTGCTTTTACTTTAACCATTTTAACCTCATTATCGCATTTTATTTACCCTTGATTTAATTCTTTTCGGCAATGGCTTTTAGCAGCAATCGTGCCGCCTCTGCTGACGATGCCGGATTTTGACCGGTTATTAAAAGGCCGTCCTTTAGTACAAAGCTTCCCCAATCAGGTCCTTTGCTATAATTTCCCCCCAGTTTTTTGATTTCATCTTCTAAAAGAAATGGAACGACGTCGGTCAGTTTAACCGCTGCTTCTTCGGTATCAGAGAAGCCGGTCACATTTTTTCCTTTTACCAAAGGGTCGCCATTGGGCGCTTTAACCTTGATTAGCGCGCCGGGCGCATGGCATACAAAAGCAACAGGCTTACTATGGTTATAAAAGTTTTCAATTAAGGTAATAGAGGTCTCGTCATTCGCCAGGTCCCATAAAGGACCATGACCGCCGGGATAAAATACCGCATCGAAATTATCCTGCGCTACGCTGCTTAACTTTATGGAATGGGCCAGTTTCTCTTTTAATTCCTTGTCATTGTTAAACCGTTGCGTTGCCGGTGTTTGGGCATCCGATGTTTCGCTTTTGGGATCTACAGGCGGTTGTCCTCCTTTTGGTGAAGCAATGGTTATAGCTATGCCTGCATCTGCAAATACATAATAGGGGGCTGCAAATTCTTCGATCCAAAACCCTGTTTTTTGACCTGTATTTCCCAGTTCGCTATGGGATGTTAACACCATTAATACTTTCATAATGCTTATTTATTTTGAATGTTTTACAAAAACTAAACTTTGACGATCATTTTCCCTTCGTTATTTCCTTCAAACAGCCCAAGGAACGCTTGTGGGATTTGCTCAAACCCATTCATAATAGTTTCATGATAAGTAAGTTTTCCGGCTTGCAGCCAGCTAAACAATTGCTTTTGGGCTGCCGGGAATTTATCGGCAAAGTCGGAAATTATAAAGCCCTGCATCAGGGCGCTTTTGCTCACGAGCACAGGCTGGATATAGGGCCCTAAAACCGGCGAAGTTTCGTTATATAAGGAGATTGCCCCGCAAAGCGGTATTCGGGCATGTTTATTTATGTTATTTAGAACAGCGTCTGATATTTTGCCGCCAACGTTGTCAAAATAAATATCAACGCCATCCGGGCAGGCATTTTTAATCGCCCGGTTCAAATCTACCGTGGTTTTATAATTGATTGCTTCATCAAAATGAAATTTTGATTTGAGCAGGGCTGTTTTTTGATCCGATCCTGTAATACCTACTACCCGGCAGCCCATGGTTTTACCAATTTGTCCGACGACACTTCCGACGGCACCTGCGGCGCCTGACACTACCAGGGTTTCACCCGGCTTCGGAATACCTATTTCAGTAAGTCCCAGGTAAGCAGTGAGCCCGGTCATTCCTAAGATACCCAGGTAGGCAGTCAAATAAATATCGGCGGTGCGGATGAGCTGTAAGCCCTTTCCTGTAGAAACCTGGTATTCCTTCCACTCCAGATTACCGGATACAAAATCACCCACTTTGAATAAGCTATGATTAGAATCGGCTACTTCAGCTATGATGACTGATTGTATTGGTTTACTCAATTCAAATGCAGGAATATATGATTTGGCCTCATTCATCCGTCCACGTAAATAAGGATCTACGGAAACATATAATGTTTTTAACAGGATTTCCCCATCATCGGGCACCGGCATTGCTTCTGTAACCATTTTAAAATCACTTAAAGCTGGTTTTCCAACGGGCCTTTTATCCAATAAAATAACTTTATTCATTTTCTTTAATTAATAACTCAAAATTGATTGTCCACCGGAATCATCAACAAGCCTAACGACAGGTTATATATCCGGATAATTGCTTCAAAGTTTGTCATCGCTAACAATTAAGGTGGCTAAACAAATTAATATTTTAGGATACGTGCTCTTTTCGGACGAAGATTGGCTGATGGAATAGCGTTACCAGCACGGTCAGCCTCAAGCGCCTGATCGATTTCATTTCCTACCATTTGCCAAAATTCCTGACTGATGCTATGATCATCTTCGGCGGTCCATAGCCCCTCGCGAAATTTGATCAGAATCTTTTTTTTCTGAGGGGTCAAAACCGACCACCCTACTCCGGAAGAGGTATCTACTTTGTTTACCTCCAGTTGTAAAACCGTACCGGATTCCGGTTCATTTAATCTAATCTTCATAACAGCTGCTTCGTGAAATAGCGCAATAACGCATGACTTTTCTATAAACCAAAGGTGAACATGCTAAGGATATAAAGTATTACACAATCTTAGAAATAGCTTACATCATTCACACATTTAGGATTTATAACAAGCCGTAGAACTGACCTGACGGACCATTTGAAAAGTATTCGTTTTAAATGAACCCATCAAAAAAGAAAGGGTTATCCTGTGGTTTTTCTATAATTCAACACTGCCCAGGTATTCAATATGAGCCCGATTACAAACATGGCCCCCAATTCATATAATATATCTCCGAAACCGCTTCCTTTTAATACTACCATACGCATTATTTTTATAAAATGGCTTGTCGGAAAAGTCTGTACAATGGCTTGTGCCCATTGCGGCATGCTATCTACCGAGTTGAAAACGCCGCTCATCATGTTGAATATTAAGATGAAAAAGAAGGAAAGCGACATGGCCTGCTGCTGTGTCGAGGAATAAGTGGATATAAGCAGGCCGAAGCCCAGCATAGCAAAGAGATAAACAATAAGTGAGCCATATAATGTCAACAGGTTTCCGACAGGTACAATACCGTAAACAAGCCATGCGATCAATAATCCAATTGTGAAAAGAATAATCCCAAGGATCATAAATGGTATCAGTTTCCCAAGGATGAATATGTGTTTTTTAATAGGGGTAACATTGATCTGTTCAATGGTGCCGCTCTCTTTTTCCTGTACGATATTAAAGGCCGACTGCATTGCGGCCATAGCCGTAACCAACGTAACCAAAATGGCCGGCACTATATACAAATTATAGTTCATGAAGGGATTGTACCAGTATGACGATACAACCGTGACCTGGGGCGCATCGGGTGTTGCCGGTGCAGCGGGCCAATTGATTCTTATGTCTGCATTAAAATCACTGATGATACTGCTGAGATAAGCCCCGCCTAGATTTGCCTTTGTTCCTTCAATCGCATTAATGGCTATAAAAACTTTGGCCGAGTTTTCCCGAACCAGGTTCCTTTCGAAATTTACAGGAATCTGCAGCGCAAGGTCTGCTTTATTCTGTTCTACCAGCGAAAGGGCCTCATTATAGGAAGCTGTATAGCCTGTAAGCTTAAAATAACCCGAAGCGGTGATCTTTTCAATGAGTTTCTGTGAAAAGGTGGAATGATCGTTATCAACCACTGCGATGGAAATATTTTTAATGGTATAATTGGCGGCCATGGGCAACAGCACAAGCTGTATCACCGGTGCAATAAGCAGTAAAGGGATCATTTGCTTGTTTCGCAATATTTGTCTGAACTCTTTTTCCAGTAGGAACAGTAAGATTTTCATTATAATCTGATTTTAAATCTATTAAGACTTATGGCAAACAGGCCCACACACATGCCCAAAAGAATGAGTGTTTCTTTCCATACGGATTCAATACCCAGCCCTTTCAGCATTACTTGTTTTACGATAATAAAATACCATCTCGAAGGCACAAAATTGGCCAGCCATTGCAAGGCTACCGGCATATTTTCAACTGGGAACAAAAAGCCGGTAAGCAGCATGGTAGGCAGCATCATTCCCATCAGGGAACCCATCATGGCTGCCTGCTGTGTTTTGGCCCCAATAGATATCAGCAGCCCGATAGATAATGAGGTTAAGATAAATAGTATGCTGCAAAACGTGAGCAATAATAAACTTCCTTTTACCTGCAGGTCTAAAAATACCGAACTGAGTATGATGATGATGAAAAAGTTAACAATAGAAATGAGCAAATTGGGTGTCAATTTTGCGATAATAATATACAAGGGTTTGAATGGAGAGACCAGTAATATTTCCATAGTGCCCAATTCTTTTTCTTTTACAATGGCCACTGAGGTCATCATGGTGCATACCAGCATTAATACCAGCGCCATAACACCCGGTATAAAATTGGGCGCACCCAATAGTTCGGGATTGTACATCATTTGCACCTCTGGAACGATTTGTAAGGGCTGTCCCGACAAGCTGCCCAACTGTATATTATAATTATTAATGATCTGTGTAACATAGTTGATCACCGTTGTGGCAACATTGGGATCGGATGCATCCGCGATCACCTGTATGGATGCTTTGTTGGTGTGCTGCAGATTCATAGCAAAATTTGCAGGGAAGATGACTGCCATTTTAATAGTCCCCTTTTTAAATGCGGTTTGTAGTTGGTCGGCGCTCTGCATGCTTTGCTCAATATCAAAGTATTTGCTTGCAGCGATTTTCCGGATGATCTGACTGGTCATCACATCTTTGGAATAATCAACCACTACAATTTTAGAATTCTTAACCTCGTTGGATAAAGCAAAGCCGAATAAAACAATCTGCGCTATGGGCAGGCCAAAAAGCAATAGCAATGACCGCTTGTCGCGGAAAACCTGGAGAAACTCTTTTTTTATAAAAACGATCAGTTGTTTCATACTTAATCTCCCTTACGTGTTGCTTTTCGTGCCAGCTCATAAAAAACGTCTTCCATATTATCCGTGTTATATTGCTTTTTAAGGTTCGATGGGCTATCAAGGGCTGCTATTACCCCATCTACCATAATAGAAACCCTATTACAATATTCTGCTTCATCCATATAGTGGGTGGTTACAAAAATCGTTACGCCTTTATCGGCCGCGTGATAGATCAGGTCCCAGAACTGCCTTCGGGTAACTGGGTCAACGCCACCTGTTGGTTCATCCAAAAAAACAATGTCAGGATCATGGGCAATGGAAACCGAAAATGCCAGTTTCTGTTTCCAGCCCAAAGGCAATTCCCTCACCAGTGTTTTTGCTTCGTTCTGTAGTTGCAGCTCATCCAGCAATTCTGCCGTTTTTTTCCTGATCTGCTGATTATTCATACCATAAATACCTGAATAAAACCGGATGTTTTCGGATACTGTAAGGTCATCGTACAAGGAAAACTTCTGGCTCATATAGCCGATCTTTCTTTTTATTTTTTCCGTTTGCTTATATACATCAAAACCGGCGATGGTGGCTTTTCCAGAGGAAGGGGTAAGCAACCCGCAAAGCATGCGCATGGCGGTTGTTTTGCCGGCTCCGTTGGCGCCTAAAAAGCCGAATATTTCTCCTTTTTCCACTTCAAAGGTTAATTCGTTGGCGGCTATAAAATTGCCAAACCGTTTGGTGAGCTTTTCCGTTATAATTACTGGCTGCATGGTTTTATTCTTTTAAAAGGTGTATAAAACAATCTTCAACGCCGGGGATAATCGGTTCCATGCTTGCATCTATGTTCCCTTTGGAATGCAGATAGGGGATGAGTCCTTTATCCGATGAATTATTGAACGTTGCGTGCAGTGAGTCGCCAAAAGCAAAACAACTTGCTATGCCGGGATAGCTTCTTGTATCCTGCAATAACTTGAAAATACCTGTTGATTTAGCAGACTTAATGCCATAGAGTTTTTCAGGAAATGATTCGATGATCTTCGCTGGTGTATCTATCGACAATATCTGTCCTTTTTGTATCAGGGCTATGCGGTCGCAAAGCTTTGCTTCATCCATATAAGCGGTTGATACCAGGATGGTAATGCCCTGCTTTTTCAGCTGTTTCAACATTTCCCAGAATTCCCGTCTCGATACCACGTCCACACCCGTAGTAGGTTCGTCCAGGAACAATACTTCCGGCCGGTGTATCAATGCACAGCACAAACCTAATTTTTGCTTCATGCCGCCCGATAATTGTCCAGCCCTGCGGTTTTTAAAAGGTTCTATTTGCTGGTAGATGTCTTTTATCAGGTCATAATTTTCCCGGAGCGTTGTACTGAATATCGATGCGAAAAAATTGAGGTTTTCTTCTATCGTCAGATCCTGATAAAGGCTAAACTTGCCGGGCATATACCCCACGCAACCTCTTATTTGTTTATAGTCCTTCACTACATCAAAACCATTAACGGAGGCGTCGCCTTTATCTGCCAGCAACAAAGTGGTCAGTATCCTGAAGAGTGATGTTTTACCGGCTCCGTCCGGACCGATCAGGCCAAACAGCTCGTCACGCTTTACCGAAAACGAAATGTCTTTCAGTGCGGTTACCAAACCTTTGTTATAGGTTTTATTGATGTTATTTAGCGTGATCATTGATTAAAATTGGCATATGTGTACACAAGAAAAAATATGGATAAATTTTTGGCGCTAAAAAAGGGCTATTTTGATTTTCTTTTATTCAATAAATAAATGCACAAAATCAAACCAAAAACAGCCACGCCCGTTATGATACAGTCGTAAACCCAAATTTTACTCTGGCTTCTATGATTAAGATTCATAATCATATTGATTAAGCTGTAAATGCCAGAGCCTGACCAGAAACCGATACCGTATTTATATCTATCTTTCATTTTTATTTTTTTTAACTCCACTGGCAGCCTGATTTTAGGCTGTTTTCGTTTATAAAAGGGTAAGAAGAAAAAGTGCTTTAGCCAGAAGAGAAGTTAGCCAATGCCGTTCTGACTACACATATGCCCTAAAATTTCACTTCCCCATACATACCTAATTTTAAATACCCATCATTCTTTACTCTTATTTTTACAGCGTATACCAGGTTGGCTCTTTCATCCTTTGTTTGTATGGTTTTAGGGGTAAACTCCGATTGATCAGATATCCAGGATACCTGACCGGGGTATTCTTTATAGCTTTTAGCAGCATCATCCGTATATACTTTAACACGTTGCCCCAATTTTATAGCCGTTAGTTGCGATCCTGTTACGTATGCCCTTAAAGTGACCGTATCCAGGTCAGCTACTTTATACAGGGCTTTACCCATGGTTGTCATTTCCCCTTCGAGCGCATATTTAGTGAGGACAGTACCAGTTATTGGATTCACAATTTGACCCTTATTGATCTCGTCCTGTATTTCTGCGACAGATTTCTCCAATGGTTCTTTCTCACTAAAAATGGTACTATTTTGTGTGGCGATATTGGATTTATCCAGCATGATCTGCTGTTCCGAAACAGCGATCTGCTTCTTCAACTGGTCTATTAGTGCGTTAATATCATCCAATTGTTTTTGCGTAGCGGCGTCAGCTTTAAGCAGGTTCTCCGTTCTAGTCCTTTCTCTTAACTGCTGTGCTAATTGGGACTGCTGCACCGCGACTTGTTTTTTTACCAGTTCAATTTCCGGGTGGGGATTGGTGGTCTTTTCGCTAAGGGCATGTATAGTTGCCTGCACCTGCTGTTTCTGCAAAATAGTGTTTGACATATCAATTTGCCCTATAATAGCACCTTTTCGGATTGTGTCCCCTTCTTTTATGTTGAATGAAAGGATCTGACCGCTCTGTTCTGCCGATACGATCACTTCATCTGATTCAAATACCCCGGAAGCGTCGGTTTTAAGTCTATTTGAACTACAGGAAGATGCTAATGCGGTAAGTACAAATAGTATAGCTGCTAATTTTTTCATTTTATGCGGTTTGATTGGAATTAATTGCCTGATGTTGTTTTATGATTGTATTGGGCCATAAGTAATTGTACCTGGTGCAGCACACGGTCCTGTCTTGCCTGCGCTTCTGCATTTATATCCAGCAAGTAATCGTTAGCGGAGATCACCCCATTCTGTAGCTGAACATTAGAAGTTTGCTTAACTGCATCGCGCAGACTGATGATTTCATCATCCGACTGTATCAATTGCTGGTAACGTTCAATATCAGCGTCCTGTTGCTGCAGGGTAAGGTGGGTATTAAATAAAAAGGTATTGCGCTGGGCCTGTACCATTTCCTGGTTGTTTTTATTGATCAGTTTATCCTTTTTATAGGTATATAGCCCGCCGATGCTCCAGTTAAGCCTAAAACCTGTTATGTAATAGGTAGACAGGCCGGACTCCAGAAAATTGACCGGTGATGGGTCACCAATGCCCCCCTGGAAAAAAGCGCTTAATTGCGGGTAATTGCTGATTTTGGTAAGGCGCTGTTGTGCTATGTATGATTTTGTCTGCAGGTCGTAGGCTTTCAGTTCAGGTCTGTTAATAGAGTCTGTTAAAACCGGGGGATTAGGTTTTACAAATACGGTATTCTCGTCTATGGTTTGATTAATAAACAAGCCCAGCATATCCGTATAGGCTTTACGTGAAGCTTTCAGGTCGATGGCGTGCTGGCCGGTTGTCAGCAACTCTGCTTTGAGCTTATTCAAGCTGCTGTTAAAATCGGTGCCGTTATGAATTGCCGCCTGTACTTTATCAATTCCGGTTTGAATATCCTTTTCCGATAATTCATTTTGTTCCAGTTGACCGTCTATCAAAATAACCCCAAAGAATATTTGGTTAATACGGTCCTTCAATTGAAATAAATCTGTATTGAGGTTTTCCTGCTGAATGTCTGCATCAACGCTACTGATCTCTTTTCGCTGCCGGTTAATGCCGAAATCGCTGAGCGTTTGTGATACTTCGGCATGTAAGTTATACTGATCTTTAGGGATTACGGTAGTATAAAAATGCGGGATACTTATACTCGTCACTGCCGATTGGTATGTGCCTGTCCCGTTTACTGATAATTGCGGGTAAATACCTTTTGTTAGATTGTCAATGTTATATCCTTTTGTTCTTGCAATAAGATCCCGCTGCTTTGATAAGGGGTAGTTTACCCTGGCCAGCTGATAGCACTGCTCCAGGGTAACCGTATGCTGCTCCTGCGCAAAAGCTCTGAAGGCATAAAGAAATAATGTAAAACACACCATCACCCTTAATGGCGATTTTCCTTTAATATTCAATTTGAGGCTCATTATCTTTAAAATTTAGTTTTAATCATTTGTTTAATCATAGTTCAGGCGGATTTAACAATTACCACCTTTTACGACCATGCTAATTATGCCCGCATCATTCCCTTGATCCATTCAGGGATCAATTTCTTTCGTTCTATCATCAATTTTTCAAATTCAGGCCGGCTGATATTACCGGACCTAGCCATCAGCAAGGTGCTGGCAATGAAAGGGAAAACGATCAGGCTCATCAGGTTGGCGATAATATGAAGCGGATGTATATCTTTTATTTCCCCATTTTTCATCGCATCCTGTATATTCTTTAAAAGAGAACTTCTCATTTGCTCCATATTCCTGAAAAGCGGGTCGTCTTTATCGTTAGTTGGCAAATCTCCTGATTGCAAAAGGTTCAGGACAAAGAAGGGCAAACCGGGGTTTTCCAGTAACATATCGATATAATTGCCCACAATGAAATTCAGCTGCTCTTCAAACGGACGGGGATTATTATTAATGTTTTCTATCATCGCCCCCAGGAAAAGCTGGACGTTCTCCTTCATGACCAGCTCAAATAATTTTTCTTTGCTGCGGAAATAATAATTCAGCAGGGCCAGGTTTATACCGGCCGCCTCGGCTATGTCCCTGGTTTTAGTCGCAGCGAAGCCTTTTCGTGTAAATAACTTTCTGGCCGCCGCTTTTATTTTTTCTTCCGTCGACAGGTCTTTGACTGCTTGTTTTTTTTCTTTTGCCAATTTATAATCGTTTTATAGGTTCATCATGTGAGCGGCATTTTCTATTAAACGAAATTTTTTAATCAATTGTTTTAAACAAATGATTAATTTCGGTAATATGAGGGAGGTGTAAACCATTCACCATTAGACTGTTTTATTAAAAACTTCTTTCCGGCAGGTTATTTCAAGTGGGCTGATTTTGCCTGAATCGGGATCGTTAGCATTAGCATTTTTCATGGATGTAAAGGTGATAAGCCTAAGGATCATAAGTGTTACATAATCCTGTTCATCCCTTACATAATTCACACCATAGGGACAAGCATTCGTCTATTATCTGTAAAGCCTATTCCTTTGTCCGGCATCCGTTTTGGCGTAAAAACCAGGGCATCCCTTGCTGCAAACCCTGCAGAAAAAATGCATGATCAATTACCATAGCGGAAAACTTTAAAACTTCCGCAGGTGGGGGGACACCAGCCAAAAGTGTGAATGATGTAACTAATTAAGAGAATTGCATAACAATTCCAAGTGTAAAAGCAGCCAGTTTTGCAGTGTTATATGCTAATCATTTTTTAAAATCAATGTCATGTTTTACTACTTGATAAATTAGCTGAAAGGTAACGATATAATTATATATACCATGAAAATAGAAAACAGCTTAGGCATTTGGATGGATCATCAAAATGCCCACATGATGGCATTTACAACCGATCCTATTCAAACAAAAACAATTGATTCAAAATTCACTCATCAGGAAAAAGAGCAAACACTCGGCAGGAGTGAAAATTTAATGCACAATAAAGAACAGCATGAAGAGGCTGATTACTATAAAGAACTGGGAGAGGTCATCAGGAACTATAATGATGTACTTCTTTTCGGACCTACCGATGCAAAAGTGGAACTGTTCAATGTTCTAAGAAAAGATCACCGGTTCGCCGATATCGTCATTGAAATTAAACAAGCTGATAAAATGACAGAGAACCAGCAGCATGCTTTTGTTAAGGAGTATTTTTCAAAACGATTGTTTTTGATTTAAGTAAGCGCATCAATTGCTCAATTTTAGGTGCTCGATAACTAATGCTTCCGTTTTTCAAGGCGAATCAGGCTTGGTTATCGAATGCTGACATGTTAAAGGAACCAAAAACACGCTGCTGAAATGTGTGAATCATGCAACTTATACCCATAGTTGTATAACAAATCAGGCAGATATGCCAGCTAACTTCGTTACTCCTGTTACGATTAAACGCCAGGAGATGCTTATGCAAAATAAAAGTTTTTTATCAGCCGTCGTATTTGTGATCATTTTTGGTGCTGGTTTGGCTGCTGCTTATGCCATGCATGGAGTGGCTACATCCTCAGGAAGCATCATCATATCGGCAGGTGCCTTTATCCTGGCCGCAATTGTGTCCTCGTCAATTAATATTGCCAATCCCTGGGATAAGGCCGTTGTATTGCGCCTCGGTAAATTCCAGGCACTACGCGGGCCCGGCTTATTTTTTATCATCCCCATCCTGGATACGATACCTTACTGGATCGATACCCGCGTGATTACCACATCCTTTAAAGCTGAAAAAACATTGACCAAAGACACCGTCCCGGTAGATGTGGATGCCGTGCTGTTCTGGCGGGTGCTGGACCCGCAGAAGGCGGCATTGGAAGTAGCTGATTATATGAGCGCCATTAGCTGGGCCTCTCAAACCGCGTTGCGTGATGTTATTGGAAAAACCATGTTATCCGATATGCTGGAAGGAAGGGATAAGATCAGCAGTACGTTGCAAAAAATCATTGATGAACGCACGGAACCATGGGGCATTAATGTCAATTCTGTCGAGGTGAAGGATGTTTTGATCCCTGCTTCTTTGGAAAATGCCATGTCTATGCAGGCGCAGGCCGAGCGGGAACGTCAGGCCCGTGTCATTCTCGGGGATTCTGAAAGACAGGTAGCGGAAAAATTTGGTGAAGCGGCGAAAACCTATGCCAATAACCCGGTGGCTTTGCATTTACGGGCGATGAATATGCTTTATGAAGGTTTGAAGCAAAACTCAACGATTGTCATCGTACCAAGTTCTGCGGTGGAAACCATGGGATTGGGCAGCATGGCAGGATTAACCGCGTTGACCATGGGTGTCGGCCAGGACAAAGCGAATAAGGATAACGAAGAAGCTAAAAATAAAGCATCATAAGAATTTAATATGAAACGGAATATAAACAGCCTGACGGGCTACAGTTTGAAAGCGACCAACGGTGACATTGGAGCAGCAAAGGAATTTTACTTCGACGATGAAAGCTGGACAATAAGATACCTGATTGTAAAAACCGGAAGCTGGCTGTCTGGCCGTGAGGTGTTGCTGCAGCCGGGTGCTATTGTAAATGTCGATTGGCTGGACAGGTTATTTAGTGTTAGTCTTACGAAGAAACAGATAAGCGACAGCCCGGACATTGATACGGACAAACCTGTTTACCGGCAGCAGGAAATCGACTTATATGAGCATTATGCGTGGGAGGGGTATTGGCTTAGCGGACTTTATCCTGGCGGGTATCTGGGTATGAGCATTCCTTTCCCGGCGACCGCTGGTGAAAGCTTAACCGCGACGAAAAACAGCAGCAAAACGCCTGATGCTGACTTGCATCTGCGCAGCACGGAAAAAATAACGGGTTACCATGTGCATGCGAAGGATGGAGAAATTGGGCATATCGTGGATTTTATTATCGACGATCATACCTGGCAACTACTTTATTTTGTTGTCGATACGCAAAATTGGTTTGGCGGTAAAAAGGTTTTGATACCAGTCGATCATATTCAGAAAGTGGAATGGGATAATTCCAAAGTTTATGTAGATCTCACGATGGCGGCTGTTAAAAAAAGCGACGTGTTTGAAGAAACTGTTTTTAATCCATGGAAAACAGAAGACGAGATTAAGGTTACTTTACCGGAACCCAGGATTGAAATCCACTAAACAGATACAGGCGGCAAAGCATCGGTTTAATCAGGGCTTTTGTCGCCCGCTTATGCAAGTCGCCAATAAATAATTCCTTCCCGGAGTAAGCGTATTGGACAGCATTTGAAGCAATGCTTTGATCGCTTAGATGATTTTACTCATAGCCGCTTTTGATGACGGTTTGAATCATCTTAAACCGCCCGTTTGGCTTTATAAAATTAGGCAAATGTGCAGGTAAAATAATGCCCATTCCTGATTCCAGGTGATTGGAAATATTGTCAATCACGATCTCCGCGTTTCCTTCGATGATTTGCGCGAACGTGTCAAAGGGGCTGGTCTTTTCCGTTAATCCTTCGCCGCTGTCAAAAGACATGATACTGATATTTCCTGTTGATTTTTTGATAATGGTTTTTATGACCACCGCGTTCGGTACATATTCGATAATTTCCACAATGATGTGTGCTTTTCCTTTTTCGAGTTCGGTATTGTCCGGTTTGTTGTTATCCATGAGCTGATATGTTGAGGACGGTTTATCTATGCTTAAACTCAAATGGAGTTATTGAATGCTCACTACCATTTTAGCGGGATTCATCAGCGCTTTTGAGCACTCAAGTCATTGGTATAAAGGTGTGGTTTGTTAGCCGCGCAATCATTACATAACTTTTTAAATAAGTTACATCTTTCACACATCTTACTGATGGAAGGAGCCACTGTTTTTCCAGGCCGACAGCACGAGTAAGCTCCTTAAGAGAGAATAAATTCATTAAATCCCGTAGGTGGGTAGCCGTTTCCATGCGGTTTAACCTGCCAGCGCTGTCATCCCGCTGACATTTAGTTCATTAAAGCCCTATTTAACATAATAGTCAAAACTATAAGCTATTCTATTGCTTATAATAGTAGAAACATTGCCTGATAACGGTAAGAAAGGCGATAAATCCGCTGGATGCTCAAAAGATGATGTTTCCAAAACAACAAATAGTTCTAATAACAGGTCCACCGTTATCATCATCAGCTACTTACCCTCCCTTCATTTTATATTTCGATCCCATTCAATAATATGAAACTTTACATTAAGAACATGGTATGTATCCGATGCAAGATGGTCGTGAAAGAACAACTAAAAAAGTTATCACTGCATTATATCGTGGTTGAATTAGGTGAAGTTGACATCATGGAAAATATTTCACCCGCCCAATTGGCGGAGTTTAAAGTATCCTTATTGAAATACGGATTAGAGCTGCTGGATGATAAAAAGAGCATCCTGATCGAACGCATAAAAAAAGTGATCGTTGAGTTGATCCATTACGCCGAGGAACCCTCAAAAGTTAATTTTTCCGATTACCTGAGTGAGAAGTTAAACCATGATTATACGTACCTGGCCAATTTGTTTTCCGAAGTGGTGGGCATCAATATCGAACATTATATCATTATGCATAAAATTGAAAGGGTGAAAGAATTGTTGGTTTATGACGAACTTTCACTGACAGAAATATCCTATAAACTGCACTATAGCAGCGTAGCCCACCTTTCCAATCAATTCAAAAAAATTACAGGGCTAACGCCGTCCCACTTTAAAAAATCCAAAGAAAACCGGCAGTTAGGCCTTGTCAATCCATAACTGATAAATCCTGCTCAAAACACGCCGATTTTCCAGTTGTTTCCCAAAATTCACGTACCAATAGGACAGGGCCTTCCATAATATTCCTGATATATATCAGTTACCCAGGTGATGTTTTACAATCTTTTCATGGATTGCTGTGGCTAGTTTAGCCACACATTAAACAGCAGCATTTAAACGTGACCCTAGGCTGCAACGTTCAATAGCGCAAGGCTTCAATCACCCGTACTTATATCTAAATACAAGGAAAATATAATGAACCAACTTCATCGTGTAGTGGTAACCGGGCTGGGTGTACTGGCCCCGTCAGGGAATGAGATCGAATCCTTCTGGAAAAATATTATCAATGGCAAGCCTACCGCGTCGCGGATTGAGAGGTTCGACCCGGATTTGTTCCGGACTAAATTTGCCTGCCAGCTTCAGGGTTTTAATGCAGCTGATTTCTTAAACCAGCATGACCTGAAGCGTTCCGACCTATTTACGCAATATGCCCTGGTAGCCGCTGACCAGGCAATCAAAGATTCCGGTTTTGATATGGCTAAACTATCGCCCTTTGATGTCGGCGTGATATGGGGTTCCGGGCAAGGCGGAATGGGGGTTTTTGAGCAGCAGGTGACTGCCTATGTGGAGGGGAAAAAGGTACCAAGGCACAGCCCGTTTTTTGTACCGAAGCTGATTGCCAATATGTCCTCTGCCATGATCTCGATCAGGCATGGGTTTATGGGCATTAACTTTACTACGGTATCCGCCTGCGCGACGGCCAACACCGCCATCATGGACGCTTTTAACTACATCAGGCTGGGCAAAGCTAAAATAATCATCTCAGGTGGATCCGAAGCGCCCATCACAGAGGCCTCCATTGGCGGTTTTTGTGCCATGAAAGCCATGTCGACACAAAATGATAATCCGGAACAGGCTTCCAAGCCCTTTGATATAGGCAGGGATGGTTTTGTAATGGGGGAAGGTGCCGGGGCATTAGTACTGGAAGATTATGAACATGCCAGGGTAAGGGGCGCGACCATTTATGGGGAGCTCAAAGGAGCCGCCATGACCGCGGATGCTTATCACATTACTTCTACTCATCCCGAAGGATTTGGCGCGGCCAAGGCCATGAAAATAGCCTTAAAAGAAGCAGAAGCAAACATGAGTGATGTGGATTATATCAATGCCCACGGGACATCAACTACCGTGGGTGACCTTTCGGAAACGAGGGCGATAAGCTCTTTATCGGGTTCAGCCAAACTTAAAACACTCATCAGTTCAACAAAGTCGATGACCGGGCACCTGCTCGGTGCAGCCGGTGCCATAGAGGCGGTGATTTGTTTATTGGCAATTCGTGACCAGGTTATACCGCCAACCATTAACACCGTTCAGATTGATCCGGATATCCCTTCGGATATGCGGATTTTACTAAAGGATGCGGTGCAGGCGAAAGTGGCTATGGTCCTTAGCAATACCTTTGGTTTTGGCGGCCATAATGCCACCCTGGTGTTCAAAGCTTTATAACGCCGGTGATAACAGCTATCTGCCGCGAAAATAACTGATGATAACGATGCTCAAAATGATCCCGACCACCATGACAACATAAAGCATGATCTCATTACCCGCGAATTTTTTGTATTTCGTCCAGAAAGAATAATCTGTTTTGGATTTTGACATAGTACAAAATTAAGTGATTATTTACTTTAAAGGTCAAAAGGGCCTATGATATAAATCAGTATTCCGGTTGATGTTTTACGGCCTAACCGGGTCACTTTAAGATTACTTTTGACCTAAAGAAATGCGTTTCAAGACGCAGTTACTGGTACAACGTATCCGCTCCAAATGATCAAAAGCGGGAAATTAATGAATAGGATGAAGGATACATTTCATATGGGTTACGATTTAGAGCAGGCAGGTTTTGATTTTGCCACTGTCGATAAGCGAAACAACCATAATATAGAATTATTGGACGGGATTGTGGAAGATTTTGTAAAAGCTTCCGGGCATAAAGCCGGGATCAAAACTGATAAAGAAGAGTTGTTTTACAGGTTTGATGAAGCTATTCCCGTTTTGGCGATTGCTGAGCCTATTTTGATCCTGTCTGTCAGCAGTACTTCCGCCATAACGATCAAGCTGATTAACCGGTCAAATCCCTTATTCCGCACTTTATTTGTGGAAGAATTAGCAAAGAATTAGCATACGGTTTTCAGCTTAACAGACTATTAGAATCTACTATAATGATGGGCTTACCGCTATGGGTAAAATATCAGCAAAGGGCATATTTGTTCTATATTATAGCTCCGCCCTGTAAAAGAGATTCATCTTTTGAAATTCTGCTGGAGGGGGAAAACTGTAAGATAGGATTAGATGCTACCGAAGCCTGGGTAGAGAAAAACGACTCCGGGCCTGCTTTTTATGATGCCGAATTGATCCGGCTGATCGGAAAAGCCGTCATCGGGTATTTCCACATCAGGAAACCCCATTACCATTAACCGGCGCGGGAAAGGAAATGTGCAACCGGGAACCGTTTAAACTTCAACGATAACACCGGCATAGGTCAATCCGCCGCCAAAGCCCAGCAGCAACGCTTTATCGCCCTTTTTTAATGTTCCTGCCCTGGCCGCTAAATCCCAGGCTAAAGGAATGGAGGCTGATGAAGTATTGCCAAATAGTTCCAGGCTGGTGAGCATCCGGTCCATCGGGTAATTAATGGATAAAGCAACAGCCTCAATAATGCGCAAGTTGGCGCTGTGTAAAATGATCCAGTCTAAATCGGCCAGCTGCAGGTTATTTACCGCTAACAACTCCGTGATTTTTTGGCTCATGTGCTGAACAGCCCATTTGTAAACCACGCGCCCGTTTTGATGTATTTTGCCATTTACAACCACTTCCTCACCGTTAATGAGTCGGTTATTTTGGGATAAGTAAAGGTCTTTGCCGTGACTGCCGTCAGTGCCCGTTATGCCGTTAAATATTCCTGCCTGGGCTGAAGGCTCAATAAGCGCCACGCCTGCGGCATCACCAAACAGGATACAGGAAGCCCGGTCTGAAAAATCGGTGAATTTAGACAAGGTTTCCGCACCGATGACCAGGATCTTTTGATGCGTACCTGAAGCTACCAACCCCTTTGCCAGTATGATCCCATAAACAAAGCCCGCGCAGGCGGCCATGACGTCAATACAGCCTGCACTGGGAATGGAAAAATAGCTTTGAACCCGGCTCGCCATGCTCGGCATAACCTGGTCCGCGGTAGTGGTCGCAACGATAATAAAATCCGCCGCTTGGATAGCAATGGAAGGGTTTTCGCGGAGCAGGTTTTCAACGGCCTTTATCGCGAGGTCACTGGTAAACTGGTGCTCAGCGGCAAACCGCCTTTCCCTGATACCCGTCCTGGAAACGATCCATTCGTCCTGGGTTTCAATTTTATCTTCAAACCATTGATTGGTAATAACCTGTTCCGGCACGTAAGTACTAACGGCTGTTATTTTTGCGTTTATCATTTTTAACAATTTTATAAATTACATGATGATCCGCACTATTTGCGCGGATATCCGCTGAAAAAATGTTTGCAGCACAGGCTATCCTGCTTTCTCCAATTGAGCGTTTGCCTGTGTTATATTATAGATCCGGAACGCTTTCGCAATCTTTTCTACCGCCTGTTCGATTTGTTTAAAGGAATGGGTGGCCATCAGGGAAAAGCGTATCAATGATGAATTTGAAGGAATAGCCGGCGACACGATGGGGTTGACAAAAATACCCGCATCCTGGAGGTATTTTGCAACCAGGAAAGTTTTATCATTCTCGCGAATATAGATCGGCAAAATCGGACTTTCCGTAACCCCCAGGTCAAAACCTTCCGCCAGCATCAATTTTGCGGCGTAATGGGTATTTTCCCATAGTTTAACGATGCGTTCCGGCTCCCGCACGATAATATCCAAAGCTGCAAGCGCGCTGGCAACCGTGGAAGGTGGCATACTGGCACTAAAAATCAGCGAACGCGCGCTGTGTTTGATATAATCAATCGTTGCGCTGTCCGAGGCTACAAAACCACCCAGGGAGGCCAATGATTTACTAAAGGTACCCGAAATCAGGTCCACCTGGCTGGTCAGGTTAAAATGGGATGCTGTACCTGACCCGTTTTTGCCGATCACACCTAAAGCATGGGCATCGTCAATCATGATATTTGCCCCATATTTATTAGCCAGAAAGGCGATAGCGGGCAAAACAACAAAATCACCTTCCATACTAAAAACCCCGTCTACAACGATCAGTTTAACGGCCTCCTCCGGCAGAACACGGAGTTTGCACTCTAAATCCGCCATATCGTTATGCCCGTATTTAACGATACGGGAAAAGGAAAGGCGGCAGCCGTCAATAATGGAAGCATGATCCATTTCATCCAGCAAAATATAGTCGTTTCTGCCGGTCAGACAAGATAGGACGCCAATATTAACCTGGAAACCGGTGCTGAACAAGATAGCGGATTCCTTGCCGACAAAACGCGCAAGGCGGTCTTCGAGTGCTATATGCAGATCAAGCGTTCCATTCAAAAAACGCGAACCGGCGCAGCCTGTTCCGTATTTGTGGATGGCTCGGATAGCCGCTTCTTTGATGTAGGGGTGATTGGTTAATCCTAAATACGAATTGGAACCAAACATCAAAACAGGTTTACCATCAATGGTCACCTGGGTATCCTGCGCGGATTCAATCGCGCGGAAATACGGATACAAGCCTTTTTCTTTAATAGCCGAAGCATCAGTAAACTGTGCTATTTTTTCATTTAGTTTCTTATGCATATTTAATCGGTTCTAATTCTTGTCGTTCGTTAAGCGATAATTGCTTTCATTTTTTATAATAAATTAGGTTAGCGAAGGGATATCATAAACAGCTTTAATTTTAGGGCCGCCATCCAGGATAGCCGGTGTCGCGAAATTCTGATACAGCTTAAAGTTTTCGATAAATAACTGCGCTAGCTTCTTTGCGGTTAGCTGGTATTGGTAAGCATCCGCCCATGAATTTTCAGGGTTTAATAATTCAGAGGGCACACCGGGGCATTGTTTCGGCATGGACAGGCCGAAGGTACGATCCGTCATAAATTCAACGGTGTTGAGTTCCCCTGCTAAAGCGGCTGCGATCATTGCTCTGGTATAGGCTAAAGGGATGCGCTGACCAATGCCGTAGCTTCCGCCGATCCACCCGGTATTGATGAGCCAAACCTTTACCGGTTCCTTTTTTAGTTTTTCGCCCAGCATCAAAGCGTAAGCCATAGGATGCAGCGGCAGGAAAGGTTTACCAAAACAGGCTGAAAAGGTAGCGGCAGGTTCGCTTATGCCGATCTCAGTTCCGGCCACTTTCGCGGTATAGCCGGACAGGAAATGGTACATCGCCTGGTCTGTCGTCAGTTTTGAAATTGGCGGTAATACACCGAAGGCGTCTGCCGTTAAAAAGAAGATGTTTTTTGGGCTTTTTCCGATGGACGGTACCGCGATATTTTCCATGTTATGAATCGGATAAGCTGCCCTGGTATTCTCTGTTTCGGAGATATCCGTAAAGTTAACATGGTTACTATTTGGGTAAAAACAGGTATTTTCCAGCACGGTGCCGTATCGGATCGCCCTGAAGATTTGCGGTTCCTTTGCGGAAGTCAGGTTTACACACTTGGCGTAACAGCCCCCCTCAAAATTAAACACTTGCAGATCGTCCCAGCCGTGTTCATCATCACCAATTAACTGCCTGGCAGTATCTGCTGACAGGGTAGTTTTTCCGGTGCCGGACAATCCGAAGAAAATGGCTGTTTCCCGGTCTTCGCCTATGTTTGCACTGCAATGCATCGGCAATACCTTTTTTTGCGGTAACAGAAAATTCAGGATGGTAAATACGCCTTTTTTTATTTCGCCTGTATAAGCGGAACCGCCGATAAGGATAACTTTTTTGGTGAAATTGATGATCGTGAAATTAGCGGAATGGGTACCGTCCCTTTGCGGAAGCGCGAAAAATCCGGGGGCGGAAATAATCAGCCAGTCGGCTGCAAAGCCGGCTAATTCCGCTTTACTTAATCTTAGAAACAGGTTGTTGGCAAATAAAGCCTGCCAGGGATATTCCGTAATTACTCTTAAATTCAGTTGGTAAGCTTCAGCAGCGCAGGCATAGCCGTCGTTAACGTATAATGTTTTATCTTCCAGGTACGCTAATACTTTTTGATACAGATTTTCAAATCCTGCACTGGAAAAGGGCTGATTGATCTCACCCCACCATACGAGGTCCTCGGTCAGCTCATCGGCTACGATGAATTTATCTTTCGGCGCTCTGCCGGTAAATACGCCCGTATCACACATTAACGCGCCGGTATCGGCTATAAACCCCTGTTTGGCAGCTAACGTCGCCTTCACCAGTTCGGAAACCGGAATATTCCTTTTGATGTCTTTATTCTTTAAACCAAGGTAGGCTAAAGAGGGTTGTTGGTCTATTGGCATAGGTTGTCGGATAAAATTTGATCTACCAGGTAAGCTGGCTTTTCATGCCCGTCGTAAATACCTGCTGACAGGTTTTCGCTGATGGCTTTGAAAGCTTCAATGGTTTGGTGAACGTTTTCCAGAGAGTGGCTCGCGGTAGGTATCAGCCGCAGGATAATTATGCCCTGGGGAACGACCGGGTAAACCACCATAGAGCAGAATAGTTCGTGGTTCTCGCGTAAGTCCTCTACCAGTTGAGTCGCCTGCTTAATGGAACCCTGCAGGTAAACAGGGGTAACGGGGGATTGGGTATTGCCGATGTCCAATCCTGCTGCCCTTAAACCATCCTGTAAAGCTTTGGTGACCTGCCATAGCTTTGTCCGCAGTTCGGGTTGCTGCCGGATCATTTGTAAACGCTGGTGCAGCCCGAAAACAACCGGCATGGGTAAGGACTTGGCATAGATCTGTGAGCGCATATTGTAACGCAGGTATTGTATGATCTCCTTCTTCCCTGACACGAAAGCGCCGATAGCCGCGAAGGCTTTGGCGAAGGTCCCGAAATAGAGGTCGATGGAATCCTGCACTTCCTGCTGTTCGCCGGTGCCTGCGCCGGTGGGCCCCATGACGCCGATACCATGTGCATCATCAACCAGCAGCGTAAAATCATGCGTCTTTTTAAAGAGGGCGATCTCTTTTAGCTTACCCATATCGCCCCGCATCCCGAAAACCCCTTCGGTGATCACTAAGATCCCGCCGTTGCCAGAAGCAGTGAGCTTTTCCGCCCTTTCCAGCTGTTTTTCAAAATCCTCCATGTCATTATGCTTAAAAACAAACCGTTTACCGGCATGTAAACGGCAACCATCAATGATACAGGCGTGCGCTTCCGAATCATAAACGATCACATCATGGCGGTCAACCAGGCTGTCGATAATAGAAAGCATCCCCTGGTAGCCATAGTTGAGCAGGAAGGTATCTTGTTTGTTGACAAATGCCGATAGCTTTTTTTCCAGCAGCTCATGCAGGGTGGTATTACCGGTCATCATCCTTGCGCCCATCGGGTAGGCCAGACCATATTGATTAACCCCTTCCTCGTCGGCTTTTCTTACATCGGGGTTGTTCGCCAACCCCAGGTAGTTATTTAAACTCCATACTAGTTTTTCTTTGCCGTTGAACATCATTCTGCTGCTCAATTCGCCCTCCAGCTTTGGGTAGGCGAAGTAGCCGTGGGCATAATAGGCATGTGATCCCAGGGGGTCTAGTTTTGACAACGCTTTTTCTAATAAATTCATTTGATGATCTTTAAATTGGTAAAACTATTGACCGCTTTTTCCTTGCCGTTGTCGGTTTCCGCTTTATCCAGTTCCGGATGGTAATGGATATTCGGCGAAAGCCAGTACAGCAGGATTACCCTGGAATACCGGAAATTTACCGGTGATACCAGGATACAGCCGGTTAGGATGGTGCTGAGATATAGCCAGGGTGAAACCGTATTATGCGTGATCAGATAGGTGACCAGGCAGAAAAAACCGACTTCCATAATGTTGAGCGCATGACTGACATACATGGCGGCATAGAAGTAGCCGGGTTCAATTTCAAACGTCATGTGGCAGTGGGGGCAGAGGATGTTGATCTTGTTGGAACCAAAGCTGTACATGCCGCCCTCAAACATATTCCCCCGCCGGCAGCGCGGGCATTTGGCGTGTAACATGGCCCAGGATTTTGGTGTTGCTGAATCGCTTGCTTCCATTATCTTTTGATCCACATTTTGAGCACTTTATTGTAAGCATGATCGACCAGGTTATAGCTTGCCGGGATCTGTGTTTCACGGGCGTGATAGGTGACCAGCCGGGTTCCGGGTTTCTTTTCTTCCAGCATGGCATAGACAAAGCGGGTGTAACGCTCATACAAATCAAAAGAGGTCCGTACCGAATAATCTATCCGACTGCCCGGCTCTATATTCTCATAAAAGGAATTGTAGAAATAAAAATGGTCGTAATCGTTATAGTCAAGCTCGGTAAGGTTACCGTGGATAAAGGAGACATTATCCAGGTTGATCTCGTCTTTCGCTATCTCCGCGTATTCACAGAGCGCCTTACGCTGTTCAATGCCGATAAACTTGGTTTCGGGAAAGTGCGCCCCGGCAGTGATACAAAATTTCCCGACGCCGCTGCCGATATCCAATACCCTAGTATGGGGTATCGCTAAAAAGAACGCCGCCTTTTTGGCGATATCAAGCGGCGTCCAGTGCATTTGGGACAATTCTTTGATATGATCGGGATATAAATAATCGAAAGACGCGTCTTTTTTAAACAGGTAAAAATTTAAGGTGTCAGTTTCCATTGGTTATGATAATTGATATTAATTGATAAAGCCCATTCAGGCCTTCATTATTCTTTGATCCACATGCGCAGCAAGCCATCTTCAGAGGCCCATGCCAACTTAAAATTGATTTGAATCGCTTCATCCATGCACTGGTAAGTGACCAGGCGTGTCCCCGGTTTGACCTCTTTTAAAGCAGCTATCAGGTATTCCGTATAATAGACGTAAAGGCTGTAGGACGTTTCGATCGTGTCATCAATGGCGTTTTCCCGGTCTATATTTTCATAAAAAGCATTAAAAAAATAGAAGTGGTCAAACTCTTTAAAATTGATCTGGGTGATGTTGGCGTGGAGGAAACATGTATTTTCCAACTGGGTATAGTTCTTGGCGATCTTCGCATAATGGTGCAGCTCATGCCTTTGCTCGACTCCGTAAAAAGTAGCGTCAGGGTAAAAGAAGGCCCCGGTCAGACAGAACTTTCCGATGCCGCTCCCAATATCCAGCACTTTGGACCCCGGCTCCGCTAAAAACTCGGCCGCTTTACGGGCAATAGCTAAAGGTGTCCATTGCTTAGCCGACATCAATTGAAAATGTTCGGGATAAAGCCAGTCGAAATCCGCATCAGTCCTAAAGAGCGCAACATTGAGCGGTTCCGTTTGTAAAGGGACGATCAATCCAGTTGTACCCTGGTCATGATAGACAGGCGGGAAATGAGAAAAAGGGTAAGCATCCATTGACAGCAAATTTACCCGCCTGGCGCAGCCGGTTTATCGAATAAAATCAGCCCATAACACGATATTTATCAGTTTTTTATATTATCGTATCTTTACGGCATGAGTTTATCAGGGATCTTTCCTATCGACCGTTGGAATTTTACAACACAATCGATTTTGAATATTTTGTCGGAAGAGGATTACCAGCTATTGGTGGCGCACCAAAGCGAACAGAAATATCAGAAAGGCGATGTGATCTTCCGGGAAGGTGCCGTTCCCTCAGGTATTTTTTTGGTCAGAAGCGGTAAGATCAAGAAATACAAGGTTGACCAGATCGGCAAAGAGCAGATCATCTATGTAGCCAACCAGGGTGAACTGATCGGTTATCATGCGGTGCTGGCGGAGGAACGCTATCCCGATTCCGCATCAGCCCTGGAAGCGAGCGCTTTAAGCTTTATCCCGAAGGAGGATTTTTTTGAAGTGATCCATCGTTCACCCGGTTTTAGCCAGCGGCTGCTCAAAGCACTAAGTCATGAATTTACCGTACTGGCCAACAGCATATCGGTATTCGCCCAGCGCACAGCGCCGGAGCGGCTGGCCATCGCCCTTATTGTATTGCGGGAAAAATACAAGGACGACCAACCCGCTGAACACGAGATCGTCCTCAATATTTCACGGACTGACCTGGCGAATATCGCCGGGATCGCGCAGGAAAATGTGATCAGGTTATTAAAGGAATTTAAAGCGGAAGGCATCCTGGAAACCGATGGCCGTAAGATCATTATAAAAGACATCAAATTACTGGTCAAAAGGGCTAATTACCGGTAATTCTCCTCATTCCGTATGCCCGATCGTGCGCTTGACGGCATTAACGCCGGTACGGTAATATCGTTTGGCCTTAATTCTGAGCAGATCATACACCAGCGCGAACAACAGGATCGTGATCGGCGCAAAAAAGGATGGAAACGAAAAACGGTGGAACAGGTACGCTCCCAAAACCGCGCCGGTCATAAAAAAGAAAATGATATAGGTCCGTAATTTGATCTTGGATCTCAATGTTGGCCGCGCCGCCTTATCGCCATGCAGGATCTGCGCAAGGTCAATCCCCAGGTCAGTAAATGTCCCGGTAAGGTGCGTTGTCCTGACGACCGATCCCGACACCATGGAAACTAATGCGTTTTGAAGACCCATAGCAAAAAGCAGGCTGCCGGCAAAAAATTCTTTGGAAACCAATGTGCCATCATATTTATAACCATAAAGCGCCGATACCAGTAAAATCAATATCTCAATAATCACCGGGATGAAATAGGAGAAACGCTGGTTTTCGCCCGTAAAGGAAAGTACAAGGCTGGTAAAAAAAGCGCCCGCTAAAAAAAGAAACATCCATAGGGCGATAACCGTCGCTGTTTTCCAGTCCTGGAACGCGATCCTTTCCGCGAACAGGGCGGCATGGCCTGTTACGTTCGTCGTCAATACCGAAAATCCTAAAAATCCTTCTGCATTGACAAATCCCGCTGTCAGCCCCAAAAGGGTTGCCAGCTTCAGATTATGCTGCGGGGTACGTTTTGCTCCTAAGTGCCTTAACATCCTTCTTTTCTTTGCGGCGGTGAAATTGATTAACCCTTTTCCTTAAGGTACAAAAAATCAGACAAAGATAGACCGATAAAGTTGCTTTAACTTCTACCTGAATTTAATAATTACGTAAATCACCTAACAAGCAGCAAAAGATAACCAGTGATTGCACCGCCTAAAATAATAAATGCGCTATTGATCTTTGTGAAACGAAAAAGGATAACTGTACTGCAAACCGCTATTAAAATCTCTCTCCAGTCGGTTATACTATCCCTCCCCAACTGATAACACACAAAAATGATCAATGCTATAGAAGCTACGTTTACGGCATTTAAGAACGCGCCAAATAGTTTCGAACCCCGCATTTTGCGAACCAGCGGGTTGAGAAATGCAACAAACAGGAACGATGGCAGAAATATGCCAATAGTGGAAATAACCGCGCCACTGATCCCATTAATCTGATAGCCGATAAAGGTAACCGAAGAAAATACAGGGCCAGGGGTGAATTGTCCGATTACTATAGCATCAATCAGTTGTTGATGAGAAATAATGCCCTTTGCAACCAACTCCGAATCTAAAAAGGCAAACAGTACATAACCGCTACCATACAGTATAGCGCCTACCTTCAAAAAGGACAGGAACAAACTAATATTTACCGGACTAAAAAACCGATGGTCTTGCGTTTCCAGTATGGCAAGGGGAAGGAATGAATAGACAGCATTCTTCTTTCTGAGACGAATAGCCGCTATCCCCATTGACGTAAATCCGGCACCAAAAAGAATTAATAGTTGGGAAATACCAAAGGAACAAAGGGTCAAACAAACTATTCCGATTATGCCCAACTCAACAGTTTGTAAAGATTTTAATGCCAGCGGGTAAATTGCGGCCAGTATGACGGCGATAATGGCTGGTTTAACGCCGTAAATAAAGGGTTGAACCTGTGGCAGATGGCCGTAAGATTTGTACAGCCACGCAAAGCAAAGTGTAATCAGAACGGCAGGCAGGATGAAACAAATCCCTCCGATAACCAATCCCCGCCAGCCGGCGCGTTCCTGCCCGATATGGATAGCCATTTCCGTGCTGTTCGGTCCGGGTATTAAATTGGTCGCACCAACGAGGTCAAGGAAGTGCTGTTCGCTCATCCATTTGCGTTTCACAACTGCTTCATCGCGCATCATGGCGATATGTACTGCCGGGCCACCAAAAGCAGTAAATCCCAACCGCGGGAAAAAACGAATGACATCCTTTAGGTTCTGCTTATTATACATAATCAAACAAAGCCATAAAACCAAAGTCCATGTGAAGCTGCATGTGACAATGGAATAAAGTAAGTCCCGGATTATCTGCAACAAAATCAACTTCCATTTCCTGGAAACCGCCAAGCATGGCTACATCTTTCATAATACCGGACGTATGCTTGCCGCCGATTTTGGTGAGCTCAAAACTGTGACGATGAAGGTGCATAGGGTGAATATCATCCGATGCGTTATACATCTGCAAACGGTATCTCTTGCCTTCTTTTAAATGGAACATAGGTTTCATCTCCATCATATTAAAGTCAACTCCGTTTATCGTCCAGCGATTAAACCCTTTGTCGGCCGCATTTTGCTTGGCGAAGGTCATTTTGATGATCTCATCAGGTTCTGGAACATGCCCGTTTTTCTTGCCGAAAACCGTATAATCCCAAAGATATGGTTTGGGTTTTACCCATTGTGGTTTACTTTTCTGCCCAGCATATTGAATAATCGTGCCCATGCCGTTACCCCGGTCATCATCCGCCAGGTCGCCCATGACCCATACGCCGGGATGTTTCATTTCTACAATGGCCGAAATACGCTCTGCTGTACCGATCCATAAAACCGGTACCTCTGTTGAGTTTGGTACCGGAAAGCCATCCAGTGCAATTACTTTAAAGGTATGACCGGGCAGAGCCAGGCTCCGGATCTCGGATCCACTACCGTTAACAATATGAAATAAGATACGCTCGCCGTATTTAACTTCAATGGGGTTGCCGTGACCTAACTGCCTGCCATTAATAGTGAATACTTTATATCCGACCTCGTATCCTTTGGTTTTAACCGGCGATTCTTTTTCTCTTTTATACTGCATTGCTTTGAGTTCAGGGATGACAGGGCCGCTTAAAAAGTCGCTCGACATATCACCGCCCCTCATAAAATAAGGTTCAAATTCTTTGAGCATTAAGAACTCTTCCCGGTCATATCCGGTCGGTTTTACTTTTGGTTCGATATAAACAGGGCCTACCTGCCCCGAGTATTGGCCGGCGCTCAGGTCAGCCCCAGCAACCGTATGGGTATGATAAAAGCGCAAGCCTGTCGGTTTGGGAATGAATATTTCCCGGCGCATCCCATGAGCCGGAATATATGGTGTTCCTTCTTCAGCGGAACCATCCACACTGACCGGAATAAACTGTCCGTGCCAGTGAAACTGTTCAGGGCTATCAGTGTCATTATAAATATCTACAATGGCTTTCTGGCCTTCTTTAAAGCGTAGCAGCGGCCCCGGAAATTGCCCGTTATAGCAAATAGTTGAAATGATATGTTGTGGCCCAACTTCTACCAGCCCGATGCCGATACGAATCGTATAATCCGCCTTTTGCTTCTGGTCAATCATCGGTTCATATTCGCTTACTGCTTCCGAATTTTCAGTTTTAACAAGGCTTAACGCACTTGCCGGTAATGCGTTAGCTATGGGTAAAACCAACCCTGCCGACCATATGAATTTTCTACGATCCATTTTATGCTATTTATTGAATAATTTATTGTCTGCTGAAAATTTACCCGCCCTGTAGATCAGCAAGAAAATCAGCCCCATCAGCATACTGAAATCAACCCACCCTTCATGTACTGCAGCCCAAAATCCCATATTCATTAATATGGGGACTTTGGTGGTACAAATTGCTGTGAGAATCACTATTAATAAGGGGATAGTTACTATCAGGGTGAATAATCCAATAATCAGCAAGACACCGCAAATAATTTCCGTCGTGCCAACAAAAGGGCCTAAAAACTCGGGATGAGGGATGCCAATTTTTTCAAAACGACCTACACCATCTGCAATGGGAAAAAGAAACTTTTGTATGCCTTCGGATAAAAACACCAATCCAATCATTAAGCGGACGATGATATTGCCGTTATGGTTACCATCTACCAACTTATTACTCATTGACGTATTCCATAATTTTGATTGCATGGTACGTAGGTTTATCGAATTTACAAAATGATTCTGTTAACTTCCTGAAGCATTTATTTCTTGTTTAATAATTTAATCCGGATACCTGCGTTGACCACTACACCATCTAACGGGGCGTAAATATCTGTAAAGCTCGGGCTGGCCATACTCCCGGTATAAATATTACCCCAGCGGGTCTGTTTTTGATCGGTAAGGTTTTCCGCGTTGATAAATATATCAAGATGCTTCCACATTTTTTGTACCAGCAACCCGAAAGTAATATATCCTCTTCCGGTTGTACCGTCGCTTAATAGTTGCGGACCAGTATAAAAACTCTCCACGCCAAATCTGAAATGATGTTCAATCTCATAGGTGCCATCAAAATTGATCCTGTTTTTTGGCGTTAATGGCTGTAGGTTGCTCTGCCCGTTGTAATGTAACCGGGCATCTGTATAGGTATAGCCAACATAGAACCCTAATTCATCTAAAATGAGTTTTATGTTTGTTTCTGTACCCTGTGAGTTGAGATAGCCAGGTGCGTTCACAAAAGCATTGTCCTCAAGAATAAGAGGGTGATCAACCCGGGTATAAAAAAATAATTGATTAATATTAATCACGGCATCGTCACCAATAGTTGCTTTGTAATTTAAATCGCCATTAAGCCCATACGATTGTTCGGCTTTGGAATTACTAATATTTAAAGCTTGAATGTTTTGATAGCCACCCTGCTCTGTTTGATCATTAAAAATGGAAGGCATCTTATAGCCCAAACCACCACCGATCCTGCTGGTAAAATGGTTACCTAATTTAAAAAGCGCGTTTATTCTTGGTAAAACAAAAACGCCGCTGGAGTTATCGGAGGGTGCAGGTGTGTTTTTATCTAGCCGTAAACCACTTTCTATGGAAAACCAATTATTCACTTTATAGGTATTTTGGATGAAGGCCCCCAAAGTCGCCAGATTATAGCTGAGATCACTTTGTGGCGGCTGAGCTACAAAATGATCTGTGATTAAATTGACACCCGCTACCCAACTCGCCCTTTTTCGTTTTGAACATAATTAACTTCCGTAAACGATGATAGTTGTTTTCCCCGGAAATTAAATCCGGGCTCGTCTAATTCACGGTTAAAATATCCTATCGTGTTTTTTACATTAATTTGTCTGGTACTGTCAATCTTATGCGTAAATGATAACTGGGTTGAAAATCGGAAGGTTAAGCTTCCTTTAGGATTCAGGGCTAATTATTTCCTGGGCGATAACATCATTCTCAAGTCTTACTACCGCTATTATCTGGATAGTTGGGGAACCCGAGCAAACACAGCAAGTTTGGAAGTCGTCTACAAAATTTCACCTTTCTTTTCCATATCGCCGTTTTACCGGTATTATACCCAAACGGCTGCCAGGTATTTTGCCCCCTACGAAGAGCATAGTGCTTCAGATGAATATTATACCAGTAACTATGAATATGCTAAGTTCAACAGCCAGTTTTTTGGTGTAGGCTTTAGGATAGCACCACCCAAAGGGGTTTTCGGGTGGCAGGGCTTGCATGAACTGGAGATCAGGTATGGGCATTACGCACAAAATACCAATTTGGTTTCTGACGTCGTTTCCTTAGATCTTGGTTTTAAATAGTCAGTGCGAATTGAAAACGGCATCATATGTACTGGAAAACATAAGTAAATAAGGGTTTGGCATTGTTGGTCATATGCTTGTTTACTTTTTCCATAGATGGCCCCCAAAACGCAGATGACCGCATCTTAGGATAATGGATTTCTGAAAAAAGCAACCTTGTTGAGTAATTATGGTGCCTTATCAAATAAATACAAAAGTCGCAGCGCATAAAACCCTTAAAAAGGACAAATGCGTTAAAGACTCAAAAGAATGTACTAAAAAGATTACTAATTCTTAGCTAATCCTTTTGCTCTTTTTCATCTTCCAACGCCTTGGTTAATTCCGGAGCAATATCTTCTTCATCCTTTATGTTCCTTCCTATTAAATAAAGAATCAAAGCGACAGCTAAAACAACAATAATAACAATCTCGATAATACTTGCCGGTTTCATTAGCCTATGGTTTAAACGTCCTCTTAATGCTGTCTTTTATAATCCTGTCAATTCCTGGTGAGCTTCACCGGTCAATAACCGATTTGCTTCGTAAGGGTTGATAATTTCAATTTTATTATCCGACCTAAAAAAAGGGATCGCAATTTACCAATTCAAGTTCTTCGGTTAATGCTGAATTTACCTCAATTACCTTGCCGGAAACTGGCATAAATAAATCGCGGGTGATTTTAACCGCCAATATACCCCTGCTGAAAGAATAACCAGGCCCTGCGGGTGCCTCGTCCGGCAACGGTAGCCGGAAGGGCAGTTTCCTTTCAGCCGGACAAAGCCCTGGCTGACACTTTTAGTTTTCTTTCCATTGCCCTGCGGACCGCTGCCTGGATTTCCAATGCTTTTTCATTTAGCCTTTGCTGGAGGCAAATTTACCCCTCTTCAGCGGTCAAGGCCATGCGAGTGCCGCTAAAAAAATCTCCACACCTGCGCTGCGCTCCGGGTCGTATTTTTTTGCGCCAGCCTTGTTCCGCTCGCCCCCCGCGCAAGTATTCTGCCTCTATCAAAGGCCAAATGAGGGTTTTTGCCGAATGGGACTTTGGATAACAGATTTTTTAACAAATAATAAAATTAAACGCAATGGAACTAACAGGAAGATTAACCGCAGACGCTAGGGTTAGCGAGGTTAAGGGAGGAAAAAAAGTAGTGAATTTTAACATCGCTATCAATGACAGCTACAAACCAAAAGATGGTGAACGGGTGGAACTGACCACCTACGTGGAATGTGCCTACTGGATGAACCCCAAAGTAGGGCAGTATCTGAAAAAAGGTTTATTGGTACAATTGGGCGGGCGCATGGGAAGCCGTGCATGGCTGAACAAGGACGGCAATGCCAAAAGCTCCCTGACCTGCAATATCTCGGGTCTTAAATTCTTAGGCGGGTCAGGCAACAATACCACTACCATAAAACCGGAAAAGAGCAAGGGCAACTCACCCGATGATGACGACCTGCCATTTTAAGCCCATTAACATAATATTCAATTACAGCACAATTAGCAATCATTTAAAAAATTAAATCATGGCACATAACATCAATGAAGTAAACGGAAAACACAGCTTTTTCAGCGTAAAGGAAAAGGCATGGCATGGCTTAGGTCAAATCGTTGACCGATACCCCACAAGCGCAGAGGCGATAAAATATGCAGGGTTGGATTATGAGGTTATCAAATCACCCTTGTTTACCTACGGGCGGGATGAGACCATAGGCGATAACGGCGAGATAGTGGAAGGCAATCAAATGCCAGTACCCAATCATTTCGCCACCGTCCGCACCGATAACCACGCCGTTTTGGGCGTGGTGGGCAGGGACTACGAAATCGTACAAAATATCAACGCCTTTGAATTTTTCGATACCATCGTAGGTGGCGGGGGGGGGATTTTATACGAAACTGCCGGGGCATTAGGTAAAGGCGAGCGCATCTTTATCACCGCCAAACTGCCGGGCTATATCAGGGTAGGCAAGCAGGATATGATTGAGCAATACCTGTTGCTGACCATCTCGCACGATGGTTTCGGCAGTATCACCGCAGCATTTACACCCGTTCGTGTCGTTTGTCAAAACAGTGCGACTCGTTGTGCAGCCTAATAAGCTGTACGGGTCTCACCCGTAAGGGTGGATTTAACTTTTAACTAATTCAGTGTAATGCTGATGTTGGCGGCTTATCCAACAAAGTCCATCCGACCCTTAACCTGCCAAGAGAACAGGGAATGGGAAGCTCGGAGAAAAGTCAATCCGATGGAGCGATGCCGCATGAGAGAGATGGGACGAACTAAATATGATAACCTCGTTAAGGTATCGTGAGCACGTACGCTGTACCCACATCGCATGGTACAGTCTTCCAGTCAACAGGAGCCCAGTCTGTTCGAGGGTCATCCATAAGCTTGTATAAGACTGGCGGTATAGAGAGGGGTCTAAGTTTAGGTAAACATTGGTTAAAGGAACGAGGAAACCGAATATCACTTTGCTGTGAAGCAATAAGTACTCTTGAACGAATGTGATATATCGGGTAGGAACAACGACCAAGCAAAAGCTGGTTGGCTACGGTTGACCAGATACGCCAAATTCGTTGTGGATTTAACGAAAGATACAAATGAAAGTAACTAAAATGCTGAAAGTAAACAGATGGGAAGACATCGACTGGAAAACAGTTGAGCAAAATATCTTCCGAAAGCAAAATCAAATGTATCGGGCAACGCTTACCAGTAACATCACCGAAGTAAGAAGATTACAACGTGATTTATTGAAAGACCCGTATGCCAGATTATTAAGTGTTAAAAGAGTTACGTCTGAAAACACAGGAAAGTACACACCGGGTGTAGACGGGGCAATCATCCTAAAGAATCCGGATAGATTGCTACTGGCTCAAAGGATGAACCTTGATAAAGATTACAAGGCCAAGCCATTGAAAAGGGTCTACATACCAAAATCAAACGGCAAATTAAGGCCGCTGGGAATTCCAACGATTGAAGACAGAGCCTATCAGGCATTGGTCAAAATCGCCTTAGAACCTGAATGGGAAGCAAAATTCAGCGAGAATACCTATGGTTTCAGACCTGGAAGATGCACCGCGGATGCCTGCATGGCAGTATGGCACAACTTAAAGAACCGTAAAGGTGAAGTTGTTGTGCTGGATGCTGACATCGAGGGATGTTTCGATAATCTCAATCACCAGTACATACTGGATGCAATGAAAGGGACAAGTAGTAATATTCTAAGAGCAGTAAATCAATGGTTCAAATGTGGTTACGTCGATGACGGGATATTACATGATACGGAAGCAGGTACACCGCAAGGCGGTGTGATTAGCCCATTATTATGCAATATTGGATTATGGGGTATCGATTTTGAAATCTATAATCACCTGATAACAACAAGAACACCAAAGGACAGAAATCTTAAGCCTTTTGTGAGTTTTGTTAGCAACATCAAGAAAAGATGTAGGGAACATGCCCCATCTGTAGGTTTTATGCAGTATGCTGATGACTTCGTTATCGTATGCGAAAATAAGTCCTATTTAGAGAGGGTAATGGAAGTACTACCGCAGATATTGGAGAAACGAGGCTTGAAGCTAAATCCATCCAAAACTCGTCAGGTAGAATTCCATAAAGGTGAAAGTTTTAAGTTCCTTGGCTTTGTGTTTGATAAATGGAAAAGTGGTAAACATGACAAGTTATATAAAGTAACGTTTTACCCCGACCCTGATAAAGTGTACGCTTTCGCTAAGAAAATCAGAGAATGGACGAAAATGGTTCGGCTATTTGAATACAGTAACAAACTTGAACTTACTAAAAAGGCAGACTATCTGAGAAGAATGGTCAATGGGTGGCTGAACTATTACAAATGGGCTATTGATGCCTCGCACGGATTTATGAAGCTACGGTGGGAATTGGACACAATACTTTACAAAGCCTATGAAGACGTGCATAAACATCGCAGTAGCAGGCATGACTTTATGAAACGGTATGTAGGAAAAGTTGAACGGAGAGGGAGATTAGTAGACCGTTTTATATTAGGGAATGTGGCATTTGGGATATTTGATATTAGCACTGATGTTCTATGGAAGAAAGTTCAAACGGCAAGAAGTCCCTTTGATGGAGATACCGAATATTGGAGTTGCAGAAACGCCATATTAACAGGTACAGTATCGGAAAAGTTATACAAGATACAAAAGGGCAACTGCGCTATTTGTTCAAGTAACTTATACTGGTATGAATCATGGGAACGACACCATAAGAACAAAAACCGTATGGATAACAAACTATCAAATATTCAATTAGTTCACAAGCGTTGTCACCGCAAACTACATCATGCGGATAAGTTACGTCTGGGAGCTGGATGCCCTGAAAGGGGCACGTCCAGATCTGTGGGGAAGGTTGAGGGGCGACCCTTGACCTCACCCTAACCGCTCAATGCTGCCATGCGCAACCATAGCAACTCCATTAAAATCAGGCATACCGCTTCGGCTAATGACCGCCTGAAACAGGCGCATAAATTAATGGGCATTTCCAGCAATTTAGGTGCTGAACTGGAGGGAATACTGAACCATTGGGCGCAGGTAAAAATCACCGATAAAGGATTGAAAAGGCTTATACAAATCGCTATGTCACCCAATAAAGAGGTTTTAAAAAACTTAGCGAATGGCAAGGTGGAAGAACTGTCCACCACCTATACCAATATCGTGGATAACGTATATGAGTATGCTTTAGGTAGTCCGACCCAACAAATGGAAACCACCGCCGGGACGGTATACGGTGCCTACAATGCCATCACGGGCTATTTTCAAAATGTGCGGCTTTTCAAAGACGGTGAAGCGAAATTCAAATCGATCATGGACGGTACAGCCAAACTAAGGGGACAAACCGCCTTTGACCTCTGCCGGGATTTTGCCCAACATGGGGCGGATGCGCTTACCCTGAATTAATGCTATGGGGGAGTATTCCCCCATTTTTTACAAATAAAATGAACATCATGGAACTATTAATCATACAGCATAACCACCTAACCCTACATGCCATTATCCTAATTGGTATTGGTTTGGCTATTCGCTACATCATCAGCAGGCGCAGGTTTAACCGCAGGGGCGTGGCAGGCTTACAGCTTTTTTCATCCTATGAAAAATGGTGGCTCACCACCCGCATCGAAGCCCTGTTTTACTTCTTGGGTTTGCTTGCTATCGGGTCGGGCATATTCCTTTTCATCTTTAAATAACATTAAAAACGAAAATTATGAAAACGAACTTTTTTGAAAATATAGCCAACCTGAATGCCCCCGGCATTTGGAAGATAGGCATACACCATGACGAGAACGGGCGGTTCGTGGTATCAGCCCTTTATACACCTACCCAATCCAATGAACCCGCATTGAAAACAATCGCCCCACTTATTTTCAAGGGGACGGCAACCGAAATGGGCGATGGCTTTTTTGAAGCCATTGAAAAACCGGTACAGGAAACCGCAGGCTTATATCATAACCTCGATGCCTACCGCAAAACTTTGGATGATGCTAAAAAGAAACTGTCATCGGGTAACAAGAACCAACCCGCCAAAGTAAAACAGGCGGATAACGGGGAAAGCGCAGAAGACATCGAAGTGGGCGAACCCAAATTGTCTGCTGAGGATAAAAAGAAAGCTTATACCGAGGTTATCCGGAAAGTGGTGGAACTCAACGATGCCTGCAAATACGAGGAAGCCTTAGCCGTTCTCCCATCGGAAGCGGATTACCCCGAAAAGGCGGAAGAACTGAAAAAACGCAAAGCAGACCTGACCCGTAAAGCCGAACAGATGGCGCAAGCCCTGAAATTATTCAACGATTAATAGTTAACGCCATGTTACAGACAACGCAATTAGAACGGATTTTTATCCATAAGGATAACGGGCAGGAAGTCCGCTTATCAGACCCCGGCGAAACATTCAACCCCGATATGGTACTCAATTTTTATGCGGGGACTTATCCCGTATTGACCAACGCAAGGATTGTCGGGCCTGAAATCAAAAATGATGAGATACAGTACCGGTTTGAAAGCACAATGGGTACGAAAGGCTAATAACAACCGCCATGGAAAAGAGCGCAATTAAAAGAAAAGTAACCGTCATAGAACATAGTAAACAATGGAAACTGCATCAATTATTCAGAGGCTTCGCGGAACAGCTAAACCGCTTGCCGGACGCAAGGGAAGTACAGCAAAACCCGCTAAGAAGCGCACCGCAGGAACGCACAGTAATGGTTTTCTGAACCATGCTTTTCAGCCTTTTTGGGGCGTGGCGTTCCGGGATTGGAAAACCGCTGAACAGGAGTTCTTCGTTTCCGCTAAAAACCTGTGCGCTTTGTATGGATGGACAGCGCCGGATGTTTCCGGCTTGTCCTTTCCCGACAATATCAGGGAAGCCCATAAAAGAATAACCGTACAGCAAACAAGGGCATTTGATTTGGAAGTCAAAATTTGTCAGGATGACGGGCACGCCTGCTGTTTGACCACCGCCAAAATGTTCAATACCAATTATCACCTGTATTATATTCCTGTCAGGGCGGTTTGGAAAATGCGGGTGAATAAAGCGGGGCAATCCCTGTACAAATTGCTTATTGCAGTATTTGGGTATTTCTATCAGGTGGCAGGCATCCCGTTTTTTAATGAGCCGGGGACGATTGACAGCACCTACGATACCATTAAAAACTGGCTCGATGAGGAAGATGACAGCGAAGATGAAATCTACCGAAACCGCCAAAGGGCTGAACTGAAACGGTTGAAAAAGGCAGGCGATGCCCTGTTACCCGAAATCAAACAGCCGTTTTCCTTAATGAAACTGGAAACGGCTTGGAAAACCTGTCAATCAACGGAGCAATGCGATACCCACCTTATAGATGCGGTAGCCGAGATCATCAAACTCATTAAAGATTATCCTAAAAGGGCCGTCCGTGATACGATGCACTACGAGGAAGAACTGGACGAGGGCGATACGCTTTATTGGGAGCAGTATGTCTGCTTTTACTGGAGTGGGGAGGATTGCCTGAATGAAACGCTGTATGATATGATTAACGATGAGTTTCAGCAAATGGCTTACCAGGAAGAACCCATGAGTTTGCAATGGTTTGACCAGCCACAGGAAAAAGCGGAGCATGTATTTGATTACGAGCCGAGGCTGTTTTCGGTCATTAACCGGTTAGCTGAATTATTAAATGATTACGATTATGAAGAACCTGACAAATAGTTTTTGCAACGACTACCAAGCGATAAAAGCCCTGCTGATTTACCAAAAGCAAACCAACAACGACAAGGGCGAACAGCACAGCATTTACGTGGAAAGTTACGACATTGGCAAAAATGGCAACCCTATTAATGTCCACCCGCTAACCTACCGGGAAACCCTGCAATTGAGCGGCTTGTTTCAGGCTGCCGAAGAACTTAAAACAGGTTACCTGCGGAGCAGGGGCGTAATGCCCAACAAGGTATTATATGTTAATCCCCAATTATCAGGCTATGCGGTTTGGTACACACCATCGCAGGAAGTGCCCCTGTTCTTTGCTTCGGCTTTGGGCATCACTTCGGGCAGGGGAAAAGTACCTGCAATGGTTTGGAAAGCGGGCAGGGGGGAATTGGCGGTTTACGCCATAAAGGGAAACAAAAAGCCCGGCAGCAAAACGAAGCTGTTTCATGCGCCTTTCTATAATATCTACCAAGAGGGCAGGGTATGCATGGGAACGGTAAGGATAAACATTACCGAGTCGGCACGGTTGGAAGATTTTATGGGGCAATGGGAAAATTATTTTTGGAACAGCTACTTCAGCCACCTGATGAACGAATTTAACCCCGTAACCGAAAATATGGTACAGCTATGGCAGGCGCAGGTAAGCACCGCCAACCTCTTTCCAACGAGCGTATTAAAGCCGACAAATTTTACACTTCAAAACTTACTGACATGAAAGCGAGGAAATTAAAGGCTGTAAAGCCATGTGTACATATCGTTGAAAAGGTATTACTCAATCCCTATAATCCCATCATCGTTAATTTGATTGGCGCAGGCGGCACGGGCAGTCAGTTTTTGACCGCTTTGGGAAGAATGAACCATGCCCTGATGGAACTGCACCATCCCGGTCTGATGGTGCGGGTATTTGATGATGATAACGTAGAACCCGCCAATCTCGGCAGGCAATTGTTCACCACTGCTGAATTGGGTATGTATAAGGCGGTTGCCTTGGTCAGCCGCATCAACCTGTTTTTTGGTACGAACTGGAAAGCTATCACCGAAAGGTATAACCGGGAAACGATACTGGCTGACCCCGAATTAAGGATGGCGGAGTTTACCGTTTCCTGCGTCGATACCGTTTCCGCACGGTTTGAAATTGCGGAATTGCTGATGGGTTTGGACAAAAGGGTTACCTATACGCGAAACCGTCCGCTGTATTGGATGGACTTCGGTAACAGCAAGGATACGGGACAGGTGCTTTTAGCAACCTTAACCAAAATAGAACAGCCTGAAAGCAAAAGATTCGAGGTGGTGAATAGCCTGCCATTGGTGACGGATGAATTTGGGGAACTGTTAAAGCAATCCGAAACGACCGATAACACGCCAAGCTGTTCTTTAGCGGATGCGCTCGGAAAGCAGGATTTATTTATCAATTCTGCATTGGCGAATTTAGGGGCATCCCTGTTATGGCAGATGTTCAGGGAGGGCATGTTGTTCAACAGGGGATTTTTCCTTAATCTGAAAGCGTTCAGGGCAACGCCTATAAAAGTAAATGCGGTTGCGCCGGAAATAAAAATGAAGCCAAGAACCAACCATAGTAAAGTAGCGTAATCATTACCTATGAAAATTACAGATTTAGACGGCAAGGACATTGCGGTCACCGATCTGGCATTGACGATTTTGCAGGTTAATGATTACCGCTAAAAATTATCGGCGGGCTCCGGCACGCCGGAGCCCGGTTTTTTACGCCCCGTATTTTCTTATCAATGATGAGGCTTTGGTGAAAATACGGGGCGCGTCATTTTACCAACTGCTATTTTATTTAATTGAAGGGTTAAAGCTTAACCCCAGTGTCAAGACCACCGCCCGGAATATCCTACAATATTTTAATCATAAAGAATTGGTGTCAGGTCATTGCAGCAAATGACCGCCGTCACATTTTCTACGCTGTTTATTTTGCAGATTTACAGTAGTTCACCTAGTGAATATAAAATAATATATGGTAAAAACGATCGCTGTCCTGACTGATTTTTCAGCGGGTTCTGTTCATGCTACGAGGTGCGCAATGCACATGGCAAAAAAGATGAAAGCTCAAATAGTGCTGTTTAACCTGAGTACCGTAAACGCAAATAAGCGATTAACCCTGGCCGACATTGATGACGGGTTTCATGAAGAATCAGAACCAGGTAATCAATTAGCCGATTTTTGCAGCGCAATGGATTTATTACAGGAACAATCGGCTTTTCCTGCTGCTTATCACCCGGAGATCTCCTGTAATAATGAAAGTTCGGAGATGGAGGATATCATGACCTCAATTGGCAATGACAATCAGGTGGTATTGTTGGTGACCCCGACTTTTGAATGTGAAGACCTCTCCACTTTTATAGCAGGCGATACCTGCTCCAAAATGATAGACTGGGCATCGGTTCCTGTATTGGTGATACCTCCGGGTGCAGCTATTAAAAACTATGAAAAAATCACTTTTGTGACCAATTTAAATGAGCAGGACATCAACGCTATTGCCAGGCTCGGTAAGTTAACAGAAGTCTTCGCGGCTGATTTAATGGTTGCTCATTTGAACGAAGATCCCGGGGACCGGTCAAAAATAGCTGCTGAACAAGCACTGAACAAAGCGCTTTATGAAAAAATAGATTACGGCCGGATCTATTTCAGAAGTATACCGGACTTACATTCCCAAAAAGATTGGGATTGGTTAAAAGCTAATAAGAAAACAGACTTGCTCGCCATAGTCCAACAATCCCGCGAACAGATGACTAACTTTTTTAAGCGGGGGCAAAATATACAGCACACTCTGCACCTCAACATACCGGTAATGTTACTTCCTAAAATGCCCTAAAATAATAAGTATAAAAAAAAGTCCGCATTGTCATGCAGGCTTTTTTTTACCGTTAAAATTTGAAGGTAAGGTGATATCGTAATCGCATGGCAAAATATGGTAGAAAGTGACAAGGGCCGGCCTTCTATTTCAGTTTGTCCTATCTTATATAAACCAAACAATAATTATTTAATTATTTATCATTGCGGAATAGACGATTACTGGCACTATTATAGCTGCTAATCGTATTTTCCAATGGTGACCATGAGCAAAAAAATCCTTATTCTGGATGATGATAACGATATTCTGGAAATTCTTTCCTGGCTTTTAAAGGATAGCGGCTATCAGGTAAAGACTTTAAGCTGTGGTGAGACCGTTTTTGATGATATTAAAGACTTCCGGCCGGATCTGATATTAATGGATGTGATGCTCGCGGGCCTGGATGGCCGGTCCATCTGCCGGAACATCAAGGAAAATCACCTGACCTACTTTATACCGGTTATCCTGATCTCGGGGACATATGACCTGGCTGATGTTCTTAACCAGTCTGGCGCGCCAAATGATTTTGTATCCAAACCATTTGACCTGTATCATCTACTGGCTAAAATACAAAAGCAACTGGCCGCCTGATCGTTTTTCATATTTTATCGTACCGGAACAAAATAAAAGGAAAGTTAAAAATACTTAACACGCTAACGGCTGTTATTCTCTATGATTAGCGACGCGACGCGATCATCCGGTATGCGGAAAAATTCAAAGGGGGATTTCAGTATCCCATTAGTCGAATGCAGCACAACGTAATCATGAGAATTAATCAGCAACAGCCGCAGCTCATTTTTTTGATTGTACCGCTTAATATCGGGGGAAACTTTACTCAGGGAGTCAAAATCAAACCTAACAGGTTCTGCCCCGGCTATATTTTTGGCTGCAACTTTCCCTGAAGTGAAAAAGGCAAAACCTAAGAAAAGGATGAAAAATGCCGTTATTGCGGTGAAAAAGCGTAGCCTGATAAATGCGAAGGGTAGGGCAATCAAGATGAAAACGGATGCAAACCAAAGCGATTGGGTAAATCCCCCGGTGAACAGGCTCAGCCCCTGGTTGATGCTATGCAAAAAACTAAAATCCCTCCACTGTGGACTGATGCCTGCAAGACGCAAAGTTTTATATATGACCAGCGAACCTGACAGATAGAATACAGCGGGTATGGCTGTAATAGCTAAGATCTTTTTTACGGGGCTTTGCTTTCGGGTCGGTCTTCTGCGCATAATCTTTTTAATGTTCTTTGTCCCAAATATAACGGTTATGGTTTTAATTATGTCTTCCTGCTTATTTAAAGTGTACAGGTGTAAGGCTTCGCTATAGTTAGCTGGTCTTTTCAAAAGCGCCTCCGCATGGAGTTGTTTTTGTCCTAGCATAAATTTAGAACCTGGCTTATGGTTCGTCGACCGGATGATCAGGTCATGATTGATGTCTTTTCGCCTAAGTTTTTTGTGCATGCGTTAACAGCTAATCATCAAAACGGTGGCCTGCATTTAGGATACAGGCCGCCATTTTCTTATGTTAAATTTGCCCTTGAGGGTTATATCGAGATCGCGTTCAATTGTTTTTCTGATAAGTTTAGTTCATTGATCCAATCCTGCACTGCCACAGAAGTCTGAGCGGCGGAATCAGTAAAGAGGTCTTTATAATAGCTGATACCTTCCTGTAACTGAAATTTAAACTTGTTCAGCTGTTTGACCTTTTTATCATTCAGGTTTTTGAATTGCACCTGAATATCTGCCTGCAGGTAGTCGATGTAAAGATTTAATTCTTTGATAAACATATTGGGCCGTTTGACTTTATCCAACAGGTCGGTAGCGCCGTAGATATGTTTGACCATTTCGTCAAGCGAGTAAACACGGGAAAAGTAGGCGAGGTTTGGCCCCGGGCAAATAGTTACCGCTTTATTTTCTCTTGGTTTGCTAATGGCATACTTGATATAAGTGGATGAACACAGCCCCTCACACAGGCATATTTTTTCTGTGATTGTGTCAAACTCTTTTTGATATTCCTCAACTGGTAAATCCATAGCTTGTATCTGCTGGATCTTTAAATGCTGATACTCCCTCGAAGCTGTGCAAATAGGCTGCTCGGTAAATTCAGTATTGGTACATAGATATTTCTTTGTACAGGGACTGCCGGGATGGCCTTTTTGCAAACGGCTGATCCGTTGCTGTTCTGCCGTGCTGTTTTTAAAGTTATTGAATAAAATACCCAAAGGGGATGCCCCGCTGATGTAAAACTCCTCTTCTTTGGCTGCCGTTAACTGGTTTAGCGTTTGCTCATCTACATTGGTCACTTCGGGCACCAATAAGAAAGGGCTTCCCCAGCCGGTGGCATCAAGGTCATAGTGGCTCAACAAAAAATCATTCTCATCCGCGGTTCCGATGCCGCCCTGGGCGCTAACTCTTTGGAGTGGGACAAATTTAGAAATAAGGCCCTTCGTTAGTAGCGCGGATTGATAAATCTCCGATAATTCATCCAGCATTTCATGCCTTTTGAGCTTAAATTCTTCTAATATCGGCCCCATCAAATAACCCTCTGTCGCGAACGCATGGCCACCGCAATTTAAACCCGATTCCACCCTGAACTCTGAAACCCATAATCCCTTTTTAGCCAGGAACTTTGCCTGTATAAAAGCGGAGCGAAAATCGCTGACCTTTAAAACAATTCTTTTGCGCAGTTTTCCATTTTCATCAGGAAAAAAGTCATGGAACGCTTCCAGGTAACTGTATAAGCGCGGGTTCATACCTGCCGATAAAATAACGGAGGACTCCAGGTCGCTTTCCGCGAATCCCCTTAACGCGGCAAGCGCGTCTGTGTTTTCATTTCCGGTGTATTCGCCCTCCGCATTGAAATTCATTCTATCCACTTTAGACATGATGTTGACATCGATGGCTCCCAGGGTCATTCGCCGGCGAAGTATATTCTGAAAGATGGTCTTACGTTCATTATCCGGGTATTCCATCATCAGGTCGAAGCCCTGCTTCAATTGGGACCCTTCCGGCATTAATTCAAAATAGCGGCACAGATCAGTTCCCGCTTCAAATACCTGGCTTTTCAATTGTTCAAATTGCTGGTTAACGGTAACGGCCATCAGGTTAAGATAAGCGGTGATCCTTTTAGCCCGGCTATCCGGCGCTGATTTGTTAATGGCCACGTAGGCCTCGTTGTTTTTTTCGGAATGGTATTCCCGCATCCGTTCAATGAGTTCATCATCAACGATGGAAACAACCGAGGAAATGCCATATTTCGCCACTTTAAGCGGTGTGTCGATGGAATAACCTAATCCTAATACGGGAATATGAAAGGTATGATTCATGGTACATAATTTAATAAAACTGTGGGTTTGTTGTTTTTTGTAATGCGCAAACCTATCAACTCCTGCCCGTATAGAAACTGATGAAGATCACTTTTTCAGACATTTTAAATCACTCTTTTCAGCCCCGAAATCATGCAGTTTTGCAGGATAAGCGAACATTATGGCCCAAAGCACCATTCTTGATAAAACGATCTGTTATCATTGCGGCGATGATTGCGTGGCAGGCTGTTACAGCAGCGCGGAAAAAAACTTCTGCTGCTCCGGCTGCAAAAGTGTTTATGAAGTATTGTCCAGGAACAGTCTTTGCAGTTATTATAACTATAACGACCATCCGGGTACCAACAGGCAAACAGTCAATAAACGGTTTGATTACCTGAGTGAACCAACGATTGTCAGCGAACTGATCGATTATACGGATTCCGAAAAAACAATTATTACTTTTTATATCCCGCAGATCCATTGCAGCTCCTGCCTCTGGCTGCTCGAAAAACTCAATCAAATCGATCCAGCTATTCATTACTGCCGGGTCGATTTTCTGAAAAAACAATTGAATATCCGTTTCGATCACCAACAACTCAACCTGCAGGGGCTGGTCGAATTACTTGATCGTATCGGCTATGAACCGCTGATCAGCCTGCAGGATATCATCAAAAAGCAAAACGCGAAACCAAAGGATAACCTGGTTTTAAAAATAGCTGTTGCCGGTTTTTGTTTTGGCAATGTCATGCTGCTGAGCTTCCCCGAATATTTCGGGTTGGGTGCTGCTGAGCAATCTTTCAGGCATTTCTTTGGCTGGCTGAATATCCTGTTCTCCCTGCCGGTGGTCTTTTACAGCGGGCGGGGTTATTTCTTTTCGGCCTGGCAAAACCTGCGCAATAAGGTATTGCATATTGATTTTCCACTGGCCCTGGGTATCGCGGTACTATTTATCCGGACCGTAACCGAGATCATCACCCGCAGCGGGACCGGCTTTGCAGACACCCTCTGCGGCCTGGTATTCTTCTTGCTGGTGGGAAAGTTTGTTCAGCAAAAAACCTACCACCACCTGTCGTTTGAACGCGATTATCGCTCGTTTTTCCCGGTAGCCGTTACCGTGATCGATGGCCAAAGCGAAAAGGTAGTTCCGCTTTCAGCGTTAAATACCGGCCAGCGCATGGTGGTCCGCCACCAGGAGATCATACCGGCAGATGCCATTCTTTTAAAAGGTGAGGCGCTGATCGATTTTAGTTTCGTGACCGGCGAAGCTATACCGGTTAATAAAACTTTGGGGGAGATCATTTATGCCGGTGGTCGTCAAATGGGCCAGGCCATCGAACTGGAGGTGGTCAAGCCCGTGTCGCAAAGCTATCTTACCCAGCTATGGAATAATGAAGCGTTTACCGATAAAGCCGGTAACGGGCTTCAAACCTTCAACGAAAGAATCAGCAAATATTTTATCGTGATCCTGCTGGTCATCGCATTTGCTACTTTACTTTATTGGCTGCCTGCAGACCCTAAACGGGGGCTAGCCGCCTTTACTGCGGTGCTGATCGTCGCCTGTCCATGCGCGCTGGCGCTCAGCACACCATTCACGATGGCGGCAGCGCTGAGCATTTTTGATCGCAACGGGTTTTATTTAAAAAACACGGGGGTTGTTGAACAACTAGCCGGTATAGATACCATTGTACTGGATAAAACCGGGACAATCACCGACGCGGACAAAAATAACCTGACGCTGAATGCGGCTTTGACGCGGGAACAGGAACAACTGGTCTATAGTACCTGCATGAACTCCGGCCATCCGCTTAGCCGTTTGATCTGTCGTTACCTGGGTAGCCAGGAACGGCTGGACTTAACCCATTATGCCGAAATTCCGGGTGCGGGGATCAGCGCGGGCATAGCGCAATACGAGCTTCGTATCGGGAGCGGAAAATTTGTAATCGGCAGCGGGGAAGAACGAGCCCATACGACGCAGGTACACCTGATGATCGATGAAAAATACCTGGGTTACTTTTCTTTCTTACAGCATTACCGGGAGGGCTTTGAACAAATCGCCGGATTGAAGACGGAATACCGGCTTCATTTATTATCCGGCGACGGTGACTACGAGCAGAACGCGCTGCTTCCCTTTTTTCAGGACGCCGGGCGAATGCATTTTAACCGGTCACCGCAGCAAAAGCTGGACTTTGTCCGGGCATTGCAGCTCAAGGGTAATAAGGTCATGATGATGGGTGACGGGCTGAACGACTCCGGGGCACTCAAGCAAAGCGACCTGGGTATCGCCGTAACGGATAACGTTAATAATTTTTCGCCGGCTTGTGACGCGATACTGGATGGCCGTTTCTTTGCCAAACTGCCCGCGTTCCTGCGGTTTTCCAAAGATACGGTCAGGATCATTCATTGTTCCTTTTTGATATCGCTGGTCTACAACCTGCTGGGAATGAGCTATGCGGTAACCGGAAAACTCTCCCCGCTGATCGCCGCAGTGCTGATGCCGGTCAGCACCGTAACCATCATTTCATTCACCAGCCTGGCCACCCGCCTGGCCGCTAAAAGAAGAAAACTATTATGAATATTCTTTACCTCCTCATTAGCTGTAGCGTCCTGCTGGCCCTGGCTTTTTTAACCGCTTTTATTTGGGCGCAGAAAAGCGGACAGCATGATGACCTGCATACGCCGGCCATCCGCATGTTGCTCGATGAAGAGCCGGAAGAGGAGGAAGAAAGGTGATGGTTATCATTATATAGTATAATCACCGTCATTCTGCAAACTACCTGTACACAATATTTTTGTCACCATAAACAATCACTATGCAACCTGAAAAATTTTACTACGATAACAAGATCGTCCGGAACTTTGGCATAGCAACCGTCATCTGGGGAATCGCCGGAATGAGCATCGGCCTGCTGATAGCCATACAGCTTTACTACCCGGGTGCGAATATGCATAACCAGTACACTACGTTTGGCAGGATAAGGCCATTACACACCAATGCGGTGATTTTTGCCTTTGTCGGTAACGCCATATTTATGGGGGTGTATTATTCACTGCAACGGCTGTTAAAAGCAAGGATGTACAGCGATAAATTAAGCGCCATCCATTTTTGGGGCTGGCAGCTAATCATCGTCAGCGCACTGATCACTTTGCCGCTTGGGATCACTACTTCTCACGAATATGCGGAACTGGAATGGCCGATAGATATCGCGATTACCATTATCTGGATCGTGTTTGGCTGGAATATGTTCGGAACCATATTTAAACGCCGCGAAAGGCATCTCTATGTAGCCATCTGGTTCTACATTGCCACCTTTGTTACCATTGCCGTATTACACGTCGTTAATTCGGTTGAAATACCCGTTACCTTCTGGAAAAGCTATATGGTTTACGCCGGGGTACAGGACGCGCTGGTGCAATGGTGGTACGGGCATAATGCGGTCGCGTTTTTCCTGACTACGCCATACCTGGGCATGATGTATTACTTCCTGCCAAAAATGGCCAACCGTCCCATTTATTCTTATAAGCTCAGTATCCTGCATTTTTGGGCGCTTATCTTTATTTATATATGGGCAGGGCCGCACCATTTACTCTATACCACATTACCTGGCTGGGCACAGTCATTAGGTGTTGCCTTTTCCATTATGCTGATCGCGCCAAGCTGGGGCGGCATGATCAATGGTCTGCTCACGCTTCGCGGTGCCTGGGATAAAGTGCGTGATGATGTGATCCTTAAATTTATGGTGGTTGGATTAACCGCTTACGGCATGGCAACGTTTGAAGGCCCGATGCTGGCGCTAAAACAAATTAACGCGATAGCGCATTTTTCAGACTGGATCATCGCGCATGTACACGTTGGGGCGTTGGGCTGGAACGGATTTTTAACGTTCGCGATCTTATACTGGGTCATCCCGAGAATTTACAGAACAGAGCTTTACTCTAAAAAACTGGCCTCTTTCCACTTTTGGATCGGCACGCTGGGGATCTTGTTTTATGTGATACCTCTATACTGGGCAGGTTTTACCCAGGGACTGATGCTGAAGGAATTTACACCGGAAGGCATATTGAAATACAGCTTTTTAGAAACAGTATTACGCATCATCCCGATGTGGGTTACCCGTTCATTAGGCGGTATGATGTACCTGACCGGCGTAATTGCGATGGCTTATAACTTAACGCGCACCGCCCTGCAAGGTAAGTTGCTGGCTAACGAACCTGCGCAGGCTATGGCTCTGGCACCTGTAAGCACCATGACAAAGGAAGTCAGCTGGCACCGCAGGCTGGAACGCCGGCCGATACAGTTTATGATTCTCGCGCTGATCGTCATCCTGATCGGATCGTTTATCGAGATCATGCCTACGTTAACCATAGCATCTAATATCCCCACTATAGCCAGTGTTAAACCCTATACGCCGCTGGAATTGCAGGGCCGGGATATTTATATCCGGGAAGGCTGTATGGGATGCCATTCACAAACCGTGAGGCCGTTCCGTTCGGAAACTGAACGTTATGGTGAATACAGTAAAGCCGGTGAGTTTGTTTATGACCACCCGTTCTTATGGGGATCAGAAAGAAAAGGACCTGATCTGGCGCGTATAGGCGGCAAATATCCTAATGCCTGGCATTATAATCACCTGATGGACCCGCGGCTGATGTCGCCGGGAAGTATTATGCCGGATTATGACTGGCTGATTACCCAGGATCTGGATACGACCACCACGATTGCAAAAATAAACGCGATGCGGAAAATAGGCGTGCCTTATCCCTTAGGTTATGAAAACAGTGCAAACAGTGACCTGGATAAACAAGCTAGAGGCATAGCCGCCAATTTAGCTCAGGACCATATCAAAGTATCCAGCAGGAAAGAAATTATTGCCATTACCGCGTACCTGCAACGGTTAGGAATGGATATTAAAGTAGATAAAACAACCACTAAATAATTCGACCATGTTTGATCAATTTGTAAAAGGCATGTCAGGACAACAAATGTACCTGATCTTCTCCCTCTGGATATTTCTTGTATTTTTTGTAGTGGTCAGTATCCTGCTTTTTATTACCAAGAAACAGCACACTGATTATATGAGTGATCTTCCATTGGAAGACGGAACACCGGACGCTCCTCAATCTTTACCGTTATGACCAGCCCGTTATTAATTGCTTTGGTCGATGACCATAGTATGATTCCCGGAGATATTGAAAATTACATCGGCTACGGCGCAATTATGGTAGCCATGCTGCTGTTCCTGGCGGCCATGCTGGTGTTGCTGCGGACATTCAAAGTATTGACACGGATCGTCCTGAAGTCCGAAGGTTATACCGAAGAACAGATCATTGCGGAAATGAACCCCGTTAAACCGAAAAAGGTGAAGAAGCCTTCAGGGGAAGTTTGGAACAAATTATTGTCTTTAAGGCCTTTATCAGAAGAAAAGGAAATTTTGATCGCCCATGATTATGATGGTATCCAGGAACTTGATAATCCCATTCCGGCCTGGTTCATGTATTTGTTTTATGGCACGATCATTTTTGCCGTGGGCTATCTGCTGAACTATCATGTTTTTCATACCGGCCAGTTACAATACGAGGAATACAAGACGGAAATGGCCCAGGCTGATGTGGCACATAAATTATACCTGAGCAAAGCGGCTAACCAGGTCGATGAAAATACCGTGAAGCTGGTGCATGACCCGGCAGTTATTGCTTCAGGGCAGGCGATATTTAAGACCAATTGTGTACCCTGCCATGGGGATCACGCGCAAGGTGTCGTGGGGCCTAATTTGACGGATGATTACTGGCTGCATGGTAATAAGATCAATGATCTTTTCAAAACCGTTAAGTATGGGGTACTGACCAAGGGGATGCCAACCTGGGAAAAGGTATTATCACCGAAACAGATATCCGATGTCGTAAATTATGTAAAATCATTGCATGGCTCAAATCCGCCGAATCCTAAAGCTCCACAGGGGATAAAAGAAACTGATGATGCGGTGGTCGTAATAAAGAATTGATAACCGCCATCTTAAAAAAGTAAGAAATGGATTCACTACTGGATGCAAGGGAAAGCGGGGAGCGAAAATGGATGTATCCGTTAATCCGTAAAGGCAGGTATTACAAATGGCGGAGCCTGCTTAGCTATGTGTACCTGTTGCTGTTTTTCGCAGGGCCGTTCCTGCGGATAAATGGCCAGCCTTTATTAATGCTGAATGTCATTGACCGCCAATTTGTATTGTTGGGGCAGGTATTCTGGCCGCAGGACATTTTCCTGTTTATGCTGGCATCGCTGGTCTTTGTCGTTTGTATCGTATTGTTCACCATCGCGTTTGGCCGGATATTTTGCGGCTGGATCTGCCCGCAGACCATATTCATGGAAATGGTTTTTCGTAAAATTGAGGTTTGGATCGAAGGCGACGGTAACAAAAGTAAAAAGCTGGATGCCGCACCCTGGACCCCCGATAAAATCAGGAAAAAAACGTTCAAGCATATCCTTTTTATCGTGGTCTCTTTTCTGATCGCCAATACTTTTTTGGCTTACATTATCGGGAGTGAAAATCTAATAAAGATCATCACTGAGCCCGTTAACCAGCATTGGGCAGGTTTTTTTAGCATCTGGGTATTCTCCATCATTTTCTATTTGGTTTATAGCCGGGTGCGTGAGCTGGTTTGTACCGTAATTTGCCCTTATGGCAGGTTACAGGGTGTTTTGATGGACAAACACACCCTGGTGGTCGCTTATAATGATGTCCGGGGTGAACCGAGGGGGAAACTGGATAAAACCGGGCTTTTAGCAACCGGTGATTGCGTGGATTGCGGGCTATGCGTAGCCGTTTGCCCTACCGGGATTGATATCCGTAACGGCACACAGATGGAATGTGTAAACTGCACAGCCTGCATTGATGCCTGCGACGAAGTGATGGACAAGATCCACAAACCGCGCAACCTGGTCGGGTATTTCTCTGAGGAAATGATCCACGCAAAAAAAGCGCCTTCATTTGATACAAGAATGATCGGCTACAGTTGTGTAATTGCGGCTTTGATCGCAGTGATGGGCTATTTCGTTTTTAGCCGCAGTGATATGGACATCACCGTGATGCGCAGCGCGGGAATGCTGTACCAGGAGCAGCCGAATGGCTATATCAGCAATATTTATAATGCCGATATCACCAACAAAACCAATAAAAACAGGACAATCGTTCTTAAGGCGGCAGATCCCTCGATCCTGATCAGGTATATCCAGGCGCCCGGAACAGTTGCTAAAGGCAGTGATGTAAAAGCCGTCTTTTTTATCCTTATCCCTGCCAGTAAGATTATCTCCCTTAAAACGGATGTAAAGCTGCAACTGCTGTCGGGCAATCAAATCATTCAAACCGTTACTACATCTTTTGTAGGACCATTAAACAATTAAAAACATGAACTGGGGAAAAGCAACGATATTAGTATTACTGGCCTTTGTGCTTTTTATAAGTGGTATGAGCATTTATATGTTCCGGTCACCGACGGACGATTACGACCATCAATACTATGAGGATGGATTGAATTTCGACCATGATTACAACAGGGAAGCACAGGTTACCAGGGACCACGCACAACCATTGATTACCGTCAGTAAAGACTCCATCATATTTGTTTTTCCGCAACCCATTAAGGGCCGGGTAACCTTCATGCGGCCCTCGAGCGACGCGAAGGACGCGGTTTATGCTTTGGATAATAAAAACAGCAAGCCTATGCAATTTGAGACGGCGGCGCTTACCAAGGGTAAATGGCAGTTAGTGGTTGAATGGGAGAGTAACCGTAAGGCTTACCTGTACCACCAGGAGGTTTACATCCCATGAGCAATAACGCGATCGCTTTCTTTATTGGTTTATTCGGGAGCGTCCATTGCATTGGCATGTGTGGGCCTCTGGCGCTCTCCCTGCCTTCTTTTCAGCAGCGCTGGTGGCTGGTGGTAATGGATAAAATGCTATATAATCTGGGCCGAATGATCACCTATTCTTTTTTGGGTTTGTTGATCGGCCTTATCGGTAAACAATTATGGCTGATGGGTTTGCAGCAAGGGCTAAGCCTGATAAGCGGCATCTTTATCATCTTTGCTGGTATTTCCGGAATATTTAAGATCCGGTTGAACGGCAGCCGGATATTGTCACCCTTGTTAGCGCCGGTCAATCGCTTATTAAACTATGCACTCCGGCACAAAGCCGGGCACCTGATTGTCGGCCTGCTCAACGGTTTTCTGCCCTGCGGGTTTGTCTATCTCGCTTTGGTAGGCGCGATCAATACAGCATCGCCGCTGACCTCCGCCGCCTATATGTTCTGGTTTGGCGCGGGGACTTTTCCATTGATGCTGCTGGCTACCGTCAGCGCAGGTTTTGTCGGGCCGGTTATACGAAGGCGGATTAACAAAGCGATGCCTTACCTGATGGTTTGCCTCGGTTTTTGGTTCATCCTGCGGGGATTAAATTTGGCTATTCCTTACCTGAGCCCTGCCAAGCCTTCGGCAGGGGTGAGCGTTTGCCACTAAAGGAGCGTTGCAGCCTGTCATTAAATGGCCATACTGAATAGTTGGCTGGTGGGTTTGTTCTCCCATAAGCGGGCGTCCAGGCACATACAAATATTACGCAGGAATCGCTTGCCTAAAGGGGTGACCTTCAGTTTCCGGGAATTCAGTTCTATTAATCCGTCGTCAGCCAATGCTTGCAACCTTTCTATTCCTTCAGATACACCTGCTGAATGTTGGTTCCAGTCGGTATATCCCTTACACATGACGTCAAGGATGTGCTGGCGGATGATCAGGTCTTCATCCGTTAATAAATGCCCCTTAAAAACCGGCAACTCACCTTGTTTGATGATTTGCAGGTAGTCTTCCAGCACCTTTACGTTTTGTGCAAAGGCATACCAGGAGTCGCTGATGGAGGATACCCCCAGGCCAATGAGCAGTTGCGTGTGCTGCCGGGTGTAGCCCATAAAATTGCGGTGAAGTTTTCCTGTGCTTTCAGCTTTAAAAAGCGCATCAGCGGGAAGCGCAAAATGATCCATGCCAATTTCTTCGTAACCGAAGCTTTTCAGCAGGTTGCGCCCCGTCGCATAAAGCCTGCTTTTTTCGTGGGCGCTTGGAAGATCCTTTTCCGTGAACTTTCTTTGCCCTGCTTTAAGCCATGGGACATGAGCATAGCTGTAAAAAGCGATCCTTTCGGGCCTTAGTTCGGCAACCTGGTAAAGCGTGGTGATTAATCCATGTGTGGTTTGCAGCGGGAGTCCATAAATGAGGTCGAAATTGATGGAGGTATAACCTATCCTGCGTGCCTGCTGCGTGACCACCTTTACCTGTTCAAAGCTTTGGTGCCGGTTAATGATGAATTGTACCCTGGGATCAAAATCCTGTATGCCCAGGCTAAGCCGGCGGAAGCCGAGATTGTATAATACTTCCAAATGATCAACGGTTGTGTTTCCCGGGTGGGCCTCAAAGCTAAATTCGGCTTTAGGGTGTATGCTGGCGCCTCTAAGTAAGCCGCCAATGAGCAGGCTGAGATTTTCAGCGGTAAAAAATGTCGGTGTCCCGCCGCCCAGGTGCAACTCCCGGATCACCGGGATATCGCCCAGCAGTTTCAGGTACATATCCCATTCCTTAAGTACCGCGTTGATGTAAGGCTGTTCTACCCGGTGGTTCTTTGTTATCCTGGTGTTGCAGCCGCAATAAGTACACCCGCTTTCACAGAATGGCAAATGGATATAGAGGCTGATCCCGTCTCCTTCATTACTCTCCTCAAAAGAACGTTTAACAGATCGTATCCAGGCCTCCTTGTTAAAAAGCTGAACATCCCAGTAAGGCATGGTGGGGTAACTGGTATATCGTGGAACCGCTACATTGTATTTAGTGGCGAGCTCATCATAAGGAGTTTTGGCTGACATCCGAAAGTGATTTTGTTTTACAAAAATATCGCTTAACCTGCGGCGCTAATATGACGAACCTCACCTTTTTGAGTAATCTGGATCAACCTTTTTTTGGATTTTAGGAATGCTCCTTTCTAAATTAAATAACCTGCAGATCATTTCTTAAATTGCGATGTGTTTAATTAATAGGTCACTCAATAAAACCCATATTGGAGAATATGAAGCCATTGAATAGCTGAACGTTTGCATAACTACTTTGAAAACCTAATCAGTTTGATTTCGTTTAACAAATGAGCGTATGCTATTAGCCCTATATATGAAATTTTCAAATTTCCAGTTCTTCATTAGATCTCTCATTGTCTGCTTAATCCTTTTTGTTTCTTGCTTTGCCTATGGGCAAAATAAAGAACTCTTAAAGCTTAAGTATGATTTGTCGCAAGCAAAAGATAGTCTAACCATAATGCGATTAATGAATAAAATAGGGTTTTTAATCCATATGAATAGTGCGGATAGTAGCTTTTATTATGGTGTAAAAGCAAACCGCATTGCTAATAGCTTGGGTGACATCAGGGGGAAAGCAGATGCATTGGCAAATATTGCTATTGGACTTTCTCTGAAAGGTCTTTACAGTCAGTCGCTCGATTATTACAGTAAGGCCTATCAAAATTATGCTCAGCTGCCCGATACAGGTGATATGGCACAAATGCTTATGAATTCGGCAATATCCTACAGTTTTACCAGCGATAGTAACCAAACTAAACAGTTTGCCAAGAGAGCTATACTTATGTCAAAGTGGATAAAGGCAGATTCTGTTAAGAGTATGCTTTACGCAAATTACGCCGATTTAGGTGGGCTTAAGCCTGATTCTGTCAATATTTATCTGAATAAAGCAGAAGTTATAGCATTAAAAATCAAGGATGATCGAACGCTGTTATTTATTATGCAGGAGCGAGCGCAATCATTTTTGGACACTAAGAATTTCCCTGAGGCGAAGGCTTTGATATTCCAATCGCTTTACCTGGCTCGTAAGCATCAATGGGATTATCATGAACTGGAGGGACTTAACCTCTATGGCCTCTATTACGTTGCTGTAAATAATCTTGACAGTGCCCTCGATTCTTACCAGCAAATTTATCGCATCAGTAATGCCAATAATTATGTTTACTGGAAAGCAGACGTCTTAAGGTCTATCCTGCATGTTTACCAGTTAAAACATAATCTACCAAAACAAGTTGAAACCAGCAAATTGCTAGTCGAAGCACTTGATAAGCAAAATGAGAGTAATAACAGTTTCCTTGGCGATTATATTAAATATAATACTGATCAGCAAAAGTTTGAAAAATTAAGACAACTAAATGCAATAAATCAAAAGAAGAAAAATTGGTTTATTATAGCAGCTGCAATTGGCTTAATTAGTACAATCGTTATTTTTCTTATTTATTTAAGGTCCCGCAAACAACAAAAGCTTCTGCATTTATTAAATGAAAAGATAAGTGATCAAAACCGTAGTCTGCAAGACAATGATGAGTTTAAGAGCCGGTTGCTTAGTATGTTGGCTCATGATTTTAGAGCTCCATTAGGACAAACATTAGGTATTATTAGCTTGTTAAGAGAGGATGAGCTGGATAAAGATACCCGAATAAAATCATATGATAACATCGAAAACGATTTGGAGAACATACTCGTTACTTTCGATAATATCCTTCAATGGATAAAACGGCAACTGTCGGGATACGAGTTTATACCTGAAGAGTTGAATATGTATGATCTAATGGAACATTCAGCTAGCTTGTTTAAACAAACGATGAGTACGAAAAGTCTTATTTTCAATAACCTCTTAGATCCTGAACAAATTGTTAGTAGCGATAGGGAAATCATTCAGTTTATCAACCGCAACCTGATTCACAATGCGGTGAAATATTCTCCGGTGAACGGAGTTATATCAGCAAGTATCAAAACGAATGGAAAAGAAGTTATTATTTCCGTTAAAAATGAAGGTAAAGGCATGACGGAAAAGCAACTTAATAATCTATTTCTATTCAGACAACATGAAACCGATGATCAGGGCGCTGGCATGGCACTTACCCTGAGCCGTGAATTCATAACGTTACTTAATGGTAAAATCTGGGCAGAGAGTACCATTGGGAATGGTGCCACCTTTTATTATTCACTTCCAACACAAGGTGTAAATTAACTAAAGTAGGAGATGCCCGTGATCTGTAACAGGTCATGAAATCTGGAGAACCTTATAAAATAATTACGGATCATGACGGCATGGATTATGGCTCAAAAAAGTTGGTTTCTGAGCCGTAAATAGTTTAAATTGAGCCATGATTTAATTACAGCTCATTTTATTTGTAATTACGGCTCGCTTTTCGTTAAATTTGAGCCATAATTGAATGCATAGTGAGCTGTAATTATGACGAGAATAGATGATGACATCCTTAAATTCATAAAAGAATACCCCGCCAGTTCATCCGTAGAGATACATAAAGCTGCCGGAAAAGGTTCTTTTGCAACAACCAAAAGGGCAATAGCAGAGTTGGTCAAAACAGGCCAGTTATTAGCCGAAGGCCAGACACGCGCTACCCGTTATCGGATCAGCCCGGAAAACCAATTGTTTAGCCGTATCGATATAGATACCTATTTCGAAAAGGAAATTGACGAGCGCGAAATTCAGGACGGTTTCAATTTCGGACTAATAACCGATGTGTTGCGTAATGTCGATCTATTCACCCCAGCGGAAGCAAATACTTTAAAACAATTACAGGAGGAGTTCCGCGATAATATTTCCCACATGACCACGGCTGCCTATAATAAGGAAATGGAGCGGTTGGCTATCGACCTAAGCTGGAAATCATCGCAGATCGAAGGCAATACCTATTCGTTGCTGGAAACCGAGCGGCTGCTAAAGGATAAGGAAACCGCGGCTGGTAAGCCAAAGGACGATGCGACGATGCTGCTGAATCATAAGGAAGCACTCAACTTTATCATTGAGAACCCGGATTACGTGATACCGTTAACGATTGCACGAATTGAAGATGTCCATAGTATCCTGATCAAGGGCCTTGAGGTGGAACGTAACATTCGACAGCGGCGCGTGGGTATTTCGGGAACGAACTATAAACCGCTGGATAATGAACACCAGATCAGGGAAGCACTTGAGGATATGTGTCGTCTGATCAACCGGAAGGAGAACGTATTTGAAAAATCCCTGCTGGCATTAGTGCTGCTTTCTTATATCCAGGCATTCAACGACGGTAATAAAAGGACGGCACGCATCATCAGCAATGCGATCCTGATCGCAAATCAATATTGCCCGATCTCCTTCCGGACAATTGACGCCGTAGAATATAAAAAGGCTATGCTAATCTTTTATGAGCAAAATAATATCAGCGTTTTCAAGGAGATATTTATCGAGCAGTTCAGGTTCGCGGTCAAAACCTATTTTTAATAAGAACTGCCTGCTGGCTTCTATATAAACTATGTTTACTGTTCTTTGGCCCAGCGATATTCCCTTTGATAGGAAGGAATAAAAAGCTGTATTCGAGCAGTCCATAGACAACCTTAAGGCTTATATTATTATTTTCACTCATGAAGTTTTATTGGTTTTGTAAGTGCATTTGATATAAATGGGCACAAGCTATCGCATCTGACAGCGCATCGTGATGATTGAGTGTGATCCTATGCTCTGAACAACACGCTGCTAACCCTTTACCATAAATTTTATAGGTGCATTTTTGGGTGTAAGCTGGTGATGGCAGTTTATAATATTGCAAGGTCTGTGACAGGCAATTAAAGTCAAACGCGCCATTATGAGCAACCACAGTTTGATTTTCTATAAAGTGTTTAATTTGCGGCCATATCCTGTTAAATTTCGGTGCATTGCAGGTGTCGCGGGCGCTAATGCCATGGATTTGCGTATTCATGCTGAAATACAAATTATCAGGCGGGCAAACAAGTAGGTTTAACTTGTCTATAACTTTTCCATTCTCCACCCTAACTAAGCCAACCTGACAAATGCTCCAGCGCTTTCCCTGTGCGGTTTCAAAATCAATAGCTGTAAAATTAAAACTCATTATGATTAGGTAATTGTGATTTGTTAAAGATATCTAGCTTTTTAAATATCAGATGGCTTGGTAAGGCATACACAAATATTAAGAATTGTTTGGCATTAAAAAATTAATATTTTAATGCCAAATGATTTTTGGGCATTAAAGCTATTCTTTAAAATCTACCAAACATTAAAATATGCCAAATTTGAGGTTAACGTTGGTTTTTAACCTTAAACAAAAAAGAGCCTCATTTTAAAGAGGCTCTTTTTTCAAAACGAATGCAAACTCTGGTACTTTGTGTTTGCTCTGTGATCCCGGTGGGATTCTGCAAAATTACTTTCATGGTTGAAAGAGAAGGTGGTTAAACAAAATGGTATGCTACATGTCGGCGAACGTAGTTTGTAGTTTGACGTATTACCAGACCATTTTTAATCATCAGTATTTTGCTTTTGGTTGCCATCACTCAGAAAGACCAGGCTACCCTGATGATAATTATATGATGGTATATAACCGATATATCCAAAACCGCTTAATTCCTTCATACACTTATGATAGGTAGCGATGGAGTTTATGTGCGCCAGGTTCATTAGGTCTCGACGATATACAGGGAACCTGTTAGCAAAATTATGCTGTTTCCAGTTCCAGAACAAAGCCAGGTATAAGCTGATGTGAGAGGGGAGTACCCGCTTATCATTCATAGCCCGAAAGAAAAAATGGGCTAATTGGTTGATTGCTTTCATAATTCAATATTTAGCGTTTCCTTCGAGTAGCTTATTTATTTCATCCGTTTTATAATACATAATGCTCCCAATTTGTGTATATCGCAGTGTGCCATTAATGCGTAGATTTTGAAGAGTACCCGGAGATATTTTTAAAAGCTTTCTGACTTCTGCACTTTTAAGCAATTGTTTGACCTGCTGTCCTGGAGATCCCATTAAGGATTTAATATCTTGTAGGAGTTGTTGCCTGAATTGTTCCAGGTCTTCCTTAGTTAAAATTTCAATCGCTGCCATTTTGAACATTGTTAAATTATAAACATGTTCAAAAATATGCAGGGTGCCCGGGAAATAACTCCGATACTATCCGACTCGGAGAGCGACTTTTTTGTAAAAAAATAGAAATTTGTTTTGAAATGGTGCTCCGATTTAATTATGGATTTGGTATCAACTGAATCCATCGCCTTTCGTTTCGCTTTCTCTAACCCGTCTTTTACCATAATTAAAACAGAACTAACGGGTGCAATTGAATTGTTGCAATCTCAAAATTTATTCGTTTTAAACTTTGAGAATGGGCTAATATAATGCCTGTAGTTACGCTTTCTTTCGCGGGATTGCCCGGAGGAATAAATCTATCTTAGATTGTTGGTACATTGCATTTTATGTATATTTGTACTAAGATTTACAGAGGTAAAAAAAACTGCGACATCTGTGGCGTCTGATTATCTCACGGTAGCTAAATGACTATAGATCAATATTATATAGAGGTAGGTTCGAATCCCTCCCTCACCGCTGAGTATCAATTTAAAACTTGTCAAAAGCCTGTAAATCGTTGATTTACAGGCTTTTTTGTTTTTGCCATTCCTGTCAAATATGTCAAAAATCGCCATGTTTCAGTGAGCGATTCGTGTAGTAGTCACTTTCCAAGGCAATTGCTCACTGGAAGTGATTTAACTTATTGATATACAAGATGTTTCAAAATAAAACATCTTGTCTTCGAAGGCTTATTTATCGACATTTATTCACTTTAATTAATGATTTTTATGTTAGAAAAAAGCTTTGGTTTGTTGTTTTATTTAAAGCAAACTCCCAGTTACAAAGATGACCAGATGTATATTTATTTGCGGATTACCGTAAATGGGACATCTAAAGAATTGTCCACTAAGCGCTTATGGTTAGTAGCGAAGTGGAATGTGAGAAGCGGTCGTGCCGATGGCAGCAGTGAAGATGCCCGCTCCATAAATAGTTTACTTGACACCTTGCAAGTTAAAGCTCATGAGGCAAAAAGAATTTTGATCGAGGCAAACCAGGAGGTTTCCGCTCAAGCTATCAAAAACCTTATGCTTGGCATTGATGACCGCAAAATGATCCTTGAAGTATTTCAAGACCACAACGACCAGGTTGCCACCCTTGTTCCCCAAGAGTATTCACCGGGAACGCTCGACCTTTTTAAGCGTACCCTTAATCATACCCGATTATTTATTCAATGGAAATACCGGGCGGATGATACGGACATCAGGAAACTTAATTATGAGTTTATCAGCCAATATTCTTTTTGGCTCAAGAGTGTAAGGAAGTGTCAGCACAACTCGGCAATGAAGTACCTTACTTATTTTAAAAAGATAGTTCTGTTGTGCGTAAAATATGGCTGGCTTAAGGGCGATCCATTCGCCGGATACAACCTAAACCGTAAAGAAGTTGAAAAGCCTTATTTGACTGATGATGAACTAGGGCGTATTATTTCAAAGGACTTTCGATCAGGCCGGCTCGGTAATGTGCGTGATATATTTGTCTTCTGCTGTTATACCGGGCTGGCCTATGTTGATGCTAAACAACTAAAACGGTCGGAATTGGTAAAAGGATTTGATGGCGAACAGTGGATCATAAAAAAAAGGCAGAAAACAGATTCCGCATCGAGGATCCCGTTACTGCCGGCAGCACTTCTCATACTGGAGAAATATGAAAACGACCCCCACTGCCAAATTAAAGATGTTGTTCTGCCTGTATTGACAAATCAAAAAATGAATGAATACTTAAAAGAAATCGCTGAAAGGTGCAACATAGAAAAATTGTTGACCTTTCATGTCGCCCGGCACACATTCGCCACAACGATAACTTTAAGCAACGGCGTGCCAATGGAAACAGTTTCCAAGATGCTCGGTCATAAGAATTTGCGGCAGACCCAACATTATGCAAAGATCGTAGACGCGAAAATCGCTTATGACATGAAGCAACTTAAAGAAAAGCTAAGTCTTAAATAATCATCAAAAAACTAAACTTATGGAAAATGTAATGGAAAAGAACTCAATGCTTAGCGAGGAGTATATATCAGACAAAATTTATTTAATGAGAGGCCAAAAAGTAATGCTTGACAGTGATTTATCGCATATGTACGACATGAAGGCCATCAGATTGAGGCAACAGATTAGACGAAATTTGGACAGATTTCCATCACACTTTATGTTTCAATTGACTATGGAGGAAGTAGAATTGATGGTATCACAAAATGTGATACCATCAAAGAGTCACTTTGGCGGAGCGCTACCGTATGTGTTTACAGAACATGGGGTGTTGATGCTTGCAAACGTTATCAAAAGTCAAAGGGCAATCGCCATGAGTATCAAGATAATTGAAGTGTTTGTAAAACTACGAGAGTTAATGATGGGGCAAAAAGATACGCTATTAAGGTTTGAACAATTGGAAAAACTACTTGTTCAACATGACAGCGATATCCAGGCGTTGTTTAACGCTTTGAAACAACTGATTCATCAAAAGAATGAGCCAAGGCCCGCCGTAGGTTTTAAATTAAAAAACAGTTAGAAAGGATTAACAGGCCTTGTAAATCCCATTTCCCAGTGGTCATATAGTTTTGCAAAAATGGTTGGACAATCACTCCACACAATAAGGCGAGGTATTGTGGTAGCCACGGTAAAAAAGCAGTAGTTGTATTCGATGGTGACACGGCAAGTCTAGGCGCTTTATTATTAGCGCCTAGGTCAAAATAATTCAATATTTTGTTCATCGTTTAAGATTTAGTTGGGATAAAATTAAAAATAATTTTTTTATAAAACAATAATATTCAACTGATTATGGATTTTTTTTGATGAATTTGTAATCCTAAATCTTTATATATGAAATATTTATTATTTATACTTTTCGCGCTTCTTTTTTTAGCTTCCTGCAGCCATTTCAATAACCCAGCTCCGGTAAAACCAGTTGCAGCGCTAACAACGCTATCGTCCCCTTTAACTATTAACGTTTTTCCGGCGTTAATTAATGATACAACCGGGAGGGTTGGGTTTATATCAAAAGTATGGCTATAGGCAATTTGAATCTGGTGATGCCGCTAGTATTCGATACGGGGTCTGCGGGCGTAACACTCAATGCCGAATCTGTTTTTCCAACATCAATTGTCGATGCAAATGGTTTTAAATTCAACGGAAAAGATTCTATCAGTTACCAGGGTATCACGATTACCAGCTTGAATGTAAAAAAAGTTTATGGGACTAACTCAAAAGACACTACGATAGAATTTGGCAATATAGCTTATGCTACAATGACCTTGGGTGATGTTAACAGATCTGTCCGGACGGAGCGCATGCCGGTTTTGTTTTTCTACCGTACGACATCCAATAGCAAACAGGTGAATGGCCCATCGATATTTGGCGTAAATGTAAGTGACAACGCGACCCAGCTGGTGACCAACAACGCAAATGCAACTTATCTAATCAGCTCCTTTAAATACCTAAGGTATACCAATAACCTGATCGCCGGATTTAAACTCGGCGAGATCACCTTGGGGGGCTGTGATATCGGCACGACAAATAACGCAAACGGCTGTTTGCCAAAAGCCTTGTTAACGATTGGACTGACCTCAGCCGATGAATCAGTTTATGCGATGAACAGCCTAAATGCAATAAACCCGCAAACGGTACTCACATCGCAGTCGGGCTATCCTGCTTATCCAAATTATACACTTTTTAATCCGGTGGTTCCTAACTGTACGATCATCAATGGCTCGGTTATGGCAAGAGAACTGGGAGAATCAACGCAAACTAAAGGCAGAACGGGAGGCGCGTCAGCGCTCAGAGTTGAAAGAGTTTAAGGAATTGACGAATCGTGCTAAGCAATGGAAGAGGGCGATGCTGCTTCGGGAGTATCTTGCCGCAATACCAAATCCGGATGTCGAATGGCTGGCCTGGGCCCGGCAAAAGGCAGATTGGCTTGACCCGCTTGTCATGGCCGACGATGAGTGGCTGACAGAATCGGATAAGGATGTCTTTTAGGTCGATGAATCCTTTAACCACTAATGGCTCCGATATCCAACGCTTAGGCGCCTAATATTTATATTTTGTTTGACATGGTTTTAAAGCATTTTTAAAGTGATCCCGATAAGTCCGGTGAATTTTTCGAGGTAATACTGGATAGTCTTGAGTTTGAAGTCCTCCCAGTAGGGCGCCATTGGCGAAAGCGTCTCATTTTCGTCTAATACCGTATCCAGTACAAAGCCATAGGCGTCCGCTTGTCGCTCGGCTGCTGACCTCAATTTTTCTTCATGAATGACACCGGGAAATTTGGACAGGAACAACAGCTGTATCGCAACTTTGTCCTGCACATTCAGTCGTGGTATTTCTACGATCTCTGAAGCTTCAGCGTCTATCTGCGCCATTCTTTTTCCAATATTATCGGCAAAGGGCGCGATTAGCGGCAGGTCAACCATATCGAAAAGGCCGCCTGCTTTGGCAGTAAAGAACTTTTTGGTCTGTCCATCAAAATAATAGGACTCTTCAGCGATTACCGGCGCGGTCATGGCGTGGCAAAGCCAAAAAAGATTAAAACGCTCGATCTCTGTCATGTTTTGCTAAGATAGCTAAACGGGCTATTTATTCCAACCAAGTGCAGGGGCAACATGCTCCAAAATAGCGGATAGCACGTGGATATTATAATCAACACCCAACGTATTCGGTATGGTCAGCAGTAAGGTATCCGCTTCCTGTATCGCCTCGTCCTGGGTCAATTCTTTGATGAGCTGATCGGGTTCGGCTGCATAGCTCTTTCCGAAGACTGCCCGTTTATCAGCTTCAATATAACCAAAGCTATCAGCCCCTTTTCCTTGCTGTCCAAAGTAATACCTGTCCTGGTCATTGACCAATGCAAAAATGGAACGGCTCACCGACACCCTTGGGTCGCGTTGGTGCCCGGCTTTTTTCCAGGCTTCTTTATATAACCTTATCTGTTCTGCCTGTTGGATATGAAAAGGTTTGCCGCTTTCGTCAAATTTCAAAGTAGAGCTTTGTAGGTTCATGCCTTGTTCAGCCGCCCAAACTGCGGTAGCGTTAGAAGCTGCTCCCCACCAGATCCGCTCGCGCAATCCATCCGAATGCGGCTCCAGGCGTAACAAGCCCGGCGGGTTCGGAAACATCGGATAGGGGTTTGGCTGGGCAAATCCGGCACCCTTTAATTTATCCAAAAATTCCAGCGCCTTCCTGCGTCCCATTTCCGCATCGCTTTCTCCTTCAGCGGGTGCATAACCAAAATAGCGCCAGCCCTCAATCACTTGCTCCGGCGAACCCCGGCTGATGCCTAACTGTAAACGGCCTCCGGAGATCAGGTCAGCAGCACCGGCGTCCTCCACCATATACATGGGGTTTTCATAGCGCATATCAATAACACCCGTCCCAATTTCTATCTTCTTCGTTTTCGCCCCGATAGCCGAAAGCAAAGGAAATGGCGAAGCCAATTGGCGCGCAAAATGATGCACCCGGAAATAAGCGCCGTCCAAACCCATTTCCTCGGCGGCAACAGCCAGTTCAATGGATTGCAGCAGGGTATCGCCTGCGGTGCGGGTTTGATAGGCGGGATGGTCAGACCAGTGCCCGAATGATAAAAAGCCTATTTTCTTCATGGTTAGCAAATGTAAGCATCGGGGCAGTCCGCTCAGGTCATGATTTAGTAAAATCAGATCGCCTGAATGGCCTTTGCAAATTCGGCGGCCCCGCCTTCCCGGCCACAGCCAAAACATTTGAATATCTCCTTGGAAGGATAGACCATGAACGAGCCGGCGGTATCGTTGTGGAAGGGACAGTTACCTTTGAGGATTTTCCTGCTTTCACCGAGCTGGACGTATTTAGTTATTAATTGGACGAATTCGTTTTGGGGCGTTGCTGGCACGTTAACTATATAGGATAGGTAAATATACAAAAGCTTGTTCAGTGCCAGAACCGCTGTTGAAAAAACGGGGATTGTGAAGAAAAGAAGCTAAATTTACGGGAGCAATGACCGATCCGTCGAAATTTCTTTACGCACTAACCCATCTTCACCGGGCGCCGACCAAATTCGGTAAGGCTCCGCATAAGCCGGTGCTGCTCATTACGTTGCTGGAGCTGATGGAGAGCGGTTACGCGAGTGGTAATCGTTTCTATCCGGATACCGAGCTGGTTGGCGTGTTCCAGGAGAACTGGAGGTTGCTGGTCGATACGGCAAATCAGCCGGATTTTACGCAGCCCTTTTATTATTTGCAGAGTGAGAAATTAGCTGGAACGGGCTATTGGGAATTAATTGCTCTGCCCGGCTGCCAGGTTAATGCGCATATAAAGAGTATCAATAAGTTGATCTCGGTAGTGAATTACGGGCGCTTCAGCGATGAATTATTCTTGTATTTGAGTGATGCTTCTAACCGGGCCTATGTCCGGCAACAGTTAATCCAAGCCTACTTTCCAAACAAGGCCGGGGAGTTTGTGGAACGGAAAAATAGCGGCGAAGGGTATTTCCATGAATTAGAAGCGTATATTCTGAATGCCCCGGAGGCGAAAAAGAAGATTGTCAAAATTGAAACCGAAGAGGAAGTATATGTCCGTAGTGGTTTGTTCAAACGGTTAGTGCCCCAGGTCTATCAACAGACTTGCGCCATCTCCGGCATGCAACTGGGTAGTACTTTTGGGCATACCTTCGTGGATGCCTGTCATATCGTGCCGTTCAGCGTATCACACGATGACCGGGTAACGAACGGTTTGGCTTTATGCCCGAATATCCACCGGGCTTTCGACCGGGGACTGATCGCCATTAATGACGATTATTCAGTTTTGTTGTCGTCGCATATCCGGGAGAAGTCAGAACATGCTTACAGCTTGAATAAATTTGAGCATCAGAAGATGCTTTTGCCGGAGCACAAGTCGGCCTGGCCGGATGTGGATTTGCTGAGGTGGCATAGGGCGGAGGTCTTTAGGGGATAGATTTAAAAAAATAGTTATCTACCACTATCATATACAATAGCCATTATTTTAGCAGAGGTTTGGCTTCCGATAATGGCAATTTCACTAAAATTATATTTACTCGAACTCAACGACGATAAATATTATGTCGGCCAAACGGATGATCCTGAATTTAGGTTTAGCGAACACTTGTCGGGTAAAGGCGCAAAATGGACGCGAATGCACCGGCCTTTACATTTGTTGCTCACGAAAAATCTGTCGGTAGAAACTGCTGCTGAGGCCATGCTATACGAAAACTGGCTGACACTGTATTATATGGAACAGTTCGGTTGGGAGAATGTCCGGGGTGGCGATTTCGTGATCGTTGAATCTTACTTGCTTCGTGAACGATTAGAACATATCTACGATTTTATGCAAAACAAGATCAAATATTATGTGCCGGATTGCAAATATCTGTTTGGTTCAACCGATGACTGGCACGTGTATGTGCTGGAGCTGAAGAACGATTGTTTTTATGTTGGCAGTTGCCAGCGCCTGGGAAAATCACTTGGCGAACACTTTAGCGGGAAAGGGATCGCCTGGACGCGGGATAACCCGGTAGTAAAAGTATTGGAACTGGTGACAATTCCACTGGGCGGAGAAAGTTATCTCGAATTGAAAAATCGGCTGTTGTTGGATTATATTGATCGTTATGGGCGGGACAACGTAATGGGTGGGCAGATGCCGGCGAAACAAACGCGCTAAACGCTTCGTATTGAACATGATAGTACTGCCGAAGTAATGATTATAAGAGGGCTCGTAAATAATATAGCCAAATGTTACCAAGTCGCTCATACAACGATGATAAGTGGAGATGGAATGAATTTTAGCCAGAGGCATCAGTATCCTCCTGGAAATCTTCACTGTATTTCCCAAACCTGTTTTTCTAAATAGATAATATAAGGCTGTAAACAGTGAAACATGGGATGGCAAAAGCCGGTCATCACTATCTGCCCTTTCTAAAAAACTGGAGAGAATGGCCTCCGGTTCCGTCATTTTGCCACCTTTCCTTCCAACATCTTTTGAACATCATCCGCCTTATAGTAAAAGGTACTGCCAACTTTCGAAAACTTTAAAACACCTTTTACCCGAAGGCGCTGCAAAGTGTTAGGCGAAACGTTAAGCATTTTCCTAACCTCAATGCTCCTTAACCATTGGCTGCTCTTTTGCGGTTGGTGCTTCAGCGCCACCAGCAGTTCCTGCAAGAGTTCTTTTCTAAAAATGTATAAATCTTCCTTCGTTATAAATTCTACTGTCATCACAAAAGTTTTGGGACAACAAAGCTCCGGAAAACCGCTTTGGGAGAAAGGTAGCAACGAGGTTGGCAACCTAAAATATGATAATTTATGAGGAAATTAATTGAATTTTTCACGTCTAATTTGTACCTTTAATCAACGATTTAAATAAGCCAAAAAAGGTCATTGCGCGATTCGTGGAGTGGTTAAAACAAGACAATATAAATAGTTGACATACAGTGCGTTATAGGGCAGGTTTCTTTCCCTCCCTCACCGCCAGAATACAAATGCTGCCTGTAATAGGCGGCATTTATTGTTTTAGGGTGCTGCTACTGGTGCATTGAAAATACTAAGCCCATATTACGCACTCATCACAGATGAGCGTGAGACGGAACCATACAAAGAACCATACTCAACTTGTAAACCGCATGCATCATTAATGGCAGATATAGCATTATTCATGGGTTAATTTTATTTGATAATTATTTCTTTTTCCAGTTTAGCATACATCATTTCGGTAAAAGAATGCTTGTCCTTTTTAATTATATCGGCTAACAATTTATTTTCTGGAGTAATATGTTCAGCTAAATTTCTATCGCTCCATAAAATCACTTCAATCAAGCTGGGTAAAAAAGTTATACCCTTCGGAGTTAGCGAGTATATATTAGTTTTTTTGTTGTCAGGAAGCTTCCCTTTTTTAATTATACCAGCCTCTTCCAGATTTAATAACCTATCAGACAAAATATTTGTCGCAATTTTTTCTTCTGAAGCGGCAAATTCACTGAAAGTTTTTTTACCGAAGAACATCATATCACGCAGAATTAATAGCGACCATTTATCCCCTATTAAATCTAATGCAGAGCTGATTGCGCAATTAGATCTGAAATTTAGAATCATAATATTTTGAATTTATTACTTGCATTTTAAAAGTATTTACTATTATTACTTGCAATTTAAAAGTAAAAATATAAATAAAACCGTAAATATTAAAATGGATTTTAAAAGTATCTGCGGCAATAGTGGTTGCCTACGATATTGAATCTTTAAGCTATAATTATGAATATAGAATCAAAAATCGCAATTATTGGTGGTGGCATTGGTGGATTAGTGTCTGCCATTTCATTACAACAAAAAGGTTTTAACAACATACAAGTATTTGAGCGAAGAACGAAAGCACAATCTATAGGTGCCGGTTTGGTGGTATGGGCAAATGCCAGTTGGGTTTTGAATAAACTCGGACTTTTAGATGGGGTTGCCAAGCTGGGTGGAAGATTGAAACAAATGCAGCGCTGGACAGACCAGGGAGAATATTTGGGAGGTGTTGATATTACAAAAATTGATAAGGGTATTGGCTATCCGAGTTATGCAGTTAGCCAGGCCGAATTCCAACAATTTTTACAGCATAAAGCAAATGAACAGGGGATAGTAATACGAAATAATCAATGTGTTATTGATATTGAAGATAATGGCCCGGAAAACTCATTTTTAAGATTTGAAGATGGTTCGAAGACAGAGGCAGACATTGTTATTTGTGCCGATGGCAGAATGAACTCTATAGCCAGAAAGTATGTACAAAAAGAAAATAAACCCATTTATCAAAATTATATCAATTGGGTCGGAATTCTTGAAAGCGATAATCCCATACCAATAGAGAATAATGTGCTTGATTACTGGGGCTGTGGCACGAGATTCGGAATTGTACCCATCAATAAATATAAAGTGTATTGGGCGGGCTGTAAAGCCTTACTGCTGAATAATGTAAATACAGCCGATACAGATAAACAGGAACTATTACATATATTCAATAACTGGCCAACATTAATTAAAAGAGTAATAAAAGAGACGCAAGACCAAAACATTAAGCGAATTCCCATTTTTGACCACAACCCCAACCCTAATTGGTTTAGGAATAGAGTTTGTTTATTAGGGGATGCAGCCCACGCTTCTTTGCCTACTTCCGGGCAGGGTGCTTGCCAGGCAATGGAGGACGGGTGGCATCTATCAGAGCAAATGGCAGCGTTGTCTACTCTGCCCGAAGTGTTTAATGCCTATCAAGATATTCGTTTTGAGAAAACAACAGCAATTACCATTTCAGCACGCGAATTTGCCTCATCTTTATTTAATACCCAGGAAGCATTTTGTTTGAAAAGAAATAATATAGAAAAATTTACAGATTACGAAAAATCAGCCAATGGAATGATTGGATTATGGTCAAAAAACCTAAAGTAAAACTATTAACATAGTCTGATAATACTCCCACCTCTTTAGGATTTAAAATCTCGTTTACCTGGTTAACTAACTATCTAATCTTTGGCCTCATTATTTTCTACTTGGTTTTCGCTTTAATAATCGCCAGCTCCACAAAAACTGGTTATTGATAATTAACCAATGAAATTATTCAAATGAATTGAGTTCAACAGTTTCAATTGCTCTACCATATCATTCAGAACCTGTATGGTATGGGTAGGAAAAAATTACCATTATTTCTCCTGGTAAACTTCTCTAATAATCCTTAAAATATCTGACAAGTGTTCTAATCCACTCCCCTTATCCCCGCGGATATCAATATCAATACACATCAAAAGCCTGTAAATCGTAAAATTACAGGCTTTTTTCATTTTCCGGACTCGCTCAAAATATGTACGGGATCAACACAAAGCAAAGGAATCGGTAACCCCTTCCTTTTGTCGAAATTAGGTTACCGAATTTATACTGGTTTTAGTATATCCATTTGATTTTCAGTGCGAAGAATCTATCATCCTATCCATTAACAACATGGCTACTGACCTTTTGAGGCTGCCCATCTCGCCTACGGCTAAATAAACGGATAATGCTATTTGCAAGCAATGGTCTTAACTTATAGTATTTTCTGAACCAACTATAGCGCAGCATTTTTTTTTCGTCAAAGCGCTTTACAGAAAAAGCATGTTGTAAAAAGTAATCTTTTGGGTAATCATAGTACAAGCCCCAGTTTTCGGGTTCATTGCCGGGCGCAAAACCAGGGTCGTAAACAGTACCGAACAAATGATCCCATACAGAAAATTTTGTGGAGAAGTTAGCGTGAAAAACTTCCCGGTAGTTAGCGTGATGCCATAAATGCAGTTCGGGTGAGTTAAGAAAATATTTCAACTTACCTAATTTTACATTGATGTTGGCATGAATGAACATGCCGAACATGGCATCAAGCATTGCCTTTATGGGTATTACAACCGGATCGGCGCCTAAAATAATGATCGGCGCGAATTCAATGGTTTGATTGATAATGATTTCCACAATATGTGATCTCGATCCCGACAAAAAGTCAATTTGCTTGCCGGAATGATGGGCCTCATGTGTTCGCCAAAAAAACTTGCTGGAGTGCTGGAACCTGTGAAACAAGTAAATATAAAGATCGTGTGTCACCAAAAAGAATAACACCTGTACCGCAACCGGCCAGTGCGCTACAAACTGTATATGCGACCAGTCAAAGCTTTTTTGTACCGGGCCAATAATATAATCAAATATCAGAATCTTTAAAAAATAGCTCTGTATAATAGTATACCATACCAGGTCGGTCCAAAACCCCTCCCTGAAAAATGGTAGCCCTTTCCGGTATGGTGCGATACGTTCCCAGGCAATAATAAAAGCCGCCCAGCAACCTAGTATCAGCGTGGTTATAACAACTACTTTTTCCTGCGACATTTAACTAATTAAAGGTTTTTCTTTATACTCATCGCCAATATTCACCCGTAGCCTTTTCATTGGCCCCAACTCCGATTCATAAACTCTTTTTACACCATCGCCAGCAGCAGTTTCTATATCACGAATGTCACGCACCAGGCGTTGCAGGCCCTGTGGTTCTACAGAAGCGGCATGATCGGAACCCCACATGGCACGGTCGAGCGTAAAATGGCGTTCCACAAATGTGGCGCCCATCGCTACGGCACCTACAGTGGTAGCAAGGCCTGTTTCATGGCCTGAATAGCCAATCGATATACCCGGGAATTTATTTTCAAGCGTTTGGATCATCCTTAAGTTAAGCTCTTCGGGCTTGCATGGATAAGCCGATGTGGAATGCGCTATAAATAATGGGTAATTTGGACTAAAGGCGTTAATAAATGCCAATGCATTCTCGATCTCCTTCATTGTTGACATGCCGGTTGAAAGCATCAGCGGCCGGCCGGTTTCCAATATGCGTTCTATTAATTCAAGATCTGTTAGCGAAGCCGATGCCAGTTTGTACATAACTGTATCAAACTGCTCCATAAAATCAACCGATGGCACATCCCAGGTAGATACGAACCAATCAATGCCTAATTTTTTGCAATATTGATCGATGGTCGCATATTCGGTTATACCAAACTCTGTTTTGCGTTTATAGTCAATATAAGTCATCCTGCCCCATGGCGTGTCGCGCATTACTTCCCACTGATCTTTCGGTACGCATATTTCAGGTGTACGTTTTTGAAATTTTACCGCGTCGGCTTTTGCCGCAACTGCTTCGTCGATTAGTTTTTTGGTGATTTCCAATGAACCGTTATGGTTAATCCCGATCTCAGCAATAATATAGCATGGATGTCTCTTACCTATCTTGCGGCCATTGTTCAGGGTAATCTCATAATTTGCAGGCTCGATAATTTCCTCTTTGCACCCAATAATCAATTCGGCAAATTCGCGAAAACAACCTTCACCACCTTTGTTTTCACAAACATAGTCTACATGTGCTTTTATTCCAGGCAACGCGTTGGATGGACTTGCTGTAAAACCAACCATTTTCATTATCTCCAGGTCGTTATAATCATCACCTATATAGGCTATTTGTTCGCCTGTTAACTGCAGGCGCAAAAGCATTTCCCTTAATACAGCAGGCTTATCTTTAGCCAGCAAATGCAATTCGGCGATTTGTAATTTTTCAGCACGTTTAACTAAAGAGGGCGATGCTTCGCCGGTTATAATGGCTGTTTCAATACCGGTAAGCTTACGCAGGCGTTCAACACCCATACCATCCTGTATATTGAACTTTTTTAACTGCTCCCCATCTTCACCATAATAAACGCCGCCGTCAGTCAATACACCGTCACAGTCTGTGATCAATAATTTAATGCGTGATGCTTTTTCTTTTAAAATATCTTTCATGATTTAATGATTTTAAATTGCTGTCCAGCCACCGTCTACTACAAGGTTGGCCCCGGTCATGTAAGCTGAAGCTTCACTTGCCAGAAAAATAAGCGCGCCCTGGTAATCGTTTGCTTTGGCCATTCGGCCGAGTAATGTTTTTGCTGAATAATTATGTATAAAAAACTCATTCTGTCCGTTCTCAACCCCACCTGGTGAAAGTGTATTTACCCGCACCCCTTTTTCGCCCCAATAAGCGGCCAGGAAACGGGTAAAGTTGATAACAGCACCTTTGGTTACCGGGTAAGCTGCCGATTTATAAAAGGTTTGTTCGCCGCATTCACTACGGTAAATACTTTGATCAGGACCAACCATACCATATGTTGAGGCAATATTGATAATGCTGCCACTGCCTTGTTCGGCCATTGCCGCGCCAAAAACCTGTGAGCATAAAAACACGCCCGTTATATTTACATCTAATGATTTTTGGAAAACATCCAGCGGGTAATTTTCAAATGCCGAAAGATCTTTAGCGAGTGCCGGGTTCTCGAACATATCATTTATAGCGGCATTGTTAACCAGTATATCAACAGAACCATATTTGTTAATTACTTCATTTAACGCTTTGGTAACGGATGCTTTGTTTGTGACATTAATACCTATACCCATATGCTGATCACCTAATTGAAATGCAAAATTCTTCGACTGTTGTTCATCCATATCGGCAACCACAACATTTGCGCCTGCCATAGCCAACGCCTCACAATGTTTTTGGCCGATAAGCCCAAGCGCGCCAGTAACTATAGCCGTTTTCCCATGTAATGAAAACAAATCCATATTAATCGGCCAAAGTATTTTTAGGTTTGATGTTATAGTTGCTCACCTTGCGAAAAACAGCCTCCAGCACTTCACCCTTCAGATAAGATTTAATATCGCCGCTTTCAATAGCTTCCTTCATGATCGGCATTATATCGCGATAAGCAGAAAGTGTATAATTAATATCATCGTCGGTATGGCTGTAACACATATTATGAAAGCCAGCCCACAATATGCCGCGTTTTATCATTTCCTGCTGCATTAAGGTTTTAACTTCAAGGCCATTACCTGCTTCCGGCGTAAAAGTGACCATGGTGCGGCAGTTGAAACCAATGCAAGCGGTATATTTATCCATACCGAATTCAATAGCTAAGTGGTTATAACCTTCTTTCAATAATGCTCCTTTCTCAGCAAGATATTGTGGCACATTTTTGTCTATCAATTCATTGATAGTAGCTATACATGCCGCCAGTGATAAGGCTTCGCCCCCAAATGTTGTATAACTAAATACTTCCGAATTAAATAGCTCCATTACATCGGCCCTGCCGGTGAGTAACGCTATAGGCATACCATTGGCACAGGCTTTGGAGTAAACAGCCAGATCGGGTTTTACATTAAAATACTCCTGCGCGCCACCTATTGCAATACGAAAGCCTGTCCACATTTCATCAAAGATCAATAAGGTGCCATTTTCTTTACATACAGTAGCTAATTCCTGTAAAAAACCGAAGGCAGGCTCCTGGAAAATAAATGGTTCCAATATCAAAGCCGCTACGGTTTCATCAAGTGCTGCTCTTATAGCTTCTATATCATTATATTCAAAGGTGTAAGTCATGTCCTGTATGGCTTCAGGTACACCTGCATTGCGGCTGGTTATACCAATATACCAATCGTGCCAGCCATGATAACCACAGCAAAATATCTTATCGCGCCCGGTGAATGCCCTGGCAACACGAACAGCTGCCGAACATACATCGGCACCGGTTTTAGCGATTTTAACCGCCTCTGCGTTGGGGATGACCTGTTGTATAAGTTCGGCTAGCTCAACTTCAAGCGGGTGCATTAGTGAAAAAGAGATCCCGTCTTCCAATTGTGCTTTTATAGCATTGTCAACAGCCGGATACGCATAGCCTAATGATAGTGGACCTATGGCCGCGTTAAAATCAATATATTCATTACCATCCACATCCCATACATGCGATCCTTTACCTTTTACCAGGTATTTAGGCGATACCCCTTTACTAAATTGACCAGGCCCTTTTGCCAGGGTTTGTGTAACAGGCTTTTGTACTTTAAGAGCTCGCATATACCATTCATCAGATTGACGGATGTTGGGATAATTATCGTTAAAAGCTATTTTGTTTGGCATAATTATAATTTTTGTTTATTCAGAGAATTGCGGCGTTAGAATCTCAGGTTGATTATGGCTTGTTTGGTAACCCAATATAGTTTCAGCAACCTGTTTACCACTGAAACCTTCGTTCTCAATTACTGCGGGCAACAATGCAGGTTTAAACCATTTTTCATTTAAGGCGAATGGCAATACCTTCGCGGTTTTTTGATGTTTCAATAACACTTCGGCAATAATGGTGTATAAACCTCCCGTCAAAAAATGATCTTCGAGCGTTACAATAAGGTCACAACTGTCAATAACATTCAATATGACCTGCTCATCAACCGGTTTCAGACTGCGCATGTTAACTAACCCTACTGATAGCCCTTCGCCTCTTAATATTTCAACCGCGATAAGCGCCTGCTCAAACAGTAACCCATAGGTTAGGATGGTTACGTCGGTTCCTGTTTCAATTACTTCGGCCTTACCCAGCTCAAATGGGGCATGCACATAAGCCGTTGCCCGGGTATTGATGCGAGTGTAAGCAGGTTTAGCCGATGCCCAAATAAGTGGCATCATTTTTACCATATCATCCTCATCGGCAGGTGCAAATACGGTCATATTTGGTATGCCCCGTATTATGGAAATATCTTCTATAGCCTGATGAGTCGGGCCATTAGCATCCGATAGCAAACCAGGTATAAATGCGCTTAATTTTATGGGCAACGAAGGTATCCCGGCATCGGTACGGATAAATTCAAATGCCCGCATTGATAAAAAGGATGCTAAAGCATGTACAACAGGTACGCGTCCGCGTAGGGCAAGCCCCGCCGCTGCACCTATCATGGTTTGTTCAGTTATTCCGGTGTCAATAAAACGTTTGCCCAGCAATTTGGGCAGGTTGCGTATAAGAGCACGATTTTCGGCAGTCATAACGATAAAGCGTTCATCAGCCAGCGACAATTCGGTAAGTAATTCTTCGTATGACATATTATCTGACCACTAAAGTTTCTGATGTTAATTGAGTTTGATGTTCGCCGTGCAGTTCCTGTAAAAGTTGCGCCACTTCATCTGCTGAAAAATTGCAGAACCAGCGGTCGGCACGTGCTTCAATGCTGGGTAGCCCTTTGCCCCTAACCGTATCGGCTATTACCACATTTAGGTTCCCCTGGGCAAAGGGGATTTTTTTAAAAGCGTTGCGTAATTGGTTAAAATTATGCCCATTAATGCGGCTTACAGCAGCGCCAAAAGCGGTAAATTTATCGTGTAATGGCTCCAGCGGTATCAGGTCTTCCGTAGCCATATTAGCCTGGAAGTTATTCCTGTCAATCACAAATATGAGGTTGTCGAGTTGATAGGCGTTAGCCACCAATACCGCTTCCCAGCATGAGCCTTCGTTCAATTCACCATCGCCCATAATGCATATTACCTTATTTTCACCCCCGCGTATTTTTATATCCATTGCAACACCTATAGCTACAGAAGGCAGATGGCCAAGCGAGCCTGAGTGGAATTCGATTCCCGGTATGTGCGTATTGGGATGCCAGTAAACATGATCGTTTATCGACAGATGATTGGCCAATCTTTCCTTTGGGAGTAGTCCAAGCTCGGCAAAGGTTCCGTACAGTGCAGGTACATCATGACCTTTGGAAAGGAACAGGTAGTCACGATTTGGATCGTTTAAGTTATCCTGGTGAAGGTTTAAAAATTCCGCATAGAGGTAAACGATCATATCCACTGCCGATAAAGATGCCCCAGTGAAACACCCCCCACCTGTTGACATTCTTAAAATATGCTCGCGAACATTTAGCGCTATGGCCTCCAGGTTCTTATTGTCGGTTATAAAGTTTTGCATCCGTTGCTTAATTAGGGCTAATAATTTTGGTTTGATGGGAAGAAATAGTATTCAACTCATCCAAATGATGCCTGTACCAGTTTACACCTGCATAGGCAGCATTCAGTTCATATATTTCAGTTTTTTCAGTTAATAAGTTTAGAATATCCTCGCATGAAAAACTGGGGTTATCCGGGTATAACTCTTCGTAAACACGCGCTATGAAATCATAATCCTCTTTATAATCTATCGTAAAACGATGCGACATGGAATAATCCAGACCTGAATTCCAACTCACATTCCCGATGTTAAACTGCAGGGGATTTTCCCATATATATGGAGTGGTATGTTCCAATTCCAGCGGTCGTTCCGCCAACTGCCAGGTTTTTTCAAGGCAGGGCATCGTCATTATCTCCACGTCGTTCCCATCAGGCCAGCTCGCTGGGTGTAGGTTGCTTACATAGTCGTACTCACCACGTTTTTCAAAAAATAGATCAAGTGTTTTATCTATAATGCGGGGATCTATTAATGGGCAATCGGAAGGTATTTTAAGCACAACATCCGCGTTATGTTTAATTGCTGCCATATAATGCCTTTCCAATAGGTTATGGCTGCTGCCCCTGTAACATGGCAACCCGAGCATTGCAGCTTCCTGTTCAATTATATCATCTTCCGCATTAACTGATGTGGCAATAATGATCATAACTTCGTGCCTGACCATTTGCAAACGCTCTATCATCCTGGCAAGTAAGCTTTTACCCAGCACAGGCATCATTATTTTCCCCGGTAACCTGCTGGATGACATACGTGCCTGAACTATGACAACTACTTTCTCCATATGCTTTTTAAATTAATGCTGGTTCAAAATCTCCGGTATATGCTTCGTTAACTTGCCGGTTAAATTGGTACTTAGCGGTAAAACGCTGTTTATTTCCGTTATATAAAGCATAGTCGCGGCACACATCCGCAATTGTTTTTGCTGATGTTCCGCCATTTTGTAGTGGCTGCAGCTTATACAATTCATCAACATCAAACCATGAATGCACTTTTTTGCCAAGAGCTATACCGGTATACACTACAGTAGAGTATTGGGTAATAAGTTCGCTGCAATTAGCTATCATTTGGTTGGTATTACCACTCTTGAATATCAATGTACCGACCGGGGCATATTTGCGGATCTCATTTTCAGCCCTTTCAAAATTCTCATTGGGATGCAGCTTAAATAATAACTGCCTGCCTGCTGCTATTTTCACCGTCTCCTTAATAAACGCGCTTCTATTTTCGTATCTATAGGTTTCCCGCATATCGGTGGTGGCAACCATCACATAATCTTTATGCGGAAAATCATTGTTGCTAAAGTGCACCAGGTTATCATAATTAGGCATCCCGGTTACTATGATCTTATCTGCCTGCGTACCATTCTTTCCAAAGTACTGTTTGTAACCTTCTGATGCTGCACAATAAACATCACATATATTTGACGAACCGTTAAGTGATGTATTACCACACAAAAAACCGGGTAGTTTAAACGCTTTAACAATATGTGTCATTAACGTAAATTTATCGGTCATTCCTTCCTGCACCCAAAGCGTTTTGTAGTTGCGCATACGGACAGGAACTATCATATCCGTGCAATACACAATCAGATCATATTCATTCAAGCGGGCTGCATAGTCAAGCTGTAGTCCGTGCGCTTTCAAATAGTTTTCTGAATTGTGCCTGAACTGCCCGGCAAATGCTGTTGTATCAAGCAACCGGGTATTGTTAATAAGAAATTTCATGAAAGGCGAATCCGTAAATACCTGGCTAAACCAGCAATCAAAATCAGGTAGCTCACTGGCTATCTGGTGCATTTGCGAAGTTTGGTTCAGTGAACCGGTGATGAATAAAATTTTCTGCATTCAGGGGTAGTTATGATGTAGATAGCTTTATATTTATTAAATAATAATATGATGATATATTATTATTTAATAAAAGCTAATCTATTCGAATGACTTTTAGCTAATGAGAAGTTAATATTATCAAATTATTAACCACCTTAAAGCATTGTATTTGATGAGTTAACATTAATTGGCTTTTGCGTAAATATGACCGTTATATTGCAAAAAGTTTTTGAGCTTTTCCAATTGGTCGGTGTTAATCAGATCGACGCCACAATCCAGCAACTTCCGCCAAACCACACTGTTTTCGGGAGAAGCCCATAACCTAACTTTCTTACCGTAACGGTGTGCCTCAGATACATAGGTACATAAACGCTGTTGTTCAATAGCCGGCATAGGCCCTTCGCCTCTCCAATTAAGGATGTGTGAATATCTACAACTTGCTGTTTGATAAAAATTTTGATCAAGAGTATCTTTCTTTACCTGCAACAGGTCCTCATCTACAAAGACCAGCCTATTTCTTTCGGTCTTTAACAGGTCAACAGGCTTGTGCCCAGTAAGTACAATAGTAATTTTGCCCTGCTTATATACACCATCTTGATAAACAGATAGCATAGAGCGGTATTTTTCGAGTATTTGCTTCAGCGCAAGGTAAGTTTCATTAGGACCCGACTTTATATCGATCATCAACATAATTGGAAAGTCGGGACAGTTACTATTTTTATTGATGCCATTTATACAGTCAAGCAGCGGCTTCAAGTACAAGCTGTCCAGCGTTTTATGCATTCGTAACCTTGGTAGTACATGTGCCACTACTAATTTATTATTTCTCAAATAAATATCTGCTTCAATATGTGTAAATCCATTATCAAGGGCATCATACAATGGCCTTTTGTGCCAATAATCGTTATGGGCATATGCGTTGGGTAATGAAATATTTTGAGGGTAAGCGTTAAGGCTGATTAAAATCGGCAAAAGAATGGTGGATAATTTAAGGCTTCGGAGACAATTTCTTGCTTTTTGCATCTTATAATTATTGATACAATTTTAGCAAACACATATTAGGCTTTTGTTAAAAAATGATTATGTGTTAAGAAACCTAATAATAAGATAAGACCATATGAATATATGCGAAAGGTGTAAATCGAAAAAATATAATTTAATATCACGAAAGCGTCCCCATTTCATTTTAGATAAAAAAACTAGATAGTCGTTTATGCAACAGGGCGTGCTGTTGTAGCCCGCCCTGTCAGGCGGTGCTACAGTCATCACGCCCTGGCTCGAGAAGAATACGAATAGGCGCCTTACTTTATGTAGCCTATATCGTCCTGAGGTATAGAATGCCGAATGGTAATAGGGGCGTTAAAGTAAAAACCAAATTATTTCACCACGATAGTTTTGCTTTGTGTCGTATGCGCGCTAAAATAGCCCAGGGTGACCGGTGTTATATTTGTAGGCGGATTAGATGGTGTCACGCCACCACCAGGTCCGTTGGTTTGCTCTTGCATTAGTGTTTCCCAGTAGGTATAAATAGGCTTGTCAATACATTGCATTTCCACGGTAACGGTATCACCTGAAAATATCCCCTTATCAACACTGCTGCTGGCGGTATTCTCATACAGGTCAATACTAACATAGCGCCCATCATTAAACTGGTCGTTGTACGCATAAATATCATTTGCCTGCACATTGTTCACATACATTACAAAACGGTACTGATTAACTATACCAGCAGGGTCCTGATAGTATACAGTTACGACCTTTTTGTGATCGCTCGTCTGGATCACATCATTCTTTGAAGTGAGTGAGTCTAAATTGACAACAGCGGGCATCTTGGAATTGGCAATGTAAGTCTTCCCGCCGGTAGTAACACTCATTGTATAGGTATTTCCGGGGATGCCAGTTAGCTGGCTATTGGAATAAGTACCAGAAGGTCCCTCAGTAAAGGTATAAGTGTTACCATTCTGATCGCTTACGCTTACCGTGGCACCAGTTACCGGCGGATAGGTATTCGTATTTGTAAAAGGCACGTTGGTGCTTAGTTTGATGATTTGTGGACCAGCTGTATTGGTAATATTGCCTTCAATAACCAGTTGGCCGGTGTTATTGCCCAGCTTTAAGTCGATTACTTTGGTACAGGAAGCCAGTGCGAATAAAGAAAAGATATATATAATTGTTTTTAAAACTTTCATGTCTGCTTAAAATTTAAAGTTCCAGGTAATTGAAGGGATAGGGGTCGCGAAAATGCTGGTCTCCAGCGCTTCGGTTGTATTCGGCACCGTTTTGCTGTTCTGGAAAGTAATACTGTAAGGATCGCGGTGCCCATATACATTATAAATACTGAAGGTCCAGCTGGAATGATATTTTTTATGCTTTTTTCCTTCCAGGGTAGCGCCGATATCCAACCTGTTGTTGGATGGCTCGCGGTAACCGTTACGTTCCGAATAAGAAAACGTAGTTAACCCACCAACCTCATATTTACCTGTCGGATAGGTGACCGCATTGCCGGTTTGATAAATGAATGTACTTGACAATGACCAGCGTTTGGTTAACTGATAAATGCCTACCACGGAAAGATCATGGGTACGATCTTGCGTAGCAGGGAAATAATTGCCGTCGTTAATCGCAGCGAACTTATCTTCTGTACGCGACAGGGTATAACCAATCCAGCCATTAAAGCGGCCATATTTTTTCTTTAGGAACAATTCTATCCCGTAAGCTCTGCCTGAACCGTAAACCAATTGCGATTCCACATCTTCATTCACTAATAATTGAGCGCCGTCTTTATAGTCGATCTGATTCTGCAACCATTTGTAATAGATCTCAGCTGAAAACTCAAAAATATTATCGTTAAAATTTCGGAACCAACCTGTAGAAACCTGATCAGCGATTTCCGGTTTGATATTATTGCTGCTCATCACATATAAATCAGTAGGAGAGCTGGTGGTCGAGTTGGTCAGCAGGTGAATGTTCTGAGTATTCCGGTTATAGGAAAGTTTGATCGAGCTCACATCATTCAGCTGGTAGCTGGAGGATAGGCGAGGTTCCAGGTTAAGGTACGATTTAGCTACTTGTCCTGACCCGTAAGTCGAGGTTGATAACACATCACCCGCTGCATCATAGGTATTAAAAGAACCAGGGCCGACTAGAAAGAAGCCGCTGAGCCGTAAGCCGTACAAAATAGTCAGCTTATCACTGGCTTTCCAGTCGTCACTTACATAAGCTGCCGTTTCAAACCCATAGCGTTGCTGCACACTAATATCATTAAAGCTCGATGCTGAATTTGAAGTAATATCACCCGGTGCGATGGTATGGTGTAGAATATTGACACCAAATTTTAGCGTATGGTTGCTACTCAATGAATATTGCAAGTCTTCTTTTAAATTGATGTCGTTTATTTTTGACGTCGCCTTAAAATTATTATCGCTCAGAAAACTCTGGATAACATAATTGTAATTACTGAAGATCAGCGAAGTATTGGAAAATAACTTACTGTTAAAAATATGGTTGTACCTGATGGTACCGGTTGCATTGCCCCAGTTAGTACCGAACGTATTTTTTAGGCCGATGACATCTTTGCCAAAATAGCCCGAAAGATAAATCGCATTGTTATCATCAAAATGATAATTGGCCTTGGCATTGATGTCATAAAAATAAAGCGTGCTTCCTTTGATTGTGGAATCCTTGGATGCTTTTAAAAAAGCATCAATATAGGTACGCCTGGCACTGATCATAAAGGAGCCCTTATCCTTTTGGATCGGCCCTTCTACTTTGATACGGGATGAAATTAATCCCAGACCGCCCTGAACTGTAAAATCCTTATCATTACCATCCAGCATTTTTACATCTAATACCGATGACAACCGGCCGCCATATTCTGCAGGCATCCCGCCTTTGTAAATGCTAACATCTTTAATTGCATCGGAGTTAAAAGTAGAAAAGAACCCGAATAAATGCGACGCATTATACACCGTGGCCTCATCTAATAGTATTAAATTCTGGTCAGCTGCTCCGCCGCGTACGTAAAAGCCAGTATTGCCCTCGCCAGCAGATTTAACTCCCGGCATTAAGGTAATGGTTTTTAGAATATCCTTTTCACCCAGTACAACCGGTACTTGATTAATCTGGGTCATATTCAGTTTTTCCACGCCCATTTGAGGCGAGGTGATCTGGTCGTTATTTGGCCGGTTAGCACTAATGACCACCTCCGTTAAACTGCCGCTGGATGTCAATGCCATGGCTATCGTTTCATCCGCGTGAAGAGAAACCGGTTTTTCGACGGTTTGATAACCTACATAAGAAAATAGCAAGGTATAATTGCCTGCCGGAACGGTTAACGAATAAAAACCATAACTATTAGTGGCTGTACCAACTGTAGGAAGTTCTTTGATCCTTACAGTAGCCCCGATCAATGTTTCGCCGGTTGCCGAATCTTTAATGGTGCCGCTAATGGTATATTTTTTTTGGCCGAAGGCAGATAATGTAATGAATGAGAAACAAAAGAGTATAAGTAATTTGGCCATAGTTGTTATTTTATCGCTAAGATATGGGAGATATTGAGATTAACTTTTCATATTATACCAAAACAGTTACTTATTATACCAAAGTGCCTGTGGTACATAGAACTAAAAACTCGTATTTTATTTGGTTATGGTTCATTCTCCACTAGATCCATAAATAGAACGGGATATCAGACCGCTATTTGGTATAATAAATAGCCGGGTTTGTATAATTGACTAGCGCGAATAAACATGATTACCTACCTTTAAAAGGTTTTAAGTAAATAACATGGATCCGGTAACTAATGCAAAGCCCTTTAATAATGATATCATTCTTAGGTTTATCATAGATCGGAAGTATAGGATACTGCGGCACCTAATTTTGATCGCGCTTTTGGGAGCCGTATTTTATACCAGCAAGACAGATTTTTCTGACCCATTAAGTACATACCTTAAAGTTAGCACATTTTCCATTTTGTTATCCTTGTTTTACATTAACATGTACTGGTTGGTTCCAAAATTTCTTTTTAAAGACAGTTACCTGGGTTATTTTTTTTGGAACATTGTTTTGTCTCTCCTTGTTGTGCTGGTAGGGATAGGTGTAAAGCATTATTTAATCACTCATTCTAAACCACCTGCTTACCCTAGGGATGACTCGAATTTGTTTATTTTTTATTTTTTTTTTACCGTGCTGATAGGCGCCTCCGCGGCGATAAAACTTTTCCAGCGGTGGATCGCTGATTCTCAACGAATCAATGAGTTGGAAACAGCTACCATACAATCGGAACTTGAAAATTTAAAAAAGCAGATTAATCCTCATTTTCTTTTCAATACCTTAAATAACGTTAATGTATTAACCAAAAAAGACCCGGAAAAAGCATCCCAAATATTAATGAAATTAAGCGACCTTTTGCGTTATCAATTATATGACAGTGCGCGGGCAAAGATATTTCTGACCGCCGACATCCACTTTCTGGAAGATTTCCTGAACCTGGAAAAGATCAGGCGTGATAACTTTGATTTCACCATCACCCAGGAGGGGGCATTGCAGGGACTTGAAATCCCCCCTTTATTGTTTATAACATTTGTAGAAAATGCGGTGAAACACAATATTGATGCTGAAGAACGTTCTTTTGTAAATGTGTATTTTTCTATCGTAGATGAAGAACTTCATTTCCATTGTATTAATTCCAAACCGAAAATAACGGTTAAACGTGATGGAAGCGGAGGATTGGGCTTAGCAAATGTAAAGCGCAGGCTGGAACTGATTTATCCTGGCAGGCATGATTTGCGGATAACTGATAATGTTGAGATCTTCGATGTGCAATTAATTATAAAAAAATGAGAGCAATTATTGTTGATGATGAACCGCTGGCCAGGGACGCTATAGAGCTGTTAACAGCTAAGATGGTAAATTTAGAGATCACAGCAACATTCAGCAGCGCCCTGTCCGCTTCAAAGTACATCAACGAAAACCCCGTTGACCTCATCTTTCTTGATATAGAAATGCCCGGGATCAACGGGATTGAATTTGCCAAAATCATTCCGGAGAAAACCCTCGTGATATTTACCACTGCATACTCGGAATATGCGTTGGATGGATATGACCTGGATGCGATTGATTACCTGGTAAAACCGGTTAAAGAGGAACGTTTTCAAAAAGCAGTAAATAAAGCCATCGCCTACCACCAACTATTGGATGGCAAAGCGTCTACAAGTGAAATACAAAACTACGGCGATGACTATTTCTTTGTCAAATCCGAAAGGAAATTTATTAAAATATATTTTAAGGATATTCTTTTTATTGAAGGGTTGAAAGACTATGTGGTGATGCAAACAGACGATCAAAGAATTATGACGGCAATGAATATCAAGACGATCCATGATCAGTTACCTCAGCATATTTTTGTAAGGATCGGTAAATCCTATGTGATTAACATGAAAGAGATTGCCTCTTTTGATAATAATACCGTACTAATAAGAAAATACGAAATTCCGATAGGTAATACGTACAGGAATTACTTTTTTGATAATTTCATAACAAAGAAGGTTATTGGCAGATAATTGGAAAGTCAGGAGAATCTGATGATACAAACCAAATAATTTTTGACAAGGATGTACCTGTTATTCTTTTTTCAATAAGCGAACTTCGTAAACGGATCCTGTAACTGAACCGGCATCGGCTAAAAACTTCGTTTTTAGAACGCCATTGGATGATTGTAAAATATTTTCAGGAATAACATAATCTTCTGTGAAAAAACCGCTTCCATGGGGATTGTCCATGTTAACTTTAGCGATAAGCTGATCATTGATCAGAATAGAGAACTTGTGATTCTTTTCCGAACCCAAATAAGTCACACGTAGTATTCCCGCCCGTTTGTTTTTGTCGGTAAGATTATAGGTAAACCAGCCGGTTGCATTTCGATAGTGCCGGTTATTATTGACTCCGGTACTTGAATTTTCATTTTCAATGAAATGATCGGCTTCCGGCTGTTGTTCGCCAGGATTTACCAAATCGATCGTCATTGCGGCAAGTCGCGCTGTACTATCTTCTTCAGCCGACAGTTTTTTCTGGATTGCCGAAATACTATTTGTCGTTTCCCTTTGCCAATAAATTACATAACGTGCAGACTGTATCTTATAAAATGGTATCAATTTCAAGGAACTGAATTTTGTAGGATAAATTAGTTTTGACGCTGTAAATGTTAATAATTTACCTGGAACCTGCTTGATTAAAGCTGCGTCATCAGCTGAATTATTTACAAACATTGGCATTTCCTGCAGTGGGTACAGTTTACCATTGGCCACGTGCCCCATACGGCTACTATCGGCCAAAAGTCCCTCCATGTTATTGGTATCTATTATTGAAGCTAAAACAATAGGGCCATGTAAAACAGCTTCATAGTTTGAGCTATCGGGCAAACGCTCAATTGTGTTTTGCATCGGTAAGTGGACGGATACTATATCTCCTTTTTTCCAGGTTCGCTTAATGGCAATGTATGTTGATGGTTTTTGGGCCACATTTAGCTTTTTGCCGTTTACCAACACCGTTAATTTTCCTGCCTTTACCCACGAAGGATACCTTATATTTATACAGAAAGCCCCATTTGTTACCGCATCAACTTTAATGGTTGTGTTTTCACTTTCAGGAAATGAAGTAGATTGTGTTAATTTTAATCCCTTTTGTCTCCAGTTTAATTGGGATGCGATAAAAAGGTTAACATATAGATCGTTGTTTTTATAGGCGTATATTAGTTTACCATATTTCGCGTGGTTTTCCATGCCTGTACCTACACAGCACCACATACTACTTTGTGGTTGGGAATAAACCCGGTAGTGGCCCGGCCGCATTGGCGTAAAATAAACAAATCCCCCTTTTCCAATTCTTTCTGATGAAAGGATGTGGTTATAAAGTACTCTCTCATAGTAGTCGATATAACTTGGTTTAGGATCAGAAAGATACAATGCCTCTGTAAGTTTCAGCATGTTATAAGAGTTGCAGGTCTCGGGGCCTTCAACACTTGCTATCATCGTCGAAAAATCGTCTGACGGATTAAAGTGCTCTCTTACACTGTTGCCACCAATAGCTATTGAACGGTGTTTCGTAACGGTTTGCCAAAAAAACTGAGAGGCCTTATTGTAGCTGGTATCATTATTTAAATCTGCTATACGTTTGAAACCGATAACCTTTGGTATTTGTGTATTGGCATGAAGGTTATTAAGCTCGTCATGGCCGCTTTCAAGCGGAAGTAGTAACGATTGATGTGAGAAACTATATGCTGCCAGAAGATACTTTTTGTCACCAGTGATGCCATAAACATCCGCCAGGACTTCATTTATGCCGCCTTGTTCCGTTTGAAGTATTTCCTGCATTTTTTGTTGAGATAGTGAGGAACTTATTCCTACAAACCAATCGGCAAATCGGATCAGCATTAGCTTTGCGGTTTTATTTCCCGTATATAAGTAAGCATCCCGCAAACCTGCAAAAACTTTATGGACGTTGTAGAAAGGTACCCATTTCTTATTAAAATCTGTTAGATTTCCCGCCTTCACCTGTGCCCATAACTCTTTACTTCCAGGAACACCTCCAACATAGCCATCCCCGTTTTTATCCTGACATATTTTAAGTTCACTAATCATATAATCTAGTCGTTCCAGTAGCCGATTATTTCCTGTCGAAGCATACATCATCGATAAGGCCGAAAGGTAATGCCCCGCCATGTGACCATCCAGGCCAGAATCTTCCCAATTCGGATAGCTCTTCGCTTTTGGTCGTAATCCGGCTTCACGGCGATATGGAGCCAGGAGCCTGTCCGGACTCATTGCCATCATATAGTTAAAGTCAGTGATTTCGGCGTCTTTAAATATTCCCGGTAACAGTTTTACATCCTGTAAAGGAAAAGCATTCAAGCGGGTTATTTTTTGAGCATCAACTGAAATGTATAAAAATAAGAATAGGATCAATGTATATTTCATAATCAACTAAGTGTTCCCAAGGTGTTTTATCTATTGGTTAAGGTCCTGGCGGCTTCCAATGTCAGCAATATCCTGAATAGTTAATGATGGTAGCATTAGGCTTGATATAACAATTTCTACCTACAATATCAAGTCATTGAAAGCCAAATAATGTTCTACTAGATAAAATTCAGTCTATAATAATTGGAGAAAACAGGCTCGATAAACTCCAAATGTAATTATAATTGTTAAAACAACAATTATATAAAAATTAATATTTATTGTTGATTAGAGCAATTACTGGATAGGACCTGTCCATAAGTATTTTGTCATGACGGTTAAAAGCCTGTGAGCTGCTTATTACCAGAGCAAACCGTCTTTCAGGAATACGACAAAAAGACGCCTTAGTTATTTAAGGCGTCTTTTTATGAATATTATCAGGTGGTGAAATTGATGGACTGACAACAGGTGTGGGACTTGCTTAACTGTAAAACGATTAATCGCGTGTTAAATCAAGTATTAATGCTTCTTGTTCAGGATATTGTTTGATCAGGTCATCACGCTTGGCAATCTCATAATCATCGGGGTTAAAACCGGGCGACATGGTTACCCCCATAAGTGCATAACTCCCGCCGGGTGTTAGGTGAGATCCAAGCCAGGTTCCACCGGGAATCAGTTTCATAGGGCATCCACCGGATGCAATATCATTGGTGAAAATACAAACCTCTGATTTGTTAAGAGAGTTTTCCGGATAGAGCAGCAGCATTTGCACCGGGTCTCCACTATAAAAATGATAGAGCATATCTCCTGTTGCCTTGTGCATTGCAGAAAAACCGTTATTATCCAGGAAATAATAGATCGCGCTACAAATAGGGCGCGTCTCTTTAATGGGTTTAAATCCTGGCAGGTCTTTACTGCTAATTCCGATCGTCGACGTATAAGTTCCGGCAAAGTAACCACCTTCCTGCGTATTAGGTTGTAATTTAAACCAATCTATAATAATTTGAGGGTCCATGATAATTTTTAATTATAGCTTTAAAACGTAATATTACTTTTGTCGGATCACTTGTGTGCGATTTAGCGGACTCAGATCTGTTAACTTTTGGGGTGGATTAAACGGTGAACCGATACTCTGTTGAAAATTAAAATAATTATTAGGATCAACGCTTTGTTTAATAGCGACTAATCTTTTATAATTTTCACCATAATACATCTTTTGCCAATCGTGCTGTAGTGGGTCGATATAGTTTACATAAGCGCCGGTAGCATTGCCAGCATCGCCTAATTGTTCAAAAAAATCGTAAGCCCATTCCACGTTTTTTAGTGTATCTCCTGGATTTTCAACATTCCAGATAGATTTGATTTCGGGTATGAAACGGCAATTTCTATGTACATATGCTGTGCCATCGGCTGCTACATTTTCAATAGCTCCTCCGGCATGCGTCCAAACCGCGAAACTATCAGGAGAAGGTGCATTATTTATGGCATCCACTATTACTTTAGCTACCTTGTTATTCATACCTCCCTGAGGAAGAATAGTTGAGCGTATATACGAGCTTCTTCCAGCCACCTTGGTGGTATTTCCATTGTAAAATTCCCAATCGGGTAAGGTCATGTTGAACAGATCGGCATTAATGGGTTTTAATTTAAGTAAGCCTTGTAGCAAGTCGATACCCTCGGCGCATTCACCGTTGAAAACAGGGGTAAGGCCTAAAACTTTTACGTTCGTGGTTTTATCGATAAGGTCTTTCTGGTTTCCCATAAAACCATACACGGCCATTGCGTCGGGGACTTTCTCCACCCAATCATTGTAATAGCCCAATACTTCTTCCGTTTGCGCCAATGGATAACGTATCTGCCCCACCAGCATTTTGTTGCTATGTGGTTTCCTTACCTGCATTTCCATTTCTGTAACAATACCAAAATTGCCTCCGCCGCCACCGCGACAGGCCCAAAAAAGATCAATGTCATCTTTCGCTGTGCTATGCAAACCGATATGTCTTAACTCGCCATCAGCGGTAATGATTTTCAAACTCAGCAGGTTATCAATACTCATTCCATAAGAACGCGATACAAAACTGTATCCACCACCTAGCATAAAACCCGGCGGGGCAACAGTAGGGCAGCCACCACCTACGGGAATCAACCCTGTTCCGGTGGCTTGCATGTATTTGTAAACGTCATACCATATGACGCCCATTTCTGCTGTAACGGTTTCATTTTTAGGGTTGAATGTAATCTTGTTAAGGTTCTTCATCGCGATTACCACACCGCCCTCATTCATACAATAACCTGCTGCACTATGCCCGCCTCCTTTTACAGAGAAAGGGAGATCGTGTGTTACGGCGAATTTTAAAGCTAATCTCACATCTTCTGTAACCGCCGGAAAAATGATTAAGCGAGGTTTAAACTGTATTCTTCCGTTATCTATTTGTGTTGATGCTTCATAATCGGCATCGCCTGGCTGCAATACATAGCCGCTTAATTCACGGATTAATTTATTAATTGCTATTGTGATCATAGTATGTTTTTGTTAATTGATACTCAATGCGACTATTACTAATCATTAAAATATCTATCGGGTAAGCGAATAAACCTTAGATTGGTATTTTAAAATTGAATCGAAAATGTAAGTGTGCTCAATCATTCCCTGCGTCGCAGGAAAAAAGGCTTCATGCTCCTTACTCACCAGATAATTATCATATGCTTTTTTACTTTCGTAGACGATATCAACTCCAACATCAAAGTTTCGGACAGAAACATCTCTTTTTATATCGGTTAACCCACCCGTTGAAAACTGCTGAATGCCGGGATGCGCGGAAAGGTATTTTACGCAGATCTCAGTAAACTTGTCAATATTCCCTTGAGATTTGTCAACAAGCGAAAAATAGAGGCTATGAAACAAACTTTGCGGTAAATTGCCGTCCGCACCGATAGTTTGAGCTGTTGAAGCATTTCCGCCTATGATCAGATGAGTTAAGTTGGTATCCATTACCCTCCTTGTTGTACTTGGAGCCCACCTGTTTACGTCAGCTACAAACTGGTCGTGCCTCGGGTCACTTCCATTGTAAAGATTAAACGAGGCTTCATCTTTAAATAACTGGTGCATAGCCAGGTCATACTTAAGGTCATTTTCCGGCCTGGTCATCTCTGTAGCTCTTTCACCAATCCAAAAAGAAATCATTCCCTTTGAAGTGGATAAGAATTCGAGCGCTTCTGCCATATAGGCTGAAGCGATATCTGGCGTATTGTTAGGCCCCAGATTAAAATAGGTGCTATGCATGAGCATAGGTACTGTATTTGACATGGTTTTATTTTATTGGTGAAATTTTTACTTTACTATTTTTAGATGGTTAAGGTTGCAGAACAAGTGTCGCTACAGAAATGTGAGGCCATTTTATTGGAGTAACCGGGTTTTCCGGAGGCGCTCCAAATACCGGAAAGTCAAGTATAACCGTTTGTGTATATTGCAACTGTAAGAAGGTACTTCCATCAGCTTTTTGCACCGTTTCGATCCAGAAGATGGCCGATATTGTAGTGGCATTTGCGTTGACATTTACGAAAGGGATATTTGTTATACCACCCACTGCAGGTGATGCAGGCACATTGCTAACTCCATCAATAGGATTAGCATCCAGTAATATAACCACAGTCTTTATAATATTTTGCCCTTTAATAGCATTTGATAAAATCAGATTAGGATTCATTATAGCTTCCTGCGGGATACCTGGAGGAGGGGTGGCGTTTTTGAGTAGTGCAAGATAGTTTGCACTGGTATCATTCACACGTTTGCCATCTACTATGGTAAATGGTGTCGGATCGGCTACCTCGAATTGCGGGCCTCCATTAATGGTAAAAGATCGGCCTTGTGCCAGTATGGAATCGCCGTGAGGTATAGAGCCGAGACGGGCAATACTTGGGCCTTCCAGAGGATCATCGGACTTAACAACATTAAGAAACAGGCCGGTTTCCAAATGAATTCCATTATTACCTACAGGAAGATTCACATCTGATACCTGTTGCAAATAATGAAGTCCCAAAAAACTAATGTCTTCCTGAGCATTGCCCCGGTTAATAATATCACCGGCTATCGAAGAGAAGACCAATGTTTCTGATGTGGAGTTGAGTATGACCCTGAATTTATCCGGTGGTGGAGGACCGGGTTTAGCCTGGTTCATATTAGGTACTTCGATGAGGTTGAATCCGGTTCCTACCCACGTTCCGGGTAATGTTGCGATATCCCCCAACGTAGGCGTAGGTATGTCGGCAGTAAATGTTTTTAGGTTTATCGGTTCTGTCGCATCGATGTTTTGTTCCAGCTTTTTTAAGCCCGAAAGGTTCAACAAGTCTAAGGGATTGGTTGCCATGATTATTGTTTTATTATTTATTAATTGTGATTAAGAAATGATTACTGCTACCTTATTTAAGTTCATTACGCACAAATCCTCCTAAGGGGCTAAGTACTTCAGTAAGCATAAAAACCTGTGAAGGAGTATTAAAGTCCTGTAAAAAAAGATGACCGGAATTTTTCACAAAGTTTTTAAAATCCGCCCCATTGATATGGGTTAGGAAAGCAGCATGATCTTTATAGATTTCGAAGAAAACTACTTCGCCTTCCGGTGAGGTAGGCAAGCTTTTTTCTTTTAGGTTAGGTGTTTGTACCATATAAAGCCAGGTGTCGGGCTCATGCTCTTGTACAGCCAGCGCTAATTTTTTCAGCGCGGCTGTTGCTTCTTTTTCGTTGCCGGGAAGGATAGTCCATTTTGCAATAAGGGGATACATATCTGTTTAGGTTAAATAGTTATTAGTTTTAGCAGTCAGAAAGGCCTGCGTTCTGTTTTTTTCAATGCAAATACGGCATGTGCGTAGCTTTATGCTTTTACATATTCAAAGCTAGGACCTGCCATATAACCATCTTCTAAAGGAATATTCATTAATTCGACGGCTTTGTACCTTAGTTCATACATCAATGTTATTCCCTGTCTTAGCGCGGCCGCATTGCCATTACAGGCCTCATTTATGTTATCCAGTAAGGTAGAATAGGTTTTATTGAATTCGTAAGTCTTATCGTATAATGGTGAACCTTTTTTATAATCCTTCATTTTAGGATTGGGTTTCATTTTACAGACAGCGTCCCAGTCTACTTCAAATCTTTTTCCGGTTGGCAAGCCTTTATTGGGGCTTAAACGGTGAGCAGAATCGGTTGGTGCATAATATCGGCCATAGAATACTTCTTTGAACCTGAAATAATGGGCAAATTCTTCGACAGTCGATCCAAATAGCAGGTATCGTTTATCACCCGGCTTATAGGGTTCTGAAAATATGGAACCCAGTGTTCCTTCGCCCTGGCCAACAATTTCATCAATTACCCGCCTTGCATCTTCCAAACAATAAACGGTAATTATTTTACCACCAGCACCATAATAATGTTCTGATGGTACCTGATTTTCAGGTTTACCTGTAAAAATGGTCTTGCCTTCTGCCTTGGCAATTTCTTCCAGATCAACTATGTTTTTTGTTAGCGCTTCGTAAAATTCGCCGATAGATTTATAAGTTTTCGCGTCTTTTCCAAATTGTGATGGAATGGCATAACCGCCTTCAGGATGCTCTATCTTCCAAAACGTTTTAATGGACTTTTTAGAAAAATAAGTAAGGTCTATCTCCAGACTTGGATCAACATTTCCGGGTAAGTTTGTAGGATAATCCGGGATAAATTTGTTGTTCGTACCTGTTTCTTTCTCGCCTATCATAGGCTTTCCGTCAATTGCATTCAATAGGTTTGCAACCATTACCATGTGGAGCATTTCTTCCAATACTACGCTCTTAATGATTTCAGATGCTATTAAATTTGTTCCCGGTTTTATAGAATAGAGAGCACATAAATAAGGTGGAATAGTTGAATGCTCCAATTCCAGCGCGGTTTGCAGCTGGCTCTTTAATTCATCTAGTTTTTTATCAAACGATTTTTTCGATGAACCCAGCAGATTCTTGAGATCATCTTTTGGCCCTGATGCCATTTCTGCATTTAAAGCGATCTCAGTTGCTTCCGGGATCAATTTTTGACGTTGGGGATCATTGGGTTGCTTAAACGGTGTATTCATGAGTTATTTTTCTAATTGTTTAAGAATTGCTTCCGCTGCTTTAAAGGTCAGCGCTGTCATGGTAAGTGTGGGGTTGGATGTTCCCAGTGTTGGCATGTTACCACAGCCAACCAGGTAGAGATTGTCATGATCCCATGTTCTGGAATCCTTGTTGACTACAGAATCTTTTTTTGATGCGCCCATACGATGGGTACCAACAATATGTCCTGCTCCCCAAAAGTTATATCCCTGCTCCTGATATCCCACATAATCGGCGGTGAGCGTTGGACTGTAAAATGTGAAATCCTGGGTTCCGGTGGCTTTGAATAATTGATTGTTGATGTTTTTGGCTGTTTCGAATGCCTTCTTCATATAATCAGAAGCATCATAGTGTATTACCGGCCGATAATTGCCGATTTGATCGCGGTAAGCGGGGTCAATCGTTACCCGGTTATCAGGTTCAGGTAGCTGTTCACATTCGTAATGGAGCAACAACTGCTTAGGTAGGGTGTCTGCAAGCTGATCACGTAGTTCCTTTCCAAACATATTCTTGGCCAATGCATTACTAAGGTCAGATCCCGGAGAAAATACCGGCCAGCCCCATCCCCAATTGTCGATTGGACATATCCAGGCCGCGTGTTCTTTCCGGAAGTCCCCATCTCTAAATGAAGACATATTTGTTGTTGATCCCGGACCGCGGAAAGGAAAACCTTTTTCTGGTAGTAAACCCCAGGTAAGCAGGCACAAGTGATCCATTAAATTACGTCCAACCTGATCGCTGGAATTAGCGGCATTTGATGCCAGTAATATCTTTGCATTTTCAATGGCGCTGGCTGCCAGAACATATATTTTTCCTTTTGCGATATTGGTATCGTAGGTAATTGAATCCGCGGTATGATATGTTTTATATTCAACTCCGGTCACCTGTCCGGTTTTTTCGTCGTATAAAATCCTTGAAGCTACGGATTGTGTTTTGATAGTTATTTTGTGCCTGTCTGATTTATAAAGCGTTTTTAGTGCATTGTACTTAGCTTGAACAGGGCATATGGGTACACAACTTGCATTTCCTTCGCAGCGTTGCCCTGTGTTTGGATCCCAGGTAGCACCGACCGGCAAATATTCATACTTTTCCTCTAAAGAGCTATCTACTACTTCTTTCGTTTCCGGGCACCAATACTTGTTCTTTTGCAGGACTAATTTCTTTGTCTTGGAATCCCAGGTAACATCCCGGTAAGGATACTGCTTGTTTGGAATTGAATTTCTTCCCTGCGGTGTAGTAGAGAACTTAATTTTAGTGTCTTTACCACTAACTTTAACCGGGTTTTTGCTATTTACTTCTGCTACCAGTTTTGTAAATACACCATCGATGTAACTGGTAGGGATTTCTTCCATGGGGAAGACGTAATCCTTTCCATAAAATTTATTTTTTAAGTCGACCTGTTCTTGCTTATTTGATGCTTCCGGCCAGTGAATGTCATTCACATTCCCCGATACACCGATTTCCAGTTCAGCCATTTCATAGTAAGGCATTAGGTCCTCGTAGCTGATAGGCCAATCGACGCCCTGCCCGTAAAGTGTCTTCATCTTAAAATCATTGGGCAGCATTCGTGGTGTGGAACCCAGCCAGTGTAATGTTGTGCCTCCCGGCCCGCGCAGGCAATCACTTCCAAAGGGTAGGGGGCCTGCCTGTACCAGGTAACCATTAGTGCTTGGGCTGTTGGGGCCAGAAATCGGCTGCATGTCAAGAACATCAATCGAAGGTGCATCTTTTATATTCGGATAAGGCGAATTGGGCACTTTCGCACTGGCTGTATAGAAGGTATTTAGGTAATCCACATAATTCTGGTAGTCACCGTTCCTGTCCAGGCTGATTCCTGCTGTTAAGCCAGCTTCAAGTAATAGCACAGTTTTTCCAGCCTGTGTAAGTGTCTTAGCCATAACCGCGCCGGATATTCCTGATCCGACAATTACTACGTCGTAAGTCTTATTGTTAATCATAAAAAAATATTTATCGGATTAGTTATTGAACAGTTTTTGGGGCCGTACTCCAGGAAGCATAACCGGGTTGCTTAGCTCCCGGAGGGTGCGTTTCGGCAACACCCCATATCAAACCCTGAACGTAAGATTGAGGACTGATTACCGTATTCATCCAGTTGCCCATATACCACATGGTAATGATATTTTTAGCCAGACCGTTATATAAAGAATCGGGCATAAGCTTATGGAGTATTTCATTGTTGATCTTTTCCGCGTTTCCCTGGTTTTTTGTCAGGATCTTTTCCGACTCTGCCAGAAATGATTGCACTAAAACGACATTATTCATGTTCATTACTACATTAAAATAAGTCTCCAGCATACCGGTGCCTAACAATTCCATTTTGTTAAAGCCCGTTAGAAAAACTGAAATATCCAGAAAGATATCGGCTGATTTTTTATTTGATTCCATACGTGATTTGGTGTTTAGGTTTTTATAAGTATAATAACGGTATTGGCGCAATAGCTACGCTAATTCCATTATCTCGTTCAGTTGTTGAACGTTTGATTTTGTTTCACGATAAAGCAGGACAGAAATTACCCATTACCGGCAATCTATCGCATTAAAACATAAATCTAATAATGAAAAAAGTTTAATCAGAAAGAAATAAGTGGTTGTGTTTCATGATTTTGTGAGTTAGTTTAGGTATTTGAAATAAAAGTAAAGCATTTATTTAAAAATAACAAATAATGTTCGTTTTATTTTAAAAAACATGTATTTATCAAGTAATTTATAGCTAATATATTAGTTTTTTATAAGCTGTTCATGGTTCGCTTTATAACGATAACTTAATATTGCCTTAATTTTGCTTGGGTTTATTTGCGCTTTAATTAACGCAAGTACAAATGATTAAACCCTTACCTCTTTTAATTTTACTTTTCTGCTCACTATTTAGTTTTGCAAACGCGGGCAGCATTGTAAAAGGAACCATTACTGATAAAGGCGGTCAACCGCTAATAGGAGCAACAATTGCCTTGAAAAATGAAGTCAACGGCAATAAAATTTATACCAGTGCCGGATTAGATGGCTCTTATATATTCAAAAACATTGATGCCGGTAAATACGAGATTGAAGTCAAGTATGTCTCTTACAAAAGCGAAAGCAAAAACATAGAGGTTACTGGTGCCGTAGTTATAGCAGATCTTTCATTAGCCAGCAAAAGTGGTGAACTTACCGAAGTTGCCGTAAATGGCCATGCCAACAAAGGTTCCGACAAGTCGGCTATAAATGCGGAGCGTCGTTCTGATGTAGTTCTGAATGCGGTTTCTGCCAGAACTATTGAAGCTTCACCCGATATTACGATTGCCAATGTTACCCAACGAATATCAGGTGTTTCCGTTGAGCGGAGTAACAACGGAGAAGCACAATATGCTATTATTCGTGGTATGGATCAGCGATATGAATATACACTGGTAAATGGTATAAAAATCCCAAGTCCTGATAATAAAAACAGATATGTTCCACTGGATATATTCCCGGCAGATATTGTGGACCGGCTGGAAGTTTCAAAATCATTAACTCCCAACATGGAGGGTGATGCTATTGCAGGCGCTATTAATATGGTGTTAAAATCAGCTCCCGACGATTTTACTGTTTTGGCCAATGTAGGTACAGGTTATGCCGGTAATTTTTTTAACGGCAAGGGCTTTACCCAGTTTGATCATAGCACGAGTTTAACAACCTCGCCTCGGGTATCAGGTAACACGGCCGCAACCATGGCCGATTTTCCAAACAATCCATTTCATTACAGCCAGGATAAAACACCATTAGGCAGTATATTAGGTTTAACGGTTGGTGGCCGTACTCCGGATAAAAAGTTCGGTGCCATAGTTACTCTGAGCTATCAAAACACCTTCCGTCAAACTAACGGAACGTTTTTTAATTCTACTACAAACGAGGAAACCAGTCAGCCAGAGTTAACAAGCCAGCAAAGCCGCACTTATGACATTCAACAACAACGTACGGCGGCAATCACTAAGTTTGATTACAGGTTCGATACCAATAACACAATAAGTCTGGATGCTGATTATATCAACCTAACTAAAAATGAATATCGTTTTACTTCGGATACCAGTTTATTAACAAGTCACACACAACCAGGTGTTGGTAGCGTTGATCAGGATTACAGAAGTGACCGTACCGTACAGCAGATATATAACTTCGATCTGCATGGCGATCATAAATTAAGTGACAAATGGAAAATGGATTGGTCGGCTGTATACTCAAAAGCTACAGCAAATGAACCTGATCGTGCCGACCTTTATATCACCACGGGCGCTAATTTAGATCCTACAACAGGTGCTATTGTACAATCGCCCCAACGTTTAAGTACAAATCCGTATGCTCAGTCGCGGGTATTTGAAGAAAACTCCGATGCGGATAAAAGCGGTTATTTAAATCTTACTTATTCACCAACCATATTTGGCACTGTTGTGGATTTTAGCACTGGCGGAATGTATCGTGATAAAACCAGGCACAGCACTTATGATGATTATAATATTAATGAAGCAGGAGCAACTAATCAAGTATATGACGGCAACATTAATGATAATTCCTTCTCGGTGCAAAATACAGCAGGTAGCGCGTCAGATGCCTTAAATTATGATTTTACCGAAAAAATTGGTGCGGCATATGGCATGTTTAAATTTACCGCAGGTAATTTATTGGCCATAGGTGGTGTGAGATATGAAAATACCAACCAACAATGGACAACCGGTGCACCTGTAAACAGTGTAATCGGCGCTAATGGCTCAATAAGCTATTTTGATGTTTTGCCCAGCCTTAATTTAAAGTATACGCTTGATAGCAAACAAGATGTGCGTTTCTCTTATTACTCAGCTATCAGCAGGCCCAATTTTTATGAGTTGATCCCTCACACAGAAGGTGACCCTGATGCGGATTATACAGAAGTGGGTAACCCTTATCTTAAACGCATCACTTCAAATAACCTGGATCTGAGGTATGAATTTTTCCCGCAGGCGCTAGATCAATTATTGGCAGGTGTATTTTATAAAAGTATCCAAAACCCTATCGAGTATGCAGTAGTGCTTCCGGCACATGCGGTTGACTATGTTTTAGAGCCTGAAAACTTTGGTAATGCTAACAATTATGGCTTTGAGTTAGATGCGACAAAATATGTAAGAAACTTTGGCTTAAGGTTGAATTATACTTATACAAATTCAGAAATTACTACTACTAAATTGCTGGATTATCGTGATGCTAATGGCAACTTAACACATCGTAATGTAACGCAAACACGTCCGCTACAGGATCAATCAAAGAATATAGGAAACCTTTCGTTCCTGTATCGCGAACCCAAAAGCGGTTTTGATGCGCAGGTTTCCGCGGTATATACCGGCGCACGCATTTACGCGGTGTCGCCTTACGTTGATAACGATATATGGCAGAAGGGGTTTGTGACGTTGGACGTATCCGCAGAGAAAAAGATATTCAAGAAATTTTATATCTATGCCAAGGCTACTAACCTTACGAACACGCCTTTACAATTAGAAATACACCGCCCATATACCCCACAAGCTAATGTGTTTGAAGATCAAACCGTTGGTAAAAACATATTTATCCGCAAGGATACTTATGATCAGTATTACATTTTGGGTATAAGATATAAATTATAATTATTTGAAAATGAAAAGATTAACGATCATATTAACCATGGCTGTTAGTATCATGCTATTCAGCGCTTGTCATAAGACCGGAAATATAAGGATCTCTCAACCGGTTGTACAAGTGGGTAGCATTATTACTTCAGACACTCTAAGCGGTAATGTTAAAGGAACTTTATTAAGTGGAAAAACCTACTATTTTGCCAGTAATATCACTGTTAACGGTGGCGATACACTATTAATGCAAGCAGGTACTAAACTAATTGCACTTGGCAATGGTTTAACTTATCAAACAGCCCCGGAGATTTTTGTGCACGGTACTTTTATTAGCTTGGGTACACAAACTAACCCCAATTACATTACTGTGAGTAGTGCGGCGCAATTACATACGCAGGCAACCGCGCAAAACTATACCAATGTTTTCCAGGGATGGTGGGGAGGAATATTCTGTACACCTGGTGCAGTAACAACTCAGGATCCTAATCCTGCTGGTGGTGATGTGATTATTAAATGGACACATCTTGAATTTGCCGGTGGCCCTTCAGGGCCTGCTGATGACGCTACAGTGTATACACCGGTAGGTTCGCCACGGTGGACAATTTATTTTGGTAACATCACCAAAAACTTCATCCTGGAGGATTCGTGGGTATTTGGTAGCCGTGATGACGCCATGCGTATCGCTGGTGGCCATGTGGATATTATGCGTAATACTTATGAGCTATGTGGTGTTGCAGCCGGAGAGGCTTGTAATATTAAAAGCGGTTCAGTAGGTGATGTGGGTTACAATATGGTTATCGGTGCGGCAACCAATGCCTTTAAAATATCAGACGCGGGCAGTACCGGTACGCAATGTAATATCAATTGTTATAACAATACATTGGTAAATTGCGGCTATAGGCAAAACTCTACAAGCGGCCATGGTGGTTCAATTGATTTTGAAAAATCAGCCAAAGGCAACGCTTATAATAATATGATTGTAAATTGTGCTATTGGTTTACGGGTATTAAGTAGTGCCGATGTTACAAACGTACATTATAATAATCAGTTATTTTATGGGTATAATGCAGCCATAGTTAAGCAGTTTTATGCTGCTGATGGTATCGGAAAAGTTCAGTCTGCTGATATTTATTCTACTACAGCGCAACAAAACAATCCTTTGTTTTACAGCTTTGATGTGAATGCATATAACTATACCCAATACCCGGCACCGGTTACCGCAAATAATCAAACCCCTGCAATTGTAATGGTAGGTACTTCCAGCTTTAGGCCTCAGGCCACTTCACCGGCAATAGGGAAAGCAAGTACTACCGTGGTATCTTACAATACTGTTACAACAACAGGCAATTATGGCGCAAATATTACGGCTCCCGGTAAAGATATAGGTGCTTATCAAAATGATGGTACCGGCAATCAGCATTAATATTGATAATTGAATTTATTAAACAGAGACGCAATCCATTGCGTCTCTGTTTTTGTTAAAATTAAGCCTGTTATGAAAAATATTATATTGTTTTTTTTGCTTGGAATTGTATTGCCTTTTGGGGTATTTGCTCAAAACTGCAGCAGCGATTTTTTAGGGACAAAAACGCTTTATAAATCCCCCAGCCAAAAATACACCCATGCACCTACAGGTTATGTGCCTGTTTTTATTAACTATGTTGGCAGGCATGGGGCGCGGCATTTAACTAAGGATGTAAAATCAACGTTCGCATATAAACTATTATTTAAAGCAGACAGCTTAAACGCATTAACTGCAAAAGGGGTGCAATTAAAGCAAATGGTTATCGCTTTAAGGAAAATTGAAAAAGGGAATACCAGCTTTATCTCTGCCGAAGGAAAAGATGAATTGCGCGGTTTGGGCGAGCGGATGTATTTAAACTATCCAAGCGTATTTAAAAATGATCTGAGTCTCAACATCGCCGTAACTAAAGAAATACGTACCCGGCAAAGCGCTGATGCTTTTTTAGCAGGATTAAACAGCAAAGTGAAAGATACAGTATCTGCAACGTTTCATAATGATGATGTAGGCTTAAGATTTTATGATTTATCACCTGCCTATAAAAATTTTGAAGATAGTGTAGATAGCGATGCGACCATGCTGGCGATTGAAAAAGCAGACGATTTTAAAGCCATTAATTTGGCGGTCATCAATCGGATTTTCACTGCTGAATTTTTAAAGGGACTGAATGAAGATCAGCAATCAAAATTTGTAGCTGATGTATTTGGTTTTACGACCATTGTTTATTCATTAAAAGAAGAGATAAGGCAAGCTGGCTATGAATCAACAGACCTGAATTTTGAATCATTTTTTACTTGTGACGAGTTGAAGAAGTTAGGTGAAATGGATTCCTGGAATGAAGATCTAAAAAAGGGGCCAGGGAAGAGCAGTAGTGGTATACAAGTAAGAGTAGCCGTACCGCTGTTGGTTGATTTTTTAAATACCACAGATGAGTTTATAAAAACCGGTAAAAATGATGCACGTCTTCGTTTCGCGCATGCGGAAACCATCGCTCCGTTTGCCGCTTTGCTCCGGATCGCGTCAGCTGATAAAATGATCAGGAACGGAGGTAAATCTGGCGACGACTGGAACTCATCAGCAATTATCCCGTTAAGTTCAAATATTAGTTGGGTATTTTATAAGCGAAAGGGAACTGCAGGTTATCTGGTTAAAATATTACTTAACGAGCGGGAAGAAAAGATAGATGGCCTTTATTCAAAGTCATTTCCGTATTATCAATGGCGTGATTTGAGGGCCTTTTACCTAAAAAAATTAGAACGATTAAAAGTTAAAACTTCCGATGACATGAACTCGTACCTGTTACAACTTAGGTAATATTATTTGTCGCCTGATCGCATGGGATAATTAAAAATTTATTCAATACGAAAAATGAAGTATATGTACCGGCTGCATAATGGATAAGCCATAAAACAACATGGCCAATATTGCCGTATTGCGATCTGCTATTTTAAGGGTATGTGGAATAAATTACAATTTTACTTGTAACGTCAGGAAATATCCGCGGGCATCTGCCGGTATGATGCCGGGGCCGGGGTAACTGTCTGCACGGCGAGTAAAATATTTCACATTAGCCAAATTATTTACAGATCCTTCCAGCGAAAATATTTTACTTATTTTATAACTTAATGATAAATCCATTACCGTATAAGCTGGTATAATTCCATCCACTGCGCTGGGTGTAAATACTGCATTGGTCGCATCGCTAAATTGTGAACTGGTATAAGCAACCTGATAACTGGCCGCAAACTTTTTGTATTTGTAGGACAAGCCTGTTTTAAAAATTACATCAGGTGCAAGCTCTACCTTTTTATTATCAAAAGCTGAATTTAGCGTATGTAAATAGCGTGCATTTATTAATGCCAGATTGGAGAAAATAGACAAACTGGTGTTTTTTATATCCTTGCCCAGGAAATGCAAAAGTTCTAATTCCGCAAATGTTTCTAAACCAATATTTTGTGATGCACCGATATTAGTCCGGTATTGAAAAGCATTGTCGTTAGCATCAGATGATAAATAAGTACCGATCCTGTTATTGTAATAAATGTCGAATACGCTCACATCATAATTAAATATAGCGGATATATTTCCACGCATCCCTAAATCAGCCGAATAACCTGTTTCATCTTTTAAGTTAGGATCAACCACCGTAGTTTTTACTACTGAATACAGATCGCTAAAGTTAATAGCCCTGTAATTCTGTGATATGTTTCCGTAAAACTGCATGGTCTCGTTTTGATAATAACTCAAACCTAACCCACCGATAACGAAATGCCGGTCACTATTTTTAACATCGCTTACCAATTGATCAAAAATAACATTCCCGGCGCCATCTGTGTTAACGATTCTATAAGAGCCATCAGCCTTAGTAACAATGTTTTCAAACCTTACACCCGGTATAATACTGAGTTTAGAAGTAATATGGAATATGTTTTCGGCAAATAATGCCACATTATAATTGGGGAAATTATATTTTGAATAAGCGTTTACATCAGTGGCTGAACTACCATAGTTGAAATCTGAAGCATTACCGGTCGAGCCATCATTACCCAAGCCTTGCTGCCGGTTGGTAAGCCCTTTATAATATCTAAAGCCTATCAGCAAGTTTTGTGGGTTACCATTAATTTTATAGTTGTATAGCAGGCGACTCTCATTGCCATAATTCGTGTATTTATCTTTAAACAAGTTACGGTCACCACCCAAATCAGGTCGACTGATCAGATCGGTCAGATCACCGGTCGCATCTCTATCAGCCAGTAAACCAAAAAAACGGGAATTAAACTTCAGGTTATCATTTATTTTATAATTCAGCAATACAGCTCCCAGGTTCCAATTCACTTTAAACCAGTTACGGCTGCGTACGGATTGCCGCGGATCTGTCGCAAACTCAACATCGGTAAGCCCTCCGGATTGATGAGCCAGGTAATCCATGTGTGTGTACTGGAATCCTATCGAGAATTTATCACTGGTATTGTAGGTGACAGAGGTATAACCGGTGTTAACATTAAAGTTAGAATTTGGTCTCCAGCCATCACCTGACTTGTGCTGATAAAATGCATAATACTGTACCTTACCATCGGTGCCACCAATACTGTTCGTTTCGTTTAGAAACCCCCATGATCCGACCGTTTCACGTGATGTAAATTCAAAAGGTTTATTTGTAACGCCATCATTCAACTTAAAATTAACAAGTCCGCCAAATTGTGTACCATACTGTAGGGATGATGCCCCCCTTAATATCTCAATACGATCAACAAGCTCTGCAGGTGGGGTGTAATAACTTTCAGGATAGCCCAGCGCATCAGCGGCAATATCATATCCATTTTGGCGGGTATTAAAATTGGTTATCCGGTTAGGGTTTAATCCCCGGCCGCCAATACCTAATTGGATACCGGCACCGTCGCTTTCCCATATATTTAGCCCCGCTATTTTTGGATAAATCTGTCGTGTAGTATTTGCAGCTTTATTAGCCACCACATCGTCCATTACCACAACCTCGCTTTTTTTACCGGCATTAATGCTTGTTCCCTCTACAGCCTTTAGCCGGGTAATACCAAAGGCATTGTCTTTCCCGGCCGTCACGTTTACATCGTTTAATTGCTGTACCAACAACTCAAGGGATACGTTGACTGTTAGATTTTTGGTTATTCGGAGTTCTTTAACAGCTGGCTGATAACTAACCGCAGAAACCTGCAATATATAATTTCCGGTCTTTATATTGTTTAAATGATAGTTACCCGATGAATCGCAGATGGCCGCGTAAGGAGTACCTTTTAGCGCGACAGAAGCATTGGCCACGATATTACCGGACGAAGATTTTACTTTGCCATTTATTGTAAAGGTTTGTGCCGATAAATTAAACGAGCACAGTAAAAAAAGAAGCAGTACGAGTATAAAAGTGAATCTCATTAGTTATTATTATGAAATGGAAGTATCCATTTTTTATGGACGAAGCTATCTTGCTCATTAGCGAGGTTTGCAGTGCTATCGATATATAGCCTGCTGCCACTACCATTTAGGGTTACATAGCTTTGGGCAGTGACTATAGGGTTTTTAATTCCTTTTTGCTGATAATCAGCAGCCAGCATATGCGCGAATTGCAAGATCATATCCGGCTGTGTTGACATTTGGCTTTCCTGAGAATCAGTAAGATATTCCGAGTTAATGATTTCGGTCTTTTTGCCTGTTCGGGGATCTTTAACATGGAAAAATACCGTTCCGCCCTTCTCCATTAGCATAACTCTCCAGGAGAAGCGATAACCTTCCTCCGTCCAGTAAAGTTTACCCGGATAAAGCAGGTAACGAAAAGGCAGCAGCAACTGAATGGAAAAGTGTAAGAGCAATACAGTATAAATAATATTCTTTTTTGATATGCTGATAGAGTAGGAGGTGCCTGATTTGGCTGCTGTAGTGTTTATTTTAAAAAATATCCCGGTTAAAAAATCAATGATTTTACGGTGAGTGTTTTCTGAAAAGAAGACAATCGTTACAAAAATCATGACGTAAGGAAACATCCCTATTTTAAACAACCATGCTGTCGCCAAATGAAAAACCACCACCTGCAAATAGCCGAATTTACGTGTGCCTGAATTGACCAATAAAAATCCTATTGAAAGATCGAACAGAGCTCCAAACCAGCTAAATAAATATGCCACCCATAACTGAGTTAACAAACCACCAATAATTGGCAAATGACTATTAGCGGGTAACCAGATCCGTAATGGCATAGCAGCAATAAGCCAGTCATAGTTTAGCTTTGAAAGGCCTGCGAAAAAATAAACTATGAAGAGTTGAAGCTTAAATATATCGATCGTCCACCACGGCACATAAGTAATTTCCAGTTTTGGCTTTCGTAAAACATCAACAGAAAAATACCGGTTTGCAGGTACCAGTATCATTAAAAATGCCATTACACTTATAAAATAGTAATGGTTTAGGTAGGTGGTTTTATCGATCAGTTCTACATAAGTAAAACATAAAAAAAATATACTTATGGCAATCCTATAAAACAAACCTAAGGTAACTAGTATACTGGTTATTATAAGTATTGCAAACAGCAAATACATGCCGGTAGCACCCAATGGCCTTATCCAATCAAAACCATAAAAAGTAAAATGATATTTGGGTTTAATGTAAAATGCATAAACCCATCCTTTTAATAAAAAGCGCGCAACGCTAATCAGCATAATGCTGCCAAACGCTATCCGAAGAACGGCAAGTGGCGCAATATGCCTATCAGTTTTGTTAAGGAGATTAAACTTCTCCTTTATTAAATTTAGCATGTATTAATCTCCGTCTGTATCGCCGTAAGTGATCAAAATCCCTAAAGCCGACGGCATATCTGTTTTTAATAATACTGTTTGTAACTGCAATGCGGTATAAGCAGCGGTAACACCGGTTAAATTAGTGGTTATCTGGTTCGACAACGGATCAGATAAGGCCTGTAGTTTAGTAGTTGCGGTTGCGAATTGGGCTATAATAGCGTCATTCAAGGAACCTCCGTTATAGGCAGCTTTTACACTAACTAAATAATCATCAAAGCCAAGCCCATTGCCTGCTGTGCTTTGCCCCAAATAAATGTTCTGGATGGCTTGCAGGTGCAATAATGTAAGCTGTAAAGATATTTTTGAATAATACGCCTGAACTTTATTAGGGAAAGTGGTACCCATTGATTCTGTTCCGGCCGGTATCCCTATCTCGTAGTTTTTTATTACTTCAAAATCCTCATTAAGCTCATTGGTGAGTTGCCCTACAGAACTACCTACATCTGTTCCTGAAGCCGCTAAGAAAGTGGCCGGGTAGGTCGTTTTCCAGGCTGATAAAACATTGGTGATTTTTGTTTTGATAATGGTGCTAACCGCAGCTAAGTAAGCCTTACGATTGGCAGCCTGACTATCAGTAGTGTATTGTACAAGTATGGCATTATTGTCTGCCCCGGTTCCAAACAAAAGATAATCAATAGCCGGGAAGCCTTCTGCAGGTAAAGCTGATAATGCTGCCAGGTTATATGATCCTGAGCTTACATTGGTATTGATCTGGCTAACATCAGCAGGAAAAGTATTTAAGCTTATTCTTAAGTTTTCGTTTGACGCGGGGCCAAAATCAAAAGTTGATACAGCTTGCCATTTTTCATAAGCTACCTTAAATGTGGTTTGCAAATTACCCAGCTTGGTAATATCAGGGCTGGCATTAAATGCTGTGATTGAAGAATCTAATGAAACTACAGAAGCCTGAAAACTTACGTAACCAGGAATTATAATATTAGTGCTCAGGTTTTTAAGCATGCCAACACGGTCAAAGCCGGTGCCATTGTTATTGGGAGAAGTTCCTGACTTTTTACAAGCTTGAAAAACCGCTATCGCGATTAAAACAATGAGGGCTGGATAAATAAATTTTATACGCATAATCTGATTTTATTTTAGGCTGAATTTAGAGCCTGATAAATTTTATAAACCGGGTACTTGTTAGGTACCCGGTTTTACCATTAAAGAATATCTTTTACATCCTGAAAGTTATACTGTGTAGCAATCGCATTCTGGATATTATTAATATCTGTAGACGTCAGATCCCAAAAGTTTTTAGGGAATAGCGCCAATATAGTATTGATCTGCGCATCAGTAATTTTACGTGCAGGATTATATTTTAGGGAGTTTACAAAGCCATAGCACTCAGAAAGGGCACTGTTTCTTTTAACATTATCTGTTAAGGCCTCTTTAATTTCATTGATTTCCTGTAATGCAGCCGCGCCAGTCATCCTTTCAAAAGTTTGCATAATGATAGTGGCCTGTGCTTGTGTGGTAGGCATGTCTTTATTAGTGATAGCTGCCCTGCCTTTCAAAAAGGCATTCATCAATATCATATTGGCATGGTAGCCCGAATCAATTTGTGTTGTATAGCTTCCCCAAAATAACACACCTGTTTTACTTGTCGGAAAATTAACCGGAACCCCCCAATAGCCAAAAGCAAGATCCCAATTATGCTCCATAGCGGTTCCACTACCGGTAATAACGGTGCTATTGTCAACAGAGCTGCCAATGCCATTAACCATATAATTATTTACGATTTCATAGCAGATTAAGCCCCCCATAATGCTTTTCTTAAATACCTGCGCATAATTAACTCCGGTGGCCGTTTGCGGATATAAAGATGTTGGCGTAACCGAGCTTGCACCAATACCCGCAACGCCCCTGCTTGCAGGTTGTTTGGAATTGCTTACCATAACAATGCTGTCAATAAAGTTGGGGATGTCTGTTTGTAATTGAGTAAAGCACTGATCCTTTAATTGCAAGCCTGATGTATTAGAGGCTGCACTTGCAAAGGGTGAGTTGGTGTTGGTAAACATGTTCAACAACCTTTGCCCGTCAACCGGCCCAGTTGTTGCAGATGCCATGAGCGCTGCCATTTCGTTGGCCATGCTTAAGCGGATGCTGGCATCTGAATAATTAACATTGGCAAAATTGTAAGTAGTTGGGATCGTATAGGTTGGTGTAGGATCTGTTTTAGTTGATGATTTTTTACAGCTTGTTGTAAATAACAACGCTGCTGAAATTAAACTAAGTGTGGTAAATGATTTTTTCATGATGAGCTGTAGTGTTTTTATTACGGCTCAAAAGTATAGGTAACCCAAAGGCGGGACAATACCCCCAAGGAGGTAATTTATAATTAGTCTAAATAAAATTAATATTGGTATATATCATCAAATCCGCGGCATTTTTAAAGGTAAATCCAATCTTTTTAATGATATTTTTACGATGGGTTTTTATGGTGTGTACGCTTAAAAATAACTTCTCAGCAATTTCCTTATTTGTCATACCGGCAGCAATCAATTGTATGATTTCCGTTTCACGGGAAGATAAAACGTTTATAGGTTCTTCTCTTTCAGGTAGTAACTTATTTCCAAACAAAGTTTCAAAAGTGTTTTGGCAAAAATACTGTTTTCCATTAGCCGTTTTATAAACAGCAGTCACCAACTCCTCACGGCTGCATTCTTTAAATACATAATTCCGTACGCCCAGGTTAACCACATCCATTACGTTGTTTCTGCTCGTACGATTTGATAAAACAAGTACGTTTGAATTTTTATGTTCTGATTTAATTTTTTGTATATCTTTTATAGTAAACTTGTTATTATAGGCATGATCAATGATTATAACTGTCGGTTTTAGTTCAGTTATTTTTTGTTCCAGCTCAATAGATGATTTTGCATAGCCTATTATCCTTATATCAATTATCTCTGATAACATTGATTTTATTCCTTCTCTGGTTAATATCTGGATGTCCGCTATAAGTACAGTAATCATTTATTGTTTAGAATTATTCTAAACAATGTTACGAAGAGTTTTTTAAAAGGGTTGCCTAATCCAAATCATATTATTTTTGTCAAGTGGTGAAATTCATCAATTGGGGGCAAATGAGTGCAATATGCCTGTGGATAAAAAGTAGAAAAAGAGGTGTTTTATAAAGGACGAAATTTTAGATGATTGTTTAACATTGCAGATAAGATGACGGAGCTCAATCCAGTGATGCAACTGGCTTATGATTATTTAGAAAGCACGAACACGGTGGTTTTCCTGACTGGTAAGGCCGGAACAGGTAAAACTACGTTCCTGCAAAACCTGCGACAAACTTCCAAGAAGAAACTGGCGGTAGTAGCACCGACGGGTGTGGCAGCGATCAATGCAGGTGGAATGACTATTCATTCATTCTTTCAATTGCCATTCGGGCCACTAATACCCGGTGGCACGGAACGACCGGAAGTACATTACAGCCAGGAAAAAAAGGAATTGTTAGCTGCTTTGGAATTATTGATCATCGATGAGATTAGTATGGTGCGGCCGGATGTATTGGACCAGATCGATCTGATCCTGCGGAACGTGAAGGGTTCGGCTTATCCTTTTGGCGGGGTGCAATTATTATTGATCGGGGATCTTTCACAATTAAGCCCGATCATCAGGGAGGAAGAATGGGGTATTCTGCGGCCCCACTATGCGACCCCTTATTTCTTTAGCAGCCTGGTTATGCAAAAAGCGGTTTACGTGCGCATTGAACTCAACCATGTGTTCCGGCAAAAGGAACAAGTTTTTGTAGATATTTTAAATGAGGTGCGTAACCAACAACTTAGTGTTGAAAGTTTAGCGTTGCTGAATGCACGCTATGTACCGGATTTTCGACCTACTGCCGAAGATCCTTATATCACACTAACCACTCATAACGGGATTGCCCAACAAGTAAATTCGGAGTTTTTGGATGCATTGGCGGGTAATGAAATAGAGTTTACTGCGACGATTCGCGGAGAGTTTCCAAAGGATGCCTATCCGACAGAAACCAGTTTAAAGCTGAAGACCGGTGCGCAGGTGATGTTTGTGAAAAATGATAGTTCAGCAGAAAAGCTATTTTATAATGGCAAGATCGGAACGGTAACCCGTATTGAGGACAAGACTGTTTTTGTGCAATGCGGACGTGAAGAAAAGGAACTTTCGGTTGAGGCACTGGAATGGACAAATGTGAAATATCAATTGGAGGGTGAGGCAATCAATGAAACAAATGCAGGTAGTTTTGCACAGATACCATTAAAACTAGCCTGGGCGATTACGATCCATAAAAGCCAGGGTTTGAGTTTTGATAAGGCGATCATCGATGTTTCGGAATCATTCGCGCATGGGCAGGCTTATGTGGCTTTGAGCCGCTGCCGAACTTTATCCGGGATGATATTGCGTAACCCGATAGCTGCGCATAATATCATCGGTGATCCTGCCGTCGCCCGTTTTACCGAGCAGGCTAAAACTATTGCTCCTGATGCGAAAAGCTTGGAGCATGCCCAAGAATTATACCGAAGGTTCCTGCTGACAGAATTGTTTAATTTTGTTCCGCTGCAAGTTAAACTTAACGGTTTTGACTTGATGCTACCGACGTTCAAAAGCGATATTTTAAACGTAGCTGAAAAGTTTATTAAACAATTAAATCCTGAACGAAGTCCACAAGCGGCAAGCTATTTTTTGGAGAAATCCCTGGCGGCTATCGAATCGCTGCATCTGCAATTAACATCGCTCATTGGCCAGTCAAAAGATAAGGCGGCTAAGGCGGACCAGTTGATTAGCTGGCTGATGAACCGTATCCGTTTACTGGAGTATTTCGCAGTTCATCCTTTTGCCACAGATAGTTACCTGGCGCTGGCTAAAAATAAATTAGCGACGCCTTTTCATTCTTATTTAAAGGCGTTAAATGCGTTACCAAATGAATTACTCTATGAGCGGTTACTTGAGTGGCGGGAAGTAAAGGCATTAGCGGATGAGGTGATGCCAAGCATGATACTATCTGAGAAAACAGCAGCGGCTATTGCGGAGAAGCTGCCGGAGACGCTTAAGGCATTGAGCGGCATTAAAGGAGTTGGGCCGCATAAGGCTGGCCAATACGGCGCGGAACTAATCGGGCTCATCCGTGTTTACCAGCGTGAGTTATCGGGTGGGGGAGCGGAACAGGTTAACTTGTTTTGATCTCAACGTGTCTTCACCAGCATTGCCTGAAAAATTAAGATTTCACTACAACGTTAGCGCGTTTTACAAATTGGCCAAATTATCGTAATCTGCCTGTGTATCGATATCAATACTTCCTTGCTTAAACGTTACCGTGGCCACATGTTCCGGGTGGTTTTTGATGATTTTTTTAGCACCTTCCTGTCCCTGTAATAGCAACAATTCAGGAAACCATGCTTTAGTAAATAACACAGGTGCGCCCGTGGTGCCATTATATGTGCAGGCCACTATGGATTTACCTGTCTGAAGCTGCGTTGTGATCATTGAATTAAGCAATTCCGCGCTTACAAAAGGTTGGTCACACAGCATAATAATAATCGCACTAATGGAAGCATCTTTTGTTATTGCGTTAACAGCAAGTCGTATGGATGAAGCCATGCCTCCCTTCCAGTCATCATTATAAATGATGTCGGCGTTTGCAATAGGCGCGATCTGATCAGCATTAGCGCCAAGTATAACCATGACCGGCATGCAAGCCGAAGCCAGCGCGGTTCCAACAGCCCTTTGCAAAAGTGTCTGCCCCTGAAATAAAAGATTTTGTTTGGGCCGTCCCAGTCTGCCTGATTCTCCTGCTGCAAGTATAATAAGGCCGGTCATCGTTATATTATAAGCTATGTATAACGGAAGTCTTATATTTTAAAGGATTGCCGCTTCTTGCGGAGAATACTGCTTTGATCTCTGCAATGATGGATAAAGCGATCTCTTCAGCATTTTCTGATCCGATATCCAATCCTACCGGCCCGTGGATAGCATCCATATTTTCATCAGTAATGTGTGCACCTTTGTCTTCCAGCTCGCCCAGCATGCGTTCCAGTTTCTTTTTTGGCCCCAGAATACCTATATAGGATACCTTTAAAGGTAATAGTTCCTTTAAAAAAGCGATCTCATAATTATAATTATGGGTCATCAGCACAAAGGCTGTCCATTCATTTAATTCCAGGTTATCCAATACCTGTTCAGGTTTGGCGACCAATACTTTTTGGGCTAGCCGAAAACGATCAGCTACAGCATAGTTTGGCCGGCCATCAATTACGGTAATGCCCCAGCCTAATACGGCGGCTATTTTGGTTAATGGAATAGCATCATTTCCTGCACCAATAATAACCAAAGATATCAATGGCTTCACGCATTCAATAAATGCAGTATAATTATTATAGTTAAAAATCGAAGATGATTGATTGGTTAAAGCGTCTCTGGCATCTATTGATAGTTCATTTTGAAAGGGCAGGTTTTCCAATCCATTAGCGAGCATTTTATGGTGGGTAAGGGATAAACAGGTGCCCGGCTGTGGAGCTTTCCGGTTTTCAATGGAAAATAAAGTAACCAGTACCGCATAGCCACGCGTGGCTATGATCGTTTTTAACAGATCTATTGGATTGTCTGATCGTTCATGTATTGGTTCAATAAGGATATGAATGATGCCATTACAGCCAAGGCCAACACCTAGTTTGGCATCGTCATCATCCATAGTATCATAGGTAACCAGTAATGCTTCCTGCTGTAAGATTGCCATCCTTGCTTTACGTAAAGCATCGCCCTCCAAACATCCCCCGCTAATCGCACCAGTTAGCTGTCCGTCCTCGGTGATCAGCATTCTTGCGCCGGCTCTCCGGTAAGCCGAACCCTCCACCAATACAACAGTGGCCAGGGCCGTTTTTTTGCCCTGCCTGCTGGCTATCTCGTAAGCGTCGACAATATCGATGATCTCCTTCATAGTAATCCTAAATGAGCTTATCGGGTGTGATCGGTAGGTCCCTTACCCGTATACCGGTGGCATTGTAAACAGCGTTAGCAATGGCGGGTGCTACGCCAATCAATGAAATTTCCCCGATACCTTTGGTGCCGACCGGGTTAATAATAGGGTCGGCCTTATCAATAAAGATAGCCTCGATCTGGGGGATGTCGGCATTCACTGGTACATGGTAGTCCGCGAAATTTCCATTAACATAGCGGCCAAAACGGTCATCAATGATGGCTTCTTCGGTCATGGCCATGCCGATGCCGCCAACCGCACCGCCCTTCATCTGGCTGGCAGCTGTTTTATGGTTCACTATTTTACCAGCATCAACCACAGCGATTAGGTTCTTGATCTTTATCACACCGGTTAGGGGATGCACATAAACTTTGGCAAAATGTGCAGAAAAGGAGTACATTGAATAATTTTTGGCGTTATCGCCGCTTTGTGATCCTTTGGTTACTTCCAAATATGGTAAATTTTGCTGTTTTAAAACGTCGGCATAATCAATATCATCCGTACTATCCTGCGGCTTACCTTGTAATATGTATAGTTTTTGTTTCAAGGCTATGCAAACATCATGAACGGCCGAGCCAACGGATGAAACCGTTGACGAACCACCCTGTGTAGGTGCAGGTGGTAAGGAAGAGTTACCGAGATCGAAAGTGATCTTTTCAGCGGGCAGGCCTAACGTGTCTGCCGCAATCACAATCATGGCGGTATTGGTGCCGGGCCCGATATCGGTGGTGGCGCTTTGAATATTTACAGTCCCATCGGCCATGAGTTTGATTTTAGCTTCGGCGTGGCCGCGATAAGCGCCGAAGGCACCACAGCCGATGCCATAACCTACCAACCAATCACCGTCTTTTACCGTGCCGGGTTTTTGCGCGCGATTGCTCCAGCCAATACGATCGGCACCCAATTGATAACATTCTTTTAAATATTTGCTCGACCAGGGTAGGTTGCGTTCCTGGTCAGCATCGGTATAGTTTCTTAATCTTAACTCAATAGGGTCGAGGTTTAAGGCATAGGACAGTTCATCCATAGCCGATTCCAACGCATAAGCGCCGGTTGATTCACCCGGACCGCGCATGGGCGCAGGCACGCCAATATTCAGCGGCACCACTTTGTAACGGGTATTGGCATTAGGGCTTTGGTAGAGGAACCTGGAAACATTTACCGCGCCTTCTGTAAATTCTTCATATACGGCAGTTTGTGAATGAGATTCATGGGTGATACCGACTAACTTTCCATCCGCGGTAGCGCCTAGTCCTATTTTTTGGATGGTTAGTGGCCGGTAGCCCACCAGCGTAAACATTTGCTCACGGGTAAGTGTCAGTTTTACCGGGCGTTTAACCAGTTTTGCCGCCTGTACAGCCGCTATCTCATGCGGCCACGTGCGCAATGAAGAGCCGAAGGCACCGCCCACAAAACGCGAATTGATTTGCACATTTGTTGGATCGAGATCAAAAGCGGCAGCAACCGCCCTTTGCGAGCTCATTACCCCTTGTGATTTGGTATAAACGGTAACATGATCATCACCCTCCCAATAGGCGGTAGTTACATGTAATTCCATTGGGTTATGCATTTCTGACGGCTGTATATATTCCTGTTCGATTTTCACAGGCGCGTTTTTATAGGCGTCGGCTTCGCCGCGTACATAATCTTTATACTTACCGCCATCCGGTGTTACACCATTATCGAAATTTTTATGAAAGTTGGTTTCAAATGGCTGTGCCTGGTAAGTGGCTTTTACCAGGGAGGCCGCGTAAGTGGCACGCTCAAAAGTATCCGCTACAACCAGGGCTATTGGCTGGCCGTTAAAATGAATCTGGTTATCATTAAATAGCTTTAAGCCTTTTACAGGCTTTTTAGCGTCAGGCTGGTAACCGGGCACTTTGGGTGCGTTAAATGGCGTAATTACTGCTAATACACCCGGCGCGTATTTCGCTGCCCTGATATCGACAGCGGTAACAGTACCGTTCGTAATGGTGGCGGGTACCAGTACCGCGTAAGTTAAATTTGGGAACTTATATTCACCGGAATATTTTGCACCACCGGTTACTTTTAATCTGCCATCCACCCGGTTCAGCGGTTCTCCTATCGTATCTTTTTTCATGATGCTACTGTTATGAAGAGGCTATTCCTGATGCCATTTTTAAACTTTGCACTAAAGTGTTCGGCGCAAGTTTGAGTTTAAACTGATTATACTGATAAGCCTTAGCGCCCCGCATGGCAATTTGCGCTGCCTGTTTAAAATTATCCTCGCTGACTGTCTTACCTTTTAAAAATTCCTCTGCAACGGTTAACCGCCAGGGTTTGTGCGCAACGCCGCCCATAGCCAACCTTGCTTCTTTAATGATACTGTTTTCAATATGTAAGGCCACCGCCGCGGATGTCAAAGCAAAGGCATAGGAGGAACGGTCGCGCACTTTCAGGTAATAAACATTTTTGTTAAAAGGGGTATACGGCAGGTCAACGGCGGTGATGAGTTCACCTTTTTGCAAGGTGTTATCCAGTTCAGGATGATCGCCGGGTAAACGATGGAAATCAGCTATTGGAATTGCCCGTTCTCCTTTTGGGCCGCTGACATGCACCACCGCATCAAGCGCCCGGATGGCCACATTCATATCACTTGGGTTTACCGCAATACACTGCTCGCTCGCGCCAAATATGGCATGCATACGGTTAATGCCTTGCAGCGCGCCGCAGCCGCTGCCTGGGCTACGTTTATTACAAGGCATCGTCGTATCAAAAAAATAAGGGCACCTCGTGCGCTGCATCAGATTACCGCCAACGGTGGCCATGTTCCGCAACTGGGGTGATGCGCCGGCATTAAGAGCCAAGGAAAGCAGCGGAAAGTGAGACTTAACGAGGTCGTTTTCGGCCACATCACTGTTGGTTACCAAAGCGCCGATGCGTAGCGCATGAGGCATATTTTCGATTTTTGAAAAAGATAGATGGTTGATGTCTATCAGTTTTGATGGGATAATTACGCCCATTTTCATCAGGTCGATCAAATTGGTGCCGCCTGCTAAAAAATGTGCATTCGGATCTTTGGCTGCCAACTTCACGGCGCTTAGCGGTTCGTTTGCCTTATTATACTGGAATTGGTTCATGCGTTTCCACCTCCCTTGGCAACATCCTGTATCGCGTTTACAATATTGGGGTAGGCCCCGCAGCGGCAGATATTGCCGCTCATAAATTCCCTGATCTCTATTTCTGAGCCGGCATGCCCTTCGTGGATACAGGCGACCGCCGACATAATTTGGCCGGAGGTGCAGTAACCGCATTGAAAACCGTCGCGCTCAATAAAGGCCTGCTGCATTGGGTGTAATTCATCACCATTTGCCAGGCCCTCAATAGTGGTGATCTTTTTGCCATTGTTGGTGATAGCAAGGCTCAGACAGGAATTGATCCTCCTGCCGTTAACATGTACCGTGCAGGCGCCGCATTGACCCCTGTCGCAACCCTTTTTTGTGCCGGTCAGGTCCAATTGTTCACGTAGTACGTCCAGTAAGGTACTTCTCGGTTCAACCGATAGTTGACGGGTTAATCCGTTCACTTCCATCGTGAGGGGCATTTTTTCAAAAACAGCGGCAATTTGCTCATCCAGCTTATTTTCAGCAGCCTTCACAATGCCAACTGGCGTAAGTGCGATAGCTGTTAAAAAAGTGGATTGCTTCAGAAAATCACGACGGTTACCGGTTAGCAGTGGTTCATCCTCAGGTTGTATATCTTTCTTTTGATCAGGCATTATCATAGGATAAAATGTAAATACAATATAGCGATATATTACTTTTTAACAACAATGTAACCATATTGTTATTTTGGGAAAAATGTTTCATTTTTCCATGTGTCGATTCATTGGAGACAGGTTTAAGGCTGATTACGACAGATGTTTCCTCAAGAACTAAACTATAGAGCCGCCAGCGAATGATCTATTTTAGTGAGCTTTATATGACAACTTATAGCTTAACTATTGCCGTAGAGCCAGCTAAATCCCCCGTTGGAAGCATAACTGTCAGTATTTGTTTATCAATAGTAACATGAATAGTATCAAGTTTTCTCGTAGGATCGCTTACCCATAATTGGGGCTTATTACCATCCGTTTTATAAAGAACAATACAAGGCTGATCAACACTGATAATCTTTGTTTTAAGGACGGGAATTGTTGAAGGCTTATAAAAGACGATCATAGCGATGTTTTGCATGGCTATGCCCTGGACTTCTGTTGTGTTACTGATCACAATGGGTAAATGATTTTGTGCAATAGACTTTGTTTCAGCCAAACTTGCCGTAGGTTTAATCATATAAGCATATTGGTTGGTTTGATCATGCCCTACATACAGGGTAAGCAAGGAGTCTGAAATAAATGTATTATCTGAAGCATGATCAATATTGAACCAATTCCCTACACGCTGCTCAATCCTTGACTTGATATTCTGCTTCCCATTTAGTGAGAAATAACCAATGCTATCTTGCCATAACCATTGCCGGTTATTTGTGGTTGTTCCTGTTATCAGTGTTTTTCCATGATGATAAAAACGCTGGTTTAACGTGGTAACCAGGTGAGCACTATTAGGTGAGGTAATACCAGCACCCAGCGCGATCATCATATCATCTACAAAAAAGTAACTTTTATAAGCGGCAACGCCAAGCCGGTTATAATACATTGTACTAACCCCCTCGTGCTCATCGGATAATTGACCTACAAAAACAGAAGCATCATTACTGGAACTAAAAATCTTTCTATCACCGGGATTCACTGTTGTATCGCAGGTAGTTCCCGGCAGCATATCCCAGTTCCATAACGCTTCAATATTCCGGTATTCCAATCCTGTTCGCTGAATAAGTGTTACCCCATCATTTAGAAACGAACCTTTTAAGTTTTCATCATTAATTGATTCTACTTTTTTTACTGTACCACCCTGGGTTTTAACGCTCATCATGTAATTGCCGCCATCCCGCTGTATCATATAGCCACTTCGCCAAAAGCCTTTATTACCGCTTAGCTTACAATCAGTTTGTCGCCATGTGGCAAATCCATCCAGTGAGTAGCGGCAAATGTCTTTATCCGGGTCTATTTGTTTGATCAGGTTAAAATCATCAAACAGGTTGCTGCCACGTTTGATAGTATAATCTTTCCGGATCTGTCTGCCAACACCTGTAATATCCATGCCACCCTTATAAATGGTCCATTTTAAGCCATCCACACAATATTTGAACAGAATTTGTTGCTTATCGGGGGCAAAGGAGAATTTACTTCCGGCGGTAACATTCATCCAAAAGAGCAGGCTGTTTACAAAATGAATACCGTAATTGCCGAATTGTAGCATAACGCCATGTTGCTGAAAGGAATAATCAGGCTGTATGCCTTCTTTAACCGAAATCTGAATCACTTGCTGTATGCCTTTAATCAGATTATTAAAGGCGTGCTGATTGTGATAAATTAATGCTACACGAGCTTGGTTATCATACTGCCAAATTAGATTCTGACCTGTCGGTTTGTATAACGGTATCCGTTTAACGAGTTTGTCCTCCAGATAGGATAATTCATCCGTTGTTGCCTGGTCATCCAGCATGATCATCAACGAGGTATAAGCACAGGGAATATTGATCTGGTTTTGCCACCAATTGGAGCATAGAAAATCATGACTGATCCAAAAATGTAAAGCTAAATGTACAGCATCAAGATATTTCTGATCGTTGTATTTATAATAAGCACGGCAGAGCAGCATGACCCGGTATAAATGCCAACTGGGTTTCCAGCTGCTGCGCATCGGGGATTGATAATCAATATCGGGCCAACTTCCGTCCGTGCGAAGGCTCCGGAAATAACCAGCGGCATCCATATTATACTTAATATCATCGGTGAATATATAACTGCGTTCAGTAGCGTACGCTGTATCTGATAACAACAGTTGCCTGCATTTCTTACGAATATGATCAATATCCTTTTGCTTGCCGGTCGTATCCGGTTGAGCGAAAGTATGCGTCACTCCGGTCACTATTAAGAAACCTACAAATAGCATAATGAAAAAGTTGCGCACCATGATTTATACGAATATTTGGAAAATTAATCTTGCAAATTACTGTCGAAGGCATAACAAATAATTAATAGATTATTAAAATATACTAATGCAGGCCTTAAATCATTAATGTTTTTTTAATAATTCATTAATAATTTGAATGTTATTTGCCTAAAATGACATCCCAAGAAATAAGAATTATCTAAATTAATATTGTAAAATGAAAAGTAATCGTTTGCTATGCTTCATAGTTGTTTTCTTAATTTGTTTTTGTTTAACTCATAGTTACGCAAAAAATCGGAGTACTTTAAAGAACCAGAAAGAGGAGAGGGCCTTGAGAAAGAAATATGGAGAACCCGGCGATCCCAATATTAGATACTTTGGGCGTTGGGACTTTAGCGACCCCGACCAGTTTATGAGTTATTGGGGAGGAGCTTATATCAAAGTAAATTTCTCAGGAACAAGTGTGAAAATAAAGATTGGTAATAAAAGTAATTATTACGCGAAAATTGACGGTGGCCCATGGGTCAGCTATCTTAATGCTGAAGACGTTATTGATCTTACCCCGGTACCACTAGCTGCAGGTGAGCATACTTTAAGTGTTGCACAGGGCAAAGATTACAATTATGTATTTTCTTTTGAAGGGTTGTTGCTCGACGACGGGGCCAAAACTATGGCTCCGGTTGTTTCACCAAACTTGATTGAATATATAGGTGATTCGATAACTACAGGATATACAGATGCCCAGGCCGATGTTTCAGATTATGCCTGGATTTGTTCGGAAAATCTAAACTGCGAGCATACCCAAATCGCTTATCCCGGGATCAATTTAGTCTGTGGATATTCGTCAAATGGAATGAGTGAGCAATATTTCAAACAGCGGTCACTTGCTTATCTGGATTCAAAGTCATGGGATTTTGCTGCTTACACCCCTAAATTAATTGTTATTAACCTGGGAACCAATGACACTAATCACAAGATACCTGATTTTCTGTTTCAAAGTGTATATCTGGATTTTTTGACCAAAATCAGGAATAAATTTCCGACAGCAGAAATATTTGTCCTGAAAACCTTTTCGGGCACGAAAGCTATTGCGACCCTGGGTGCTGTGAACTCCAGAAATAAGCTTGGTGACAACAGGGTTCATTATGTGGATACAAGCGGCTGGTTAAATGATAAGGAGGACTTTAATGATTCCGCTCATCCCAATGTGAAGGGCCACCTTAAAGCGGCGGCCTTATTACAGGGAGTACTGGCCCGATATATCAGTGATACTAACGGATCAGATCAAGCAAAATAACAAGCGGACGACCGGCCAATAAATTGTAAAAGTTTAATCGACCCGGAGCTGACTCAGAGTAAAACACCCCCATTTCAGGTGGGGGTGTTTGCTTTTAATATACTCTTGGAATTAGGCCAGGTCGAAACGGTCAAGGTTCATCACCTTAGTCCACGCTGCAACAAAATCTTTTACAAATTTACTCTGGCTGTCGGCGTTACCATAAACTTCGGCTATGGCCCGTAGTTCTGCATGTGACCCGAACACCAGGTCGGCGCGGGTGGCTGTCCATTTTAACTCGCCGGTTTTACGGTCATGGCCTTCAAATACTTCTTTATCATTACCTGCGGCTTTCCATGTGGTGCTCATGTCCAGTAGGTTTACAAAAAAATCATTTGTTAGCTGACCTGAGCGTTTAGTAAAAACACCATGTTTTGATCCATCATAATTGGCGTTCAGCGCACGTAATCCTCCAACCAAAACTGTTAATTCCGGTGCAGTAAGCGTTAGCAATTGTGCTTTATCTATCAACAGGTCTTCGGTACGTACACGGCTTGTAGCTTTACGGTAATTGCGGAAACCATCAGCCGAAGGTTCCATATAATCGAATGATTCCACATCTGTCTGTTCCTGTGAAGCGTCTGTACGGCCCGGAATAAATTCAACGGAAATATTCTGACCAGCATCTTTCGCGGCTTTTTCTATCGCGGCAGTGCCTGCCAATACGATCAGGTCGGCCAGTGAAACTTTTTTGCCGCCGCTTGTTGAGTTATTGAATTCATGCTGGATCCCTTCCAAAGCATACAACACCTTACTTAATTGTGCAGGATTGTTCGCTTCCCAGTCTTTTTGCGGGGCCAGGCGGATACGTGCACCATTAGCGCCACCTCGTTTATCGCCACCACGGAAAGTAGAAGCAGATGCCCAAGCCGTGCTCACCAGTTCTGATACAGTAAGCCTGGCTGCTAAAACTTTCGCTTTTAAGGCAGTGATATCATTGTCATCTATCAAAATATGATCAACCGCGGGAATTGGATCCTGCCAGATCAGTTCTTCCGCAGGTATATCATTGCCAAGGTAACGTACGCGCGGGCCCATATCACGATGGGTAAGTTTAAACCACGCACGTGCAAAAGCATCTGCGAATTGGTCGGGGTTTTCTAAAAAGCGACGTGAAATCTTTTCATATTCCGGGTCAAAGCGTAATGCAAGGTCGGTAGTCAGCATCATAGGTGCATGTTTCTTGTTTGGATCGAATGCGTCAGGGATGACATCACCCGCATTTTTGGCTACCCACTGCTGTGCGCCGCCCGGACTTTTTGTCAATTCCCATTCAAAAGCAAAAAGATGTTCAAAAAAGTCATTGCTCCATTTGGTAGGGGTTTTAGTCCAGGTTACTTCCAGTCCGCTGGTAATTGCATCAGCGCCCTTGCCTGATCCATAGCTGTTATTCCAACCAAAACCCTGGTTTTCTATACCTGCACCCTCGGGTTCTTTATCCACATGGTCTGATGTTGATGCGCCGTGTGTTTTACCAAAGCTATGTCCGCCTGCAATTAATGCAACGGTTTCTTCATCATTCATCGCCATTCGGCCAAAAGTGTCACGTATATCCCTGGCTGATGCAATAGGGTCGGGGTTACCTTCTGGTCCTTCCGGATTTACATATATTAATCCCATTTGCACGGCAGCAAGTGGTTTGTGTAAATTACGTGAATGGGTATCGCCGTCGGCATCATCGTCAGATACCAAAACACCATGGTCTTCCTCTACACCACCTGAGCCATGTTTATAGCGCACCTCATCACCTAACCAGGTTTTTTCTAAGCCCCAATCTACGGCTTCATCCGCTTCCCACACATCCTCACGTCCTCCTGCAAAACCGAATGTTTTAAATCCCATGGATTCCAGCGCTATATTTCCAGTTAAGATGATCAAATCGGCCCATGAAATTTTGTTGCCATATTTCTGTTTGATAGGCCAAAGTAACCTGCGCGCTTTGTCGAGGCTCACATTGTCAGGCCAGCTGTTCAAAGGGGCAAAGCGCTGCTGGCCTTGTCCTGCGCCGCCTCTGCCATCAGTTATACGGTATGTACCCGCGCTGTGCCAGGCCATGCGGATAAACAAACCACCATAATGTCCAAAGTCTGCAGGCCACCAATCCTGCGAATCGGTCATAAGTGCATGAAGATCCTTTTTTACCGATTCAAGATCAAGACTTTTAAAGGCTTCGGCATAATTGAAATCCTTATCCATCGGATTAGTTATCGGGGAATGCTGGCGAAGTATATTAAGCCTGAGCTGATCGGGCCACCAATCGCGATTCCTGGTGCCGGCGCCGCCGAAACCGGTTGCGGGCTTCATGCTGCCATTATGATAAGGGCATTTGCTGATGTCTTCTGAATTGTTTTCCATATTTTTTTGGTTTAATGCGTTAAAGTTAAAGCATGTTATGTATCATAAAAAATCGATAGTTTTTAATGCCCATAGCTTTCGTCTATAACGTATACTTAACAACAGAACGTACGCAGGAGTTTGGTTGAATTTTAAATCAAAAATGAAAAGTCATCCCAGCAGAAACCAGATAGTGCAGCCTATTTAACAGATAGGATTTGGACTATAACTAAGTTGCATCTTCATGAAAGTTATACAATTTGATATTCGTATTTTAATAGGACTGACCCCCTGTTTTCAACCATCCCGTAATACTCATCCTTGGCAAATGAGTAACTAAAACTTCATGTTCAAGCTCATTACTCTTAAAAAACACACTTTTACCAGCATTGGGTGTAATATCTTGTGAATTATTACCCTGGTAAATGCGTAGGGAGCCTCCGTCAACTTTTGTGTTTAAATACATAATCATTGAAAATGCCCTGGTACCATTTTGTTTGAAATTGTCAAGGTGCCGTTTGTAAAAGCTACCGGTTTCATAAAGCGTGTAATGAAATTCGTAGCCGGTTATTCCCGCATAACAGGTTCGGTTTAAATGGCTGATAAAGTTATCCATCAAATCAAAAAAATCATTCTCATGGCTATTATTATGCAAACGGTCCAGCCAATAAATTTTATCGTTTCTTATAAGTTTGTCATGATTTATGATGAGGTTATTACCTGTACCTGCAGATAGCAATCTGTCATCTTTATAAAGCACATTTATATTATCCACTAAATGCGCCGATAATAACGGGCTGAGGAAATTTTTAACCATACCCACATTAGTGGCCAGGTAACTGTCGATGAGTTCGTCGAATATAGTATCCAAATCGACCTAAGTTACCATAATTTACTTATAGTCAGGATTTATCTTGTTTGACCTATGCCTGTTTACTAGTATTGCGCGTCTACCTTAAATAATTGGTTTTACATTCTCTAATTTCTTATAAATTGTATGCTAAAAATACCCTTTGATTTGTTTTTAGTTCATTAATAACTAATTATACCAATAATTAAATGTACCTTGCCAACTTACACAATAAAATAATGGCAACAGGAACAGTAAAATTTTTCAATGAATCAAAAGGCTTCGGCTTTATTACACCAACAAGTGGCGGCAAAGAAGTTTTCGTACACGTAACAGGATTAATCGACAACATCCGTGAAAACGATGCGGTTAGCTACGATGTGGAAGAAGGCAAAAAAGGCCCAAGTGCGGTTAACGTTAAAATAGCATAAGCTTTTGGCAAGATCGACAGAAACATTTAGTAAAAAGGAAAAAGAAAAGGTTCGCCTAAAAAAGTCTAAGGAAAAGAAGGAAAGAGCTGAGGAACGGAAAGCTAATGCCGGAAAAGGCAAAAGCCTGGAAGACATGATGGCTTATATTGACGAACATGGCAATATAACATCAACACCTCCAGATCCTTCAAGGAAGATAAAGATCAATTCAGAAGATATTCAGATTGCTGTAGCTAAACAGGAAGATATTCCCTATGATACAGTAAGGACTGGTATAGTAAGCTTTTTCAATGAATCGAAGGGGTATGGCTTTATAAAAGACATGCAAACACAGGAAAGTATTTTTGTACACATAAACGCTTTAACTGAACCCTTAAAAGAAAATAATATGGTCACTTTTGAAACCGAACAGGGGCAAAAAGGGCTATCTGCAATTAAAGTAAAAAAGAAATAAATATGATGGCCAAAACAACAGCGTCGGCAGTTCAGAAGGAAAATTTCAAAATAAAATTTGCAGAAATTATAAAGAACAATTCAAAGTTGAAAGATCAATATACTATCCAATTTTTTGAAACGGCCCAGAAAAGCAATTATGGCTTTACTGGTAAGGATGGAAAATCTCTTAATATTTTATCCAGCTTGACATTAGAAGAGACGGAAAAATATAAGCTTTTGAAAACCTCCTGGCAAAACTAACTAACTTTACTAATAACGTATAAAAGGCCGCATTAAGCGGCCTTTTTGCGTTTTGACCATATCTTAAAATAATATCCTAAATAATAATAAGATATATTTTAGATATGGAAAATGCTTATTTTTACTCTATTAGTTTCATTGAAAACTAATTAATTGATGTTTTAAGTTTTTTATTTGTAGTTGTGATAAAATAATTTGAAAAAGGATACGCAAATATTATTAAAGCAAACATCGTATGGTATAGGCGAACTTTATGATAGGTACGCGGGTATGCTTTTAGGTTATATTTATGATATCGTAAAAGATAATGAACTTGCTGAACAACATCTGGTGACTTTTTACAGCAGCTTACCTGCTGAGTATAAAAAGGCAATTCCTAATGGAGAAAATACATGGTGCCATTTACAACGTTTAGTGAAAAAACAGCTATCGGGTTTTAATAATGATGCAAAAAACGACTATCTACCTAAAGAAATCGACCTTGTTACTTATAATAATCGCAACAAGTTTTTAAAGCTGATGGGGCACGAACAAAAAGAAGTTTTTTGTGGGATATACCATTATGGAAAAACAATAGATCAGCTTGCTATAGAACTTAATACAAATGAGGCCTCAATACGTAAAATACTGAAGGAAGCCTTTACTATAATTAAAAATGCATCATGAACATACAGGAATACATAGATAGTGGTATACTTGAGCTGTATGTTTTGGGCTCAGCCAGTAAGGCGGAAACGGAAGAATTGCTACATTACAAAGAGCGATATCCCGAATTGCAAAAAGCCTTGTATGAGCTTGAAATTGATATGGAGCGAGTGGCCCAGCAAATGGCTATTATGCCACCACCTGCTACATGGGGAAAAATAGAAGATCGTATTAATGAGTTAGCTACTATACCTGAATATAAACCAGTAAAATTCAAAAAAGGCAATAATACTAATAACCAAAGGGATGCAGGTAGGGAGCGTGATTCGTTTATTGATATTGAATCGCAAAATACTCATATACGGGTTCACAAAAACTGGAAATGGGTATTTGCAGCGATATTTATACTAAGCAAAGTTTTTTTGGCCTGCACTATATATTTCTATCTGGAAAATCGCCAGGCACAGCAACAAATACTGGAACTAAAAACAGAGTTAAGGACACACAAAATGTCTTATTAGTATTATAAAGCCTTTTTCATACACACGCTGCTTTTTATCCCCGCGTATTGCCCGTAGTTTTCTATTATCTCATAACCTTGTTTACGGTATAATGCGTTAGCATCATCAAGCTTTAATCCTGTTTCCAATACGGTGTATTCAAATCCGCTTTCTTTTGCCCATTTTTCGAGTTCATTTAAAACTGTCGATGCAATTCCAAGGCCTCGTAATTCGGGCTCAACATACATTCTTTTGATTTCAACCGATTGTTCATCAAATTTCTTGAAGCATCCGCATCCAACCGGTTTATCATTATAATAGGCTATAACTGCGGTGTCCAATGGATCTAAAACATTGTTAGGCGCGTAAAAAGCATCCTTATCGCCATTAACAATAGACAGATACTTATCTAATTTACTTATCAGGTTTTTAAAATCTGGTTCTGTATTGCTTGTTCTTTTTAGGACGGTTTGATTTGTTTGCATGCTTCAAAATTAACTAAAAGTTGTAATTAGGTTAAAGCCCGGGGATTGATGCAAGTAGTTTTTTAGTGTAATCTTCTTTCGGATATTTAAATATTTCATCAGGGTAACCTATTTCTACTATTTCGCCTTTATTCATAACCATAATACGGTCTGCTATATGTTTTATAACAGCCAGGTCATGAGAAATAAATATGTAGGTTAAGTTTAATTGCTGTTGTAATTCTCTCAGTAAATTAAGTACTTGTGCCTGTACCGATACATCAAGCGCTGAAACCGATTCATCGCAAATTATAAATTTAGGTTGCAAGGCAAGCGCTCTGGCTATTACTATACGTTGCCTCTGCCCGCCCGAAAATTCATGGGGATAACGATTAAAATGCTCTGGCATTAAATTAACGCGCTCAAGTAGTTCCATCACTTTCTGCTTGCGCTGCTTATCATTACTATAAAATCCATGAACCTGTAGCGGCTCCATAATAGCTCCGCCGATGGTTAAGCGTGGATTAAGCGAAGAATATGGATCCTGAAAAATGATTTGCATGTGACGCCTCATATTTCGCATGCCTTTTTTGCCAAGCGATAGTATATCAACGTCCCCAAATTTAATATTGCCCAGTGTAGGTTCTATCAAACGCAATATACTTCGGCCTAAAGTTGTCTTTCCGCAACCCGATTCTCCAACTAAGCCAAGGGTTTCACCCGGGTAAACGTCAAAACTTACTTCGTTAACAGCTTTTACCGCGCCTTTTGATTTGCTAAATAAACCGGAACCAATTTGGTATTCTTTGGTGAGTTTGCTGATAGTTAGAATTGGTGATTGACTATAAAGTTGCTTTTTGCGGGCATCAAGTTCGCTTTGTGGGTATTCGTATTGTTCACGAATGTTATCAATACTGATATTTCTTCCTGTACCGTCAGCATTAACAAAATCACTAACAACCGGTAATTGCTTTAGGTGATAAGCAGGCGAGGGGCGACAGGCCAGCAAGCCTTTAGTGTATGGATGCTGAGGTTTGCTGAATAAGCTTTTTACAGAACCCTCCTCAACAATCTCGCCTTTGTACATTACCAACACATGGTCGGCTATTTCACCCACAACACCTAAATCATGTGATATGAAAATAAGGCTCATTTTACGTTCCGCTTTTAAGCGTCGCAATAATTCAATAATAGTTTTTTGTACGGTTACATCGAGGGCGGTAGTAGGCTCATCAGCTATCAGTATTTCAGGGTTACAGGCTAGTGCCATGGCTATCATTACCCGCTGCTTTTGGCCACCGGATAATTGGTGAGGATAGCTATCGAAAATTGCTTCCGGTCGAGGCAATTGCACCTCGTTAAACAATTCAATAACTCTTTTTTTAGCATCGACTTTATTACACTTTAAATGCAGGCGTATGGATTCTGTAACCTGGTAGCCACAGGTTAATACCGGATTTAAAGAACTCATTGGTTCCTGAAATATCATTGCTATGCGATTACCCCTAATGGCCTGCATATCTTTTTCTGCTAAATGAAAAAGATCGATTTTATCTAAAATTACTTGTCCGCAGATTTGGGTTTGATCAGCATTAAGCAAGCGCATTAAGGCTAATGAAGTAACTGATTTGCCAGAGCCAGATTCCCCAACAATGCCAATGGTTTCGCCTTGATTAAGATTGAAAGAAATACCTTTAACTGCATGAAACAAACCGTTTTGTGTTTTAAACTGAACATCCAATCGGTTTACCTGCAACATATTAGCTAACAATAGTTATGCAATCATCTGTTATCAGTTCCTCGCCACGATAGCGCCTGAGTAATTGCGCTGTGGCCACTACATCTTTTTGACAATAAGTGCAAATGCGTGGCAGGTCGTTTTCATTCCAATATACATTACCAACCTGGCTGCCATCAATATCGTCCTTTGGGGTAGGGATGTTAAATATGGCGGTAAGTAAGTTTAAGGATGTGAAGTTTTTATAATCGCCAAACTTCCAAAGCTCCATCGTATCCAGGTGATTGATTTCCCATGGCTTTTTCCCGGCTATTTGCAATTGAACCGGCATCCGCATACCATTAATCAGCAAACGGCGGCATATATACGGGAAATCAAATTCTTTACCGTTATGGGCGCATAATATTAGGCTAGATGGTTGAGAAGCCAGCATAGCCGAAAAACTTTCTAGTAATTCTTTCTCATCGTGCGATGCAAAAGATTTTACACGTAATCCGGTTCTTTTTCCATTGGTAAATATCCCTACGGATATACAAATGATCTTACCAAATTCGGCCCAGATACCGGCGCGCTCGTAGAAATTTTCAGCAGTTTCTTCCTTACGTTGAGATTGTGTTTTGCGATCCCAAAGTTTCTGGAAATGCTCAGGCACCTGATCGTGGCTACTATATTGAGGCACGGTTTCAATATCAAGTACCATTAGGTTATGCAGATCGTATTGTTCGAGCATAGCTTTGCTTTTATGGCTAAATATAGCTAAAAACCAGAAATTATCTATCGTATCATCACCCCGGGCTTATTTACAACCGGCAGCTTGATAAAATGCATTTCCACAATACTTTCAGGCAGGAAGATGAATTTCTTATCGAAAATCTGGTTGCCGATGTAATAGCTTATCCAATATTCATTATTTAACCCAAATGTTTGCTCATCAATAGGTTCAATCAATACAAATGAGTTGCTGGGCACAACAGGAAACATGTGGCGCAAAACAGAAGTTTTTACAGGTTCACCATCCTTTTCACCATATCCTTTGGATGTGATCAATACATTCTCTATAGCTTCTTTTTTTAGGTTGATCAAGTACACATACCATAGCTTGGTTTCGGCGCTTTCTTTTTCAAGCGCTACAGCTACGGCTATATCTTCAACTCTATTTTCAGGAAGGTCTTTAATCATTGTTAGTTGATTGGGTTTATTAGTTGATTAAGTGAATGGTTACAAACTACTTAACTCAATCAACTTAATCCAACTACTCACTACTTCTTCTTTTTGGCAAACTTTTTGGCGCCTTTTTTAGGGGCTTTCTCATCAGCGGCAGCTAATGCTTTACACTCTTCAAAAGTTAAATCAAGCGGTTGTTTATCCTTAGGGATTTTAACGTTTTGTTTACCAAATTCTATATACGGGCCCCATCTGCCGTTTAGTATTTTAACGGTAGGGTCTTCATCAAATGCTTTAATTAGTTTTTCGGCGTCTTTTTTACGTTTCTCGAGTATCAGTTCTATAGCACCTTCTTCTGTAACATCCAAAGGATCGATACCTTTTGGCAAAGAAACAAATACGCTGTTATGCCTTATATAAGGGCCAAATTTACCTATGGCAACAGTCATGTCCTTATCCTCAAATATACCCACCTTTTTAGGTAGTTTAAATAGTTCTAAGGCATCTTCTATCGAGATCGTCTCAATGCTTTGGCCGTTGCGCAAACTCGCGTACAGCGGCTTCTCCGGCTCTTCTTCGGTCGCGTTATCGCCAACCTGTACAAACGGGCCATAGCGACCAATACGTACCGATACTTTTTTACCGCTTACCGGGTGTAAACCTAAATCACGTTCACCGGTAGCTTTATCAGCAGTTTTTATGGTGCTTTCTACGTTCTCATGAAACGGATCATAAAATGTGCGGATCATTTTCGTCCACTCCATTAATCCCTGCGCGATCTCATCAAATTGTTTTTCAACGCTGGCAGTAAAGTTGAAATCAACAATACCCTCAAAGTGATTTACCAGGAAATCATTTACAACGGCGCCAATATCAGTAGGGAAAAGTTTATTCTTTTCAGCACCTGTATTCTCGATTTTTTCTTCTTTTACAATGTTTCCACCTTTAAGTGTTAACACGCGATATGCACGTTGCTTACCTTCACGTTCCTCTTTAACCACATAACCACGGTTTTGTATGGTTGAAATGGTAGGGGCGTAGGTAGATGGTCGCCCAATACCTAATTCTTCCAATTTCTTAACCAAACTTGCCTCGGTGTAACGTGCAGGTGGGCGAGAGAAACGTTCTGTTGCAGACAACTCCTGCAAAGCCAAACGCTGGCCTTTTGTTAAAGGTGGCAGCATGGTATCTTCACTATCTGTTAAGGTGTCAGTTTCTTCTTCCTCGTCGTTCGATTCCAGGTAAACTTTCAAGAAACCATCAAACTTCATTACTTCACCGTTAGCAACTAATTCTTCTTTACGTGTTGATATACTGATTTTTGCAGTGGTTTTCTCAAACTGAGCTTCGCTCATTTGTGAAGCTATCGCACGTTTCCAGATCAGTTCATAAAGTCTTTTCTCCGATCCATCACCACCAATAGTATGCTGGTTAAAATAGGTGGGGCGGATAGCCTCGTGTGCTTCCTGCGCACCTGCGGATTTGGTTTTATATTTTCTATGCTGATGGTATTTATCGCCGTAGGCTGATATAATTTCATCGGCAGCAGCATTCAATGCGGTATCAGATAAGTTAACGGAATCGGTACGCATATAAGTAATATGCCCTGATTCGTATAGCTTTTGCGCGATAGACATGGTGCGCGAAACTGAATAACCTAATTTACGACTAGCCTCCTGTTGTAGGGTAGAAGTAGTAAAAGGTGCAGCAGGTGAACGTTTAGCCGGGCGTGTATCTAACGACTTAACGTCAAAATCAGCATTGATACAATCCTGTAAAAACTTTTCGGCATCTTCCTGTTTAGCCCAGCGCTCAGATAATTCAGCTTTAAAAGCTTTTTTTCCTTTGCCAAATATGGCTACTATTTTAAAAGCAGCTTCTGAGGTGAATTTATTCACCTCGCGTTCGCGGTCAACAATCAATCTAACAGCAACCGATTGTACACGACCTGCAGATAATGATGGTTTTACCTTTTTCCACAAAACAGGCGATAGTTCAAAACCAACTAAACGGTCTAAAACACGGCGTGCCTGTTGGGCATTAACCAAATTGTAATCTATTTTACGTGGATTCTCAATAGCCTTCATAATAGCAGGCTTGGTGATCTCGTGGAATACTATACGCTTGGTAGTGGCTTCTTTTAACCCTAAAGTTTCGAATAAGTGCCACGATATAGCTTCTCCCTCACGGTCCTCGTCCGATGCTAGCCACACCATATCTGCCTCTTTGGCTAATTTCTTTAAATCGCTTACTACCTGTTTCTTATCTGCCGGTACTTCGTATTTCTGTTCGAAATTATGGGCGATATCAATGGCATCTTCCGACTTAATTAAATCACGTATGTGGCCGTAACTCGATTTCACTGTAAAGTCCTTACCGAGGTAACCTTCTATGGTTTTGGCTTTCGCCGGTGATTCAACTATCAATAGATTTTTGGCCATTTAAGCAATTTTTTTCTGCAAATAAAACATAAAGAAAGCGAAACACAAACTTGTTTTTAGCAATGATGTATTGAAATGATGTAAAACTGACGGGTTTTTTGTTAAAATGACGGGTAAAAAACGTTTAAAAAGACTGTTTTTTGAGCTTTTTTAGACATTTTTTGCGTTTTTTTAACCGTTATTTCAGTATTTCTGGCTTTAAAAGCAGCTGAATCTGTAGGTAATAACCGCTTTTTTAAGGCTTTTTAGGACGTTTTGGGAGTTAAATTGTACCAAATGTACCAACTGTTTCATTCGTACCGTGGTACACACACTACATCAAAAAGCCACCGCCAAGCAAATCATTGCCCTCATAAAATACAGCCGACTGCCCGGGTGCAATGCCTGATACGTTGTGCATAAAGTCTACCTTCATGTGTTCGCCCATTTGTAAAATGGTGCTCTGGGTGCCTGCATCCTTATAACGTATTTTGGTAACCGCTTCTAAAGGTTCGGTTATGCTCTCGTATTTAACCAGGTTAAGGTTTTTAACCCAAGCTTGTTTGCGTTCCAGCTGATCTGCAGTACCTAAAACAACCGTATTTGTAACCGGATCAATATTGGTAACAAACATTGGCTGCCCTAAAGCAATGCCCAAGCCCTTGCGCTGCCCGATAGTATAAAAAGGATAACCCTGATGCTTACCCACTATGGTGCCATCTGTTAAAACAAAGTTACCACCGGCAACACGTTCTTCCAGATTCTCTACCTTGTGGCGCAGGAACGATCTGTAATCGTTATCAGGCACAAAGCATATCTCATAGCTCTCGCTTTTACCGGCAAGTTCAATCTGTCCCATATCCAAGGCCATTTGCCTGATCTCAGGCTTAGAGAAGCTACCCAATGGGAAACGGGTGCGGGCTAAATTCTTTTGTGATACGCCCCAAAGTACATAAGATTGGTCTTTATTCTCATCTTTGCCCTTTGAGATTACATATCTACCGCTATCCTGTAAGCGGATGTTAGCATAATGGCCGGTCGCGATGAACTCACAATCTAGTTTATCAGCACGTTTAAGCAATGCTTCCCATTTAATGTGGGTGTTACATAAAACACATGGGTTAGGGGTGCGGCCGGCAAGGTATTCGTCAACAAAGTTATCGATCACAAAATCGCCAAACTCACTCCTGATATCTAATATATAATGCGGGAAACCATAGCCAACTGCTAAAGCGCGCGCATCATTAATGCTATCCAGGCTGCAACAGCCGGTTTCTTTAGAACTTCCTCCTGAAGAAGCATAGTCCCAGGTTTTCATAGTCAGGCCGATAACTTCATAGCCCTGCTCGTGCAGCATTACTGCTGCTACCGAACTATCAACTCCGCCGCTCATTGCCACTAATATCCTGCCGTGCTTACTCATATTGGCTGCAAAGATACATTATTGTGATTTATGATGATAATATCAAAGGTCAGGGTAGGGTAAGATTTGAAGCTTAAAAAGCGTACTGTTTCATGAAACAGATGAAACACCTGGTACAGTTGGAACAATTTTATCCCAAAAAACGCCAAAAACGATACCAAAAAGGGCGTTATTAGATCGCTTTTTGAGCTAAAATCGACCTGAAAAGTGTCAAATTTGGCCATAAAACACTCGTTTTTAGCCCATTTTTGTTCGGAATTTCACTAAAAAATGCTATAAATTGAGCATTTTATGCCAGTTAAAACACTAATTAGCACGCATGAATGTTCCAAACTGTTTCAGTATTGGTACATTCTGAAAAAAGTGTTAAACACAACATATTTATATTTATAACTGTAAATGCCGAAAATCATTGTTTAAACCATCCTAAGCCGTTATTTATGCGGATTTACAGCTTATGTGAATTGTAAAATTGACCTGTTTTTTTGCGTTTTTAATATTAAAATAATAGCTGTGATAAGTTTACCATTAGTTAAATAGGCTAACATTAAATTTTTATTAAAAATTCGCTTTGCTATTGTAACATACTTATTACAATATATATTTGTTATACCCTAATTAAATATAAATAATGAAAGCTATTGCTAAAATGCCAATTGAACAAAAAATCCAAGGAATTATACTTGTTTTGATTTGTTTTGTTGCTGTTATTGATTACCTGGTATAATCATAGCAAACAACCCCAAAAGAAGGTGCTTATTTTTGAATAAGCACCTTTTCTGTTTTTACGGGTTAGGGATTGCGTGTTTGGCCATTGCCCTTAACAATCCATTTATAACTGGTTAGTTCATCTAAACCCATGGGGCCACGGGCGTGTAATTTTTGTGTGCTGATGCCAATTTCGGCACCTAAGCCAAATTGTGCACCGTCGGTAAAAGCGGTAGACGCATTGGCGTAAACGGCCGCCGCATCAACTTCATTTAAAAATCTTTCAATGTTGGTATTATCTTCCGATATAATTGCTTCGCTATGCTTTGAGCTGTATTGAGCAATATGATCTAAGGCTGCATCTAAGCTATCAACTGTTTTAATTGCTAATTTCATAGCTAAAAACTCCGTACCAAAATGCTCTGGCTCGGCTTTATTTAGCAAACTGATAGGGTAGTGGCCCGTCAGTACTTCATAACACGGCTCATCAGCAAATAGTTCAACCTGTTTTTCTGCCAGCCGTTCTCCAATCTTCATCAAATCGTGTAAACGGCTTTTATGAATAAGCAAACAGTCCAACGCGTTACAAACGCTTACCCGGCGGGTTTTTGAGTTGAAAATAATCTCAACACCCTTATCCAAATCAGCAAATTCATCAAGGTAAGTGTGTACAATACCTGCACCGGTTTCAATTACCGGTACTTTGCTGTTGTTGCGTACAAAGTTTATCAAACCCTGGCTACCTCGTGGAATCAGTACATCAACATAATCACGGGCGTTAAGCAAAGCTTCGGTAGCTTCGCGATCAGGTGGTAGCAAGGTCGCCGTATTTGCATCAATGCCGTGTTTTGCCAGCACTTGATGGATTACTTTGATGATCGCCCTGTTGCTGCAGTCCGCATCGCTACCGCCCTTTAAAACGGCTACATTGCCTGTTTTAAAACATAATGCGAATACATCAAAGGTTACATTAGGCCTGGCCTCGTATATTACGCCAACAACACCCAGTGGTACTCTTACCTTGGTAAGGTGTAAGCCATTGGGGCGGGTATCTTCTAAAAGGATCTTGCCTAAAGGGCTTTCCAGCTTGGCAACATCTTTAATATCATTGGCTATGGCTTGGATGCGTTCAGCCGTTAATTTTAAACGATCATATTTTGGATCGGATATATCCATCCTGTCCAAATCCTTTTGATTTTCTAATAAAAGCTCGCTTGTACAAGCAACAGCAGCTTCAGCTACATCTTCTAATACTGAATTGATCACTTCGGCAGACAAGTTCATTTTACGGCCTGCCAGCATCGCGTTCTCAAAATATGTGGTATAATTTGCAATATCTATCATGGTAAATAAAGATAATCATAATGTACCAACGGTTTTTGATTTTTCTGGCCGATATTCTCTCTGGCTTTATCCGCGCTATATTCTGCAATACCTAAGCCTATCAGCTTTTCATCGGTATCAACCAATTTAATGATGTCACCTTTTTTAAAGTCGGAGAGTATGTTTACTAAACCTACGGGTAATAAGCTGGTGGCCCGTTTGGAGGTAAGAGCAAGCTTCGCGCCCTCATTAACCTGAACCATTCCCGTGGCATAGTTTTCTGAATGGGCGAGCCATTTCTTTTTACCCGACGCGTTTTTATTCGGTAGAAAATGAGTGTGGGTAACATCATCTTGAAGCAAGTCTGTCAGTACATTGTCCTTAGTTCCGTTGGCTATATGTACCGCGATGCCTAAGGAGGCCACTTTTTGCGCCATGGTCGACTTGGTAATCATCCCCCCACGGCCAAATTGCGATTTCCCGGATGAAATGAATGATGAAAAATCTATGCTTTTGCCATTGATCTTGTCTATAACTTCTGACGATGCCAATTTTGGATCGCCATTGTAAATGCCATCTACATTAGTTAAAATAATTAATGCCTGCGCGTTTAACATAGATGCGATAAGACCGGCTAACTCGTCATTATCAGTAAACATCAGTTCTGTTACCGATACCACATCATTTTCGTTAACCACCGGAATAACCTCGTGCTGCAATAAAAGATCCAGGCAGGTTTTCATATTCAGGTAATGCATCCGGTCGCGGAAATCTTCCTTGGTTACTAATACCTGTGAACATAATATGCCAAACTTCTCAAAAAGCTGGGAATAAGTATTAATGAGTTTTACCTGGCCAATAGAGGCCAGTAATTGACGAGTCGCGATGGCATCATATTTTTCGGAAACAGTAATCAAACTTCGACCAGAAGCTACGGCACCCGAAGAAACCAATATCACCTCTTTACCTTGTTTTTTGATGGCCGCAATTTGTTTTACAATGTTTCCAATGCGTTCAATATCAGGCAATCCATCGCAGTTGGTAAAAACGTTGGACCCAATTTTAATAATTATTCTATGGTAATTATGACTCATTTTTAACTAAAAAACAATCAATATTAAGCAAAAATCCATAAAAAAATTGATTTTTATGGATTTTTACATTAAAAATTGTTTTAATAGATTGTTATGTGTTGATAATTATATTATTATTCGTTAAAAATGGCTTTTTTTAATTAAAACATATCTTAAATGTATGTTTTGCGATCTAAAAATGTATTTTATTGATTGTTTTTTATTTCTATACAATATAGCCTTTTACGTATTCTTTGGTCAACTCCTCATGCGGATCTCTTAAAACCTGCTCGGTTTTACCGTATTCAACTATACGGCCTTCGTATACAAAAATGATGTAATCAGACACCCTCGCCGCCTGGCGTAAAATGTGCGTAACCAATACAATTGAATAATCCTGCTTTAACTTAACAAACAGATCTTCGATAATACTTGTAGAAACCGGATCAAGTGCAGAGGTGGATTCATCGCCTAAGATGATTTCAGGGCCTACAGCCAATCCACGTGCAAGGCACAGGCGTTGTTGTTGCCCGATAGATAAGCGTGTAGCAGAAGAGTGTAAACGGTCTTTAACCTCGTTCCACAAAGCAGTTGCTTTTAATTGCTTTTCTACAATGATGTCCAGATCCTGTCTTTTGCGGGTGCCATGGATACGAGGACCATAAGCAACATTGTCATAAATAGACATAGGCAGGGGATACGGCCGCTGTGATAACAACCCCATTTTTTTGCGGATGTGGGTTATCTCGGTATTTGGGGCGTAAATATCTTCGCCATCAACCAAAACTTTACCGGTTACTTTAACGTCAGCAGCGGTATCATGTAAACGGTTAAAGGTTTTTAACAGCGTAGTTTTACCACACCCCGATGGCCCTATAATAGAAGTAACACTTTTATTAGGAATATCGATATTCAGATCTTTTAGTATATGGTTGCCGCCTATGTGCACATTTAAATCCTGTACACTGATATGCGCTTTATCTTTAGTCATGTTATGATTTGTGTTTGTAGAATTTTTTTACAAGCAGTTCTGATAATATAGTGATTATCAATACCACAATAGTTAATATCAATGCCGATGCATATCCTCTTCCCTGAACCTCTTCAATTGGGCTGCCTAATTGAAAGAATATAGCCAAAGGCAAGGTAGCGGCAGGCTCATGTAACGATGTAGGAATATTGTCACTAAATCCGGCTGTAAACAACACCGCGGCAACATCGCCAATAGCCCTGCCAAATGAAATAAGTATAGCCGTAATAATACCCGGTCTGATCGCTCTTAAAACAACCTTCGCTGTTTCCCATCGGGTTGAGCCGAGTGATAGCGCGGCATCTCTTAGTTCCAGCGGTACAGTTCTGATCACTTCATCAAGCGTGCGTACCAGGATAGGAATAACCAATAAAGTAACCGCGATAATGCCGCCTAATAATGATGCCCTTAATCCGAAGTAAACCATTATCAAAAAGCCGAATGCACCATAAACTATGGAAGGGATACCAAAAAGTACATCAAATACCATGCGTAATGTATTTGATAAAAACTTTTTACCATCCATATACATGTTCAGGTAAATAGCCACCGGTATGCTGATAATTAAACCTAATATAGTAGCACCACCAGCCACATACATTGATCCGATAATAGCATTCAATATGCCACCTTCTTTACCGATGTAAAAACCACCACCGGGAGTTTTAGTAAGCATATCAAAGGTCATATATGGTGCACCTTTGTAAAATATAGTTCCTACAATCAGGAAAAAGCTTCCACCCACTACTAGCGTTGCTAATACCATCAGGAATTTAAAAAAGAGTTCTTCTAAATTGCGTCTTCTCATGCTGCCATTCTCCTTTCCAAGCGGCTTAATATTATTCTTGAAATAATGTTAAATAACAGAATAATGATAAATAATAATAATGCTGCAAACATCAACGCCGAATCGTATAGCGGTATCGACATCATATCGCCATAGTTATTTGCAATCAAAGCGGGCAGGGGATAGCCTGCATCAAAAACAGAGTGGGGCACAACGGCATTATTACCGCAAACCATCAGCACAGCAATGGTTTCTCCAAAAGCACGTGATATAGCTAACACGGTTGCTGCTATTATACCGGGTAATGCTTTTCGTAATATTACTTTTTTAATGGTTTCCCATTTTGTAGCACCTAAAGCCAGCGATGCATCCTTTAATTCCTGCGGCATAGTGCGTAACACTTCGTTCAGGATGCTCACTATCAACGGGAATATCATCACCGCCAAAACAATACCACCTGCCAAAACACTGTACCCGGTTGAAAATTCAACAAAGTGAGGCGCAATATGATCCTGTATCAATGGAATGATAAAAAGCACACCCCAAACACCAAAAATTACAGGAGGTATGCCGGAGAGTAAATTTACAAATGGCATTAATATACGCCTTACACGCGGATGTGCATATTCAATAATATAAAGTGAGGTGAGTACACATAAGGGTAAAGCGATAATAATAGCAATACCAGTTACCCAAAGCGTACCCATAATATATGGATAAAAGCCAAACAAACCTTTAAGCGGTTTCCAAACACTGGAGGTTAGTAAATGTCCCCATGTGGAATTTTGAAGTACGGGTATGGATTTATAATATAACCCGATACCAATTATAAAAACTAAAGAGACTGATAGTATTGTAAACAACAGCATCAGCTTTGAAATGATCTTATCTTTTAATAGACGTATTCTTTGCATCAATTGTATATAATAGTTAATGGGTTGACCAGATTGTGACAGAATCACATACCCAATCAACCCGATTAACCAATTGTAGATCTTAATTTACTTTTTTAAGCTCTTCCTGCAACTTGGCATTTGATAGAGCGATGTAACCATTTTCGTCAACAAATTTTTGACCTGTGGTTAGCACATATTTTACAAATTCAATCAGTTCTTTTTTCTTCGGTTTACCTTTAAATAAGAAACCCAGGTTACGCGCCGGTGGCGATGGATATTTGCCGGTTGCAATTGCTTCAGTTAACTGGTCAATTGTTCCATAGAAATTCTCGTTCGGATCAATTTTACCGTTTCCGTTAACGTCAATTGGTAAAACGCTGATACCAGGTATTTGCTTACGGGTTTTCAGGTCGTATAAATAAGCTAAGTTATTATAACCTATTCCTGTAACGTCTTTTTTAACCGCTTGCGCTAATCCGGGATCGCCGTAAACGCCCACGCCTAAAAGGTCTTCCTGTTTTTTACCGAAATACTTCGCCCAGGTTTCGCCTGCACCCGCAGCATCTGAGCGGGTATAAACGTGGATAGGTACCGAAACTTTACCGCCTAATTGTTTCCAGTTAGTGGTACTACCGGTTACAAATACGCTTAAAAATTGCTCTCTTTTAACACCCTTTGCCAACAATGCTGCAGCATCTGGGTTGTTGGTGTTAAAGGTTGGCACAACCGCATCCTTGGTTACATAGACGGTATAAGCACCTTTCTTTACTTCGGACGGATCGATATCGCGTGAAGCCAAACCAATATCAACTAAACCTGAGAGTGCATCGGTAATACCTTTTCCGGCACCACCTGCCGATATATTGAAAGTTACTTTTGGGTGAAGTTTTTTAAACTCACTTGCCCATTTAACGGTGATAGGATATAATGCAAACGCACCTGAAATACTTATCGTACCTTCCAAATCATCTGCAACAGGTGCCGGTTTGGGTTTTGGATTTGTAAAAGACGAAGCCGTTATAGCTATACCTACAGTTGTAAGTACTACCAGCGACAATTTATTTTTTAGAATGAACTTTTTCATAGTTATACTTTAAATAATTAGAATGTTAACTGCAACTGAGCTTCAAACAAGTTGTTTTTGATTTGCGTAGTTTGCTCACGGGCATCAATGTAGTTAACTGTGAATTTTGCCCATTTGTTAAAGAAGTAGTTTACGCCACCTGTATAATCTGTAGTACGATCAGTGGTAATTGTTTGGGTAGGATCAAAGGTGTCATACCTTGCTGCTAATTGTAATTTGTTCGACCATACAAAATAAGCAGCCTGCCCGTACCAACCATTTCTGTTAATATGCGCATCTGTTCCTTTATCAAACTCTGCAGTCAACGATAATTTATTCCAAACGTAACGACCGTCAATTCCCTGGCGGTTTCTCAAGTTGTTAGTAGCAGTTTTAGCAGTACCTACTATAAATTGATCAATGCCATGATAAAAATCAGCAGCAATGGTCAGGTTTGGAAGAGGGTGGATAGCTAAACGACCTGCAATATCTTTATGGTTGTTATTATCGGTTGTTACATCATAACCTGCACCGTTAACTACAGCAAAATAATAATCAAACAGGTAATGATCATTCAGCTTAGCAAAGCTACCGGTTAATTCTCCGCCAATATCACGGCCATTTTGGTTCCCGATAACATCTGTTGATCTGCCGGCAAGCGCATTTACAACTTGCGTACGATCAATAAATTCTAATTCCGAATCAGAAGTTAAACTTTCAATAGAAAAAGGAACTTTAAATTGTCCGGCAGTTAACTTTAAATAATCCGCTATTCTATAAGTGGTGTATGCATCAAGCAATTTTGGATTTACACCTGCAAATTCGGTATACACCTCATAGCTCCAATCGTCAGATATATTTCCTTTAACGTCAAGCCTTGCCCTATGCAATAAAAAGGTATTTGTTTTAGTGCTTTGTTCAAATCCTTCATATTCTGTTTGTAACAAACCGCTTATCTGCAAAGCTCTTGTACCAATAGTAATGCTATGTTGGTTGGCTACATCCTGGTCTTTTTTCTTTTGAGCTTTAATAGCCTCATCTGATCTTAATGAATCAGCTTCCTGTTCAGATATTACATTCTTTTTAACGAGCACATTTAGGATGTCATCATTTTGCTGTGCTTTAGCTACGAATGCGGGGAATACAAGTGCTAGTATAAATAAATACTTTAAGTAATTAATTTTCATGTGTTATAGTTTAAATGATTAAGTTGAAATAGAAAAAAAATGTAATACAGTTGTGAAGGGAATCAACAACAGATGTATTTGTCCACTATGGAGTAGTGGCATAACATGGGGCGTAATAGATGATGTGGCTTTGAAAAATTCATATATTAATCTACTAAATCCATAATGTCTACTGATTTAGTAGTGTAAAAGTACAAATTAAAACAGAGCTTGCAAGTCTTTTTTAAAAAATAAGTGAATTAAAGCTAAATTTTAACGATTTGTTAATATTAGATGGGGTAGGATAACTGTAAGTTAAGGGAGATTTTATTAAGCAGCTGTATGCAATGGTTGAATCTTGTTTTTATATAAAAACCAATCGTCATTGTCTGAACCTGAATTCATTGAATGAACGAATTTCCCGAATCCTGAAATTTCAACAAATTCCCAAAATTCTAGTTCAGACAATTTTACGCTTCCTTTGCTGTTCGTAGGCTTGATCTACAAGCGGATTTGTCATTCTGAGGAACGAAGAATCTGTATATTATAAACCGCCGTACAGATTCTTCGTTCCTCAGAATGACAATGGGGTGATTATAAAAAGTTAAAAAAACAAAGACTTCTAAGCACTATGTAAACCGCACTCTTTTTTATCTTGTTCTTCCCACCACCAGCGGCCGGCACGGAAGTCTTCGCCTTCGTGAACAGCTCTTGTGCAGGGGGCGCAGCCAATACTTGGGAAACCCTTATCATGTAATGGATTATAGGGAATATTATTTACTTTGATATATTCTTTCACCTCATCAAGGCTCCAATGAAAAATAGGGTGGAACTTTACCAGGTTATTCTGATCATCCCATTCCACATCATCCATAGATTGCCGATTTTGGGATTGCTCGGCACGAATACCGGTTACCCATATGTCATTACCCGCTAAGGCTCTTTTTAAGGGTTCAATTTTCCGAATACCGCAGCATTCTTTACGATTTTCAACAGATTCATAAAAACTGCTTGGCCCTTTTGCATTAACCATTTGCTCTAAAGCCTGGTTATTTGGATAATAGGCATGTATAGGTTTGCCATACATTTCCATGGTGCGGTTCCAGGTATAATAGGTTTCAGGAAATAACCTGCCGGTTTCTAAAGTGAAGATTTTTATCGGCAGGTTGTTTTTAAATATCATGTGTGTGATAACCTGATCTTCCCAACCAAAACTGGTTGAAAAAATCACCTTACCTGGATATTCTGAAGCTAATAACGACAATGCCTCAACAGGATCAAGCCCTGTTAATTGTTGTTTTATATTTTCTGTTTGCGTACTCATGTTTAAATAACTTTAGCTAAAAAGTGCCAAATGCTGTTTACACTTATCAGGATAACGATAACCGCAACCGAGATCATAATAATCTTGGTTGATATTTTATTGGAGATTTTCGCCGCGATAGGAGATGCCAGTGCGCTGCCAATTACTAATCCGCCAACTGCTTCCCAATGGGTTACATGAAGCATGTATATAAAGGTAACCGAACTCGTCAGCGCTATAAAAAAGCGCGATAGTTTCACGGTACCTAAACTAAACCGGGGGTTGCGCCCACCTGCTATTAGTGTTGACAGTACAATCGATCCCCAGCCGCCGCCGCCTACTGCATCAATAAAACCTCCGCCTAAGCCCAATAATGGGATGCGTTTGATTTTTTCCGTTTTGCGTTTACGTTTAAGGTTGAATGCTTTCGAAAGGATGACCAAACCTAAAATTAAGGTATATAGCGATACGAACGGTTTGATATATTGGCTATACTGTGTTAATGAAGAGAGTATATAAGCTCCTGTCACGGCGCCAATAATACCTGTCCACAACAGCATCCAAAATAATTTCCAGTTGATGTTGCCCATCCGGTAATGCATCCAGCCTGCAATTCCATTGCTCATAATTTCCGACAAATGCACACCCATACTTGCTACAGCAGGAGGGATGCCCATTGTAAGCGAAAATGATGTTGCTGTTACACCGTACGACATGCCAATCGCACCATCAACCAAAGCAAAAAGAAAACCACCCCCTAAAAAATAATAGAAAAGTGGATTGATATTTTGTACATAGCTTTTAAAGGCAGGCTCTTTAAACCATAAAGATGCAGCCGCGATACCGATAGCTAAAATTATAGCCCCCCATATTAACCAAATGATGCTTTTGCTATTACTTTGTTCTTTTTTACTAACTAATACAGATGTTACTTCATTTAACTTTTTAACCTTGTGAGCAAAGTCGCCGGTAAGTGTTTGTCTAAGGGCGGCTATTTGCTGTAAAGTATCATCAATTTCATCGGGGATACTTTCATTCAATACTTCTTTAATTCTTTTAGCTACGGTAGGCGATTTTCCGTTGGTTGATATCGCCAGTTTCAAATCACCTTTTTGTACTATCGACCCCAAATAAAAATCACATAAGGCGGGTTTATCGGCAATGTTCACTAATAAATTACGCTCATGGGCAGCTTTAACAATATACTCGTTAAGCGCATTGTCATTAGTTGCGGCAATTACCAGGTTGGCATTATCAAGGTCGATATCTTCAAAAGTTTTTTGTAGAACTTTTACGCCATTAAATTGGGCGGCAAGTGCATGTACTTCAGGTAAAAATGTGCGGGCAATAATTGTTACTGTTGCAAGCGGACTGTTATTAACAATAGCTGTTAGTTTTTCTAAACCAATATTGCCCGCCCCAATAAGCACAGTATGTAATTCATTCAGTTTAATAAATACCGGGAATAACTGGTTGTTACCCGGTGCATTATCATCCTGTGTGATATTTAAATTACTATCCTTAGGCAACAATGTCATAAAACTCTTTTATAGACTGGAATGATGGATGCAGAGAAACCACTTCACCAATTACAATAAGCGCAGGAGAAGATATTTTCTTTTCTTCTACTTGCTCAACGATTGTATCTATGGTGCCAATGGCAACCTTTTCATTTTCGGTTGATCCGCTTTGGATAACGGCTACCGGTAAACGGTTTTTACCCTGATTTTTAAATATTTGTGTAATCTCGGCTAATTTATGTATGCCCATTAATACCACAATAGTTGCATTAGTTTGCGCTGCAGTATAAATATCGGCAGAAATTTTGCCGTTACTTGTAGTGCCTGTAATTACCCAAAAACTTTCGCTTAAACCACGATGAGTAACCGGTATCTGTTGTAACCCTGGTACAGCTATCGAACTGGAGATACCGGGAATTGCCGTTGCCGGTATACTGAATGATGCTGCATGATCAAGCTCTTCATAACCACGACCAAAAACGAACGGATCACCACCTTTAAGGCGAACCACATGGCCGTAATTCAGCGCGTAATCAATCATCAGTTTGTTAATGGCATCCTGAGAAAATGAATGATCGCCAGAGCGTTTTCCTACATACACTTTAACCGTATGCTCAGGGGCGAACTCCAATATCTCTTCATTTACCAAGGCATCATACAAAACAACATCAGCTGTTTGTAATGCCTTAATACCTTTTATCGTTATCAAATCAGCATCGCCCGGGCCTGCGCCAACAAGAGTTATGCGTGGTTCTTTTATTTCCTTTTTTATCTGAGTCTCCATTATGCCAGGGTTTCTCTCTTCACTTTACTTGCAGCCAGGAAATCTTCGGCTGCCGCTTTATATTTCGTTGCAAACTCATGCGAAGGCTCGTTTTTGTTGATCTGCAAAACCAAATCGTTAAAAGTACCATCTAATGAAATTTCGCCGGTTGATACATAATGGGCATCAAATTCCTTAATAATACCTGCTTGTGTGCTGCTGCTTACACCTTTATCTAATAATAAAGCTTTTGCCGAGCTTATCATCACATTATAGGAATGATAGATCGCATCAGCCCACGCACCTTTTTCGTAAGCGCCGTTTGCCCAACCCATTTTTTCTTCGGATTCGTACAGTAAAGTAGCTACCAAATCAATAATTACGCTTGCGCATTCGCCCACACCAATTGCGGTAGCAAATGTTTCCTGATGCCCCCAATCAACAAATTCGTCTTCGGTAAGTGTCTCCAGGTTAGCTAATGGCTTTAACAGCTGATAGAAATAATCTTTACCCTGCCTATCGTAGTAATTATGGAAAGTTTCATCCTCAATAGAATTCGCTTTATAATCATTCAACACCGCTCTTAAAACATGCGTAGCTCTCTTTGCCGGTACTTTTATTACTTTCTCTGCAGCACGGCCTACGCCATCGCCAACGGTACCACCACCTAACAATACTTGTACAGATGGTAATACTCTTGTACCTGCTTTTAATGAACTGCCGTGAAAACCAATATGTGCCAAACCATGCTGACCGCATGAATTCATACAACCGCTTATTTTGATTTTGATTTCGCGGTTATAAATAAAGTCTTCGTATTCATTATAAATCACATCCTCCAACACCTTAGATAAGGTCATGCTGTTAGATATGCCTAAATTACAAGTATCAGTACCCGGGCAAGTGGTTACATCAGCCAAACTATCAAAGCCCGGCGCTGAAAGATCCAGCTCAGTTAAACCGTTATATAATGCAGGCAAAGCCTCTTTGCGTACATATTTTAATAATAGACCCTGGTTTTGGGTGATGCGTATTTCATCAGCAACCAATGGTGTTAATATCGCGACTAATTTACGTGCAGTGTCTGATGCGATATCGCCAACAGGTACTTTAACATATACACCATAAAAATCTTTCTGCTTTTGCTCAAAAACATTAGTGGCAAGCCACTGCTCATAACGAAGAGGGTTTGTTATAACTACTTCTGGATAAGTTGTTGCTTGTGGAAGAACAGGCGCTTCAACTGTATTGCGGTTAACTACATATGATTTTACCTTATTAGCAGTACGTTCTTCTTTAGCAAGACGGATAACTTCGTCCAAACCTAATTTCTGTATCAGATATTTTAAACGGGCTTTGTTACGGTTATTGCGTTCGCCATAGCGATCAAATACACGAATAATAGATTCAATATATGGGATCAGCTGGTCTTCAGGCAAAAACTCTTCGACCAGGCTTGCCAGTAGGGGTTGGGCGCCAAGGCCGCCGCCTAATAATATTTTAAAACCACGCTCACCTTTTTCATTTACCTTAGGGATGGCGCCGATGTCATGTATGTACGAAAATGCCGTGTCAGCATCGCTTGATGAAAATGAGATTTTAAATTTACGCCCCATATCCTGACAGATTGGGTTACGCAAAAAGTATTCAAAAGTAGCATAAGCATAAGGCGATACATCAAAAGGTTCCAAGGGATCAATGCCCGCGGTTGGTGATGCTGTTACGTTACGAACAGTATTACCGCAAGCTTCACGCAAAGTAATATCATCACGCTCAAGCTCAGCCCAAAGTTGCGGTGTTCTGTCGAGGCTTACATAATGTATCTGAATATCCTGACGGGTAGTTAAATGCAGGTTCCTGCTGGCATATTCGTCTGATACATCGGCAATTTTTAGTAATTGTTGAAACGTTACCTTACCAAATGGTAATTTGATACGAACCATTTGCACACCCGGTTGGCGCTGACCATATACCCCCCTGGCAAGGCGCAAACTCCTGAATTTTTCATCATGAATTTTGCCATCGCGAAATGCCCTGATCTTTTTTTCAAGATCTATTATATCCTGTTCAACTATCGGGTTTTCCAGTTCCGTTCTAAAACTTTGCATGTTTTAATTTTAATATATTAAAAAAACGCCTCTTCGGCTTTTAACTAAAGAGGCGTCGTGATTATGAATATTTAATTCCTCTTATAGCTAAATACACTTGCTATACATACAGCATATTACTTTGTTGCAGTAAGTGTTATTAATGAGTATCATTAGCCAAATATACATATTGTACAGGGAATTAGTAGTTTTTTAATGAAAATTTCAATATTTTACATAAAAATGTATTAAGCCCTTAAAAAAAATCTTTCCTCGGTGTGATAGTTTTTTATGCTTATTTCATCGCCAACAGATATAAAACCACTTCCGGTATGTATCAGATTTTGACCGAAAAAAACATCATTCCCACGACGCCGGTATTTTGCCAATGTTTTTAACGGTTCCTTAGTTTTGGCTATGGTAATTTGATCTATAGTAGTGAGAATGCAGCGTGCGGATAATTTTACACCGTGAAAGTTGATGTTATTGATAATGAAATGATCTATTATATCCTCCTCATAAGCTTTGCCGCCTGTAAATACGATGTTCGGCCGAAACCTGTTTATAGGGAGTTTATCAGTAAGGCGGGTATTTAGATCATCAAGCGAAGCCTGCCCAATAATAAGAAAAGGGTAAGCATCGGAAAAAGAAGTTACAAAACCTTCCGGTGCATATTTCTCATCTACTTGTCTTTTGTAATCATCCGGCATATAAACAAGTCGGCACTTTACACCAAGCTTTTCAGTAAACCATTTATCGGCAGTATCACTAACATATATAGCGGTGCATATATCATCCCATATTGTAATTCTACAATGTTCATTTGTTTGCGGAGCAAATGGGATGAGAATATTGTCGGAGGTAGGGCTATGTATTACTAATAAGCCATTGGTAGTAATGATAACCTTTAACAAGGCCATTACAGGTAATTCGCGCTGGGATAGGAAACGATTGTTTTCATCAATCAATAACCAACGCCGATCATACTTAAAACCTTTATCAGTTACTTCGGCGCTACTAACTGCAATGCCACCTAATGATTTAATGGGATAAATGTATAATTCGCTAACCTGAAGCATCAGGCAAAAATACGAATTACGTTATAAAATTATGACCGGGAGATATTAGAATTCAGAACTAAAAATTGAATCCTAATGTGATTTTGGGATTAAAAGGCGCTCTTTTTACTTTTTTAAATAGACCACCATTACTTGCAGGAGCACAAACTGCCTTAAGTATCGCAGTAAACAAGTTATTAATTAATGTCATGTTAAAATGTATTTATGTACTTATACGCAATTGGTTACCTAAAGGTTGACGAAAAAGAAAAATTTTAGTTATAGTTTAATTTGTCTATCAGATTTTGATAGATGTTTTTAATGTGATTAAATTTTGCAATGCATTACCTATTGTATTATTAAAGTAGGTATAAACAGTTTTACCTTCATCCAGCCAGTCATTAATATAACTTGCATATTCTGATAAAAACTGATTGGTATAACTACCCCTGTATTTTCCATCGGGGCCATGAAATCTCAGGTAAACAAAATTATTGTTAAATGAATCTAAAGGAGATGTCGAGGCGGGCATATCATGTATTACCAAACTAGCCTTATATGTTTCAATCAATTGATAAATATCATCCCGATACCATGAGCGATGGCGAAATTCTAAAGCAATCGGCCATTTGCTTTGATTATAATTATTGATTACAGACAATAAATTTTGTAACTGGTTTTTATTAGTAACGGCAAGGCTGGGAGGGAATTGTATAAGCAAGCATCCTTTTCGATTTCCCGCACAATCAATAACAGACATGAATTTTTGAACATCATCTACCTTAAATTCCAGCTCCTTATTATGTGTAATATCCCGCCAAAGTTTAAATGTGAATCTAAAATCACCGCATACATCCTCCGACCATTTTTTTACTGTCGAAGCTAAAGGAACCTTATAAAAGGAGCTATTTACCTCCAGGCTGTTTACTATTGTTGAATAGAAGTGCAACCGGCTTTTACCAGCATATTCCAAGGGGAAATCCCGTTTGGGCATTGGTAACTGCAATCCGCTGGTACCACCGTAAAACTTACCCGATACGTTCATGCTAGGAAAGCGGTAAAATGAAATAGAATGTTGATCCAACGCCACTTTCGCTTTCAGCCCAAATTTTGCCGCCATGCCGCTGAACAATCTCGGCACTCAAATACAATCCTATGCCAAATCCCGAAATATGGGAAGTATGTTTGCTTTCTACGCGATAATAACGATCGAACAACTTATCCAAGTCATCAGGTTTAATACCCATTCCCTCATCCTTAATACTCACTTGTACTGTGTTACCAATCTTCTCACAGTTCACAATAATTTGCTGGGCCTTTGGCGAATACTTTATAGCATTTGTCAAAAGATTAGAAATTACGGAGCCTATTTTATCACGATCAGCATTTACTTTAATAGGAGGACAGGAGATCAACGATATGCTGTGCATAAATGCAGTCAACTGTATTTCATCAATAACTTCAAGGATGAGCGCATCTATTTCAAAAATATTCTTCTCGATAAATATTTTCCCTGATTCCAGCCTTGAAATATTTAAGAAACCATTAATCATATTACTCATTTTCTTTACCTGGATATTGGCTTTACCCATGGCGTTAGCTATGAATGGATCATCACTATTTTTAAGCTTAGCATTCATAACCTGAACAATTGCGGTTAATGAGGTTAATGGTGTTTTAAGTTCATGACTAACCATACCAATGAAATCATTTTTTCGCATTTCATCCTGTTTCTTTTCTGTTATCTCATGTAGCACACCAGTAAAGTAAGTGTCAGTACCATTGTTATCATGTTGTACGGTGCCTATACCTCTCACCCAACGTATTTTTCCATCATTATGCCCTATAACCGGGTATTCCATGTCAAACTTAATGCCTTTTGTAATGGCAGCTTCAACCATATCTGCCGCTGCCTGCCGATAATCGGGGTGGATTTGATTTATAGCAGCTTCATAAGGTACTTCTTCGTCAGGAGCGTAACCAAAGAATTCTTTTAGTTTAGGCGATGGTACAAATATTCGATCCACAACGTTAATATAATAAGAACCAAGTTCAGCCGCGTCAACAGCCATCCGCAAACTTTCTTCGGCACGCTCAACTTTTTTACGGGCATTTACTTGTTCAGTTACATCCACCGAAACACAAATAATACCATTGGTTATGCCGTTATTATCTTTAATTGGCTGGTATGTGAAATTATAATAACCCTCTTTAAGTATCCCATCAAATTCAATTATAGCTTTAACTTCGCTACCATAAAATGTTTCGCCGGTATCGAATACATTATCCAGCAATTTAAAAAATGGCTGACCTGCAAATTCAGGTAAAGCTTCAACAAAAGTTTTACCAACAATATCATCTGTTTTACCCAACATTTTAAGCATCAGGTTATTCATCGTTTCAATGCGTAAACTTCTGCCATTTAATATAAATATAGCAACTGGTGCCTGTTGTACCAGGTACCTAAAGCGCGATTCGCTTTCTTCAAGCGCATCCACAATTTGTTGCAAATAAGCTTGCGTTTCAGTTAGTTCCTCGTTTATCGCGATTAACGCCTCGTTTGAGGCTTGAAGTTCTTCATTTAAAGCAAGCTGCTCTCCACTGCTTTGTTCAATACTTTTTCGTGCTAAAACCTCCTTTGTAACTTCAGTACCAATAGTTATTAAACCATTTATATTGCCTTGAGCATCATATTGGGCCTCATATATAAAATTGACATACGCGTTTACATATTTACCATCGCGAAGGATTTTTACAGCTAACTCAGTTGCTGAAAAGGTTTCCCCGGTAGCATAAACATTATTTAAAAGTGCCTTAATTCCCTGAGATTTTAATTCGGGCATCGCTTCCAAAATAGGCTTGTTCGATACTTCTTCTAAACTTCTTCCCCATAATTCCAAAGCGCGATTATTAGCAATTTCAACAATAAAATCTGGCCCTTTGAAAAGCGCAATAGCTACAGGAGCCTGTAGAATAAACCGGCGAAGGTTACGCTCACTTTCCAATAGTGCTTTAGTTTGCGCTTCTTCCTGTTCTTTAGCTTTTTGTAATGCTATTCTGTTAAGCTCTTTTTCTGTTACATCAGATGCTGTATGTAAAATACAGTAAATTTTGCCACTCTGGTCTTTTATTGCACGGTATTGGTAGTTGTAATAGGATGTTTGGAGTTTTCCATCAACCAGTAAAGTAGCGGGTACAGCACTACCAATGTTACTAACGCCAGTCCTGAGTACTTCCTGTAATATCTTTTTAAAAGGTTGACCTTTGAGTTCAGGCACAGCCTCTTCCAACGGTTTACCTATAATACTTCGGTCTTTACCCCAAAAAGCAAGCATGGCATCATTGGCGGACTGTACAATTATATTATCACCGGCATATATAGCCGTGGCGTTTTGAGAAAGGGAAAGGACTTCCAATATTTGATCTTTATCTAAAGAAAAGGAGTTGCTCATCAGGTATCAAAAATCAAATATTTACATGCAGGCTAACAAATAAAAATTAACAACAATTTTAATTATATGTTTTTTGCCGATAGACTAAAAATCTACAACCCGAAGTACTATGCAAAAATGCTTTGCGCTTTTTTTATTGTTTTTTCCAGGTCGATACCTTTCCCTAACACACCCTTAAATAAATCGCCGGTTTCCTTTAACCTGTCAATAGAATTAAAAATGGTAAAATCTTTCATCGTTAAACCCGGTTTTACTTCATCCCAAAGCAATGGCATCGAAACGGTTGCGCCAACTTTTGGGCGAAGCGAATACGGACCTGCAATTGTTGCACCCGGGCGATTTTGTAAGAAATCGAGATACATTTTTCCTTTGCGGTTGGCTACCATGCGCTCTAAACTGGTATAATCTGGTATCTGTTTATGCACTAACTGCACAACAATCTTGGCGAACATTTGCGATTGATCATATGTGTATTTAGCACCTAACGGAATATAAATATGCATACCTGTTGAGCCGGAGGTTTTAGGGTAGGATGGCACCCCAATAGCATCCAACACTTTTTTAACTTCTAAAGCAGCTGCTATTACCTGATCGAAGGTGTTTTTATCAGGATCGAGGTCGATTACGCAATAATCCGGATTGTCCGGTGATTTTACGCGACTAAACCATGGGTTCATCTCGATGCAGCCCAACGAAGCCATCCACAATAAATAGGATTCATCAAACCCAACCAGGTATTCCTTATGCTCGCCATCGCTGGTAGTATAAGGGAAGGTTTTAGTGATCCAATCAGGGGCTTTGCCTGTTACATCTTTTTGATAAAAGCTTGAACCATGTATCCCATTCGGAAAACGGTTAAGCGACATAGGCCTATCCTTCAAATATGGTAAAATATATTCTGCAACCTGGTAGTAGTAATTAAATATGTCACGCTTAGTCACATTGTCTTCGGGCCAATAAACTTTACTTAAGTGTGTAAACTTAATGTCGTGACCACATATCTTTCTTACCTGCGTTTCATCGGTTGGGTTTAACAGCGTTTTGCGGTCTTTGTTCTTGGGTGGCGATACTACATCAGCATGTGTTTCCTCAATCTCAATTTTTGATTCCATCTCAACCTCCTTTACTGTTTCATTGGTCTCTTGTGGTGCTTCTAGCACAATGTTTTTTGCTTTCTTGTCAATACGCATGCCTTTGAATGATGCCTGCCGAAATACGCCTTCGCCCGTAACTTCAGCATAAGCTACTTCGCAAACCAATTCAGGTTTTAACCAGGTAGGTTTAGCTCCCATTCTTTTGGGGCGGAAGCGCGATGGTTTATCTACATCCGGCTCTATATCAAAAGGGCTTTTATTGATGATGAGCGATTTAAATTGCGCCATCATTTCTTTTTGCACCTTATCATTAAAACCGGTACCTACTTTACCCACATACCTGAGTTCACCACCATCATAAACTGCCAAAACCAATGCGCTGAATAATTTACTGGTACCTGCATTTTTAGTAAAACCAGCAATAATAACTTCTTGTCGTTGATGTATTTTTATTTTGAGCCATTCTTTTGAGCGCAGATCCGAAGTATATGTGCTATCCGCTTTTTTGGCTATGATACCCTCTAGTCCGATACGTTGTGCGGCATTAAAAAAGTCGATACCTCCCGTACTAAATACTTTACTTTGGCGGATGTGGTCATCGTCAGTAGGCAATATATCTTTTAAAATGGCTTGACGTTGTATCAATGGTAGTTCCATAAGGTTTTTATCCTCATACCATAAAATATCGAACACGTAAAATATCAGCTCGCCATCAGCTTCGCTGCGCCAGTTTTGCAGGGCGCCAAAATCCGATATACCTTTATTATTTAAAACCAAAATTTCACCATCAAGCACCGCATTTATCTTCCATTTCTGTAGTAGCTTATGGATGGAGTAAAACTTATCGTTAAAGGTTTTATTGTTGCGCGATATGAGTTCCACTTCGCCTTTATTGATCGTAGCAATAGCACGATAACCATCCCATTTAACTTCATATACCCAGTTTAGGTCGTCAAACGGTTCATCAACCAAAGTGGCTTTCATTGGTTGGATATTTTTGGGTATATTACCTTTAGGGGCTGACTTTATAATAGAAGCTACATCATCTATAGCCGTATCCACTTGGTCCTCAGCCAACTCTTTATCTACCACTTCCTCAGCTGGTTTTGCCAGGGCTTTTTTTTTACTGCTTTTGGGTGATTCTTTCAAATCCTCTTCGTGGCCATGCTGCCAAACCCTTTCGCCGGATTTTTCCATTGTTTCGATGGTTTTGCCGGATAGCACAGATTGATTTTCTTTTGTAATATCATCAGTACTCGCAAATTGATCATTATGCTTTATCAGCAACCATCCATTTTCGCCCATTCCATGGGTTTTAACCAAAGCGTACTCACCATCCAGTTTCTCGCCATGTAGTTTTATTTTTAGCGATCCTGATTTTAGTTGCTCTAAAAGATGTTTTTCTTGTGCTTTCTTGCCTTTTATTTTTTCTATAGGTTCGTAGGTACCTTCATCCCAAACAATCACAGTGCCGCCACCATATTGGCCTTGCGGAATAATGCCTTCAAAATTACGATAGTCGAATGGGTGATCTTCCACCATCATCGCCAAACGTTTAGTTTTTGGGTCGGTTGAGGGACCTTTTGGTACAGCCCAGCTTTTTAATACGCCATCCATCTCAAGCCTGAAATCATAATGCAAACGCGATGCATCATGCTTTTGAATAACAAACATTAAATGATCTTTATCCTTGCTTCTTCCGGCTTTTGGTTCAGCGGTTTTTTTAAAATCCCGCTTCTGGGCGTATTTAACCAGGCTCATAATAGTTATTTTAAATACTTTCTTACTTCGTCAACGGAGTTGCCAACAGCGTCTACCGCTTTTTGCAACGCCTCGCGGTTGGTGCCAAACTTATTTGTCCAATACTCAATCGCGTAATATTCATGCATGTTGATAATGCCATTATCAAGACTTAATGCGGTGTAGTTGTTTTCCATATTGCATTTATATATTGGTTATAATTACAACAATAAGGCCATACTATGGTTTGAATATTATAATATTCAGCGATATGGAACTATTTGAAATATCAGTAAGCTACAAAAACGAGAATCATCATTTTGAGGTACGCGACTACATGCACCACGATGGTGATAAGCAATGCAAATATGAACTTTATAAACAGGGAGTATTTGTAGCCAGTTTTGAACCCGGCTCTCACAAACATTTACACATTTGCAAAAATGAGGGAGTGGAGGAAGAAGAATTGCTCGACCTTGTGGCCGAGCAAATAGAATCGTATAATATTTAGATGTGATTATACTCCACCAAATATGGAGAATCCACCATCCACACAGATCATTGACCCGGTAACAAATTTCGAAGCATCACTTAAAAGCCAGATTAAAGCGCCTATCAATTCATCAGGATGACCAAAGCGTTTAAAAGGAGTTTGGTTAATAACCAGTTCGCCGCGTGATGTGTATCCACCTTCGGTTTTGGTAAGCAGGTTGCGGTTTTGTTCAGTAAGGAAAAACCCCGGAGCAAGCGCATTCATACGAATGGCGTCACCATATCGATTGGCCAGTTCAACAGCAAACCATTGGTTATAGCAATCTACCGCTGCCTTGCCTATATTATATCCTAATACCTTAGTAATAGCCCGTTTTGAGTTCATTGAGGATATATTAACAATACTACCTCTACCTGTTTTGGCAATAGCATCCCCAAAAACTTGTGTAGGTATTATCGTTCCCCATGTATTTACCTCCATTACCTTTTTCATTCCGGCGATATTCATTTTAAAAATATCCTCTTCGTTTTGCAGCACACCCTCAGGCATATTGCCACCTGCCCCGTTTACTAAGCCATCAAGCCTACCAAAAGTATCTAAAAGCTTTACTTTAGCCTTTTGAAGATCAGCTTCATCCAAAACATCGGCAACTAAAGCAACCGCTTTACCGCCATTTTTATTGATAACGGCTGCACGTTCTTCGGCAACTTCAGCATTTCTGCCTAAAATGCCCACCGCGCCGCCATCCTCAACTATGCCATTTACAAATGAGTTGCCTAATATCCCGGTACCACCGGTTACAACAATTACTTTGCCCGTTAATGAAAATTGATTTTCCAATTTTTTATTATTTAATAATTTAAGTTTTATCTTGATCCTTCAACCAAAACTAAGAATTGTCTTAATTAATATATTTGGACAATCACAAAATTAGGTTTTAATCAATTGACAGCTGTTAACAACTGCTCAAAAATATAATTGCCGGGGCCGGCATTCAAATAATAAAGGCTTATTATTTGCTACATCGTTGTAGTGAAGGGTGAAAAAAGTAAATCGCTTTTTTGAGGAATCAGAAAAAAATAGGCACAACATTCCTATAAAAACCAGGTGCTCCTTTAGTCAACCCACAAAGCTAAATAAGCTTAGCAAATATTCCCCAAGGCTCATATTGTGCACAATCACAATTTCAAATTGCTCATCAATCAGTGTTGAAAATTCTGTTAGTTCTCTGCTCATGGTTGAAAAAGTTTTATATATACAAAAATAAAGCATTTTTATACCAAAAACCAAGTTGGTATTTATTTTTATTAAAATAAAAAAAATAGTGCATAATTGTTATGCACTATTTTTTCAATAAATATTATTTATGGGAATTTTAATCCCTGGTAACTTGCAACGTTAGCAAGTGGAACATTTGCACTATAAGTTGTGTTAATAGCTTTTATAAATTCATTAGCTATAATGGCGTAACCGCGAGGGGTAAGGTGAACCCCATCCAATGAGAACAAACCGCCTGTGATGTATGCAGATGATAAAGAAATACCATCAATCTCTAAGCCATTCAACTGTACATTATTTAAGTAAGTATAAGCATCAAATACAGCTAACCCTCTGGCAGCGGCCTGAGTTTTAATAGTATTGTTGTATGATTGTACATAATCGCGGGTTAATGCAACTTCATTAGCATCCAATACATATTTATTGTCAACTGGTGTTACTGGTGTTAAACCATAAGGCAGCGGGCCGTAGGGAGTGCTTACAAGAGTTCCTAACATACTGGTTGGGAATGTAAGTACAATCAAATCACTGTTTGTAGCGAGCCTTGGCGCGTAGGTGGTGCCAGATACTAAGGCATTAATATAAAGTTTAGCACCGAGTGCGGCTACTTGTGCATTTATTGCGGCAACAGTAACCGTATTAAAATAAGGTATTGAAGTAACATCAGGGATAGTAGCAACTACACCTTTTGCCCCACCTGCAGTTAATGCTTGAAGCGATGCTTCATACAGCTGCGCAAATGTTGTTTTATCGGTAAGCACATCACCTGCACCACCAGTTGTCGCGTAGCTTAATGCATCGTTATTACCTAACCAATCGGTAAAAAAGGTAAACGGTTTTGCTGTTACAAAATCAAGATAATCCGTGTTTAGTGTTGTTGTAGATCCGTCACCAGGTAGTAAGCGCTCAAAATAACCATTGTAGTTACCATATTGAGGGAACGTAATATTTAAAAGTTTAATCCCCGGTACACCATAATTTTCAATATCGCCGGTATATTTAGTATATAAAATTACAGGGCCAAATCCAGGTGCGTTGTATTCACCCCTTATAGCAAGATCTGTGGTGATAGTATCTAATATAGGACTTCCCGCCTTAGTAAAACCGGTTAAATTTAAATAGCCTGAGCCGTTTTCTTGCCCTGCGACAAATAAAGGTTGATTAAAAGTTCCACCGCCAACTTGTGCCATTTGCTTGGCCATAATTGAAGGGTAGGAGTTTAATTGTCCTTGCAGATATAAACCACCGTTTGAATAACCAGCAGTTAGCGAATTCCCTACGGCAATAAAGCGAGAGAAGTTAGCAGTACCCCTGCTTAAGCTTGGTGTATGAATCTCGGGTTTGCAGGCAGCTACAAATAGCAAGCCTGAAAGTATATATAATTTAAAGTTCTTCATGCTGTTATTTTTTAATTACCAGTGATAAGCCAGTGATATACCAGGGATATAAACATTAGTTTCAAAAGTGCCCGCTAACTGGGTTTGTATATTGGTTTGATCGCGAGACATAACATGTTCGTATTCAAATGAAACGTCAAGATCTAAATGACGGGCAAACGTATATCCCAATCCACCCGTTACAAATGCGCGGTTAGCATCAGGTGCCTCCGGTGATACAAAACCATCTTCAACAGCAGTGGTAGCATAACCGCCACCAAAACGTATTGCTAAATTTTTGTTGGTTTTATATTGTGCACCAGCTCTGAGGCTAAATGCATCTTTGTAATCTCGTTGTTCTACTGTGTTTTGTAAGCCAGCTGCGGTTGTTGAACCATAATTAAAGGCGAGTACTTTATACACATCCCAACTGATGGCGTTGGCATCAAATGCTAAAGTCCATTGTTTGGTAGGATAAAATCCAAAACCTATTGAAGTAGTAGCCGGTAATGGTATACTTGATGAAAATGTATTGGGCTGAGGGAATTGTGCCTGTAACGATGACGGTACAGTAAATACAGCATTACCATTGTTAATAGTAGTGTTTACTTCTGAACGGTGTGTTATGCCCACAGTTACACCAACCTCGGTTACTATATATATACCAGCATTCCAGCCATAGCCTTTACCGGTACCCTTAAGCTCTGCTTGCCCATCCTGTCCTGCAGAATTTGTCAACGGTATTGCCTGTGTCAGATCAACGCTACCTCTGTTATATACAAAGCCACCGCCTACGCTTAAAAAGTCGGCTAGTTTTATACTTAAGGTTGGTTGTATATAAATAGCCTTAAGGTTTAAGCTTTCCAGTACATATTTACCCTGCCAGCTATCTCCCCAGTCGGCTAAGCCACCAAATGGCGTATAAACGCCTAATCCAAGTTTCCAAAATGAATCTTTTGGACCCCATGCAGCATAAAAAGTAAAAGGGGTTGCAATTTTATTTGCGGTATGATCCTGCACGTTGGTACCTTGTGGGTTAAAAGTCGATTTAAACAATAAAGGACTTATGCCACCCTGCACGTAATTTTCCGGTAGCATGGCAACCGCTCCGGGGTTGAAAAATACAGATGCTCCATCCTGGACAAGTCCGGTGCCTGTATGGCCCATACCTATTTGCTTTTCACCTTCCAGGTTTACCTGGAAACCCTGTGCAAACGAAATGACAGGCATCAGTGCGAACACTAATAGTAAGAGTTTCTTCATAATTGATATAATTGGTTTATAAAGCGCAGTTTGCTAGGTGCAAAGGCTGCATGGTTTAAAAAAATAAATTTAGCTTGGTTTAATAGTAAAAAAAGGGCTATAATGCGGAGATATTCGTCAAAAAGTCGGATAAAGGTTTTAGCCCCCATGTTTTAAGCTTTAGGTAATATGTTCTAACAAAAATAGCTATAAAATCATATATTGCAGTGCATGAATAAAAAAATTGCTCATCTAAGCCTATCTAAATTTGCAGATCTGTATGCCGACAAGCTAGTTGGGCCGGATTTTTTTATTACTGATGAAAAACAGTTGCTTAGCTTAAGCGAACATCCCTATCGTTCTGATGGTTATATTATAGGAATTTGCACACGTGGCACCGCGCAGGTTGAGGTGAATTTACAGATATATGAGGCTAAAGCCGATGCTATGCTGCTGGCAACCCCTTTTCATATTTTGAGGATATATAATAGTAGCGAAGATTTTCTATGCCGTTTTATTGTATTCTCCAAAGCATTCCTGACTGAGAATAATGTTAACAGTCATTTTCTGGAATCGTTCAGTTATTTTAAAAGTGCTTCGTTGCCTGTAATTTATCCCACGCATGATGAAATCAACATGTTATTGGATATTTATATGTTGATGAAGAAAAAGTTGGATAGGGAAGAACATCCTTACCGAATGGAAATATCCAGGAGCATTTTAACATCATTATTATACGAGGTGGAATCCATTTATACCAGTCACCATGTAATGGTAAAAGGTAAGCAAACCCGGAAACAGGAATTAAATGTTTTATTCCAGGAGTTGGTTTTTCATCATTATAAAGAGCACCGCAACGTTCAATATTACGCCGATTCATTATTCGTATCATCCAAACACCTTACCGAAACCATAAAGGAAGTTACTGGCCGTACAGCGGGTGAGTGGATAGATGACGCTGTAATATTAGAAGCCAAGGTGCTATTGAGAAATCATGACATCAGCATTGCCCGCGTAGCGGAGGGTATTAATTTTCCTGATCAGTCGTCGTTTGGCAAGTATTTTAAAAACCATACCGGCCAATCTCCATCAGATTATCGCGTAGCAACAGCTTTGTAAAAAGAACCAAGAATTAAGAGTCAAGAATCAAGACGCAATGGTATCTTGATTCTTGACTCTTAATTCTTGGTTCTTTCCACAGTTTCTTTCCGACTTTTTGACGAATATCTCCGCATTGTAAACCTTTTAATACAACAACAACCCTTATAATTTTACCGTTAATTATAAAACCAAATATTACAGTGGTAGTTAATTACACTGCTGCATAATTATAAACGTACAATTACATCCTTAAAAATTAATTTTTTATGAATGATACTGAAGCTGTAAAGGCTATAAAAGGTGGTGAGTTCCTAATCAGGGAAACCCCTGCAGAATCTGTTTTTATTCCTGAGGAATGGAATGAAGAGCAATTAATGATTGCTGAAACATGCACCAATTTTTTGGCACAACATGTAACTCCCAATTTAGCACGCATTGACGAGCAGGAAGAAGGCTTAATGCCGCATTTAATGGATGAAGCGGGTGCTTTAGGTTTGTTAGGCATATCTATACCCGAAGAATATGGTGGCTTTGGAAAGGATTTTAAAACATCCATGTTGGTTACCGAAAAATTAGGCGCAGGTCATTCATTTTCGGTAGCATTTTCGGCGCACACAGGTATAGGTACATTGCCCATATTATATTATGGTACTGACGAACAAAAAGCGAAATATATCCCCAAACTGGCTAGCGGCGAATGGAAGGGTGCCTATTGCTTAACTGAACCAAGTTCAGGATCTGACGCAAACTCAGGTAAAGCACGTGCAAAACTCACCGAAGATGGCAAACATTATATCCTTAACGGACAAAAAATGTGGATCACGAATGCGGGTTTTGCTGATATATTTACCGTTTTCGCTAAAATAGATAACGATGAAAACCTAAGTGCTTTTATTGTTGAAAAGAACTTTGAAGGAATAACCTTAAATCCTGAAGAACACAAAATGGGTATAAAAGGTAGTTCTACCCGCCAAGTATTTTTCAACGATTGTAAAGTGCCGGTTGAAAACCTATTATCTGAACGCCAGAATGGATTTAAAATAGCGGTTAATATATTGAATCTTGGCCGTATTAAATTAGGTGGTGGTACCATTGGCGCAAGTAAAGAAGTAATTAGCACAGCTATAAACTATGCTAATGAGCGTGAACAATTTGGCAGACCGATTTCAAAATATGGTGCTATCCGTTATAAAATAGCTGAACAAGCTATAAAAACTTATACGTCAGAATCTGCTGCATATCGCGCCAGCGAAAATATGGAAGAGGCTACTGCACATTTAATTGAAACCGGCATGGATCCAATTAAAGCTAAATTAAAAGGTACTGAGCAATATGCCATCGAAGCAGCAATAATCAAAGTAAATGCATCCGAAACATTGGATTATGTGGTTGATGAAGGTGTGCAAATATACGGAGGCATGGGTTACAGTGCTGAAGCGCCAATGGATAGATCGTACCGAGATTCACGTATCAATAGGATATTCGAGGGGACTAACGAGATCAATCGTATGCTTACCGTTGATATGATGCTGAAACGCGCCATGAAAGGTGAGCTTGATTTAATGGGACCTGCGCAAAAAGTTGCCGGTGAGTTAATGAGCATTCCTGATTTTGGTGGATCGGAAGAGGAAACACTATTCTCGAAAGAGAAAAAATATATCGCTGGTTTCAAAAAGGCGGTTTTAATGGTTGCAGGTTCAGCAGTACAAAAACTAATGCAACAATTAGGCAAAGAACAGGAAGTTTTAATGAACTTAGCTGATATGCTGATTGAATTGTACGTAGCTGAATCAACCCAGTTACGCGTTGAAAAATTGGTTGGCATGCGTGGCGAAGATGCCTGTAAAGAACAATTGGATATTATGCGTGTTTATGTTAATGATGCAGCCGAAAAGATCTTCAAATCCGGTAAAGAGGCCATAAATTCGTTTGCCGATGGCGATGAACGCCGGATGATGATGATGGGTTTAAAACGCTTCACCAAAACCGAAGATTTTAATACCACACAGGCTCGCAGAAACATTGCCGCTAAATTAATAGAAGAGAATAAATATTGTTTTTAATGTTGCTTTACCCTCTTTCCGCGCAGCGAAGAGAGGGTGATCCAGCGAAGCATAGATCGGGTGAGTAAATTCGACGAAATACAAATAAATATCTAACATGAAAATACTAGTTTGCATAAGCCAGGTGCCGGATACCAGCACCAAAATTGTGCTGAAAGACAATGATACCGCTGTAAATACACAGGGTACAACCTACATTATTAATCCTTACGATGAATGGTATGCTTTAATTCGCGCGCTTGAATTGAAAGAAAGTGGCGTAGCTACCGATGTGCATTTAATAACTGTTGGCAAAGCCGATACCGAGCCCGTTATCCGTAAAGCATTAGCTTTAGGTGGCGATCAGGCGGTACGTATTGATGCTGATAGTGTTGATCCTTATCAAACTGCTAATTATATAGCTGAATATGCTAAAACAGTAGGATACGATTTGGTTTTATGCGGTAAGGAATCTATTGATTACAACAATGGTTCAGTAGGTGTAATGATTGCTGAATTATTGGACGCCGATTATATTGGTTTTGCAACAAACATCCAGGTTGAGGGTACTACTGCAACAGTAAAACGTGAAATTGAAGGTGGTGAAGAAACCGATGTGGTTAATTTTCCCGTAGTAATCGCTTGCCAAAAGGGTGTTGCCGAAGCTCGTATACCTAATATGCGCGGAATTATGGCAGCACGTACCAAGCCATTAAATGTGGTTACACCAACCTCAAGCACTGCTGTAACTACTATTTTTTTATCTTACGAGATGCCTCCTGCAAAAGCAGGTGTTAAAATGGTTAGTCCGGATAACATGGACGAACTTGTTGAGTTACTGCATTCCGAAGCAAAAGTTATTTAATTAAAACCTGAAAACATGTCTGTATTAGTATTGGTTGAACACACCGATGGAAACATAAAAAAGAAAAGCTTTGAAGCTGTGCAATACGCTGCCGAAATAGCTAAAAAAGCAAATACAACTGCTACCGCCTTAGTTTTAGGAACTATTGCTGATAGTGAGCTTGAAAATCTTGGTATATATGGCGTACAAAAAGTATTACATGTTGCCGATAAGAAGTTAAACGAATTACATGCCCGTGCCTATGCCTCAGCATTAATTGCTGCGGCTCAAAAGGAGGGAAGCAAAATTATTATCGCCTTACACGATATCAACGGCAAAGCAGTAGCACCTCGTGTAGCTGTAAAATTGAAAGCAGGTTTAGTATCAGGTGCATTATCTTATCCTGATCTGGATAAAGGTTTTGTGCTTAAAAAAGCAGTATTCTCCGGTAAAGCATTTGCTTTTGTTAATATCACCAGCGATGTTAAAGTGATCACTTTAATGGCAAATTCGTTTCCATTAGCGCCCGGTAGCGGCAAAGCATCAATTGAAAAATTGGATGTAACTTTTGGTGATAAAGATTTCGGCATAAAAGTAAAATCAGTCGATAAAGTAACTGGCGAAGTATCACTTGCTGATGCAGAACTGGTTGTATCCGGCGGCCGTGGTATGAAGGGACCTGAAAACTGGGGGTTAATTGAAGACCTGGCCAAGGAATTAGGTGCTGCAACCGCATGTTCTCGTCCGGTAGCTGATGCAGGTTGGAGGCCACATCATGAGCATGTAGGTCAAACAGGAGGTACAATTCGCCCTAATTTATATATTGCTGTTGGTATATCTGGTGCTATCCAGCATTTGGCCGGTGTTAACGGTTCTAAAGTAATTGTTGTCATCAACAAAGATCCTGAAGCTCCATTTTTCAAAGCGGCAAATTACGGTGTAGTGGGCGATGCGATGGAAATCCTGCCAAAGCTTACCGAAGCCGTTAAAAAATTCAAACAACATAAATAAAATACTTTATGAATGTGTTTTATGAGGGCCAGGTTCTATGGTCGCAAATTGATGCCAACCAGCATATGCGCCATTCCGCATATGCTGACTTTGGCGCACAGGCCAGGTTAACCATGATGGAAAGCCTGGGCCTGGATCTTAAAGCATTATTAAAACACAACATTGGCCCGGTTTTATTCAGGGAAGAGCTGTTTTACACACGTGAAGTGGGTATCAACGAACGCATTAAGGTATCCTGCGAACTGATAAAATCACGTGTTGATGGTTCAAGATGGACAATGCGCCACGAGATATTTCGTAGTGACGGAATAAAAGCAGCAACTATAATTGTTGAAGGTGCCTGGATCGACCTTGAAAAAAGAAAACTTGCTGCATTGCCTGCCGAATTAATGGAGCATTTCATGAATTCACCCAAAGGCCATGATTACATGGAGGAGCAGGCAAAACCTAAAAACTAACATAATGGAACTGAAAGATAATTTTGATAAAGCGGTAATTGAAAGCAAACAAATAACTTCTAGACCTGATAACGAAACATTATTGCAGTTATATAGCCTATACAAACAAGCAACAGAGGGAGATATCAATAGCGATCCGCCGGGGATGTTTGACTTTGTAGCCAAAGCAAAATATGATGCCTGGACTAAACTAAAAGGCACGTCGACGGATGACGCAATGCACCAGTATATTACCGTAGTGGATGGTTTGAAGAGCTAAGGCCAAACTATCCGTAATTTTGACAAATCTTTCCGCCATTTAGCCCTTTGTATTTGGCTTGGTAAAAGGATATTTGTTATAAGTAAACCAATACTAAACTTATTAACTATCGACTGATTTTTATTCGCCTTTAATCAGGAGTATTCCATTTTGGTTATGTTTTGCATACCTTGTTGTTGTATTCCTGGTAACCGAATTTATTAACCGATATTAATCTTTACAAACATGTTAGTACACAAAAAGTATCTCATTCGCCTAATGGTTTTAGTATTAGCCATTACTTCAATCAGTTTTTCGGCAAAAGCTCAAACCGACAAAATTGAAGGTCTTTGGTATAACGATGTAAAAAGTGGTAAAATACTTATCTACAAACAACCTAATGGCAAGTTTTATGGTAAAGTGGTTTGGCTTCGGGAACCGCTAAAAAATGGCAAACCCAAAGTTGATGAACTAAATCAGGATGAAAAGCTTCGCAGCCGACCAAGATTAGGTTTGCCTGTATTGGCAGATTTTGTAAAGGATGGAGACGATAAATACACCGACGGAACAATTTATGATCCGAACAATGGTAAAACATACTCTTGTACAATTACTTACAAAGGTAAAACACTGGCCATACGCGGCTATATAGGAATTTCACTTTTCGGCAGGACAACTACCTGGTCAAGAGTTGAATAAGAACTTTAATTAAATAAAAAGCACATATAATGGATGCTAAACGAATTATAAAAAAGGTTGCCGTTCTTGGGTCTGGCGTTATGGGTAGCAGGATTGCATGCCATTTCGCTAATATAGGCCTGCAAGTATTGTTGCTGGATATCGTACCCAAAGATGCACCTGCAGGTGATAAAAAAGCCAGGAATAAAATTGTTGATGATGCACTTGCTTTCGCCTTGAAATCAAATCCATCACCTATCTATCTAAAATCATTTGCAAAACGAATCACCACTGGCAATTTCGATGATGATATGTCTAAAATTGCGGACTGTGATTGGGTGATAGAGGTTGTAGTTGAACGTTTAGATATCAAACAAAAGGTATTCGAAACGGTTGAGAAATATCGCAAACCGGGCACGTTGATCACCTCAAATACTTCAGGTATCCCAATTCATTTAATGACGAAGGGTAGAAGCGATGATTTCAAAAAGCATTTTTGCGGAACACACTTTTTTAATCCGCCACGCTATCTGAAACTGTTGGAAATCATTCCGACAAAAGATACCTTAAACAGTGTAGTTGATTTCTTGATGTTGTATGGTGAGAAATACCTGGGCAAAACCACGGTATTAGCTAAAGATACCCCCGCATTTATCGGTAATCGTATCGGGGTCTTCAGTATTATGAGTGTTTTGCATTATGTTGATAAAACAGGCATGACAATTGAAGAAGTTGATAAATTGACCGGCCCGGTTATCGGTCACCCAAAATCAGCAACCTTCCGAACCAATGATGTGGTTGGATTAGATACAATGGTACATGTTGCCAATGGATTAGCAGAAAATGCACCTAATGATGAAGCAAAAGAGTTATTTCAAATCCCTGAGTTTGTAACCGGTATGGTTAAGAACAACTGGTTAGGCAGTAAAACAGGTCAGGGTTTTTATAAAAAAGAAAAAGTAAACGGCGTTAACCAGTTTTTCGCGCTTGATCTGAAGACACTAGAATACAAAACATCGCAAAAGGTAAAATTCGCATCTTTAGAAACGACAAAGACTGTCGATAGTTTAAAAGATCGCCTTAAAATATTATTTGCAGCTAAAGATAAAGCTGGCGATTTCTACCGTTCAACTTTTTACCAGTTGTTTGCTTACTCAAGTAACCGCATTCCTGAAATTTCAGACGAACTTTATAAAATAGACGCTGCCATGAATGCCGGTTTCGGCTGGGAAATGGGGCCATTTGAAAAATGGGATGCATTGGGCGTTGCCGATACCGTAAAAGCAATGGAAGCATCGGGCAATAAACCCGCACAATGGGTTTATGATATGCTTGCGGCTGGTATCCAAAGCTTTTACAAAGTGGAAAACGGCAAGCGCTTGTATTACGATATTCCATCAAAAAGTTATAAAATAATACCGGGTACGGAGCAATTTATATTGTTGGATAACATCCGCCCGACACATACCATCTGGAAAAACAGTGGTACTACCATAACCGATATTGGCGATGGTATCATTAACCTGGAGTTCCATACCAAAATGAATACCATTGGTGGTGAAGTAATTGAAGGCATCAATAAAGCCATCACATTGGCTGAAGCTAACTATAAAGGCCTAGTGATCTCAAACGAAGGCGCTAATTTTAGTGCAGGTGCTAACGTGGGCATGATATTCATGCTGGCAGTTGATCAGGAGTTTGATGAATTGAATATGGTGATCAAGGCGTTCCAAAATACGATGATGCGGGTTCGTTACTCATCAATTCCGGTTGTTGTGGCGCCACATCAAATGGCTTTAGGCGGTGGTTGTGAAATATGTTTGCATGCCGATAAGGTAGTTGCTCATGCTGAACTATATATGGGTTTAGTTGAGTTTGGTGTTGGATTGATCCCGGGCGGCGGCGGCACCAAGGAGTTTGCTTTGAGGTTATCCGACGAATTACAGGACGGCGATATCGAAACTAATAATTTCCGTGATAGGTTCTTGACTATTGGTCAGGCAAAGGTATCCACATCAGCCTATGAAGCTTTTGAATACGGTTACCTTAAAAAAGGCCATGATGTAGTTGTTGTATCGCAAAACCGTTTATTAGCTGAAGCCAAGCAGCATTGTCTACAATTGGCTGATGAGGGCTATGTACAACCTGTTCCGCGTAAAGATATTAAGGTGTTAGGCAAACAAGCTTTGGGCTTAGGTTATGTAGGCGCAAACACTATGTACAGTGGCAATTATATCAGCGAGCATGATGTGAAGATCTCTCAAAAACTGGCTTACGTAATGGCAGGTGGCGATTTATCGCAACCAAACCTTGTAAGCGAAGACTATCTGTTAGGGTTGGAAAGAGAAGCTTTTGTATCGCTTTGTACCGAACGTAAAACTTTGGAGCGTATACAATCAATATTAACAGGTGGTAAAGTATTAAGAAACTAATTATAGTATCAAGTAGTTAGTATCAGGTATCAAGTTTTTTTATGTCTTGATACTTGATACTCGCTACTAAAATCTAAAAAATTATGAACGCATATATAGTGGCAGCAAGCCGCAGCGCAGTAGGGAAGGCAACTCGTGGTGGTTTTAGATTTACTCGACCGGATACGCTTGCCGCGGATGTTATTAAGCATTTAATGGCATCAGTCCCTAACGTGGATAAAGACCAAATTGAGGACGTTATTGTAGGTAATGCCACACCCGAAGCAGAGCAAGGCTTAAATATTGCCCGCTTAATATCATTAATGGCGCTGGATACTGATAAAGTGCCTGGGATGACGGTGAATAGATACTGTGCTTCCGGGTTAGAAACTATTGCCATCGCGTCAGCGAAAATACATGCCGGTATATCCGATTGTATTATTGCCGGTGGGGTTGAAAGCATGAGTTTACTACCTATGGGTGGCTGGCGTATCGTTCCAAATGCAGATGTTGCATTGGCTCATCCTGATTATTACTGGGGCATGGGCTTAACAGCCGAAGCTGTTGCGAAAGAATATAACGTCAGTCGCGAAGAACAGGATCAGTTTGCTTACAATTCACATCAAAAAGCCATTAAGGCAATTACATCCGGCAGGTTTAAAGATGAAATTGTACCCGTGAATATTACCGAGATTTATGTTGACGAAAGCGGCAAGAAAAAGAAAAGGGATTTCAAAATAGATACAGACGAAGGGCCACGTGCCGACACTTCGATTGATGCATTGGCAAAATTAAAACCGGTTTTTGATGCTAAGGGTGTGGTTACCGCGGGTAACTCATCACAAACCAGCGATGGTGCAGCTTTTGTAATGGTGGTAAGCGAGCGCTTCATGAAACAAAATAACCTTACTCCAATTGCTCGTTTGGTTGATTATGCGGTTGTTGGGGTGCCACCACGAATTATGGGAATCGGCCCGCTTTATGCTATTCCTAAAGTGTTAAAAAAATCAGGCATTAAACAAGAAGATATTGATCTGTTTGAGTTAAATGAAGCTTTTGCTTCGCAATCGCTTGCAGTAATAAAAGGCCTAAATCTTAATCCCGACTTGATCAACGTAAATGGAGGAGCTATTGCACTGGGCCACCCACTTGGTTGCAGCGGCGCGAAGCTTTCTGTACAGCTTTTTAATGAATTGAAGAAACGGGATAAAAAGTATGGCATGGTAACCATGTGTGTGGGTACAGGCCAGGGCGCAGCCGGAATATTTGAAATGTTATAATATATAAGCCGATAAAACGATAGCAAGATGGAAAAAGCGACAAGATTATTTGATTGCATGGCGATACAGGCCAACCAGCCGCGTGCCGATTTTTTAATTGCGAAGGAAAACGGCAACTGGCACACGTACAGTACACAAGACGTGCATACTATGATTTATCAACTAGCTATCTCTTTGATGGACATGGGGATATCTGCGGGTGACGGTACTAATGAGGGTAGAGACAAAGTTGGACTTATTGGCAACGGCCGACCTGAATGGGTAATAGTTGATTTGGCTGTGCAACTAACGGGTGCGGTTTTAGTTCCGCTGTATCCAAACACCAGCACTAAGGAGATAGAACAGATACTAAGCGAAGCAGAAGTAAAACTAATGTTTGTTAGTAATGATGAGCTTTGTGGCAAGATAGGGCAGGTGAAAGCAAATTTACCTTCATTAAAAGGTGTTTATTCTTTTGATCAGGTAGAGGGTTGCATTAATTGGCGTACTTTATTAAAACCACTAACAGATAATCATCAGCAAAGAATAAAAGACACGAGCAGTAAAATAACAGAGAATGATTTAGCGACCATAATCTATACCTCAGGCACCACAGGTAGGCCAAAGGGAGTGATGTTAAGCCATAAAAATATTCTGAGTAATGTTTTTGATTCAGGCGATATACTTGCAGAAGTTCCAATTACAGATAAACGCGCTTTTAGTTTCTTGCCACTGAATCATATTTTCGAGAAAATGTGTACGTACATTTATCTTTTCTATGGTTTTTCCATTTCTTATGCCGAAAGTATAGAAACGATCGGTGCTAATATTCGCGATGTTAAACCATCTATTTTTACTTCAGTACCACGTTTGCTCGAAAAGATATTTGAACGAATTATGGCTGAAGGTCAAAAACTTACCGGCGCTAAGAAAAAGATATTCTTATGGTCGGTTAAATTGGCAGAGCAATTTGAATTAACAGGTAACAGCCCATGGTATAAACTTAAACTAGCAATTGCCGACAAACTGGTTTACAGCAAATGGCGCGCAGCTATGGGGGGTAATGTTAAAGCTATTGTGGTTGGTAGTTCGGCCACACAAATTAAACTCGAAAAAATCTTTACAGCATCGGGCATGGTGGTTTTAGAAGGATACGGACTAACTGAAACATCGCCCGTTATCACAGTAAATCATTACAACATATCAGGCAGGAAATTTGGCACAGTAGGGACATTATTAAATAGTGTAGAAGTTAAAATCGCTACCGATGGGGAAATATTATGCAAAGGGCCAAACATAATGCTCGGCTACTATAAGAACCCGGAATTAACTGCCGAGGTTATACAGGATGGTTGGTTTTATACAGGCGATATCGGCGAACTAGACGCCAATGGTTTCCTTAAAATTACGGATCGTAAGAAGGAGATTTTCAAAACATCCGGTGGTAAATACGTAGCACCTTTACCAATTGAAAATAAGATGAAAGAGAATCATTTTATTGAACAAATGATGGTAGTTGGGGCTGGTAAAAAGTTTACGGCTGCCCTTATTGTTCCTTCATATACCAATCTTTTACCGTGGTGCAAACAAAATGATATACCATTTACCACTCATGATGAGTTAATAAAAGATAAAAGGGTAATTGCTTTATATCAAAAGGCAATAGATGCTTTTAACCCTGAATTTAATCACGTTGAACAAGTGAAAAAGATTACATTATTACCGAATGAATGGTCGATAGATAGCGGTGAATTGACCCCAACAGGTAAGATGAAACGCAAGGTTATTATGGAGAAATACGATGCTGAAATTGAAAAAATGTATGCGGATGAAACGTATGAAAACCCCTCATTGGTAGCATCTAACTAATATTATGAGTACATTTCAAATTACCACCAGTAACGGGCTAGCAACGCTTACTTTAGATAGAGGCCGTTCCAATCCTATTAATCATCAAATGGTTAAGGAACTGGTTGCGTGCATTAAGCAATTAAATGACGATGATAATGTAGGTGGATTAATCATCACCGGTAAACCTGGTTTTTTTTCATCGGGTATAGATTTGATCGAGGCCTATGATTATGATGAAGAACAGATAAAACAATTCTGGATAGATTTTTTAGCGCTACCCGGAGCGTTATCTGCATTTAAAAAACCGTTGATCGCTGCTATAAATGGTCATAGCCCGGCAGGTGGGTGTGTTATTGCTTTATGCTGCGATTATAGAGTGATGGTTGAAGGACAATTTATTATTGGCCTAAATGAAATACCAGTTGGTATTATAGTACCTGATGGTATTTTTAAGTTATATTCAGCTTGTGTTGGCGAGCGAAGAGCCTACCAATATATACTTGAGGGCAAATTGTTAAATCCAATGGAAGCACATAGCGCAGGGTTGATAGATGAAATCTGTACGGAAGAAAATCTACAATATGTAGCTGAGAAAAAGGCAAGAGCGTTAATGCAATTTAACCCCGTTACCTGGAGCACAAGTAAAATAAATTTGCGAGCAGCGCTAATAAATCAGTTAAAACAAGATCAATCAGAAACATTAAGTATAATGCTTAAACAATGGTGGGCACCTGAAACCAGGAAGGACTTGCAAATGATGATTGAAAAATTAAAATCCAAATAATGAACGAGAACACAGCCACGGCATATCAGGGTATGTTAAGAGACGATGCCTTGAAAGGTAAAACGATAATTATAACTGGTGGCGGTACTGGCCTTGGTCGTTCAATGGGCACTTACTTCTTAAAGCTAGGGGCTAATCTGGTTATTACCAGTCGCAAATTGGATGTATTGAAACAAGCTGCCGATGAAATGGAGGCAGAAACAGGCGGAAAGGTAATTGCAGTGGCTTGCGACGTTCGTAAGTATGACGAAGTAGAAAATATGCTTAAACAAGCCATTGATGCTTTCGGAAGAGTAGATGCACTGATGAACAATGCAGCCGGTAATTTCATTTCTCCAACAGAAAGGTTATCACCAAATGCGTTTTCAGCGGTAATTGATATTGTTTTAAAAGGATCGGCCAACTGCTCACTCGCTTTAGGTAAGTATTGGATAGGAGAGAAAATACCCGGGAATATTTTAAATATCGTGACCACCTATGCCTTCACGGGTTCGGCTTATGTGGTGCCATCAGCCTGCGCTAAAGGTGGGGTATTGGCTATGACCCGCTCGTTGGCTGTTGAATGGGGTAGGCATGGTATCAGAACCAATGCCATAGCTCCGGGCCCGTTTCCAACGAAAGGCGCATGGGAGCGTTTATTACCGGGAGATATGGCTAAGAAGTTCGATTTTAAGAATAGGGTACCGCTAAAAAGGGTAGGAGAGCATCAGGAACTTGCTAATCTTGCCGCTTTTTTGGTGTCTGATTTTTCGGGCTATATTAACGGTGAGGTGATAACCATTGATGGCGGTGAATGGTTGCAGGGCGCCGGTCAGTTTAGCGCGCTGGAAATGGTACCTGATGAAATGTGGGATAGTATAGAGCAGGCCACCCGTAAAGCTAATTAAACGATCTATTTTCTAAACAACATATAGCCTAACCTATTGGGCATGAATCCTTTTTGCAGATGATAGGATTCGACTACATTATTTATGGTTACAATATTTATCGCAAAAAAATGCTTTAAATTAGGAATTATCTATATAACCATTTATCTTTAATAAATTTTTATTAGTATTAATAAAAGCACTATTCATTTGTGTTTTTATATACTTATGATTTTGTATATCACTAACCTTATCACAGTTTCTAATATGGTAAAATATTTACTTTTATTTTCCTTCTTATTGGGTTGTTCTGTTTTTGTTAAAGCACAAAATACTGCAGTAAACATAAATGGAAGCAAAGGAAATGCCATTACAACAGCAGTCCCATTTTTAGATATTACACCTGATGCCCGTTCTGGTGGCATGGGTGAAGCAGGAGTAGCCATATCTCCAGATGCTAGCGCTACTTTCTGGAACCCATCAAAATTAGCCTTTGTAACTGAAAGTAGCGATATTTCATTATCATACACTCCTTGGATGCGTCAATTAACCCCCGATATAAATTTAGGTTACTTAAGCTATTACAAAAAGCTTGATGATCGTAATACTATAGCCGCATCTATGCGCTATTTTAATTTAGGTAATGTTGATGGTTACGATAATAATTTTAATTCGCTAGGTACTTTACATCCCAACGAATATTCATTTGACGTTTCATTGGCCCGAAAATTTGGCGAAGGGTTTTCACTTGGATTAACCGCGCGTTATATTCATTCTGATCTGACTCAAGGGGCGGGCGGTAATCAGGCATCGGCAGCCAATGGTTTTGCAGCGGATGCTTCAATGTATTACAGATCTACAAGTAATTTTGCATTTGGTGTTGATATATCCAACATCGGTACAAAAATGAATTACTCTATTGGTCAGCCATCTTACTTTTTGCCAACCAATTTAAAAATTGGTGCTGCACAAACGGTGGATATGGATGATCTTAATAAAATTACTTTTACGGTTGATTTAAATAAACTGCTGGTACCTACGCCCCGTACATATACTGTAAATGGGACTACTACAACCGACAATGGGCAGGATGTATCAATTGTGAATGGTATTTTCGAATCATTCAGCGATGCGCCAGGAGGCTTTAAAGAAGAACTACAGGAAATAAGCGTTTCACCAGGTGTGGAATACTGGTATAACAAACAACTTGCTTTAAGGGCCGGTTATCTGTATGAAAATCCTAATAAAGGCGATAGGCATTACCTTACGTTTGGTGTTGGTTACAGGTTTGATAATCTTGGGCTTGACTTTTCATATGTTGCAGCCAGCGAGCAATCAACTCCTTTAGCAGGTGGTGTTCGTTTTTCCTTAAATTATAGTTTCGGATCTATTAAGTAATAAAATATACTTTTAGAGCGCTTTGTGTTTGTGGTATGAAAAGATATTTGCTTTTTCTTTGTTTATCGATATATACAACTTCCGTATTCTGCCAAACAAAACCAACTCATAATATTAGCGTAAAAATTACTCCCTACGTAAATTGTGATATTTATTTAGGCGCATATTATGGAAATAAACAAACTATTGTTGATACTGCTCATCTTAATGAAAAAAGTGAAGGACACTTCAAAAACAAATATCAACTGACAGATGGGTTGTATTTTGTAGTTTCTCCGGATAAAAAAAAGCTTTTTGATTTCTTAATGACCGATGGCCAGCAATTTGAGATTATTGCTGATACCGCCAGTCGTAATGATGTTAAGTTTACAGGGTCGCCAGATAATGATCTTTTAAAAGATTACTCACAAAAAACTACAGCAATAATAAAAGAGAATGGACTTTTAGCATCAGCTTACAAGACTGCAAAAAACAAGGTAGATAGTATGCTGATAAGTAATAAACAGCAATCTGTTAATTTGAACCTGGATAACCTGAAGGATTCAATTATCAGAGTCGCACCAAAATCGGTAACCGCGCTTTTGTTAACCTTGGGCAAACAAGCTAAGTTACCAAAAGGAAATATACTTAAAACAAAGCAAGATACCTTAAATGCGGTACAGTTTATAAGGAAGCATTATTGGGATGATGTTCCTTTTAATGATGATCGGTTATTGTATACTCCATTCTTTGAAAATAAGATCGACACTTATTATAAATATTACGTTTCGCCGGTATCAGATTCTGTTATTAATGCATTACAGTATATGTTGCTTTATGCGCGTACCGGGAAAGAGATGTATCCTTACTTGCTGTTAAAATTTACTAATGAGTACTTTAATCCACAACATGCCGGGCAGAATAAGGTGCTATTGTATCTTTTTAATAATTTTTTTCTTAGGGGCGATACTACCTTACTAAATCCGCCAGCAAAAAAAATGCTGTTTGACAGAGTCTATCAACTAATGGCAAATGAGGTAGGAGATAAGGCCCCACCACTTGATATGACAGATATTACCGGAAAACCCGTATCTCTTTACAATATTTCATCTCCATATACTTTAATTGTTTTTTGGGACCCGACATGCCCGCATTGTCAAAAGGAATTGCCTCGTATAGATAGTATTTACCGGGCAAAGTGGAAAACATTGGGTGTTAAGATTTATTGCATGAATGTTAACGGGGGATTGATTAATGAAATGAAAAATTACGTGAATAGTAAGCGCTTTAATAACGATTGGATATTCGCATATCAAACTGACGAGGCTCAAAAAACGATAGTCAAACAAGGCGTACCTACCTATCTTCAGCTATATGATATTGCCGATATTCCAACGTTATACCTGCTCGATGCTGAAAAGCACATTATCGCTAAAAACCTAAATATTGATCAGCTTGATCAGCTGATCAAGCTGAAATCTAATCAATCGGCAAAAAAATTGATAAACTAACCTTTTTGTTTCTATCCTGGAAGCTCCCAAAGTTTAACAGAAATATAGCGTGTTTTTAGCTAGCAATTATAAAGCGCCATCATTTTTTAAGTTGATATTAATCCACATCATTCAATAGCGTCATTTACATATAACTCGATTATTCAACTTAGGTGGCTTTTAGTTTGACAAATGAATAGTTTGTCTCATTTAATGACCAACTAATATTCTGGGGAAAACTATTAAACAAAAAAGGCCTTCATCATGATGAAGACCTTTAAATATAATTTAGTATTATTTATTGGCAAGAGAACGATGTGGTAAATACTACCCCAACAACAGGCGTTGTACCACCATAATTTAAGGTCAATATTGTGCTCGAACTCACTATTCCTCCATCAATAGTACATGAAGGTGTTCCACTTGAGGTAGAACAACTAGTGCCGGCTGCAGTATAGCTTGACGCCGCAGGAGCTGCCCCACCACTATATGTTGCCTTTTCAAGTGTCCAGGTAATAGTATTTGGAGTGTAAATAGTTATATAAGTATGACAACCAGTTGTGGTAGGTACTAAAGCAGTCCCTAAACCGCTTGTAATCCCTGCTGTTGTTGAACCGGTTCCACTTGCAATTGGATTAAAATAAAGCTGTGTGGTAGCGGATACCCCATGTGTAGCAACAGTATATTGAATGCCGGTAATAGTAGTAGCCGTTCCTGCCCCCCCTGTTGCACCAGTAGCACCTACTGAACCTGTTGCCCCGGTAGAGCCCGTTGTTCCTGTAGCTCCTGTTACACCCTGCTGGCCAGTCATTCCCTGAGCCCCGGTATTACCAGTAACGCCCTGAATTCCTTGTATCCCTTGCACTCCGGTAAAGCCCGTAGCGCCTGTTACGCCTTGTATACCTTGTGCGCCAGTATTGCCGATTAGACCTTGAATTCCCTGTATGCCTTGCGCTCCGGTAAAGCCCGTAGCGCCTGTTACGCCTTGTATACCTTGTGCGCCAGTATTGCCGATTAGACCTTGAATTCCCTGTATGCCTTGCGCTCCGGTAAAGCCCGTAGCGCCTGTTATACCTTGTGCGCCAGTATTGCCAGTAGCACCTGTTATGCCCTGTATGCCCTGTATGCCTTGAGCACCAGTCACGCCGGTTATACCTTGAATACCCTGTATGCCTTGAGCACCAGTATTACCAGTTACACCTTGAATACCTTGAGTCCCGGTCAAGCCAGTAGCACCTGTTATGCCTTGGATACCCTGAATGCCTTGCGGACCAGTATTACCAGTAACGCCTTGAATTCCTTGTATGCCTTGAGCCCCGGTCACCCCAGTTGTACCTTGGGCGCCCGCAGCTCCGATATTGCCCGTAGCGCCGGTTATACCTTGAATACCTTGTATGCCTTGTGGACCAGTAACGCCTTGAATTCCTTGTGCGCCAGTATTGCCAGTGATACCTTGAGCCCCGGTCACTCCAGTTGTACCTTGGGCACCCGTAGCACCAATAGCCCCGGTAACGCCAGTTATGCCTTGAATACCTTGCACACCAGTATTACCGGTTACACCTCGTGCACCGGTTACACCTTGTATCCCTTGAGCTCCGGTAGCTCCTGTATTGCCAGTAGGC